>JAABUM010002752.1_pt1 | contig 22942 bp, 26 predicted proteins | sample 5559161 | NCBI WGS metagenome assembly JAABUM01 (sample SAMN10711868, study PRJNA513369) | rock metagenome | isolation source: Antarctica rocks | place: Antarctica: Victoria Land, Siegfried Peak nord
CCGCATGCCGCTGCGCCATCGAAAGCTCCATCGATCAGGCGTAGCCGGACCCCCCACCCACGCGGAGATTCCTACGTGAGGCAACGAACCCACCTACGCGAAGATTCCGAGTGAGTCAATGCGCCTGCGCCTCGTCTCCTGCGACGGCACTTACGCTTCGGCGCTCCCCCGCCTTCCCGACCTGAAGCCGGGGCGGCCGCCGGCCACCACCACCGCCGCTGCCACGGCCAGCTCGGCAACGCCACTCGCGGGCGCAACCGCGACCGGAAATCGGCCACCAACCCGAGCGGAGGGCGAGCAACCCACCCGACGCGGCCCGACCGGACAAAGCCAGAGCCAGAACCCGGCCCCCAACGCGCGCCGATGACGAACAGGCCCGTCGTCCGCCAGCAACTGACTGGCCGACGGCACAGGTAGCCTTAAAGCCGTGAAGTGGTTCCTGGTGGCAGCCGTTTGGGTAGTGGTGGCCGTCGTGGCGCTGGTCGCCGGCGTGGTCGGGATGGTCCGCCTGCGGCTGCGGGCCCGGCATCGCATCAACCCCAAGGTCGCCACCGACACGCCGTACTGGTGGATGCTGTCGCCGGTGGCGTCGGCCCGGCTCCACCGCCGGTTGGCCAAGGCCATGGCCGTGGCCCGCGACGGCCTCGAGCGCACCCGGCCGCCCAAGCGCCGGCTCCGCCGCAAGTTCGTCCCGTCCCCGCTCGATCCGCTGGTCGAGAAGCTCGACGCCGAAGCCATCGCCATCGACCAGCACCTCTTGCTGGTGTCCCGGCTCGGCGGCGGAGAACGTCAACGCCTGCTGGTCCACCTCGACACCCAGGTCCGCCAGGTCGAGCATTTGGCCGGCCGGGTGGCGATGCTCGGGGTGCAGGCGGCGTCGCCGATCGAACGCATCGACGGTCCCACCGCCATCGATGAGGTGGAGTCCCAGGTGGCGCTGCTGGAGCAGAGCCGCACAGAACTGGCGGCGCTCGACCGGGCCAACGGGTTGATGACCACCGCCCGGCTGCCCCACGCCGTGCCGGCCGCCGCTGAGTTCAGCGCCGGTCATGGCCTGCCGCTCGACGATCCAGTGACCCGCACCCCGGCAGACGGTGCGCCACGGCGGGTGAAGCCGGTCGATGCCACCGGTGGCGGTGGCGCACACCGGTAGCGTCCGGGTTCGTGCTCACCGCTTTCGTCCTCATAACCGCCGAGCCATCCCAGGTGCACGACTTGGCGGACCGGCTGGCCGGGTTGGAAGGGGTGTCCGAGGCCTACTCGGTGGCCGGTGACGAAGACTTGGTCGCTGTCGTGCGGGTCGCCCACCACGACCACCTGGCTGACGTCGTAACCCACGGCATCGGTCCGCTCGACGGCATCCTGGCCACCCGGACACTGATCGCGTTCCAGGCCTACAGCCGCCACGATCTCGACGCCATGTGGGACCTCGGCAACACTTGACCCCGCCGGAGGGGTGCCCCGACCAGCCCCGCCGAACCGACCTGCTGGGCCTGAGCGCCGGGCGGCAGCCGAGTCCCCTGGACGGCTCGCCGACCGGCAGGTGGTCGACGACGCCCTAGCCGCCCTCCGCGACGCGTGGCGATGAACTCGCGGTCCGGCTACGGGCGCGCCTGGTTGGAGACCTTCACCAACCGGTCGAGCGCCGCCGCGGCCGCGCCGGTGTCGATCGACTCCCGGGCCACGTCCAGCCCGACGCCCACGTCGTCGGCCAAGCCGGCGGCCACCAGACCGGCGGCGGCGTTGAGCAGCACGATGTCTCGATGCGGTCCGGCATCGCCGGCCAGCACCCGCCGGGCGTGCTCAGCGTTGGTGGTGGCGTCGCCGCCGCGCAGATCGTCGAGGGTCGCCGGTTCGAGACCGAGCAGCGAGGGATCCAGCTCATAGGCCCAGACCTCGCTGTCACGCAGCTCGTGCACGGTGGAGGCAGTGGTGGTGCTCAGCTCGTCAAGTCCGTCGTGACCGTGCACGACCAAGACCCGCTCGCTGCCGTTGGCGGCCAACACCTGAGCGGTCCGCTCGGCCATCTCCGGGTCGCTGACGCCCACGACCTGACGCCGCACGCGGGCCGGGTTGGCCATGGGTCCGAGCGAGTTGAACACCGTCGGCACGCCCAGCTCGCGCCGGGTGGGGCCGGCGTGTCGCATGGAGGCGTGGAAGGTCGGAGCGAAGCAGAACCCGATGCCGGCCGCTTCGATGCAGTGGGCCACGCCGGCGCCGTCCAGGTCGATCACCACGCCCAGCGCTTCGAGCACGTCGGCCGAACCGCACGCCGAGGACGCCGCCCGGTTGCCGTGCTTGCACACCCGACCGCCGGCGCCGGCCACCACCAATGCCGCCAGCGTCGAGACGTTGATGGACTGGTGGTTGTCGCCGCCGGTCCCCACGATGTCGACCATGCCGTCGACGTCGGTCACCGCCACCCGTCCCGCCGCCGCCAGCATCGCTCGCAACAGACCCGTCAGCTCGGCGACCGACTCGCGCTTCATCCGCAACGCCACGATGAAGCCGGCGATCTGGGCCGAGCTGGCCGCCCCGTCCAGGATCTCGGCCATGGCCGCCGCCGCCTGGTCGGTGCTCAGATCGCGGCCCGCAGTCAGCTCCCGCAGCAGCGCCGGCCACCCGCCCATCTCGGCGAACCCAGGTGTCGGCATGGGGGGCAACGGTAGTGGGCTCGCCCCCCGGCTCCCTCCGAAAGAGCAGTGCCCGTTCGGGTCGCTTGTGAGCGGACCGAACGCCGCCCGGGCGCGGCCGCGTTGCGAGGACCGGCCCTGGCGGAACAAAAGGCAGACGCCGCAGGCGCCCGAGCCCTTCCAGCTCCGAAGGAGCGCTCCCAAGGAGTGCTGCGAAGGAGTGTTGTCAGTCCCACCACAGGTCGCGGCCCAGCACGCCCCGGCCGATTAGGCCGAGCTGGACCTGGCTGGTGCCTTCCACGATGGTGAGCTGGCGGGCGTCGCGGTAGTACAGCTCGGTCATGTGGTCCTTCATGTAGCCGGCGGCGCCGAGCATCTGCAGGCACTCGTTGGCCGCCTCGACCGCCACCTCGGTGGCATAGAACTTGGCCATCGACAGGTAGGGCACGTACTCCTTGGTGAACTCGCCCCGGTCGGCCATCCACGCCGCCCGGTAGGTGAGCAGGCGAGCCGCTTCGATCTTCACCGCCAGGTCGGCGATCTTCCATTGGATGCCCTGGAAGTCGGCGATGGTCTGGCCGAACGCCGGCCGCTCCTGCACGTACTCGGTGGCGTACATGAGGGCACCTTCGGCCAGCCCGATGCCGCGAGCAGCGACGATGGGCCGCATGGAGTTGAGGCCTTGCATGGCCAGCTGGAAGCCGCCCACCTCACCGATCACGTTCTCCTTGGGCACCCGCACGTCGTGGAGCAGCAGCTCGCCGGTGTCCACGCCCCGCACGCCCATCTTGCGGTCCGTCGCCCCCACCTCGACGCCGTCCCAACCCCGCTCGACGATGAAGGCGGTGATGGCGTCGTGCTTGCGGGCGGTGACGTCCTGACTGGTCTTGGCGAAGACCGTGTACCAATCGGCCTGCACCACCCCTGACATCCAGCACTTGGTGCCGTTCAGGACCCACTCGTCGCCGTCGGCCACCGCCTTGGTGCGCATGCCCATGACGTCGCTACCGGCCTGGGGCTCGGACAGGCCGAAGCCGGCTCGCTGCGACCCGTCGGCGATGGGGGCGATGTAGCGCCGGTTCTGCTCCTCGGAGCCGGCGATCATCACCGGACCCGTTGGCAGGCGGGTCAGTAGCAGCATGAGGGCCGCCGTGTTGGAGTACTTGGACACCTCCTCTATGGCGATGGTCAGGCCCATGATCCCGGCGCCGCCGCCCCCCAGCTGCTCGGGGATGCACAGGCCGAGCAGGCCGGCGTCGCGGAACACCTCGAAGATGTCCTGGGGGTACTCGCCCGTCTCGTCAATCTCCCGGGCTCGGGGCTTGACCTTCTCCTGCGCGATCTTGCGGCAGGTCTCCTGCAGGGCCTTCAGCTCTTCCGGGAACTCGAAATCCATGGTTCGAGGTTAGGAGCCGAGCCGATGGGCGAGGCGACCCAAGAGCACAGCGGCACATTCGCCAAGCGCAGCTTGGCGAGTTTCACCCTCCGGCGCTGAACGGGCGACCTATCCGAGCAGGTCCGACGGGGGTCAGGCCGGGAGGGACTTGCGGAGCTCCACCTCACGCTGGCGAGGGTCGGGTTCGTAGGCCATCGACTGCCCGGTCGGCTCGAAACCCAGATCCAAGTAGAACGCCCGCACCCGGTCGTTGCGCTCGCGCATCCACAGCCGCAGGGTGTGGCCCGGCCCGGCCGCCGCCCATGTGGTGGCCTCGGCCACCAGAGCTTCGGCCACACCGACCTGGCGGAACCCCGGGGCCGCCCAGAGCGAGGTGAGGGTCACCACGTCATCGAAGGTGCGGAAGGCGGCCAGCACCCCGACCGGCTCGCCGTCGACCTCGGCGATCCAGATGGCCTGGTTCGACCCCGACGCGTTGCCGGCCGCGATTTCGGCCCAGCGGTCGTCGGAGAGCGCCTCGGCGTCGGCCAACGTGGCGGAGAAGTCACTGGGCGCGTCACGCAGCGACGCCAGCCGAAGGGACCGCAGCCTCGGTCCGTCGCCGTCGCGAATTCGACGGACGGCGACGTCCACGGTGGGCGTGGCCTCAGGCCGTCCGGCGGCGTTGGCGGATCAACCGGCGGCGTTCCCGCTCGGTGTACCCGCCCCAGATGCCGTCCTTCTCGCGGTAGCCGAGGGCGTGCTCCAGGCAGGCCTCCTGCACCGGGCATTGGGCGCACACCGCCTTGGCCGGTTCCGCGTCGGCCTCGTCTTCGGAGGCGGGGTAGAAGATCTGGGGGTCGAGGCCCTGGCAGGCGGAGTGCTTGCGCCAAGGCAAGTCGAGGATGGCGGTTTCGATGAGGGACATGGAGTTGGTTGGCGCGACCACGAGGTCACTTCGGGGACAGAACGGGTGCCGCACCGGACCGAGGTACCCGGGTCCCGCAGCGAACGGACCAGGACCGCCCACCGGTCCGGTTGGGCGAAGGAGCGAGTATTGCCGGACCCCCACCGGGTGTCCAAGTGAATCCCCCCCGGGCTCGGGGCCCAACCCGGATGCGGAGCCGCAGATCGGACGATCAACACCGGAATCCGTGCTTACGGTCCGAACTACCTCAGTGGTCGACGTCGCGTCGAGCGTGACGAGGCGAGATCCGTGCTTGCATGGCGCCAAGGATCGCCCGGGCGCAGGAGAGGACCAGTGGCTGAAGCAGGCGAGAAAGTCCCCCGGAGCGCCCCGGCGGGTATGGTGCCGAGCCTCCGCACGATCGGGCCCCGCATCCTGTTCGCCGGGGTGTTGCCTTTCCTGGCCTACGCCATCATCCGGCCCCATGTCGGGTCTGATGCCGTGGGCTTGGGCCTCGTGACCGTCTTCCCACTGGCCGACATCATCATCGAACGGGTCCGGCGGGGGCGGTTCGAGCCGATCGGGATCCTGGCGCTGGCGGGGATCGTGCTCGGGATCATCGGCGCCGTCGCCTTCAACGGCAACGACACGCTGCTCAAGCTGCGGGAGTCGGCGTTCACGGGGCTGTTCGGCGTGGTGTGCCTGCTCTCGCTGGTGCGGCCGAAGCCGGTGATGTACTTCATGGCCCGGGCGTTCTCCACCGACGGCGACCCGGAGAAGGTCGCCGAGTTCGACGAGATCTGGGAGCTCCCCGGCGTACCGAGCCGGTTCCGGTTCGTCACCGCGGTGTGGGGCGTGGGCCTCGTGGCCGAGACTGCCGTGCGGACCTGGCTGGCCTTCGCCGTCTCCACCCAAACCTTCCTGGGCGTCTCCCACGTCATCGGTTGGGTGATCCTGGGCGGGCTGCTGGCATGGACGGCGGCATTCTCGAAGCGCGGCGAGCGCCAGGTGCAGGCCGCGGTGCTGGCTCAGGAGGTCACATGACGTCACCGCGCCATGGCGAAGGTGGAGGCGACCGTGCTGCTGATTGGCCGTCGCGCAGGTGCTTGCGAGCCATCGTCACGGCTAGCCGCCGAACCAGCACACCCGAGCGATCCTGTACGTCGATCCACTGCCCGAGAAGGCTCTGGACCAGGTAGATCTCCAAGTTGAGGGCCAACGGGTGTCGGGCGACGAACCGCTGGGCCAAGGTGGACCTTGCCAAACCTGGCAGCCCATTCAGCAGGATCGGCTTTGGCGTGGCATCGGTTTGGGCGGCTAAGGCCGCAGGTCCATGAGGAGCTCGTTGACGGTTTCAGGGGACAGTTCGGTGGTGTGGTCGTAGTTGGGGTGGGTCACGGCCAGGGCCACAGGGCCGGTGGCGAACGCCTCGACCTGCTCCCCGGTCAGGGCGAAGGTCACGTAGTGGACCGAGGCGGTGATCTCGGTGCGGGTCAGCTGGGCTTCGTGATCGGGGTCGACCTGGCAGCGGACCGCTTCAGCGTCGGTGCCGGCGCCCAACCGGATCTCGACCGACGTCTCGATGCCGACCAGCTTGGGCAGCCACTCCCGCAGATCGGGTTCAGAGGTGAGCTCCACGAAAAGGGTTGCCGACAGGTAGCCGGGTTCGGGGATGAGCGGGTTGTAGGTGGCCAGCTCGGCCTCGATGCCCTCATCGGTGGCGATCTTCTCGACCCGGGCCATCTCCTGGACCTGGTGGCGGATGGTGTCGCGGTTCTCGAACAAGAGCGTGACGATCGGCCCGACCGGGACCCGCCGCTTCTGCTTCATGGCCATGACCCGAGCCCGGAAATCGTCGCGCTCGCGGGCGTAGGCCCGCTGGTCGGCGATGTCCTCCAGGGTCAGCTTGCGCCCGGCGGCGGGTGGAGTAGTTGGGGTCATGACCTATGCCTCCTGGGGCTAAGGAGCCGAGCCGTAGGCGAGGCAACCAGACAAGCACGTGCCCGTTCGTCAGGCGCAGCGGCGAACTAAGGGTGCGACGAACGGGGCAACTGTCCGCGCACATCGTGAGCGCGCGTCGGCCCCGAAGTCCTTCTCCGGGGCCGACGGGGGGATTGCTGGTGTAGCGGTGGTCCTTTAGGCCGAGAGGGTCTCGAGGCCCTGGGTGAAGCGGCCGGCGTGGCTCTTCTCGGCTCGGGCCAAGGTCTCCAGCCATTCGGCAACCTCGTCGAAGCCCTCGTCGCGAGCGGTCTTGGAGAAGCCTGGGTACATCTCGGTGTACTCGTAGGTCTCGCCCTCGATGGCGGACTTGAGGTTGTCCTCGGTCGGGCCGACGGCGACCCCGGTGACCGGGTCACCGGCTTCGGCCAGGAAGTCGAAGTGGCCAAAGGCATGGCCGGTCTCGCCCTCGGCGACCGAGCGGAACAGGGCGGCGACATCGGGGTAGCCCTCGACGTCGGCTTTCTGGGCGAAGTACAGGTAGCGGCGGTTGGCCTGGCTTTCGCCGGCAAACGCCTCTTTGAGGTTGTCGTGGGTTTTGCTGCCGTTCAGCTCAGCCATAGCGGTGCTGACGCTCCTTCTTTTGGGTTGGTTGTTGGGTGGTGTCTAGTGGTCACGTGGGACTCGGGGGCGGGGGGCTGGTTCGGCGCGCCCGGCGCAGGAGCGGCACCGGCCCCGGAAGACGATCTCGGTGGCGTCGACGTCGAACCCCTGGGCGGCGGCCCGGGGAACCACGACATCGGGAAAGTCGGCGTGTAGGTCGGCGACGGTGCCGCACTGGGTGCAGACCAGGTGGTGGTGCTGGTCGAGGGTGGGATCGAACCGGGCCGAGCCGGTACCCAGATCCAGCTGAGCCAACTCGCCCATGGCGGCCAGATCGTTGAGGGTCTGGTACACGGTGCGCAGCGAGATGGTGGGCATCTCGGCGGCTGCTTGGGCGTACACCGACTCGGCGGTGGGATGGTCGGCGTTGCCGTGCAAGATGCGAAAGATGCACTGGCGCTGGGGCGTGACCTTCAGTCCCTTGGCCCTGAACGCTTCGGTGAGCTCGGCCGGCGTCTTCATGGGATAGACGATACCGCGGTAACTGCTGGTTGACAACGATTGTTGATACGCGACGTTGTCCGGCTGGCTCGCCTTTAGGCCGGACGAGGCCGGCGTGCGAGCATCTGGGGATGGAACGCCCCACTCCTACCGGCCGATGACCATGTACTGGTTCGACCGGGCCGAAGCGTTGCGCCGGCTGGCCGACGACCCCTTCGACGTGCTGGTGGTGGGCGGGGGGGTGACCGGTGCCGGTACCGCCCTCGACGCCGCGTCGCGGGGCCTGCGCACCGCTTTGGTGGAGCGCGACGACTTCGCTTCGGGCACCTCGTCCAAGTCCTCCAAGCTGGCCCATGGTGGGCTTCGCTACCTGCAGCAACGCGAGCTGCGCCTGGTCTACGAGGCCCTGCACGAACGACAGCGGCTCACCCGAAACGCCCCCCACCTCGTCAAGCTGCTCCCCTTCCTCATCCCCATCTTCGGCCAGGACGGGGTGCTCAACCCCAAGTTGGCCCGGGCCCTGGGAACCGCCATGTGGCTGTACGACCTGACCGGCGGCGCCCGCATCGGCAAGCTCCACGAGCGGCTCACCAAGGCCGAGGCGCTGGAGCTCATGCCGACGCTGCCCGAGCACCGGCTGGTGTCGGCCTACAAGTACTACGACGCCACCGTCGACGACGCCCGCCTCACCCTGACCCTGGCCCGGACGGCGGCCATCGACTTCGGCGCCGCGGTGGCCAACCAATGCCGGCTGGTCGGCGTGCACAAGGACCGGTCCGGTCGGGTGGAGGCGGCGTCGGTCGAGGCCGACGGGCAGGAGATCCGGGTTCGCTGCTCGGCCATCGTCAACGCCACCGGGGTCTGGGCTGACGACGTCCGGGCGCTGGACGAGGCCCGGCACCCGGACTCGATCCGTCCGGCCAAGGGCATCCACATCACCGTTCCCTGGAACCTGGTGCAGAACGACATCGCGGTGGTGGTGCCGGTGCCCAAGGACAAGCGCTCGGTGTTCGTGGTGCCGTGGGATGGCTTCACCTACATCGGCACCACCGACACCGATTACGACGGCCCGCTCGAAGACCCCCAGTGCACGACCGAAGACATTGACTACCTGCTCTCGGCCATCAACTTCTCCACCACCACCGAGATCACCAGGGCCGACATCACCGGCACGTGGGCAGGGTTGCGGCCCCTGGTCAAGAACTCCTCCAGCGGCCGCACCGCCGACCTGTCGCGTCGCCATCGGGTCAGCCCGTCGGGTTCCGGGGTGATCACCATCACCGGCGGCAAGCTCACCACCTATCGCGAGATGGCGGCGGACACCGTCGATCAGGTCCTGTCCGAGTTGGGCGAAGGGGTCGAAGGGCGCACCACCCGCCGCAGCCGCACCAAGAACCTGCCGTTGCGCGGCGCCGAGGGCTACCAGTCGGTTCTGGACACGGCGGCGTCGGCGGACCGAAAGGGGCCGCTCGACGCCGTCGCCATCGAGCACCTGGCCAACCGCTACGGCGGCGACAGCCGCACCATCCTCGCCATGGTCGACCTCGACCCGACGCTGGGCGCACCGCTGGTCGAAGGGTTGCCCTACTTGCGGGCCGAGGCGGTGTACGCGGCGCGCTACGAGATGGCCCTCACGGTTGACGACGTCCTGTCCCGCCGGACCCGGGCCCGGCTGCTGCGCCGGGACGCCTCGGTGGCCGCCGCCGCCGACGTGGCCGCCCTCATCGGGCCCGAGCTGGCCCTGTCGGAAGCCGATCAGGCGGCGCAGGTCGACGCCTACCGGAAGGCCGTCGAGGTGGAGGTGGCCAGCGCCGGTCTCCCCGGCTCCGCCCTTCCCGACGTGGCCCTCGACGGCGTCACCTCCGCCTGAGATCCGCCTCCGGCCGACAGGATGGGGGTTAGGTTGCCCGGCCATGGCTGAGCTCTCCCCCGGGCCGGGCGCACCCACGCCGCCGATCGAGCTGGCGGGAGGAGCCGACGCCGCCACCGCCCACCTCGACGCCACCGCGGTCGACCTCGACGACGGCTTCCTGCGGCGCCTCGCCGGGGCCTGCGCGGCCGTCACCACCGAACCCGACGCGCTGGGCGAAGCCAGCCGGGACTGGTGGCCGCTGGCCATGATATGGGCGACCGAAGGGCAGGTGGCCGGCCGGGCCGGCGCCATCGCCCGACCCTCCACCGCTGAAGAGGTGGCCGCCGTCGTGGCGCTCTGCAACGACGCCGCCGTTCCCCTGACGGCCACGGCCGGGCGCAGCGGTGTGTGCGGCGCCTCGGTGCCGGTCTACGGCGGGGTGGTGCTCGACCTGTGCGGCCTTTCGGGCATCCGCGGCGTCGACGACGAGTCGCTGCTGGTCGACGTGCTGGCCGGCACCTTCGGTGACGCCTTCGAGGACGAGCTGCAGTCCAGCTACGACCTCACCGCCGGTCACTGGCCGCAATCGATGTCCCTGTCCACCGTCGGCGGATGGCTGGCCTGCCGCGGCGCCGGCCAGTACTCGACCCGTTACGGCAAGATCGAAGACATCGTTGTGGGACTCGACGTGGTGCTGGCCGACGGCCGCCAGATCACCACCGGCGGCCAGCCCCGCCAAGCCGTGGGGCCCGACCTGACCCAACTCCTGGTGGGCTCCGAAGGGACCCTCGGCGTGATCACCGGCGCCCGGCTGCGGGCCCACCCCAAACCGCCGCACGAGAGTCGCGCCGCCTACGGCTTCAGCTCCTTCGCCTCCGGGCTGGACACCATGCGCCGCATCCTGCGGCGGGGCGCCACGCCGGCGGTGCTGCGCCTCTACGACGACGTGGAGACCCAGCGGAACTTCGACGTGGAAGGGACCCACGCTCTGCTGGTCCTGGACGAAGGCGACCGGGCTCTGGTCGACGCCACCCTCGCCGTGGTCGAAGACGAATGCCGCCTCGAGGCCGAGCAACCGCTCGACGTCACCCTGGTCGAGCGGTGGATGGGCCACCGCAACGACGTGGCCGCTCTGGAGGCCTTGATCGGGAAGGGTTTCGTGGTTGACACCATGGAGGTGGGGGCGAGCTGGTCGAAGATGGCGGCCATCTACGAGGCGGCCACCAAGGCCATTGCCGCCGTACCGGGCGCCATGGCGGTGTCGGCCCACCAGAGCCACTCCTACACCGACGGCGGGTGCCTGTACTTCACCTTCGCCGGTGGTGTTGAACCCGCGGACCGGGACCGCTTCTACAAGGCGGCGTGGGACGCCGGCACCCGGGCCGTGCTCGCCGGCGGCGGCGCCCTCAGCCACCACCACGGCATCGGCCTCAACCGCTCCCGGTTCATGCGCGATGCCCTCGGCCCCGCCTTTGGCACCCTGGTCGCCGTCAAGCAAGCGCTGGACCCGAAGGGCATTCTCAACCCCGGAAAGCTCGGCCTGCCCTCGCCTTGGGGCGACGCGAACTGGTGAGCGGCTCGTCTGCGATCCTGGTGGTCGACGCCGGAACCAGCGGCGTGCGAGCGGCGGTGGTCCACCCCGACGCCTCGATCACCGCCGAGCACTACCGGCAGGTGTTGCCGTCCTCCCCCGAACCCGGACAGGTCGAGTTCGACGCCGCCGCCATGGCCGCCGCCGCCCTCGGGGTCGCCAACGCCGCCATCGCCGACCACGGCGAGGTGGCGGCGGTGGGCATCGCCAACCAGCGCGCCTCCACCGTGGTGTGGGACCGCCAGACCGGCGAGCCGGTCGGCCCCGGCATCGGCTGGCAGGACCTGCGCACCGTGTTCGACTGCATCATGCTGCGGGAGCAAGGCGTCCGGCTGGCACCCAACCTGTCGGCCACCAAGCTCAAGTTCCTGCTCGACGCCGCCGGCCGGGACCGCGACCTGTGCTTCGGCACCGTCGACACCTGGATCGCCTGGACGCTGTCGGCCGGCACGGCCCACGTCACCGACTGGACCAACGTGATGCTCACGGGGCTCCGCTCCCCCGGCGGCGACGCCTGGGAACAGACGGTCCTCGAGGCGCTCGACATCCCAGAGTCGGTGTTGCCCACCGTCGTCGGTTCCAGCGGCGTGTGCGGCCACGCCGAAGCGTTGCCCGGCGCCCCACCCATCGCGGGCTTGGCCGGTGACCAGCAGGCCTCCCTGGTCGGCCAGGGTTGCATGGCGCCGGGTCTGGCCAAGATCACCTTTGGCACCGGCGGCATGCTCGACCTCTGCCTCGGCCCCGACCGGCCCACTTGGCCGGCCCGCGGACCGGCCGGAACGTTCCCGATCGTGGCCTGGGGTCGCAACGACCAGCTCACTTGGGGCGCCGAAGCGGTCATGTTGTCGGCCGGCACCAACGTCGAGTGGCTGCGCGACGACCTCGGCTTGATCCCAAACGCCGCCGCTTCGCACGACGTGGCTTCGCAATGCGAGTCGGCCGATGGCGTGGTCTACGTGCCGGCCCTCCTCGGCCTGGGCACCCCGTACTGGGACTATGGCGCCAGGGGCACACTGCTCGGGATCACTCGCGGCAGTGGCCGGCCCCAGATCGTGAGGGCCGTCCTGGAGGGCGTGGCTCAGCGCGGCGCCGACCTGGTGGATGCGGCCGAGGCCGATGGCGGCACACCGATCCCGGCGCTGCGGGTCGACGGCGGGATGGCGGCCAACCCCACCTTCCTTCAAGCCCTGGCCGATGCCACCCAGCGGCCGGTCGAGGTGTCACCGGTGCTCGAGGCCACCACCCTGGGTGCCGCCTTCCTGACCGGGCTGGCCATCGGCACCTGGGCCGACGAAGCCGACGTCGTCGCCACCTGGAACCCCCGCCAGCGCGTCGAGCCGGCCGGCCACCTGGACCGGGACCGGTGGCAGGATGCCTGCCGCCGGGCGGGGGGCTGGCTGCCCGACTTCTCCTCACTCGACTTCTGACCTGGAAGCGGTCCGTCCCGATTTTCTTGCGACCAGGCGCGTCGGGGAGACTCAGCCAGCCCCGCACTGTTTGCCAAGAGAGCCTGGAGGTACCTGGCGCGTGGACATCGAAAAGCGGAATCCTCGCGACCAGCGGGACGGGAGAGAAGGGGTCGACCGGCGCCGCTTCCTGCGGGGTTCGCTGGTCGGCGGCGCCGCCCTAGCCGCGGTCGCCGCCGCCGGACCGGCCAGCCTGCTGCCGGAGGCGTTCGCCCAGGAGGGTCCCTCCAAGTTTCCGAGCCCGGACGAGAAGATCATCGCCTTCATGCAGATCTTCGAGAAGGCCGCCGTCGAGGCATACCAGACGGCGGCGGCCAAGCTCACCGACGCTTCGGCCACCTCGATAGCCACCTCCTACATGGGTCACCACAAGGATGAAGCGCTGGCCCTGGGCAAGGTCCTGAAGCAGAGCGAGAGCCAGAGCGACAAGATCGAGGCCGACCCGGCACTGGCCGCCACCTACAAGTCGCAACTTTCGGGGGCGGCCGACCAGAACGCCACCCTCGAGGTGCTGCTCAAGCTGGAAGAGTCGTTGGCCGCCACCTACCTCGACGCCCTCAACCGTTTCGACGTCGGCTACAACGCCGGCGCGGTGGCCAGCATCCTGCCGGTGACCTCCCAGCACGCGGCCGTGCTCGGCACCCTGATGTCCCAACCGCTGAGCAGCGTGCTGGCCGCCCAGATCCCGATCAGCGGCGCCGTCGATCTCGCCAGCCCTGCCGTGCAGTCGCCCACCACCACCACGACGACCACCACCGCCCCGGCCGGCGCGACCTCTTCCTCCACCACCACCCAGCCGGGCGGGTCGACACCGTGAACCGTGCCCGGAGAACAGAGATGACCGAGTCCGACCGTCCCGTCCGAACTGGCGAACCGGCTGCGGTGGTCGAACGGCGCCGGCTCTTGCGGGTGGGCGGCCTCGGTGCGTTGGGCGTGATTGCGGCGGCCTGCAGCAAGAGCACGACCACCACCGCCCCCAAGATCAAGGCCCAACAGACCGGCAACGCCCCTACGACCAACCCCAACCAGCCGCCGCCCACCCTGGGGCCCCGCCAGCCCACCAAGACCCAGCAGGAGGACGACCTGGCCAACCTGCGGACGGCGACTTCCATGGAGTACGCCATCATCAGCGCCTACCAGGCCCTGACCTCGCAGACGGTGACCAGCGGCGGCGCCGAGTTCGACTTGGTCGTCCCGATCTTCCGTGGCCATCACCAGGCAGCCATCACCACGCTGCAAACCGCCACCAGGGACGCGTTGGAGACCGCTCAGAGCGGCCCCAACAAGGAGGACTTCGCCAAGCTCACGCCCGCCGTGGTGGTGTACGAGCCCGGCAAGCTCAAGGACGAGAAGGGCCAACCGGACAAGCAGGGCAACGCCTGGTTCTGGGCCAACGTGATCGAGCCCACCTTGCCGAGCCTGGCCTCGGCCAACGACGTCATCGACTTCGCTCACCGGCTGGAGACCATCGCGGTGGCCACCTACGCCGTATCGGCCGGCACCTACTCCGCCGCCGATCTGCGCCACCAGGCCATGGTGATCGGCGCCGTCGAAGCCCGCCACACCGCCAAGCTGGCCCTGCTCCAGACGCCGCCCAAGCCGGGGGCACCGGATTCCATCTTCTTCACCCGTGACGGTCTGGGCATCGACGCGCTGCTCACCTTCGACGCCAAACCGTCGACCTCAGCCGCCGGCGGCTGAACGGGATTCGGCGGGTTCGACCGCCGGCGTAAGCTGGTCCGGTGACGGTGAGCTGGCTGGGTGGTCGCGGTCCGTTGGTCGCCTCGGCGGCTAACGGACCGAGGAAGGTCGGGACTCCACAGGGCAGGGTGCTGGCGAGACGCCAGTCGGGGTGACCCGCAGGAAAGTGCCACAGAGAACAGACCGCCGATGGCGATCCGGTCCGCCGGGACGCACAGGCAAGGGTGAAACGGTGCGGTAAGAGCGCACCAGCGCCCGGGGTGACCCGGGCGGCTCGGCAAACCCCACCCGGAGCAAGGCCAAACAGGGGAACGGACGGCCCGTCCAACTCCCCGGGTAGGCCGCACAGATGGATGGCCACCGAACGGGACACCCGCAAGGGACCCGGGAACAGAATCCCGCCTACAGGCCGGCTCACCGTCACCACACCTGTGACCAGGGATTATGAGCTCAGCGGTCCGCCGCAGTCCGCGGTGAGTCCGCGGCAGTTCCGAGCACCGGCTCCGGGTCAGGGATGATCTCCGCCGTCGGGCTTCCCGATGGCGTTGTTGATCGCCTCGGCGACGTCCATCGTCGAGATCTTCGACGACCGCTTGAGAATCCACACGACGATCGCATCGCCGACATCCCGCACAATGGGGTTCATAATGGGGTCGTCAGGATCTAAACCGCGGCTAAGAAGTTCATCAAGCAGGGTATTCGCGAGGCCGTCGAGCCGTTCCAACGACCAGGGCAGGTCCGCCGGGTCATCTTGACCGGTCATCTGGAAGCACTCCTAAGGGGATCGGTTCCTCGGCCGAGCACCGCGTCAACCGCGGCGCGCGTCTGGTCCTCACTGTCCGGCCAAAGGTGGCTGTAAGTGTCGAGCGTCTCGGCCGCCGACGCGTGCCCGAGCCGAGCCTGGACCACCTTCACCGACTCGCCGTGACGGATCAGCAGGGACGCGTAGAAGTGCCTCAGATCGTGGAAGCGGGTACCAACCGGGAGCCCGGCACGAGCCACCGCTGGACGCCAGTCGTCGGAGAACCTGGGCCGCCGGATCGGCTCCCCTCGCTGGCTGGTGAACACCAGGCCGTCTTCGCCCGGTTGGAAGTCGGCAAGGTGGCGTGCCAGCGCATCGACCACCACCGCCGGCAACGGCACCCGCCGGATCGACGCCTCGGTCTTCGGCGGCGCCAGCTTTGGAACGTCACCCGAGACCAGAGAGAGCTGACGGTCCACCATCAGTGACCGGCGCAGGAAGTCGACACGGTCGACCGTGAGCCCGAAGCACTCCCCCTGTCTGAGCCCCGTCCCGGCCGCCAGTATCACCATGGCCCGGTACCGCCCCGGCATCGCGTCTACGAGCGCCTCGACTCCCTCGACCGGCAACGGCTCGACCTGGGGTCGGTTCTGCTTCGGCAGCTTCACGCCTTCGCACGGCGTCCTTACGATGAGGCGGTCAGCGACGGCCGCCCTTAGCACTGATGCCAGGTAGCGGTAGATCAGCTCGACGGTGGCCGGTGCCAGCTTGTCAGTCAGCCCGCGCACCCACGCTTGCACTTCGCTCGGCCGGATCGACACGAGCGGCCGCTCCCCCAGCGTCGGGTAGACGTGCTTGCGGAGGTTGCCCTCGACCTGGACGGCCGTGGATGGCCGATGGACCTGCGCGACGCGCCAGCGTTCGGCGTAGGTGCGAAGGGTCACCTTCCCGGCCGCCGGGTCGATGTAGGCGCCCCTCAGCTTCGAGTGCTCGACCGACGTGATCCACTGCTCCGCGTCGACCCTGCGCTCGAAGTGCCGAGCCCGTTCCTTGCCGGATGGGTCGCGGTACCGAGCCCGCCACTTGCCGTCGGGGCGCTTCTTGATGCTGGCCATCAGGTCTCCTTCGGTGGGTACGCCGCAAGGGTGGGAACCAACTCGTTTACGAGCACCCGCGTGACCCGCCCCCGCACAGCCTGAACCGACCGAGCGTCGGCGTCGGGCGTCACCATGGCTGACACTTGGGCGTCACGTTCGGCGGTAAGACCTTGTCCCCAAAGTCGGTGGGCCGCATGCGCGACTTGTTCGGCGTGATAACCCAACTTCCGCGCCGCCTTCTGCTCGGCGTCGAGCGATGCATCTCGCACGGCTCGCTCGACTTCGGCAAGGCTGACCCGGCCCGGCATCATCGCCTTGAACCGGCGGAGCAGATCGGTGGCGACGTGCGGGAAGGCGGCCAAGTCATCCTGGACTGCGGGAACATCGAAGCCCCGGCCACGGCCGGCCACGGTTGGGGGTTCCCCGGTTAGCAGTTCACGGAAACCCTCAGGTCGCGCCACCACCCCCGGTGACAAGGCCGCCGGCTCGTCGAGCAGGTCCGCCAGGGTCACCTTCAGTCCGCACCGTCCCAGAATCACCGGCAGCAACAGAAACTCGGATGCGGCCAGATCGCGCCGGCCCGTCTCAAGGCTGGCCACGGTGCTGCGCTGCCACCCGACCCCGAAGTAGCGGGCCGCCTCGGCGATCCGGTCGGCGGTAACTCCACCTTCTTCCCGTATCGCCCGGACGCGACGGGCAACGGAGACGCTGAGCGAAGGAGCCTGCACGGGCGTCAGCATTGCAGACGCTTGACAGCGCCGCAAGACCCTGACAAGGTGTGGCAAATCACACGCCTGTCATTCTGGAGATGCCCATGACTACCGGAGCAACCCTGATCTCTGCCCAGGCCCTCGCGGAGTACCTCGGCGTGCCCCTCCAGACCGTCTACCAGTGGTCCCACCGTGGAGGTGGCCCGCCTGCAATCCGGGTTGGTCGGCACCTCAGATACCGGCCCGAGCAGGTCGAGCAGTGGCTCGACAGTCACGCCCGCACGGAGGCGGTGTAGATGCAGTCGCCTAACGAGAGAAGCCGGCCCGTAGGCCGGCTCCTGGGGCCATCGGGGGGCGACGACAACCGGCAGCCTACCCCCTGGGTTGCTGACCGAACCCGGATCGAAGGCACGGTCCGGGCCATGTCGCTCCCGGACTTGATCTCCGCCTTGGTGTGCGAGATCCCCGAGATCCCCGAGGACGCCGACGCCTTCGCCTGCCCCCGATGCCAAAGCACATGGCACGACCGCCTCATGCACGAGCCGGCAGCCAGCAGCTTGGGCGGGATCATCTGGGGTTGCGCCTTGTGCGGTGCGAGCGCGACCAGGTGGGAGATCGAGACCAAGGTCCTCACATCGGCCGACGCGGTGAAGGTGATCATGGCCACGGTGGCCGAGGCGGAGGTGACGATATGAGCGGCCGCTGGGATGACCTTGACAACGATCCGGACGCCGAGGCCCGGGCCAAGGGTCAAGCTGACACTAGCGACGCCAAGAAGTCGGTCGCGACCCGGTTGGTCGAGCTGGCCGAGGCCAACTACCGGCTGGCCGTCACCACCGATGGAGAACCGGTGGCCCTGGACCCCGACGGCCCGAACGTCGCTCACCCATTGCGCGGTGGCCGCCTCGGGCTCCGCGCTGCGCTCGCCGCCGGCTACATGGCCGACACCAGCAAGGCCGCCGCCGCCGGCGCACTCGCTGACGCGCTACTGGTGATCGAAGGCCGTTGTCAGGCCGCCGACGAGATCGCCGTCTACGTGCGAGTGGCGCCCTGGCTGGATGGCGTGGTGGTCGACCTCGGGACCCCCGACGGCCGCGCCATCGTGGTCGACCCGACCGGCTGGCGGATCGTGGACCGTTCCCCGGTCACGTTCCGTCGCTCGGACCTCACCTTGGCCCTGCCCGACCCGGTACGCACCAAGCGGGACATCATGGCCGAACCCATCGGCAACGTGTCCATCGACGCCTGGCCCCTGGTGGTCGGCTGGTTGCTGGCTGCCCTGGTCCCCGGGATCCCGCATCCCGTCGCCCTCATGCGCGGTGAGCAAGGCACAGGGAAGACTCTCACCGCGACCCGGCTGGTCGACCTCATCGATCCGCAGGCTGCCCCCGTCCGCGGCGTACCGCGTGATCTTGAGCAGTGGGTGATCGCGGCGGCCGGTTCATGGGTGGTCGCGGTCGACAACCTCACCACGATCCCACCGTGGTTGTCCGATGCCCTCTGCCGGGGCGTGACGGGCGAGGGCATGGTCCGCAGGCGGTTGTACACCGATGGCGAACTAGCGGTCACCCGGCTCAGACGGTGCATCGTCCTCACCGCCATTGATGCTGGAGCCCTACGTGGAGATCTCGCCGACCGTGTCCTCGCTGTGGATCTGGACCGCATCGACCCGACCCGTCGACGCTCCGAAGCCGACCTCGGAGCGGAGTGGGACCGGGACCGGCCCGAACTGTTCGCCGCCCTCCTTGACCTGCTGGTGGACGTGCTCGCGGTGCTCCCCAGCATCAACCTTGCGGAGTCACCGCGCATGGCCGACTTCGCCCGGGTGCTGGCCGCGCTCGACCGGGTGCGACCGTGCGACGGTAGCGACGGTCGAACACTCGCCCACTACCTAGACACCATGAAGAACGTAGAAGCCGATGTCGTGGCTGATGACCCGGTGGCTGCCGCCATCGTCGCCATGGTGGAGCAGGCCAGCACCTGGACGGGCACCGCCGGTGAGCTGCTCGCCCGGCTCACCGTCCCAGATCCGAGGCCACGGAGCTGGCCCAGCTCGGCCCGCGCCTTGGGAGGTCACCTGCGCCGGATCGCTCCCGCCCTGCGGTCGGTCGGTATCGGCGTCGACCACCAGCAGAGTCGATCACGACGAGAGGTCACACTCACTCGGCGAACAGAGAAGGTCCGCGACCAACCGTCGCAACCGTCGCAACCGTCGCAACCCGCGCCAACACTGGGGAAACCGAGCGACGGTCGCGCCACCCCGACCGTCGCAACCGTCGCTCGACCGTCGCACCAAAACCCGCGCCCCGACTGGGATGGCGACGGTAGCGACGGTCGAATACGGACCTTCTCCGATGGCTCCCTGTTCGCAGACGAGGGGGAGGTGGACCTGCTGTGAACCTGATCGATCTGCTCGACCACCTGGACGCCGCCGGGATCCGGCTGCGTCGGGCATCCGACGATGGCCACGTGATCGCCCGCGGCCCGCAAGGAGCGTTGACCGAAGAGCTGGTGGCCACCATGCAGACCTACAAGGCCGAGCTCGAATGGCTGTGCTGGGCCAGGCCGATGGGTCACACGTGGGTCGAGTGCGATGTCTGCGGTGCACCGATCCTGTCCAAGCGCGATGACCAAGCCTGCAGGATGACCCCCGGCTGCGACGGGCGCCACGTCCCCCCAAACAGAAAGAAGGCCACATGACCACCAACCCCAACACCATCGCCACCAACGGCCAGCACCTGCTCGACGCCATCGACTCATGGCTGGCAGGCGGTGACAGCACCGACGTGCTCGCCGCCGCCGACGTGATCCGCGCTGCCAACGATCCAGCCAACCCGGTGGCACGCGCCGAGACCGAGCTGGCCGCGGCTGCCCGACGTGCCGTCATCGTCAATGATCTCAGCGCGCTTGACGAGCTGCAGGACGAGCTCCAGGTCTCGAACCGGATCGTGCATGACGCCAACGTCGCCGCCTTCCACCGCTGGTTGGACTCGATGAACCCGGCGACTTTGACCGTCAGGGAGATCGACTTGGCCGCCCAGATCGGCCGCGACTTACGAAGTCGGCCGGGGTGACTTCAAATCGCTGGCGGCGAAAACTCTCCAGAACCGCCGTAGGTCTTCCGTACGATTCTGTCAGTTTCAGACGAAAGGTTCTAGATGATGGGCACTAGAGGTCCGGTAGGGATGCCGCCGAACGTCCATGCACTGCGCGGCACCCGGCCGCGTTCCGACCGGGATGGAACGTCACCGGTCAAGTTGAAGCCGGCCGCACCGTCACCGCCGGACTGGCTGGACGCCGAAGCTCGGGCCGAGTGGGACCGGGTAGTTCCAGAACTCGATGCCCAGGGTCTTCTATCGGGTGTGGATCGGGCGATCTTGACTTCCTACAGCGCGGCTTGGTCTGTGTTGGTTCGGGCGGTGGCCGAGCTGGGCAAAGTCGATTCGCTGACCACCGAAGGTTCGAAGGGCCCGATCCGGACGCCGGAGTTCATGGTCTTGCGGGATGCGGTGGCCACGTTGACGATGTTGGCCGGCAAGGTGCTGGCCACGCCTACTGATCGGCTCCGCTTACGACTGCCAGAAGTGCCGGATTCGCACGCCGACAGGATCCTTGACTAGCTCAACCACCCGGTGGGCGCGCGCGTGTTCGGCGGTTAGACTGTGAGTGTTCGGCATCCGCACCGCCGGCGCCCCCTAACCGGCCCCGCCCGCGCATTCTAAACCCCCGCTTCCGGCGCCCTCGCAGGCCCCCGTTGCCGGCGCTAGGAATGCCCCCGCCCGCTCCGGTGAAGAGCCCCCGCCGCCCGGCCCCGACGTTGAAACCACCGCTTCGGCGATGGAAGTTCCGTCCACCCCTTTTTTGCGTCAGTGGCCTAATGCCCGGCGCACACCTTCCCTTAGGAGATCACTATGACTAGCGCCGCAACTTCGGCCAGCATCAAACGTCTGGGCGAGCACGCCCAACGCCTCTATAACAATCCGCGTCTAACCGACGCCGCTAAGGCCACCAAACTGGGGGCCATCCAGGACCAAATCGAGACGCTCAAGAAGGGCGACGTCGACTACCGCTTCCTGGCCAGTTCCGGCGGCGACCTCGGGGTGACCAGCTCGAGCGGCCCGGCGAACGGCTTCGGTGCCAGGGTCGGTAACGCCCCGGCACTTCGGCTCGATGACGACTCGATGAAGGCGTTGTTCCAGGCCGCCGAGTCCCGGCAGTCGCTGGCCGTGAAGGCCACGGTCGGCACCACCGACGTCACGCCGTCCACCTATCCGACGCAGTTCCTGCCGCCGGTCCTGGCCAAGCGTGAGCCGACGCGCGTTGCCGATCTGCTCCCGTCGGTCGCCGTGGACCGCGGCGTCGTGGAGTACTACACGACCACCGGAACCGCGGCCGCGGCGGTGACCGCCGAAGCGGCGCTGAAGCCGTCGTCCAGCATCAGTTACACACGCCGCAACGCGGTGGCCGTGAAGCTCGCCCATTGGGTCCAAGCGAGCGATGAAGCCCTGACCGACTTCCCGTCGTTCGCCGGGTTGCTCAGCTCCGACATGGTCGCGGGTGTGATCGCCGCCGAAAACGCGGAGCTGTTGAACGGCATCGGTACCGGTGGCCACATGTTCGGCCTGTTGAACACCAGCGGCATCCTGACCAGGGCTCAGGGTGCGTCCACCGATCTGGACGCCGTCGAGCTGGCGATCACCGACCTTCGGGCCGGGAGCAGGTTTGCCGAACCCGACGGGATGGTGATGGCACCGGCCACGTTCAGCCGGCTCCGCGTCGCCAAGGACTCGCAGGGCCGCTATTTGGCCGGGAACCCCGTCGAGGCCGGCAGCTTGGACTTGTGGGGTGTTCCGGTCACCGTGACCACCACCTGTCCGGCCAACGTGATCCTGCTGGGCGCTTTCAAGGAAGCGTGCGTGCTGTTCGTCCGCGAGGGCATCACGGTCCGCACGTCATCGGGTGGCGATTCGTTCAGGTCGAACCTGCTTGATGTGGTCGCCGAAGAACGGATCGCCTTGGCGGTCACCGCGCCGGCCGCGCTGTGCAAGGTGACGCTGTCGTGAGCCCCGCCAAGAAGACTGCTCCCGACAGCGTGACCGTCCACGTGCTCGAGCCGTTCCAGGTCGGCCACGATGGCGTCGTTTACGGGCCCGACGACGTGGTCGAGGTGCCGCAGGCGCTCGCCGCCGAGTGGCGCGAATCCGGCTGGGTCAGCTAGCCAGCCACGGGGTCGCAGAAAACGGCAGGAGGGCCGAGCCATAGGCCCGGCCCTCCCAGTCGTGCTCAGAGCGACAAACGCGTCGCTCGGGTTTTGCTCAGGCGCTGTGTGCGGGCCTCTTGCGGACTGCGAACAGAAGCAGGGCGCCAGCGGCCAAGAGGGCGCTACCAGCACCGGCGAGGGCCAGCGAGTTGGAGCCGGTGCGAGCCAATTGGCCCCCGGTCGAGCCAGCAGTCGCCCCCGTTGTGCCGGCCGTCGTGCCAGCGGTTGCGCCACCGGTCGTGCCAGCGGTTGCGCCACCGGTCGTGCCAGCGGTTGCGCCACCGGTCGTGCCAGCGGTTGCGCCACCGGTCGTGCCAGCGGTTGTTCTCCCAGTTGTGCCGCTGGTCGTGCCAGCAGTGGCTCCACCGGTCGTGCCAGCAGTGGCTCCACCGGTCGTGCCAGCCGTAGCTCCACCGGTCGTGCCAGCCGTAGCTCCACCGGTCGTGCCGGCAGTGGCACCGGTTGTGGGCGCCGTGGTGGTGGTGGTCGTGCCGGCAGTGGTTCCGGTCGAGCCACCAGTGGCACCGGTTGTGCCGGTGGTGGGCGCCGTGGTGGTGGTGGTCGTG
>JAABUM010002754.1_pt1 | contig 22911 bp, 24 predicted proteins | sample 5559161 | NCBI WGS metagenome assembly JAABUM01 (sample SAMN10711868, study PRJNA513369) | rock metagenome | isolation source: Antarctica rocks | place: Antarctica: Victoria Land, Siegfried Peak nord
AGATTATTATTAGACGGAACTGGGGCACTAAGGAAGTGGATGGTCTCCCGCTTCCCATCCGCTCATCAGATCTTTCTCGTTTCCCCAGGGGCAACGGCGACCCCATCATCGACACGGTGTCCGCGCCCGAGCTGGCGCATTCGGGCGTTGACGGCAGCACCGCTGGCGGCGGCGGCGGCGACGGAGCCGGTGGCCTTCCGGCTGCAGAGCCAGTCCGCGCCACCAGTGCCGTGAGCGGCGGCAGGCTCCGCCGGCGACGCCCGTGCCAGCGTCGGCGTCGGCGGCGGCGGCGGTGGCTTTCTGGACACAGTGGACTCGGGCCTGCTGCCCGCGTGGCAGGCCTGGTCTGCGCCGCTGGCGGCGCCAGCTGGGCCTTCTGCAACGCCCAGCCCCCCTCCGTCCGCTGCAGTGACGCCGCCGCCGCTGCACATGGAGCCGGCGCCGGCGGGCGCGCCCAAGCCGGCCGGCTACTTCCTGCAGCTGCTCGGCGGCGAGTCGCGGCGGCAGGCTGAGCCGGACCAGGCAGCCGGCAGTCCCGCCGTATCCAACACGGACACGATGCAGTGGCCGTAGGTTTTTTTCAACAGGGGTATTCATAGGGATTCTAACATGATGCAGTGGCCGTCGTGGGCGTCCGGGTGCCGCTGCATACATGTGAATAGCGCCGAAATGGCATCAAGACGCACAGTGGTGGAGACTGAGGAGCGAAGAACGAAGCTTGCTTGCACAGACGTAGAAACGACACCTGGCAGCGTGTGGGGACATACACAGTTGCGGTGGGTTGTCGCGTGTGTGAACATCGGATTTTTGAGCTCCGAACCTGATTACTGGCGCAGGACGCCAGCGGTACCGGTGAAGGGAGCCGGCGTCATTCTCTCACTGGCAGTCGCAGGCGCCGCCGCCACTTCGGATGGCGACAGACGGCGCCTCCCCGAGGCCACCGCACCTGCACGCAACGTCACTGTTGCCACTGCATGGGGCGCAGCTGCCGCCGTGAGAGCAGGCGGGCAGCCAGCAGCTGTTCGGCTTCGGCCGCCACAACAGTGCACCCCCGGCCGGGCCGGTGTAGGCAGCAGCACGGCTGCACTGCCATGAACCCGCCCGGCGACTGCGCACCGGCGGCGATGTCTGTGCCGTGCGCGCTGCCGCTGCAGGAACATTACATCCATGGGGTGCCATCGCACTGCGGAGAGCTGGAGCTCCAGCCGTGGGTACACAACTTTCAAGTCGACTTCCTGCTTCCTCATTGATTCCAGAACACCTTCCAACTTCTCACGAGTTCGGCTGCGCCGGCGCCGCCCCCGGGCAGCGACTGGCGCGGGCCGGGGACCTAGCCGTGCCGCCGCCGCCGCCGCCGCCGCCGGACGTCCCCGGCAGCATGGCGGCAGCAGCAACCACGTGAACCTTGTCCGCGCTCTCCTCGATACCGCTGCGGCTGGGCCATGGCCAGGACTTTATATATACGGAACCTTCAGCCGCCGCAACGCGCCGGCAGCTGGGGGCGCCAGCGAGGCGGCAGGCAGCTTGGGCATGGCGGGGCAGGGGCCGCCGGAGCCCATCGAGCTATGTGTTCTCAAACAGCCCTGCCAGCGGCTGCCCTTCCTTCTTGTTCATCAATAGGACGTCAATTGGGGCATTATACTTCTCGTCTATAATTTACGTTCCAACGTAAGAAAAACATATGTGTACTCCACTCCATTTACACGTGCCAGCTAGCTCGAACACTGTGGCGGGAAGGAGACTGATCAGATAGGGCCAGCTGGCGGCTGCGGCTGTGCAGTCGAATGCGGGATTGGGCGCCCACGCTCACCGTGGTACAAACTACCCGCATGCTGCAGGGCTCTTGCGCAGCGCATAGCGCTGCTTTAATCGGCTCCTGAGCCATCTGGCTGCACGGTCTTCGCCACACACGGGCGGTACCGTCGGCTTTTTGACTTGTGCCTGCGACTACCGCGGTGAAACCACGACAGATGCGCGTAACCACTTGAGAGGTGAGCGGCCACTGCCTCATGGCGTTATCAAGGACAACACAGCCAGAGGTTTTCGCGGGTGAGATCCGACGGCCAGCCGTCATTGAGCCAAGTTAACACCTTGCCTCATGCCCAAACCCTCGTATGGGGCAAACCCTCGTATGGGGCAAATAGCCTTTAACATAGCTGTTGCTGCCGCATTGAATGCGCACCGACGAATGCGATACAGGTCTACCGACCCGCGACGGCGCAAGTAACATAATCTTAGAACTCAGAGGCAGACCCTGAGGCTCTGAACGCAATCGCCTTGCTGCTCCATGCAGAATGCGGCCTTGGCGCTCGCAGCTGCCGGCGAAGGATGACTGAATCAGCTCGGGGGCAACCTGGCGGGCGCACGCTGCTGCGTCGACAGGCAGCAGACACCAGCGGCGCCCGTGCCGCGGAGCGAGCGCAGCCGGCAGCGCAGCCAAGTGATGAAATTGATCCAGCCTCGGTCAGAACCTGCAAGGTGATGCGCAGTTTTGTCTTGTGCCGACAAATCAATCGGGTACCGCTGCTGCGTCGACGACCTAGCTACCGAGCTAGCTGCCGCGGCCGGCGGCCGGCCTCGTCAAAGCCGGTCGTCCTTTCTCTGTTACTGGGAAGAGCCACATCACGGAAATATTGACCAGTACGGAAGCCTGGTGAATGCCTGATCAGTCACGCTTTTGTTTGGTCGTGGGAACCGGGAAAGAGGGGTTTAGAGCTTGCGAAGAAGTGCATTATCCGTCAGCATAAAAGTGTGGCTGCTATACGGAGGCGCGCACTGCTGGTCGAGGTTCGCCAGTTGCAAGGGCGGCGGCGGCGGCGGCGGCGGCGGCGGCGGCGGCGGCGGAGGAGGACGAGGATCTGACATGCTTGTACCTGCTGGAAGCCTGTGCTCAGCATATGCAAAGGCAGATACGGACCAAATGCTAGTCATGTCGGAGCTCGCAGGTGGACGGCTGCACCAAGACTCTGGGCAACGAGAAACGCTTCTACCAGCGGGCGCGCTGCTGCTCGGAGCATGCCTTTGCCGCCGCCGTACCGGTGGGCGGTCTCGCAAAGCGCTTCTGTCAGCAGTGCTGCGCCTTCCATGACACGGCCAGCTTCGACGGCGACAAACGGTGAGGCTGCCCACTTCTGTCTACTGAGAGCGGCCCAGCAGCCTGAACAGCTCCGTTGGGAAAACAGTGCGGCCGCATTGCGCACCGCAGTAGCAGCGGTCGTGAACTGCTGCGAAACATCTGCAAACGCATGCTTTGCTGCCACCTACCGACGGCATTCTAATGATTGATCCGACCACCCTGTGCCGCGGCCAGTCGAGTCAGTTGTCTGCCTCCTGCTGCCCAACAGGAGCTGCCGCAGACGGCTGGACGCTCACAACGTACGGCGGCAGAACGAGTCCAGGGCCTTCGGCGCACGGCGGCGGCCCACCAGAAAGTCTGCGGCGCAGAAGGCTGCAGGGGAGCAGGCGCCGGCCGCCGCGAGCACGGCAGATGCGACTGCGGCTCCGGCCTCGGCCAGCGCAGGCAGGGCGGACGCTGGCAGCAGGACGGCAGCCGCGGCCGTCGATGTGCCAGCAGGCGCCGCCGCGTCGCAGGCCGCACAGAGCCGGGAGCCTGCGGTGGCATCACGGGGCGCCCCTGCCGTCCCGCCTGGCGATGCGCCTGCTTTCTCTGCGCAGCTTGAAGATGCTGGCGGCTTGGTATCGCTGACGTCGGCAGATGAGCCTGGTGCGCCTTTGCCGTTTCCGGGTGCCAACATAAAATGAAATAAATAAACTAATTAAAATAAAATAAAATGGCTGTGCGCTTTGTCAGCACCATGGTCGTCAGCTCCTGCGTCAGGCTTCCAGTCCATGTGCAAGCAGAGTGCAATGGGGGGATCGATGCCTGATGCGAATGGCATGCGAGAATGCATAACGTGCTCATCCTTGACTAGCTGCATTATGGCTGATGCAGCTTTGTTAGGTTTAAACATCTGCACCTTGTGCAGGGCCGCACCTGCCAGGCAAACGCGGCGTTGCAGCCGGCGGCGCGGCGGCGGAAGCCAGGGCCTCGAAGCGGCTTGCTGGCTCCGCCGCAGACGCTGACCTGGAGAGGGCGCAGCCAGGCAGCTCGGCGCCGCGACAAACAGCCGTGCCGGTGTCGGCTGCGCATGCGTGGCTGGCGCCAGCGGGGGCTGCGACGAGGGCAGCGCCGGGTCCAACGATGGCAGCGGAGTGGCAGCAGCAGCCGCTGCGGCAGCCGCCGCTGCCGCCGGGCAACAGCAGCATCCAGCCCCTGCTGCAGCTGGACCAAGTGCCAATGCATCTCTCCAGCGACTTCGCCGCGCAGGCGCTCTTTGTACAGCCCGGCACGTTCCTTGGCGGTGTCGGCGCCGCACTCAGCCTGCAGGCGAGACTGTTTCCGTTTCAGCTCCTGCACCGATTGCCGGTCACAAGTGACATCGACAATCTTAATGGCATCTGGAAACATATCTGCTGATCAGCTGTCGACTCTGGGGCCGGGTCGCATTGGGCTTCTGCCCTGTCTGCACTCCGAGGTGCACTGTCAAGCGCCTATGCCGCCAGGAGCCACAGTTGTTGCTGTCGCGATCAGCAGCTGCCTAGATCTGCATAATGCAGAATGCCTCTTGAGTTTTAATGAGACAAGTCGTTGCTCATTGGTGCTGGTGCAGGAAATTGGCCGGCCGGCGGCGCTGCCACTGTCGTGGGAGCTCCCGTGCTCCGCCGCCATCTGGGGTGGTCGCAGCAGCGCGCCGTGCGGGCTGGAGGGGAACACGCAGCTGCCATACGACGGTGGGTGGAGCCATCCAAGTCCCGCGAGGGTCCAGCAGCCCCCCAGACCCAGCTCGGCGGCGGCGCCGGGCGGCAGCGGCTTTGCCGGCAGTGGAGCCGCGCTCAGCGGCGGCGGTGGCCGCGGCGGCGCCCGCAACGACGGCGGCGCAGTCCTAGAAGCTTTGGACGCGTTCCTCGCACCTGGCGACGGCGTGGGTGGTAATGCCAGCGGCAGACGCGGCGCAAGCACATGGTGCGGCGCGCTGAATCGTGGCGCCGCTGTCGGCGGCGGCGGCGGTGGCGGCTTTGTCGAGCAGGCCAGCAGCGGCCACAATGCTCACCTTGCGACCAGTAGCTTGCCGCTGGGCTGGCAGCTGCAGTCGAGTGAATGGGGCCGCCATCAGGGCGGCGGCGGGATGCCTGGGTTTAAAACCCTAAACCCTGGGCTGCCACCCTTGCCGCACCTGCAGCTCCCAGATCACGTGCGTGCCTGCCTGCTGCTATGCACCTTGTCACACAGGGACGTTCGTCCTGCAGGGCAGGGAATCGCTTATGGATCTGCGAATCTGTGCACTCCCTGAATGTAATTTTGAAACCTCCTTGAAGACTTGTAAGACCATCGTGTGTCGAACTTGTCATTTCACGTTTCAACACCGTTGCTCGCGCTGGGCTCCTCACAGGTTGGTGGCTTCCAGGGCCGCAGTTGCAGCAGCAAGTGCGTTATGTCTGTATCCTCACACTATGCGGAAACATCTTCAACAACTTCATAATTGCTGCCACGCAGGCGCTCGCCGATGCGGGATGGCCGCTGGCGGGCCGGCAGCCGCACCCGCGGCCGAGCTCCCAGCGGCTACCTCCGCCGCAGCTGCAGCTTCATTCGCTGCACGCAGACGCACAGCAGCTGGCCGGCAGCAAAGGCTCAGCGGCGGCGGCGGCCAGCGGGTGGCAGCTTCCGCAGCTGCCGCCGCGGCCCGCTGCCTTTGGCGTGCTGCCGCCGCTGCTGAGCGGATTTACCCGCCACAGCGACCCGAGCGGCACTTGCCAGCCGCCGCAAATACTGCACGGCATGCATAACGGCGACTTGCTGTCATCGTTGTCGGCGCCCGGGATGATGTCCCGAGAAGCAGATGGCGGCGGCTGGGGCGTCAGCGGCGGCACCCGCAAAGGCTGCGATGCGGCATGGACAGCCAGAGGGCACCGCGCTTCAGACGTGTTTCCGGGGCCGCAGCATGAAAAGCTGGCGGCGCCGCTGCCACAGGGGCAGCCGGGTGCAAGCGGTGCGCCTACAGTGCCGCTGCCGTCTTGGCAGGGGGAGAATGGAAACTTGCCGGCGGCGGCGGCGGCGGCGCAGCAGCAGGTGCAGCCGCGGGAGGGCATCTTGATCTCGGGTCGCCTGCCAGCCGCGGGCGACCTCGCCAAGGCGTATGTCATGGACTGGTGGGCCCTGCAGGAAGCTACAGGAATGAAAAGGAGGGTCACGGTGTTTCGTCGTGGGTACACTGAGCAAAGGCCTGGAGGTTGTTGCCCAGCTACAAGCACTGCTGCTTTTCCAGGCATACATGCTGCACCGGTGCTGCCGCCGTCGCCTACTTGTCGGATGTGATGCTGAAGATGTCGGATCGGTTTACTGCAGACATAGAGGATGCCGATGATGCAACTTGGCTCATGGACCTAACAGCCATTGCTGTGCGCTTGCAGGGATCTGGCGCAGCCTTTCGCAGCCAGAGAGGCGCATCCGCCCCAGCATCTTGGCGACCAGCGACATGCTCAGCTTCAGGCGGACATGCTCAGGCTGCAGCAGCAGCAATCGCCACTGCCGCCGCTGGGTGGCACCGCCGCCGCCGCCGGCCGCAGCGGCCCTCATGGCGGCGCTGGCGTGGCGTTCCCTGCTGCGGCGCCGGGCAGCGCGGCCGCGTGGCGCAGCCAGCCGCCGCTGCCGCCGCCGTCAGCAGAAGGCGACAGCGCCGATTTCAGCACGCCGCCGCTGTTGCTGCCACCGTGGACAGCGGCGGCATGAACCATGCGGCCAGTCTGCCGCCGCCGTGGATGGCACCGCTCATGGCAGTGCCCCTGACGGCCTTGGCGGCCGCCAAAGATGCCGACACACACCCAGGGGTGCCGGGCCCCTGAGTGTGTGGCAGTCGCGCGCGCACAGCGGCGACGCTCGCTTTGTGACACTGCCGCCGGCGGCGCCGCCGGCCCCGGCAGAGCAGCATCCTGCGGCGCCACAGCAGCAGCTGGCGCCGCTGCATTAGCTGGTGGCACCGCTGGCACAGCCGGCGTCCTGGCCTGCCACCTATTGCCGTCCCATGCACGGCTGGCATGCGGCCCTGGGACAAGGCCGGCCAAATCCAATGGAGACGCTGGCAGGGAGTCTGCAGATCCGGAGGCTGCATAGGAAACTGTAGACACAGAGGTTTAGCCATAGAGAGGACGATTCGTGCGGATTGCATTTACAGGGCACGCGTTGGGACGACGCAAGGCGAACCTGTTACGGCAATGGCGGCAGCAGCTGCTGCCAGTGCCGCCACACTCTAGTAGGCTGATGTGACTGACCATGCCGGTGGTTTCTGCCGCTGGCAGGCATATCTTCTCATTGCTATGCTCGTCTGATCTCGACCGCAGCATGTGATAGCATAAAATAGGCAACAGACACTGCGGGTGAAGCGCTGTCATACTGCATGAGAGTGGGTCTCAGGTTTCGACGGTTGCAGCAGCGGCAACTCCAGACTGGGCATAGCAGTATCGAGGCTGCGCCCAGCAGCCAGTGCCGCGCATTTCCGCGAGCTGGCCACCAGCTATGGGGTTTTGCAAACGAGCGAAAGAAGACAGCAAGTTCTAGTGACGATGCGCACCGCCACACGTTGGACTGACGCTATCCTTTGAACCTGCCCTTTGGCGCTGGCAGTTGCTGACTGCCTGACGTTTCTTCTGGTTTCTCTTGAGATCTCTCGTCTGTGTCATGGTTACCTGAAAGTCGCTTCGCCGTGCTTCAAAATACATAGATAAGGTTCAGAATGACTGCCGGAAACCAGGTCATTCCGCCGACGCCCCCCACACTGGTGCAACAAGCTCATCGTGACAAGACACGGTCCGAACGCATCTAATCCAAGAAGATTCTACACCCACACATACTTGGCCTTTATGTCCCGTTCATATAATTGTCGCCACGTAGCTGCCCTGCCAATTGAAGGCCATTGCATGCTGGACCTGCCAGCCTGCCAAACGCCCTGTGCCCGGCTCGCCCGGCCGGAGCACCGATAATCGGTCAGCCGCAAGTTCTCAGGTTTTTTCTTCCAACTTCCTGGCTGCCTGCCGCTCTAAGTCACAGAGCCAGTGCCGCGGTCGCCCTGCGTCGCTTCCCATGGCAGGGCGCTGTCCGCTCGCGGCGGCCCAGTGCACCCTGTCTGGCCGGGGTTCAGCCGACAAAGCCGCGCAGGTTGGTGTAGGCCTCGAATAGGCGCTGGAAGGCGTCCTTCGCTCCAGGCGCACGGCACTTGTCCGGATGCAGCGCCTTTGCCATGTCGCGGTAGCGGCTGCGGATGTCGTTTCGCCCTGACCCCGCCGGCAGCTGCGAAAAGAACAGAGGGGCAACTAGATGATTACCGGGAACGAGCCCAGCAATGGAGCAGAAGAAAGCACGGATTGCTTCGGGCCTGAGTCCGAGCCGGCAGCCGCAGAATGGTGCAGATGGTCAAGATTCGTGCGCCAGGCAGCAGAAGGATAGAGCGGAGACGCTGCCGCTGCAGCAACACCACGGATGAATGACGCCTTGCTGCGCGCGGCACATCGGCAGCGCTGTTTCGGGGCGGAATCCGCCTAGCGCGCCTAAAAACCCTATAATAAAACCCTATAATAAAACCCAGCGTGCACAGGGAGCCGACAATTGTAGACGCTCATTTCCAGGGTGCAGTCCGGAACATCTGAACTAGCAGCTGCCAGCACCTCTGGAGGCAGTGGCAGTCAGACTTTGACGCCAGAAACGCGTCCATAAACTGATGCAGGCTTTCATGGGCTGCAACACTGCTGACGCCGATTCCGACTGGGGGTCAAATAAGTAAATAAAATTAACAAAGTTTTTTTCTTTTTGTAATTTTTTTAACTCATAAAAATATGCTCTCTTGTGTTCTGGAACTAGTATACTCGTAGTGTGTTTACCTGGAGGCAGTGGTAGTCGGACTTTGACGCCAGCACGCGAGCGACCTCGCGTTCGTCCGCCGCCGGCGCCGAGGGTTTAGGCGCCGCCGCCTCTGCCGCCGCTGCATCTCGCGCTTCCTGGTACGCCTGCGGGACAGTTCAAGAGGAGGTGGCGAACGGTTTTGTAGACGTAGGCGAACTCATCACAGATCGCCTGGGGCTGCCGCCGCGTCGGCTGATGCAAGGCGCCCAACATTGCAGGTCGCAAAGACAAATGCCAGCATGCTGGTACATGGCACATAGCGCTTGGATTCGCTATTGTCCCTGGACAGCAACCCTAGCCAGATTAGGACCGAGTAATGTCGATAGGGCCGCCAGTGGAGGCGCCTCACCTCGGCAAAGCCAGCTTCCAGCCGCTGCCGACGGCGATCTGCATGGGACGCCGCATCCCGCGCCGCCTTGGCTGCCGCTGCCTCTGCCGAATTTGCCGCCGCCTGCACAGCAGCCAGATAATTACTCGTACACTCAGGGTCAAGGTCTGACTGTCGACGGCGTGTGCATGCTCAGAGTGTGTCAGGCGCATATCCATCGGGCCTGCATGTTCCACAGCATTTGGCTGGGCAAGCGAACATTTGTTATGCGAAAGCACTACGGTTTGGAGGCGTGCGACCCCTTGTGGCGGTCCGGCTGCATGCTAACCCAGCCCGCTCAGACTGTCCCTAAAAACCCGTCTTCCAGGGTACACTGGCAGCGAGCCGGTCGTCAACGTCGCGGACTGCTCACCTGGTTGGCTGCCAGCCGCCGCTGCTGCTGCGCCATCGCCCGGCGCAGCCGCACGAGCTCTGACTGCTTGGCCGCGAGCGCCCGTCGCGCGGCCCTTTCTGCCTCCTGCTGCGCCGCCCTCGCCGCAGCGTCCGAGGCTTCTGATACATCCCCCGGACTGCCTGACGCCGGCGCGGGCCAGAGTGCGGCTGCGTCGGCGCTCAGGCGGCTGCCACCAGCACTGCCGCCGCAGTTGTGGCCGCTGCTGCTGTTGCCGTTTGCCGCACCGGCGGCGCCGTTGGCGTGCGGCCTTCCGTGCGCAGCAGCAGACGCCGCGGCGGCGTCTGCGGCGGCGCTGCGAGGCTGCGCTGCAACGTGCTGGGGCTTGGGCTGGTGCCGCTTCGCCTCCCTGGCGCCAGGCTGGCCAGCCGCGCGGCTGGCGGCAGCTGCCTGCGGCAGGGCAGCTGTAGGCATTGCGGCGCCGGCGCCGTCGCCTGCCGGTCGCAACCGCCTGCTGGCCTGCGCGTGTGGCTGCAGCGGCGACTGGCCCGTCGTCGCGCCGGCGCTGGACTGGTCTGACGCCATTGCCGCGGCGTCGCTGCGGCTCCAAACCAGCTTGCGCTTGTTGCCGGGGTTGGCAGCGTGGCCGCCTGGCGGACGTCCTGGGCCGGGCCTCGCGTCGGGGCGCGGCTTCTGCTGCTGCGCGCCCACGCTGAAGGTGCGGCCGGCCTCTCCTTCGCGCTTCCACACGTTCGCTCCCATAGCTGGCAGGTGGTGCTGCTGAGACTTTCCGCCAGGCAGATTTGACAAACCGCTGAGAGTGTCAGCAGAACTCAGAGGCAACGTGAGTCGGCCTCAGGAGCATGTCACCAGCAGCCGTTCAAACGCGAGCGATTTCTCAGCAGCTGCAACCCATTCACAAATCAAGTCGCTGCCATGCACTTGGCCTGCCGCACATGTCAGAGTATCTCAACCGCGACACTGCGAGAAGCTGCATGATGTAGATGACCCTACGAATGGACGCGAACGCTAGAAAACGCAATTTGCCCAAACGGCGGTACGGCGGCGGCATCTCTGGTCTCATATGACACACTAAATCGCAATTTTGATGTCGTTTTTGTGGCGCAGTTGGTTAGCGCGTCTGCTTTACACGCAGAAGGTCCCCGGTTCAAGCCCGGGCGGAAACACAGCAGATCAGAAGTTTTGCCCTGACGCCACTCGAACAGGCGCTAGTCCTCCACTGAGCGCGTTATGCGCACAAGCATGTTCATGCTCCCAGCTAATGGTGCCACCGGGCATCACCAGGATAGTTCGACAATGCGTCGCAGCGGATGATGGGTGGATAAGGACTTTCCTGTGTGCCATGTGCGGTGCCGGTGCAAGGAGGTTCAAACAAGTTCACATGGTCATGATTTATAAGTCGAGAAGCACCATCGGAGGAGGCAAACATTCAGCAAGATGTACGCATTGTACAACTGGCGTCTGTCTCTTGCAGACTGCCACCAGTGCGACCCCACATGACCACACCATGAGACAGTCACATCATGTTGTCACGTGTGGCGCGCACCAGCACACCCACCAGTAAAACCAAGGTTCGTAGCATGAATCAACAATCACCTGCATATATCATGCCCGCATCATGCGCACGCCCACATGAAATGCTACCGTGCATTAGATGCCTCCCGCCGCCCACTACCCGAGCAGCTGCTCAAATGCCACTTGGGAACTCAGAACTCTGTGCGGCGCGTCTCGTACGTCTCCGTCTCGTTCTGCTGGTGCTGCTTGCGCACCCGTTTCTCGTAGGATTCGGACCCTGCAGCATATCATCCACCTGGTTCAAATGAAGGCTGGAAATGTTGGGTGCGGCAGTGGCACTGCAGATCCCAAACCAAGAATGGGCAGCTTGAGCAAAGGCCAGCTGAGCTGCTGCTAAGGCAGGCTTCTCGGCTCTGGTAGAACAACTCTGACACTGGCGTTCCAGCAGGGGTTGCACCGATAGAAATACGACTAGCTGGCTGCGAGAACAGGAGATGTCTACAACATGCGGCTCAATTGAGCGCGTCCTGTGCTGCATTTGTCCCATGAGAAATTCAGGGGAGTCGGAGAAACAACTTCGCCGCGTCAGGGACTTGCGTGGGGCCAAGAAGACATCGCCAGGATCGGTTGTCACAACTGTTCTTCAGGAAAGTTAGCGCCTAGAAGCGAATTCTAGGTCTAAGATCACAAAGCGCACACCGCCGCCGGGGAGCTGCCGGACATGGGAGACGTCGCCGGGACCATTGCCCACAATGCTTGTCTCACCGCCGCCGGCGGAGCTGGAGCTTGGACTGCTGACGTTGTAGGCGGCGCTGCCACCGCCGTCACCTGAAGTGAGACCAGTGAGGGCTTTGTCAAACATTGCCACACAACTGGCCCCTGTTCATCTACTCCAGGCTTCATCAGGCAGCACTGGCGAAGTGCGAAAGTGGATGAAGCACCTAGGTAGAGCAGGCTGGGCAGTACACTTACAGAGGGCCTGTGTTTCGCCCAAGCTTGATGTGCGCATGAAAAGCATGCACCGGCAGCCATGCTCACCGAGCCTGGCGACACTGTTGCCGCCCGCGCCACCGCTGCTGATGGGGCTGAAGCTTGAGAACTTGCTGAAGCCGCCTGGCGGCCGCTGCCCGCCACCGCCGCTGCCGCCGAGGCCGAGGCCGCCCATGCCGCCACTGATGCCGCTGGAGCTCGGGCTCATGGGAGAGTTGCCGCCCATGCCGCCGCCCATACCGCTGCCGACCATGGCGCCAGAGCCGCGGCTCAGTGGCTGGCTGCCGCCCATGCCGCCGCCAAAGCCGCCGGGGCTCGTGGGCTGCATGCCACCCACGCCGCCGCCGCCCATGCCGTTGCTGCCGCCGCCAGGGCTCATGGGTGGCATGCCGCCCATACTGCCACTGCGCATGCCGCCGCCAGGGCTCACCATGGGAGAGTGACCGCCGCCGCCGCCGCCGCCGAAGCCGCCGCTGGGGCTCATCGGCGGGGTGCCGCCGGCACTGCCACCGAACCCGGTGCCGCGCTGGCGGGTCGGGGTGCTGCCGCCAGAGCTGCTCCCAGGCCCGCTGGTCGGCAGGCCGCCGCCGATGAACGCGCCGCTGCCGCTGCTCATGGTGCTCATGCCGGCGACGCTGCCGGCGGGCGTGTGAAAGGCACTGTTGCCAGGGCTGCTATCCCCGCCGACATGACCGCCGCCAAATGGACCGGTCGTGCCGCCAGCGCCGCCGCCACCCATGCCGCCGCCATCCATGCCATCGGTCGTGCCGAGGTGCAGGTGCCCGGGGATGCCGCTCATTGGGCCGCCGCCGTTGACGCCGCCCAGGGGGTTGGTTGAGCCGACGGCGTTTGCCGGCAGCTTGTGCAGCGCGCCTGTTGATAAAGATGCAAACTGATCATACACAAATATGGTACAGATTGCCGTTGCATACAGCCACCTTGCTGGCAGCTTGTGCAGCGCGCATGTTTGTTCCCGATGAAATCACCGGCAGTCAAGTACCAAATGTATATTTATGCCCCTTGTTTCAAGCAGCGGAGACTTCGAAGCAGCTAGCGCGTGCAAGAGGGGCGGATACTTGGCAAGAAACACAGCAACTTGTGCATGGCGGAGGAGGCGGGGTCATGAAACTGCACACAGAAAGCAGAACTGCTAGAGTTGCAGAGATGCAGAGCTACATCTAGAGCCAACACATCTACAGCCAACACATCTAGAGCCAACACATCTAGAGCCAATGCATAGACAACACGGAGCGACGCGGGGCATCCAGAAGATACCACAGTACAATGTCTGCACATTGTCTGCACTCCCGGCACACCTGTGTTGCCGCCGCTGCTTAAGAACGAACAGATGGAGTAAAACGTCTAAGAAATAGCCACGAGACTCACATCCAGAATGAAAGTTGAAGCATTGCACCTGTGTTGCCGCCGCCGTTGTTGCTCGAGAATGACGAGTTGGAGTAGTTGGAGTAGGACGTCTGCTGCGCGCCGCCGGAGGAGGTCTCGCCCAGGACGTGGTGTCCCGCCGCGATGTTTTCGGCCTGTTGCATCAATGAGACCTGATAATGAACGCGAGGGTTTCCAGTTCCTGGTGCAAACTTGCAGAGCAAAGTCGCCGGGCACATTGTGCAACAGAATGTCGTTAGGGTTAAAAAACCCCAAACCCTAGAGCCTGCAGGGTTACACCCTAGAGCCTGCAGGCTCACACAAAAGACCATCTGGGTGAGTGCCACTAGATTGCTTTCTTGGCACATGGTGTTCCACTGCGATGCTGTTGGTCTACTTCCGATAGACCACATCGACATTGGATGTCAGACGCATCGCTTTGCAGCAATTCGCAAAACTGATCGCTGCGACGGGAATGAACGCGAAGACCAAGCCTTCTGTTTCAGTCCTGGAGGGTCAGCCCGTCAGCCCGCAGATCCACGATGCACAGAAAATCGCCTGCGACACATCGCTGCCACGCTGCCGCAGGACCACAGCATTCGAGCTTAAGGCGCAAGCCCCGCGAGAGAGCTCACCAGGCTGGCGCCTGCAGTGCCGAGGCGTGCTGATCCGTGAGCGCGTGATGTTCTATCGAACTTTCTGCCGTGGAGCCTTCGAAAAAACCCACAGTGGCAGAAAAAGGATTGCCAGGCTGGCGCCTGCTGGGCCAGAGGTGCGCTGCTCCTATGTGCGACTCATTGGCTGTTTCTATCATTCTATCGGTTTCACAGCCGGAAACGCGGCCAGACCATTCCAGCAGAGGATTGAAGTTACTGACCAGACTGGCGCCTGCTGGGCCCGAGGTGCGCTTCTCAGTGTACGTCGACGGCCCGGTGCGCTGCTCCGTGTAAGACGTCTCGCCCCTGCCGGCGGGGCCGGCCCGCTGCTCCAGGTACTCGGCGCCAGTGTTGGGGCCCTCGCGGCGGGACTCTACATATGCGGCGCTGCTGCGGGGGCTTCGGGACTCTGCATACGCGGCGCCGCTGCTGCGTGGGCTGTGGGACTTGTTGCTGTGGTCGTTGCGGTGACCCAGCAGGCCGCCGCCAGGGTTGTGGGCGCCGGGGGTTTGCGCAGCGCCAGGGCTCTGGGCGCCGCCAGGGTTTAGCAGGGCCGCATCGGGGTGGCCCAGCAGGCCGCCGCCCGCCGACCCGGTGGTGGCGTCGTCGAAGGCGCCGCGGCTGCGCACGCTGGTGGTGCGGTTGGCGCGGCCGTCGGCGCCGGGCGGCGAGCTGCGGTCTGGAAAGGTGCGATCCGGCGAGGTGAGGCCGCTGCCGCCGGCGGCAGCACCGCCGGCGGCGGCTGCGCCGGCAGCGCCAGCAATCTTGAACGACAGCGTTGGGCCGGGGCCGTCGGTGCTGCGGCCGTAAGCCGGCGTGTCTGTCAGGCCGGAGCCGCCGCCGCTTCCGGCGCCAGAGCCGGTGCCGGCGCCCAGCGCTGGCTCGCCACGGGCTGTGCTGCCGCTGACCGGCGTACCCATCACGGTACCGCCGCTCACGCCACCGCCGCCGCCGGGAATGGCGGCCATCTTGCTGCTGCCAGTGACGTTGCTGCCGCCGCCGGCCGCGCTGCCACTAGCATCACGCGTCGAGGGGAGGCTGCCGGGCGTAATGTAGGCGGAGCCGCCGGGAGGGGAGGTGCTGTAGGCGGCGTCTCTTGGGTCGATGGGGTTCCCGCCGACAGGGCTATTGCTGCGGGGGGCGACAGTGTGGCCGCCGGCAGTGCCGGCGGCAGCGGCAGCAGCTGTGGTTTCGCCGGAGCCGAAAGTATTCCCACCAGTATTCCCACCAGCGGCAGGGCCGGAATTGGTGCCGGCACTGGGGCGGTAGTTGGAAAAGGTGGCCTCATCCGGCGGGCCGACGCCAGCAGGGCCATGCGTCGGGCGCGGCAGGCCTGCGTGGCGGCAGAATCAGCAGGAATGACTTCAACGAAGAGGACTTCATCTGTTTAAAGACGACAGAGGCAAAGTGTCGCGTGCTGCGCGTGCAATCGATGCTGGAGTGCTGAGCACAGATGCGCCGCGAGACGGCAAGCGACATGAGACGCCATCAGCGCAGACTAGTCTGCATCGCATTCTGTCAGTCAAGCAGGCCGTGGCTGTGCCGAGGGGTAGTATCACCTGTGGTCTCCCTGCCGAAGCGTGTCGCACATGCTGCCAGCCGCTCGGCTGCACTCATTCCGTGGTCATGGTCCCTGGTCGTCATGTCGTCCGAATCGTCTGCAGATGCAACAATACAAACACTGAAATGCCCGTGGACGTGGCTGCCCGATGCGTTTTTGAGTACAGGTCGGTGGCCCCCGCTTTGCAAGCTCGTGCGTCTTCAATCCTGTGCATGGCCTACACGTAGCTAGCTGATGTCGTTAAAAGAATGTCATGCAGGCTCAAAGGCAGACACGGCTGTGCCGTCGGCCGCCAACGCTGTGGGAAATTGGACTGCACCCACGTCAGTTTGAGCACGACAAGTCGGGGGCTGCAACGTGTGGGTGGATCATGCTGCAACACGCTGGTTGATAGCCACGAGGAGTAGAAATCGAACCTCTGACAGCCTTGGATCGCCAGGGTCGCCACCCCTTCGGCGGCACTTTCTCATGCATGGTGTCTGTCTCTGTAGTACAAACGCGGCAGCGCTCCGCCGACTCAGCGCTGGGGGTGTATTATAAACGTCTCAAATCAGCCTTCACAGTTACGGGTTATTTCTCCTTCTACGTCGCGGCAAGGGCTGCAGGGCGGTACGCGGGAATATAATTTCGGTGCCGAGACATCAGTGGGCAGCAAAGAACGCAAAGGCGCACCTGAATTGGTCAATCGCTCACTGTTCAGGATGATGGTCTCTTTCGGCAGCTTCCGGATTGTTGTCAAGCGCTCGACTCAGTGCAATGACCAATTGCCGTTACCACCGGCTGCCAACACAGCAGCACAAGGCGCTGGCGCGAAGCTGGAAGCTGGGGGTAGCTCCAGGACCTGGATCAGATGTCCCATGACGAGAGCAGGCCGAGCAGCGAAGGTGCAGTCTGTTTTGCAGACAGCTGCAAAAGAACTCTTTGGCACCCCGTGCCACGCCGGACTTTGGCACCCGCTGCCGCCGCCGCCCGCCGCCATCACAGCGGCAAGAAGTGCTGGTCAGCTTGTAGCTGATCACGCCCACTGGGTTGATGCAAAGCGTTACAACGCACTTGATCCTGGTGTAGGCTTAGGCATCAGAACTCCGCAAATAAATCGATTGTGACTACTGATTCAATGCCGCTGCCTCGTTTGATCACTACCCTTGTTCTAGGCGTGGTTGCTTGTTGGGCACAACGTACAATCGCTGGCTTTTTGATAAGAGAAAAGAGTTAAGTCTGCCCGACATACGTTGGTGAGTCTGCTTTCAATTGTGTCGCATCCGCCGGTGCTGTCCCCGCTCTCTCCCCCAGATTGCGCCGGCAGAGTCCGAACTTCCTGCCTTCGTGTCGATGGTGTTGGTGCTGTATCAGCACCATCGACAGCACCGAAGCGGCAATGATACTTATGAATAGTTGCCAAATCCAGCGCGCATGCTACTTGTTGGTGCCGGGGGGGTTGGCGTGGCCCAGCAGGCCGCCGCCGGCGGTGCCTGTGTTGCCGTCGACAACCCCTGCCCCAGGGCCGGTGCCGGCAGGGCCACCACCGACGCTAGCGAAGCCGGCAGCGCTGCCGCCCCCGGGCGCAGTGCCATACACTGCGTCGCCCGCGCCGGTGCCGCCGACTTCGCCGGAGTTGTTGCCCAGTGTCGCCTCGTCGGGCGGGCCCAGCTCCCCCACGGGACCGGCCTTCGCATGCGGGTCCAGGCCTGTGCGCACATCGAAGTGCAAACGGACATTGGGAATGTGAGGAATCACGCTGGACGCTGGGAAGACGGTGACGCTCAGGTAGCAGAGGGGTCTGGAGAGCGGGAAAGTCAGGTACACGATGCACGCCAGGGCCACGCATGTAAAGCAGAAAACTCTTCTGAGCGGCGAGCCGCGGACCACTTCTTCAGGCCACATTTTGCATCCACGTTAACCTGGATGCAGGTTAACGTGTGTGAAAATGCCGCCGCAGCGCTCATCCTCGCGACTTTTCAACATGACTGTGCAACAAGGCTTGCTGCTCGCCGATGTGCAGGTCTTGTTGGGTGGAAGCAGCGTGTGAAGTGAACAGCTGCGGCCCGCACAACGTCTGGACACGAAACGTACTCTTTACTTCGTCGCCAAAGTGCGTCACTGGCCGCTCTGCAGGGCTGATCCTGTTGGTCGTGTTATCCATGCTGTCCGATTGCCTGCATGAGATAATAAGCCTCATTGAGGGCCAGCGCTGCTGGCAAGTGTGCGCCACAGCGACCTTGAGACTGTCCCGCTGGGCACCGCCAGCATCGCACTGTCAGCCTAACGGCACTGCCTGCACTGCATTTTCACACGCTCTTCTAGCAGTTTTCTGCACACGAGTACTGCATCAGAAGCATGTGTGGCACGGGACTGCACCCACGTGCGATTGTTCAGCACAGCGCAGAGCTGCAAATGGTCACTTTCAAAGGACAACATATGCGACGAACACTCTAAAGAGGACTGGTGTGGAGAGACTGGCAAGCGCAAGGTCATGCTGCTTGTAGGTTATTGTGCAAGCACAGACTGGTGGCACGTCGGGCAGCACGACGATGAATCGGACCTCAGGCTCGTGTATATATCCGTCTCATATGAAAATAAGCGCAGTATATGCCGAATAGCCAGCGATTGTATCGCGTCATGCACAGACTACGACATCGTTCAGCTTTGACCTAATGGTGCTGCGACCTGGACACACCTTTTGTCCCTGAGTTGCCGCGGTCCGAATGGATATGCTTGACGTGCTTGTTGCTTGACCGTTTGTTCCAACGCCGCGGAGGGGTTTAGCAAGGTTTGCTGGCATAGGGCTACACCTCCGTGAAATGCCGGCACAACAGGTGCTGCAGCTGGCACGAAGCTGGCAAATAGTCATACTTGCAAAATTCGGCCTCATTCACCAATACAATTCCAGGACGCGCAGGTTCACCGGGATGTGCAGTGCGACAGACGGCCACCAGGTGACCTTGAGAGGCAGTGAGCATCAGTCTTCTGCTGATGCATTGAGCATCAATCGTCTGCTGATGCAGCCACCGCACCCCACATGACATGTCAATCAAATGCAGGGTGCGGCTCTGAGCAGGCTTCATGGCCCAATCTCTAGATGCCAGTCGGATGCATGATACCGGTGCAGCACATAAGTATACGGCACTACATACTATAATATCTATAATATACGGCACCACGGTGTCAGACCATTTTCGGTGGTTGCTCATGGACTATTTCGGTCTGCAAGCGTTCAAGTTCACGTCCAGGCAAGCAAGTGGCGTGCTGCCGCCAGTCTTCATGCCGCCGCCGACAGCGCATCACCAGGAACATCACAAGAATCAGGCTACTGGAGCTGCAACAGGTCTCGCTGCATGCGTCGCGAGTTTCTTGGTTCAACGGCATGTCAATCCGTTCCCATCCTGCCGATGCGAACAGGTGCTTCGCAGTAGGTTCTGCCGTGTGCGTTCTCCGATGCGCTTGCCAGCGCACCACTCTTCTGGATGCCTCGTCGTGTCGAAAGGTTGCCTTGCCGCAGCCGGAAACCGCGGCTGGCGGCTCCATAGTCGATTTGACCTAAGCTGCCAGTTATATGCCCACCGTCAACGCTGTCGCCGCTGCCGCCATAGGTAGATTGCGTTGTGGCTGCACCGCTACACCTCCGACGGCCACGTGCTGGCACTTCTGGCCTCAGGCACCGAGAAGGGGAGAGCGGTATTCGGGTTCCCCTCACAATTCTGATGCTGCCTTCAAGGGCCCAACACGACCAGGCAGAAGGCTTCTGCCCGGTCGTGTTGGTCTGTTGTCCGCCTCCCCGACTGCGGCGCGCCGCTGCTGGCGATGCGCGCAGCCGGTGGCCGCCGCCCGCGGCCGCCGCCGATGCCCCAATGCGGCTGCGGCGCGAAATGTGGCTTCGCGGCGGCTGCTAGAGGGTTTTTCCGCTCAGGCAAGCGCCGCGCCAGTGGCGTTGGCCAATTCCTCCGTGTCGTCGTCGACCTGCAGGTTGGGCACCAAAAAGAAAGATTTTCATGATGTCTAGATCTGTGAACATGGCGGGCTTTGATTACGCAAGGTTACGACATGATCATGTGGAGGGCGGCCAGCAGAGCAGACGCCCAGGCTGGATGAAAACCCTTTAGGCTGAAAACCCTGTAGTGCCAGGCTGCTCAATGACAAGGCACGACCGCTGAGAAGCCAGTGCTGTTTGTTCTCCTCGCACTCTATCGTCGTTGATCCTCAGTGAAACTCCAAGCAGAGCAGCCCCGTCAGAGTTTAGGGTTTTAGGATAAACCCTAGAAGGCACATCCGCGGTGCAGCCACGCCCTTGCGCTGGTCACAGCACTTGCTGCTCCACTTCCAGCAGGGCAAATGCAATGGGTTCGCGTCGAACCTGTCTGCACGACGATGCCGTCGCCGGCGGTGCTCCTCCTGCTGGTCCGCTCCTCGAGATCTGAACAGCCATAACAGCAGCGGCACCGTAACGTGTGAAGCCGGCAGGGGGGCAAGAAAACCCCACCTCCACAATGAAGCCGCGTTTGCGATTCTCCTCCCGCTGGCCCGCCGTCGCCCGCAGCACCGCCGCCTCGCCGCCCTGCTCCTCCACATAAAAGCGCAGCCCCGCTGCCCTGCCTGCGGCGTAGTTCTGCGCGTACAAAAGGCGCGAATCGTCAGCGACTTCCCTGCCGACTTGTGCGGGTTTTAAAGTTTTGCTTGAAATCTTAGGTTACAGTAGTGAAGCTACCAAAAGGTTGTAAGTTCATTATACTTTGTGTAATGAAACCAACCACAGCCGCTCTGCTCCTCGGGCTAGGACGAGCGCGGCCTCGCCGGCTTGCCAGCGGGCGGGGTTCTGCAGATATATATTGACTGACACATAAGTGAAATGTATCAAGGATGTCAGCGGCAGCGGCATGCTGAAGTGCCGCCCCGTGCTCCTCGACATATTAGCGCAGTCCTGCAACCCGCCTTGCAGTTCTGCAGGGGAGATGACAGGAGCTTCAAGGACGCCAACAGATCCGTTCTCGCATCTTAGTGAGTACATGACAGAGCGGCTCATCGCCTTGAGCATGGGGTCCACCACCTCGATGACGGACTTGGCGGCCGGTAACCTCTCGGCAGTTACATTTCTTGACGAATCTTCATGCTTAGATTCTCCAGCAGCACTTTATGAGTCAGAAGTGGTCCTGCGAAGGAGGTGCGACTCACCGCCGCGAGCACGGGGTCCACCACCTTGATGACCGGCTCGCCTGCCGGCGACCTCGCCGCGGCTGCCTTGGCCAGGCAGCGGCCAAGGGCGCCCGCAACCGCCGGGCTCACCGCATTGCCCATCTGCGTGGCGGGTGAAGGTGCAGGTTCAGTGTCCGTCCAGCCTCAAGGCCCGTGGAAAACAGCTAGCATAAACAACCCTAAACCCTAAACCCTAACTGGACACCCAGGCAGCTGACCAGCGCACCCGCCGCCTTCGGGCTCACGGCGTTTTGCCCATCTGCAGGCGCAGGAATCGCACATTCGTGTCTTCCCAGTCTTGTGCACAGATGATGCGGTGCGTCCAGCGAAGAAACACCGCATGTCCTGCCACCGCCGGGCCGATGGCCGTCTGTGCGTTGCTCCAGATGAAATTTCCGCGGGAATGCAGACGGTGCCCAATCAGCGCCTCTGAAAGCAGGCAGGCGGGCCATCAGGCCGCCGTATTGCCGACGCATGTATGCAGACCAGGGCGGCTGTAGACACATTGCTTTGCAACTATCCAGTGGGCCGAAGACAGTGGTTGTGTTGCACTCCTGCTGGGAGCGCTCGGTTTGTTGCACTCCTGCTGAGCGCTCGGTAAGGTCATTGTGCCACACCCAGCTGCAGATGTTAGCCTTGCTTCAGCACAATGTTTCTCGCAAGTGCTTTGATTATTTTGTGACCATTCTCGAGTCCCGAGCGTCGAGCACACCTGCTGGAAGCGCTCGGTGAGGCCTTTGTGCCGCACCCAGCTGCAGAACTTGACCTGCTTGAGCGTGTTCTCGCTCTCCAGGCCCACCAGCGCGAAGTAGTCTGGGAAGCCCTGCAGCACGACACAGATCTGAGTTGCTGCGAGGTTTAGAGTTAGGGTTTAGGGTCCCTGTGGCAGGACGCATGTGTCTTCGAAGTCTGTCTTTGAAGTCTCGTTTTCGAACAGCTGCAGCGTGCTCCGTCTCCAGGTCCGCCAGCGCAAAGCACTCCGGGAAGCCCTGCAGCACGCCGCACAAGTTGCCTGAGAAACTCGGACACTCTCTTTGTATGGACAGCTGCTGGAAACGCGTCTGCTTCCAAGCTGTCTTTGTCCGCCAGACCCAGCACAAAGTCCAGGGCACCCTGTTGTGAAAGGAGCATGTCGAGCAACAAACACGTCATGCGATAGAGTGCAGCTATCAGTGCGCGACTCCGTCAGGACACAGCTGTGTTTTGGTCAGTAAACTGGGTCACGTCGCGATACAAACTCTCAACACCAGTGCCTCTGCCGACTCTGGTTTAGCGGTGATGAGGTACTTTAAACCCTAAATAGTTTACATGGCTATTGATGCCGAGGGACTCAACAGCAGCATGCAACGCTCGCCGCACTCTGCCTCCACAACACCAATCCTCTTCTGGAGCGTCTCTGTGGAGGGCGCGGGCATGCGAGCGGTGCAGGCGGCCGCCGTTGACCGAGGCGCGTGACTGAGGTCTGTCGCCTCGTCTGTTCAGCTGCGGAAATGTAGTCCTCACTGCTCTAATCTGTCTTCTCGGATCACCCCACCTGGCAGCGTGCGTTCTCGCGGATGGACAGCGTGCGGTCCTGTTTTGGGTGCACCAGCGACAGGTTGTGCGGCTCCGCCCTACCCACCACCGTCGGCTGCACCTCGTCCATCCTGCGGGGAGGAAGAATTGACCAGAGTCATATTTTTCAGGCTCTGCCGACAACAGTTCGATCCAATGCGAGCTGCAGAAAGGGAAGCGTCGGCAGGATTGTGCGGCTCTGCACGCCGCACCACCGTCGGCTGCGCCTCGTCCATCATACGGGGAGCGATTTGAGGAGGTGTTAGAGTGGATGGGATGCGCAAACCTGGACCAGCGACAGCCCCCCCCCCCCCCCCCGCCCCCCCCCCCGGCCGCCGCCCCGGCGCCCCCCGCGGGGGGGGGGGGGGGGGGGGC
>JAABUM010002755.1_pt1 | contig 22911 bp, 35 predicted proteins | sample 5559161 | NCBI WGS metagenome assembly JAABUM01 (sample SAMN10711868, study PRJNA513369) | rock metagenome | isolation source: Antarctica rocks | place: Antarctica: Victoria Land, Siegfried Peak nord
CGAGCCATCACGCTCACCCGGAAACCGGAACGACCCGAGGCCATCTCCCACGGTCACCGTAGCGACCACCACCTGTCACCAGGGGCACTCCAAGTCATACAAGCCCGCATACGGGACCCCAATGGTCGTTGGTTTGGCATTGGCAGCGTCCAGAACTTCTATTTGTCGTCACGCGCAACAACTCATGGCGTATCTCAGTCTTGAGGTATAGCCCGCGTCCCGCTTTTTGTATCAATGTGGTGATACGTTGCGAGGTATGACCAATCTTCCCGAGGGTGTCCAGTTGTCACAGCAGTGGTTCTGGTGGCAAGTGTGGTGGGCGGGGATCTTTATCGGGATGCCTGCTGTGGCGATCGGAATGACAGTGTGGTGGTCAGCACGCTGGGGCCGAATAGACCTTGCCGACCGACCCGCTAGGCGGGCACTGCGCGGCCGACTCGTCGGACTAGGGGTCGGCGTCACCGCGGGCATGATCGCCTGGTGGTTCTATCTGGTGACGCTGGAAACGCCGGCCGTCATCGCGGGCTATCTGATGGGTGTGTTGTTCGGAGAGCTGTTGGCCGCCCCCAAGCCCAGTGGCCTCGTGCGGATTGCGTCGCTACAACCGCGCACCGGCCGCAGGTATGTACCGCGATGGCCTGCCCGGCTGGCGGTGGGAGCGGGACTGGCTACGGCTGTGTCACCGTTGTTGTTCGCGCTGCTACCACGCCTGCACTACGGCTCGTGGGAGCAACTGCCGGCCGGGTCGGCGTCATGGCCTGGACTGATTATCAGTGCGCCGCTCGCGCTCGGGGCGATCGGCGTGCTCGTTGCCGGGAAGGCCGTGGTGGGAAAGCTGGTCGCGCTACCACCAACTACCCCAGACCAGCCCATCAGCGAACAAGCCCGCAGCAACAGCATCCGCGCAGCTGTTGGCGCGGTCCTGGGCATTGAGTTGATCTTCCTGGCCTACACCGCATTCGGCGCTTCGGTGGGGTTCCACACCCCGTATCCAGATGCTGCCCAGTCCCCGGGCTGGGTTGCCGCGGGCATCGCTTCACAGGTCCTGAACTGGAGCGGATACGCCCTCATGCTGGCGGCCATAGTCGTGGCCTGCGCACTAGGCCGGTGGCGGCGTCCGCAGGCCCTGAGATTGATCAGCGACTCCCCGCGTCCGGCACAGCCGTGAGTAAGGAAGCACCTCCCCAGGGCCAGGGGACAAGCCTGCGTATCGAGCTCAGCTCTCCGGTTCCAGCCTACGAACAGTTGCGATCCCAGCTGACCGGGATGATCGAAACCGGCGTCCTGGCACCAGGGGATCGGCTGCCCGCTGTGCGCCAACTCGCGGCCGACCTGGGCCTGGCCGGTGGCACCATCGCCCGCGCCTACCGCGAACTAGACCGCGCGGGCCTTGTCCAGGGTTACGGCCGTCGAGGCACATTGATCCGGCCTCGACCTACTCAGGACGCCGCAGCACAGGCACAGCAAGAAGAGTTGGCCGCCGCCGCCGACGAACTCGCCGCTACCGCCCGCTCCCAGGACCTCAGCGACGACGCGGCACTCTCAGCCCTACGTGCCGCCCTCGCCCGCCTCACACCACGACAACCCGCCACCCGTCATACCTGACACCACGAAAACACCCCACCCGCGGGCATTGAGAGAGAACACCGACAGCCACCACCCAGCGCTGCCCTGAATGGTCCGCAGTCCGTATAGGGATCCGCTTGCGGACTCCTCGGGGGTTAGCTTCCCGTTGTTGTCTTAATTGGTTCTAGGTCGCGCTCGGCGAAGACGCGTTTGGCAACGAAGATCGCGTTGAGGGCCTTGGGGAAACCGCAGTAGACGGCGGTAGGGGTGATCGCTTCGACGATCTCGGTGGGTGTTAACCCGACGCTGAGCGATGCGTTCAGGTGTACCTCAAGCTGTGGCTCGCACCCCCCGAGCGCGGTGAGCATGCCTATCGTGACGAGTTGCCGTTGGGCAGGTGTCAGGCCTGGGCGGGCGTAGACATCGCCGAAGCCGTACGCCACCACGTGGTGCGCCAGCGCGGGGGCAATGTCAGCGAGGGCATCGACCACTCGCTGGCCACCCTGCCCGTCGACTGTGGCCAGGACCTGCATGCCGCGGTCGTACCGCGCCTGCTCGTAGCGTGCTGTGTCGATGTCGGGTCCCAGGGCTGCTGTTGCCGAGTCGGTCTTTGTGCTGTACGTGCTCATGCTTGTTCCGTTCCGAGCTGCTCAGAGAGCAGCTGCTGATAGTGGTCGATCTTGGCTTGCAGGGCGTCTAGGTGGCCTTGCAGTTCGATGATGTGCCGCTGGACGTCTTCGCCATGATTGGTGAGCAACTCCAGCCGCTGGGGAACACTGGCCCCGCCGACGCGACGCAGCGCAGCGAACTGCTGCATGTGCGAGATGGACATGCCTGTTGCGCGCAGCCGCAACAGAAACGCCAACCACGTCAGGTCGGTAGCGGCGTAGCGGCGTTGACCACCCGATGATCGGTCGACCGCCTCGATCAAGCCGGCCTTCTCGTAGTAGCGCAGTGTGTCCTTTGATAAGCCAGTGCGCTCAGCGACCTCCGCGATCGGCAGACCGAGATCGCGGTTCTTCCCCTGGCCTAGGTCCCTCGCATGAGTTGCTTCCGACGTCATGCCAGGAACACTAGAAGTTGGAGCGTGCTCCAAGTCAAGCTCGCCCTAGCGGGCCCGCTCGCGCCACCCGCAAGAAGCAACGCTTGCCCGATCAGCGATCCTCTTACGACAGTTGTCCTGCCGTGGTTCACCGCTCAGCGACTTTGTCGGCCGGTGCTCGCCGACGCCACCATCTGGCTCTTTTCACCAGAACGCCACTACGCAGCGCCGCGCACAGGTGGTCTGCCACTGTGTCGGCGATGTCACCGAGATCTTCTTCGGCGCTAGCGGGTGGCGGCTCCAAAATTGCAGCATCGCGTAGTCCGTCAACCACGACCTGGCGGATCGCGACCCAGTCGTGATCTATGCCCATGGTTCTGACCCTTGCATGCTCGATCACCGATCGGCGACCGGGACGGGGCCGCCTGACCGGTGAGCTGCCCCCGTCGCGTCAGTTAGGCATTACCTACCTGATGACTCGCTTGGATGTCGGTCAACCAGGCGGTGAGCCCAGGCAACGGCGGCGCTGGGGTAGAGCGGCAGCGACTCCTGCTCATCGTGAAATGGGCGCCACACGACGGGCGCGACACTGCCATCGCTCTCAGTGAGTGATGCGTTGGTGAGCGCAGGCAGAGGATCGAGTCGGCCGGTGTAAAGGAGCACGATCTCTTGACCTAGCGCGCCATCCATTTGGAAGATGTTCTCGAGCGTCGTGAGGAGAGAGAGGTCTCGGACTGTCGCACCGAGTTCCTCATCGATTTCGCGAACGATCGCGTCCAGGTGGGATTCGCCGAGTTCGACGCTGCCACCGATCAGGCGGTGATACCCGTTGGGGTTTTCGGCAGTTGGCGGGTTCAGGCTGACAGCGTGAGCGGTGAAGGCATTGTTCGGAGCAATCAGCATGGCTTTGACGCGGATACGTGAGCGGTCGATTGTCACGCACCGAACGTAGCGTCGGTGGCCACCCACATCCCGAAGATGGGTGGACGTGTCGGCTGTAGGTATCGAAGACAGTGCCGCGTCGGCCTCGCTCTACCGACACCGATCAACAAGGACGAAGCCTTCACCGGTCAGCGATCGTGCTGCGGGGCACCCCGCGGGCTAACGAGTAAGCATCGTGTTTAACATTTGTTGAACAGCTTGCTAGCATGGGCGGCATGCCTACATCGATCGGCTTTCGCCCCACGCCAGAGGACGATCGCATCCTGCATGAGTCCGCGCAGCCAGGCGAGAGCACCTCGGACACCTTGCGCCGGGCGTTGAGGCTCTTGGACCACGAACGATGGTTGGAGCAGTTTCGCGCAGACGGGGAGGCTCTGCGAGATGAGGACATCAACGCAGAGCCCGGGGCCTGGTGATCCGCGGAGCCGTCTACCGGATCAGTCTGGGCCGGCCTCGCGGCCACGAGCAAGGCGGCAAGCGTCTGGGTCTGGTGATGTCTCCGTCGGGATCGCCGCTCTCGGTCGTGACCGTGATCCCCACATCAACCTCAGCCGGGCCCGCCATCCACCGTCCCGAGATGGAGATCGCCGGTCAGCCGACACGGATGCTTGTCGACCAGGTTCGCTCGATCGACACCGACTACGTCGTGGGCGACCCGGTCGACTACCTAGCCCGAGACCAGCTGGCCGAGGTAGAGATCGCGCTAGCCCACTATCTCGGCGTTCAAGAGGTCACCCCGCGATCTTCCTAGGTCGTCACTAAAGGACGGGGGAACGGGACGCCTTGGCCACTCGAGGCAGTGCGCCAGCGGCATGAGGAGCAGTCTCGGTTCGCGGAACTAGGCCTTTGTATTAGAGCCGGGTTTGCGTCGCGGTGCCTGGTTCGCCGAAGGCGGCCTGGCTGATTGGTTGCCAGGCCCGCCAGGTCCTTAGCCGCGACTCGTACTCGATCTCGAGGTTGGTGAACGATCGGCCGAATAGGACGCGTAGTGGTGGTTCCTCGGAATCGATGACCGCCAGGATGGCCGGGCGAGTGGCTGCGGGTTCTCCGAGTGCCCAGCCGGTGCGGTCTATGCCAGCGCGGACACCGTCGTATGCCGGGTTTTCGGTGCTACGGCGCAGACCGGTTGCGCCAAAGCTGGTGTTGTAGGGACCAGGTTCCACGCAGGTGACGTTGATGCCGAAGGCGTCGATTTCGTGGGCAAGGGCTTGTGACAGGCCTTCGACTGCCCATTTGGACGCGTGGTATGCGCCGAACTGGGCGAAGGCGGTAACTCCGCCTTCGCTGGTGACCTGCACGATGTGGCCTGAGCGTTGTTCACGCAGGATCGGCAGTACTGCTTGAGTGACCCACACGGTGCCGAGCAGGTTGGTTTCGAGTTCGTCGCGGATCTCGCCCTCGGTTAGTTCCTCGACCATGCCAAGGTGTCCAAACCCGGCGTTGTTGACAACGACGTCCAACTGCCCGAAATGCTTGTGTGCGGCGTGTACTGCATCAAATACTTCCCGGCGATTGGTCACGTCTAGGCGCAGTGTCAGGACGTTGTCGCCGTAGCGGGTCCCCAGGTCGGTCAGCCGGTCGACTGATCGTGCGGTAGCGACTACGCGGTCGCCGCGCTCAAGTGCCGCTTCAGCCCACTCACGTCCAAACCCACTCGATGCACCAGTGATGAACCATGTCTTCGACGTCAATTTCCTAGCCCTTTCACGTTGAATATCACTTCTCCACTGTGCGACGCGTCTGCTCTGCGCGCAAGCGATGCTTTCGCATCGCAGACACGCGTGCGGTGCATGGCAGAATCGCGGCATGAGAGCCGACGATGTGACCCTTACCGGCCTACGGACGCTGCGGCATGTTGCCGAATCTGGTTCGTTCGCGGCAGCGGGTGAGAATCTCGGTTACTCGCAGTCGGCGGTGTCACGACAGATCGCTGCCCTGGAGAAGGCCGTCGGCGAGACGCTCTTTGAGCGCGGGCGCCGCGGAGTGATCCTCACTGACGCAGGTGAGGTCCTACTCAGCACAGCAACCCGCGTGGTGGGTGAACTCGACGGGGCGCAGCACCTACTGGCCGGACGGCGTGACCGGTTCGCCGGTCGGATCTCTGTCGGGGCGTTTCCATCGGCAGCAGCGGCGCTGATGCCACGCGCCATCGCGACGGTCGTTGCTCAACACCCGAACCTGAAGGTCTCGATGATCGAAGCGGCCAGCCCCACACTCCTGCGGCGAGTACATTCCGGGCGCCTCGATCTCGCTGTAGTCGCGGTGGACGCCGAACCGGCGCAATCCGAACTCGATGACTTCAACCGTTACGAGCTCCCGCAGATCGGCCTGTGTGTGGCGGTACCCGACTCGCACCGGCTCGCTCGACGTGGGAGCGTCACACCGGGCGAGCTCGCCAACGAACCCTGGATCGTGGGACAGGGAACACCCGGCGACCCTCAGTTCGCGGCGTGGCCGACCCTCACCGACGCACGCATCGCCTACGCCACTCGACATTGGCCGACCCGGCTTGGCCTGGTCGCCGCAGGGCTTGGAATCAGTGTCATACCCGGAGCAGCCACCCCGTCTGTTCCCGCAGGGGTCACCGTGCTGGCGGTCCTCGACCCGGGCCGAAGCCGACGCTGCGGACAGATCGTCACACCCGCAACCGAGACCGCCCAAGCAGCATCATTCGTAACCGCCCTACAGAACGAAGCTCAAGCCATCAGCGATCTACTCAACTAAGAATCAAAGACATCCCGACAGCCAGTTCGACCGCAGGACGATCGCCTACCGGGTTGGTTTGTCGTAGGTGACCCAGGTGGTTTTGGTGGCGAGGGTGTCGTACAGCCGTTGTCCTGGCAGGTTGTCTTCGGCGGTGATCCATCGCACGATGCTGCACTCCTCGCGGGCACCGATATCGGTCACGGCGTCCGCGAGGGTGCGCCCGATGCCAGCACCGCGGCGGTTGGGGTCGGTGAACAGGTCATCAAGCCAGATCCCAACAGAGCCGGTGGACGGACGGGCGAAGAGTCGGTAGCGAGCCAGGCCCACCATGTGGTCGTCCGTGTCGGTCGCGATGAGCGCGTTGGTCTCGTGGTCGGGGTTGAGGATCCAGGACCACACCCGCTCCACGATGGCCTCATCGGGTGCCAGCTTATAAAAGACGCGGTATCCGCGGAACAGGACGGCCCATGCGTCGAAGTCGTCCTCGCGTGGAGCACGAACAGACCCAGATGTCTTGGTCATCGGGTCAGTATGACGCGGCAAGGGCCACCCGTTGGCCGATCCTGATGCGGACACGATCGCCTTGCTAGCGCCTGCACTCGGTTAGCCCGATGCCAGCCTTCACTAACGAACGACGTTGTTGTTGGTCACGTAGTGACGACGAGTTTGCCTTTAGTGTGGCCGGTTTCCATGGCCGTGTGGGCCTGGACGATCTGGTCGAAGCGGTACACGTGGTCGATGGGTACGACGGCTGTTCCGGCAGCGACAGCGTCGAGGAAGTTTTGCAGGATCGCGGCGGGCAGGTCCCCAGCGTCACCGGCGTAGGCGGTCAGGCGTACCCCGCGGGGAAGGTAGTCGATTGGGTAGAAGTCCTTCACGATCCATTGGTTGGACAGCATCCCGGTGAAACACGCGACGCCGTGGACCCGGATGGCGCGCAGGGTGTCGTGCAAGGTCGGGACACCGATCAGTTCCAGAGCGGTATCAACACCGTCAGGGATGGTCGCGCGAACCTGCTCGGCGACTTCACCGTCGTCGATGAGTACGTGGTCGACGCCGATGGCGGTCAGGGCTGAGGTCTTGGCCGCGGTGCGGGTGGTCGCCAGTACCGTCATTCCGCGTTGCTTGGCGAGCACGGCGGTAGCCATGCCAATAGATGATGCGCCGCCGCGAATGAGGATCGACTGGCCGGGCTGCGCGTCCAGTCCGATGGTCAGAGAGCCGTTCGCGGTCTGCAACATCTCGGGAACGGCGCCCAGGACGCCCCAGTCCAAGTCACTGGTGAATGCAATGACTTGAGTCGTCGGTACGCAGGTGTACTGCGCGTACCCACCGTCGTAGGTCCTGCCCATCCCGCCCATCATGGCGGCAACTTGCTGGCCGGTTTCAAACTCTCCACCGGGGCAGTGCGCCACGGTCCCGGTGGCTTCAATGCCCAGTACCCGCGGGAACGTCACGTCGCTGGCAAGGCCCAGTCGGGTGTGCAGTTCAGATCGGTTGAGGCCGAAGGCTTTGACCCGGATCAAGACCTGGCCGGGCTTCGCCTCTGGCACGGGAAGTTCCCGGATCGTGAGGGCTTCGGGTGGCCCGGGTGCATCCAGGACGATCGCCTGCATGGTGTCGCTCATCTGCGTGGTGCCCCTTCTTTCATATCGATATCTGCTCCGGTGGACCGCAGCCTGGTCAGAGTGGTCTGAAGCTGGCTCAGCGCGCGGGCGGACAAGGCCGAACCCAGCCGGATCTGCAACTCCTCATCAAACGCAGCGGTGGCAGCGGCGAAAATCTCACGCCCGGCGGCAGTGAGCTCGATGATGGACGACCTGTGGTCCGCAGGGTTGACTCGACGCAGGCAGTACCCGCTGGCCTCGATGCGATTGATCAGTTTGCTCGTCCCGCCCACGGTGATCGAAAGTTCATGGGCGATGTCGTAGACGCGGCACGGCTGGTGGTGGGCGATGACCTGCATCGGTTCGAACCTGCTCATCGGTAAATCGAAGTCGCTGCGCAGCCTCGCGTCCACAGCGTTCCAGAGCTCGGTCTCGAACCTGATGAGATCACTGAACAGTCGTTGCAGGTCAGTCACTCGTTTCGCCGCCGCGTCCGTCGTTTAGCTTCCATGGAATCAAGAGTGTAATCTCAATATTACATTCCACGGAATTTACCTAGTCTTGCGAGAAGGAGCCTCACCATGACTGCCACGGACGAGATCACCGAACTGCTCGCCTCGTACGAGGCGGCACTGAACACCGACGACACTGCTCTGGCGGTGTCCTGCTACACCACCGACGGCGTCTTCATGCCGACGACGCTGCCGACCGCAACAGGTTCAGAGCTCACGGCGGCATACGATCAGACCTTCGCTGCCATCCACCTGGACGTCTGCTTCACCATTGACGAACTCGTCGTCGCTAGCGACACCCTCGCCTATGGGCTCACTCGTAGCAACGGCACCCAGACCGTGCACGCCACCGGTGCCCGCACTGCCGAGTCCAATCGTGAGGTGTTCATTTTCGTAGTCGAGAACGGCGGGTGGAAGATCAGCCGCTACCTGTTCAACAAACCCGCATGACACCCCGGCGCCGGCGCTGAACAACATCTGACCTCGAAATGCTCCCAGTGAACGATCCTGAACCGGGTCATGTGGCGCGACGTGGGATCGCCGGCGCAGCCGCCATATGCGAGGCTCAAGCCATGGCTCACGAGTCGGTGGATATCACTGAGAAACTGTCGTTGTTCTCCGACCATTGGTCGCCCAAAGTGGTGGCTCGCCTGAACGACTACGAGATCAAGGTTGTGAAGGTCAAGGGTGAGTTCGTCTGGCACACCCACGACGACACCGATGAACTTTTCATCGTTGTCGCTGGGGATCTGACCATCCAACTGCGCGACGGCGACGTCAGGCTCAGCCCTGGCCAGCTATTCGTCGTACCGCGTGGAGTGGAGCACTGCCCAATTGCGGACGGCGAAGTCCACGCGTTGCTCATCGAGCCCACCGGGTCGTTAACACTGGCGACGCAGGTGGCACACCGACCGCCAGCTTCGACGACTCATCGGCGTGATTCACGGCGCTGTCCGACATTCCGCATGCCGATCCTTCAGTGCTAAAGCGATTTAGTGAACAGCAGATTGGTTTCGTTATAGAAGTCACAGGTAACACCGTGCGATTCCATCTCGAGGCGGGCGCACACCCGTTGAGAGGCGGCGTTGCGCGGATCTGTGACGGCGATGACGACGTTAAGGCCATTCAGGCTGGCGTCTCTCATGGCGGCATCCGCAGCCTCAGTGGCGTACCCGGCGCCCTGGGCCTCGGGGTGTAAGTGCCATCCGATCTCTGTTGGTGCGGCCCCCGGGATTCCGTCCGAAAGCGGGGCAGGCTTGAGGAGGAGGTTGCCAAGGAGTCCGCCGGTGTTGCGGCTGGTGATCACCCAGATCCCGTGAATTGGATCATCGATCGCGCGGCGCCGTTGGATGGATTCGACGGCTTCGCTCTTCTCGATCATCGGCTTTGCCAGTGGCCCCAAGTATTGAACAGTCTCGATACGAGAGTCCAGATCGAACAGGAAATCAGCGTCTGCGGTCTCCCATGGACGCAACATCAATCTGGAGCTAATGATGATCCGCATCGCTCGATTATTCCTAAGGATTCGCATATAGCTGTCAATCTTCGAGCGGGTCATCAGCCGAACGGATACGACGGCAGAGCGCACGAGATGCCCCCGGCGCGCCAGTACTTCCGGTCAGACGACCCATGCGGAACCGCCTGCAAGCGGTCGTCGGGGCGGTGGCCGTAGGAGGATCGGTCTGCGGACCTCTGGCCGTTGTCGATCGATGTCGTTACATGTAACGTTGTGGCATGCCAGGAACACGAGATCGGGTACGCGCGCATCGCCGGCGTTTGCGCGAACAAGGCCTGCGCCCCGTTCAAATATGGGTACCCGACGTCCGGGCTCCAGAGTTCGTAGCGCAAGCCCACCACCAGTCTGCTGCCATCGCCGCCAGCGAGCACGAGGCCGATGACCAGGCCTTCGTCGACGCAATCTCCGTCGACTGGGACGCCGAGGCGGAGCCCGGCAGGTGAGACGAGGCGACCTCTATGCCGCCGCCGCCCGCGGCGCCTACACCGGCAAACCAAGACCCGTGGTCATCGTCCAAGACGATCGATTTGACGCGACAGCATCGGTCACGGTGTGTCCACTGGCGACGAACCCGATCGAGGCTGCACTGATCCGCATCCCCGTGGAGGCAACCGGCACTACCGGGATCGACCGGCAAAGCCAAATCAGGGTTGACAAGGTCACCACCATGCCCCGGGCGAATGTGCGCGATCATCTCGGTCACCTACCCGATACCGACATGGTGCGACTCGACCGCGCTTTGCTTGTCTTCCTTGGACTCGCCGATTGAACCAACCGGGTCTGCCCACCCCTTTGTGTCGTTAACGGATCCCTGACCGGGCAGCGATTCCCTGATAACCCACGCTTAGTCTCCGCGATCTCATTGCAGCGCTGTCGCATCCGGCCCCAAGCGGGTCGCGCTGTTATCAGCAGACGGGATGCCGTGTTGGGAGGCGGCGGCGATAGGTTCAGTCGATGGCATCTACTGAACGGTCCGGACGCTGCCACCCCGACGTAACCGAAGGTGAGATCGTCGGTGGCCTCGAAAAGAGGGCACTGGTCATCTCCGACCCCGACCCCTCATGGCCCAGCGTCTTTACTGAGCACGAGAATCGGGTCCGCTCTGCTCTCGGCGCTACGGCGCGCAAAGTCGAGCACATTGGGTCCACGTCGGTCCCAGGTCTGGCCGCTAAGCCGATCATCGACATTCTCGTGGTCGTTGATGACATCACCGCAGAGGAGTACTACCTCGATCCCCTCCTGAGTGCTGGCTATCAGCTTCGGGTGCGCTAACCTGGGCACCGGTTGGTTCGGACACCCACGTTGGACGTGCACATTCACATCCTCGAATCAGGCAACCCTGCCGGGTCTGACTACTTACTGTTCCGGGACCACCACCGCCGAGACAGCGCAGATCGCGCGCTCTACGAGCGCACCAAACGGGAACTCATTCGCTGCGACTGGGCCGACATGAACGCCTACGCGGACGCGAAGACGTCGGTAATCACCCAGATCAAGGAACGCGCCCGAGGGTGACTCCGGTACTTGGTCCACATACCCGCGCAGCCGACCCGGTTGCCGATCCCGTACCGGTCATCGATTGGGAGATGGTCTGAGCTTCAGCATTGACGACACTGAAGGTTCTAGAGTCGATCAATGGACTACTTGGTGTGTCCGATCGACGCGGCACAGCTAAAGCTGATTGAGGTCCGGTGGGGAGCCGAAGACCGGCCGCTCCTGCGCTGCCCACAGTGCTTCCAGCGCTTCCTGCTCACCAGGTCGGGCACTCTCGATACAGCCGCAGAGCCTGAACCAAGCCGCTGACCAGCTCCCGAACTGATCATCATTGCCCTCGACGTGGGCAATGACAGCGACATCTACGGCTGACCCGAGCGGGTGCGAACGGGAATCGCTATGCGGTGATTGGGGTTACTCAGAGTCTGCCTGGACTACCTGCTGGCGGTAGCTCTCGATGATGGCGTTGAATTCGTTGCGTTCACGTTCGGGCACGCCCAGGAACATCAGGGTGGCCGCTATTTCCATCGCTACCGCGTCGAAGCCGGCGGTGTCGATGGACAAACCGTCGTGGGCTACGACCATGTCGCGTCCGAGGTAGCACTTCGGTCCGCCGGCGGCCTCGATCGACCAGGCCGTGACCAGGAATTTGTAGCCAGGTGCGTTGGCCACGTCGCCGTGGTGGGCGTGTACCCCGGCGTTGGCGTTAACCAGTACGTTCTCAAAGAGCCGATCCACGAGCACATCGACTGCCCCGGAGATGGCGTAGGCGCCACCAAGGCGCTCGTACAGCGAGGCATCTGCCTCGACCTGCTTCGGGGCTTGGGCGATGTCGCCGACCTCGGCGTCGGGTTCGATGATCTGGGTTATGTGACGTTTCCTTCGTTGGTGGTGGTGGTTGTCGTTCCGCCCGCGAGGTGCGGGAACTATCAAGTCGCCGGAGTCAGCTGGTCTGCTAAAACGCGGAGTTGGCGACGTAGGTCGGCAAGCTGCACCGGGTCCAGTCCGGTGGCACACGCGACCTCTGCCTGGGCGCGGACGGCCGCCGTTTGCAGGTCGCGACCACGTTCTGTCGCAGTTATCATTACCTGGCGGCGGTCGGCACCGCGGGAACGGCATACGAGGCCCGCAGCCTCGAGACGGTTTACCAGGGGTGTCACAGCGTGCGACTCGAGTTCCAGCCGACGGGCGATCTGCCCGACCGTCGCAGAACCGTCCTGCCAGATGATGAGCATCAGCAGGTACTGGGGGTAGGTAAGGCCAATCTCATCAAGCAGCGGACGGTAACGGCGCGTGATCGCATGGGTGGCGGCGTAGAGCGCGAAACAAAGCTGGTCATCGAGGCGCAGCTCGTCGGCGGTCATCGTCTGCGTCATCTCATTCTCCCTGCCGTTGTGAGCTGGATCACCTTTGGTTCAATACATCACGCGTGACACATTCCGTCAAGGGGTGGCAGTGTGGACACCGAATGGACGCCCAGTCCTGGGGACGGTGCCAGCAGTGAGGCGAAGCGGCTGGACCCGAAGAGTCAGGTCACGGGTCATCGCTGACGGGCCGCCCCGATTCCCAATCGGCCGAAGCATCCCCCTCGCCGATCCAGCTACGGGGCGGACACAGCCGAGTTCGGTGGTGTTCTCCATGCGTTGCGTGCGGGCTCGGACAGGTAGCGTCTGGCATCCGCGAACATCTGGGTGAGTTCCGCGCCGTACCGGAGGGCGAGTTCCTCGTTGTGGTGCAGGACATCCCACTCGTTGGCCGCAGTAATCTCAACGAACGCACGAATGGCTGACGCCGGTGGGGTGTGCTGAGTGTTGTCGAAGCGGTCCGTGAACGTAAGGACCGGCTGCGCTAGCTGGGCGTAGGTCTGTTGGCGGTCGCAGCTGGCGTAGAGGTAGACCAGTGCCTCAGCGGTGTCGCCGATTGCTTCGGCAAGGACCGCCCGCTCGCCTTGGCTGAGCAGCGCGACGTCGAATCCATCAGTGCTGTAGGCGGCGTGGCACAGGCCAGCGAGCTGAATGTCGCCGTCAGCACCCCACTTCTTGAGCATCACTGCAACGCGTATCAGGTGTGCGAGCAGCGTTCCACCGGGATGGTCGATGTCATCCGCGCCACGAGCCCGAAGAAGCGCCTCACCGGCCACCATTCGTCCGTCGATCGTCATCATGTGTCCGTCCTGGTCGTTGTACCTAGCATCGAACGCGGACAACGGTCCCATGAGTGCTGGAGACAATCGAGGAACGGGTTGCACCGGGGAACGAAGGAGCACACCGATCAGCGATCGATGTGCGGGAACGAGACCGCTTTCAGCTGGCCGGTTTAGTAGGCGATCGGGAGGCGACCAGCCCGGCCCGGCACGTTAGGCACAACGGGACGCGGTGATGGGTATCGTCCGGGATCAGGCGAGGGTCGACCAGCAGGGAGAAGCTGTGGCCGCAACGAGCAGGGTCAGTCATCTGCTTCGCAGACGAGGTGGGGCCCCGCCGCACGGGTGGATGGGTGCCCTGGCCGAGGTGATCCTGCTGGCGGTGGTGCTGTTCACGTTCAGCCGCCTGCACGCCGTGGTGGTGACCGATATCCCGGCCGCCGGAGTGAATGCCCTGCACGTCCAGTCGGTGGAGCGCGCGTCGCACCTGAACATCGAACTCGCGACGAACCGTTGGTTGACCGGGCACCAGCCGCTGATCCCGTTGGCGGTGCTGTGCTACCGGTTGTACTACGTCGTCCTGGTCGGGGTGCTGGTGTGGGTTTTCCTGCGGCATGCCGAGGTCTACCTGCGGGTCCGACGCACCTTCGTGACCATGACCGGTCTTGCGCTGGCTGTGTACTGGGCGTTCCCGGTGTCACCGCCGCGGTTCGCCCTCGACGGGGCTGTGGACATCGTCACCCGGCATGACATCTTGGGCGCCTCGACGCCAGATATGAGCAACGGCGCGAACTTCACTGCGATGCCCAGCATTCACGTGGGGTGGGCCGCCTGGTGCGCCTTCGCGGTGTGGACCGCCCTGCGGGCCTCTTACCCACGGGGGGCGCTGCTCGCTTGGTTGTTCCCGCTGCTCATGGTGGCCGTCGTGCTGTCCACCGCGAGCCACTACGTCCTGGATGTCCTGGGCAGCGGGGTGCTGCTGCTCGCCTCGATCGGGACAAGCGTCGGGTGGGCGCGCCTGATCGACGGCCGGCCCGCACCACCCGGCGAACATGTCGAAGGGGGTGGAGCCGGAAGATGGTGACTTGCACCAACCCGGCGCCGCAGACCAAAAGGATCGGTGACCGATCAGCGATCGGCTTATGACTCCTGGCGCAGACGGCGCAGGATGTTGGCCAATAAGATCACCGTGTCGGCGGCAATGCCGGTCGTCGTCCGGTCGGCGCGAGGGGAGTGTTTCATCTTGTGGGAAAGCGCAGAAGCTTTCTTCGCGAGGCCACGCAGCTCTTCGTTTGAGGACCCCGGGAGTCGCTGGTCGATGTACGCACCGATGCGAATGTCGGTCTTGTCCATTGGGGGTGATGGCTTGCCCTCTGGGCAGTGCACGGCGGGGTCGTAGACGACGGCGCTGAGCGCTTCGAGGACTCCGACACAGCGGTTACCTACGTCCTTGTAGTCGACGCGCGTCGATGCGGTCGCGAACCGTTGTCGGAGCTGCTCGATGTGCTCATCGACGGCGGGCCAGCCGAGTTCGCTACGTGGGGACACGGGTCGGGCGATCTGATTCTCCGAAGCCCTGTCCTGAGCGGTTTCGAGCGCTTCAAGCACCGGATCGAACAGGTTGGCCAACATGTCGCGGCGGGCTGACCAGCTACCCCTACCCTCGTGCGCGTTCCAGTAGGTGCGGAACGAAGGAAAGTCGCTCCACTGCGGACCGAAATCGACTCCCTGACGCCGCAGGACCGCCCGTAGTGATCTGAAGACCTCGCGCGATTCAACGTCGTTAATTTGCTGCTTGCCGTCAGTACCGTAGGAGTTGTACTGGCCCCTTACGAACTGTTTGAGCGCGATCGCGGTAGCCAACGGATCGTCGCCAGGCAGCGGACCATTTGCGAGCTGGCGGACCAAGTCGATCGTGATCCCCGTTGTACTGGACGATCCCCAAGGGTTTGATGCATCGAGAACCTCACCGAAGAAGTCGTCGAATCTCATATCTCAAGTCTCTCAGCGATGAGCACACGGTCCTGCGAGAAGCCGTCTGGCCAGACGTTCCGCAAGTCGATCCCCAGCTAACACGGAAGAACCTGGCGGGCGCCACCATGCAAACTCTGACATCGTGGCTCGGTGACTTCCCCGCCTTCTCTGCCGCTGCGCACCAGCCGTCTGCTGCTGCGCGCCTACACGCCAGGCGACGTAGAGCCCATTTTTGCTTACTACTCCGACGCGGAGGTCTCGCGCTTCTTGCTGAGCGAGCCGTTCACGCTCCAGGACGCCGAGCAGACCGTTGAGACGCCAGGGGCAGACCCATCCCCACCGAGCCTGGTGGCGCGCTGGCCCTGGTGGTGGAGCATCAGGGGCAACTTGTCGGTGACCTAGTGCTCCAGCTGTTAGGTGAGCAGTCTTCGATGGGCGAGATCGGCTGGTGCTTCAACCCGGTCTATGGAGGGCGCGGCTTTGCTACCGAGGCCGAGGCGGCGCTCCTGCAGCTGGCGTTCGGGCACTACAACATGCATCGAGTCAAGGCACAGATGGACGCACGCAACAACGGCTCGGCAGGACTGTGCGAGCAACTGGGGATGACGAGGGAAGCGCACCTTCGACAGGACTGGTGGAGCAAGGGCGAGTGGACCGACACCTTCGCGTACGCCGCCCTCGCCGCCGAGTACAAAGCCCGCTGAGCAGCCAACTGGACGGGCTGTAGGCGGGTGCGATCTTCATATGCAATTGAGGATCCCTAATCGGGCGTGGACGCGATGTAGACGTTTTCTCGGCCTGGCCGGTCGGGAGCGTCGCGGACATCGATCACGGAGAACCCCGCATGCTCCAATTCTGCCCGGTTCTCTTGGTCGCTACGGAAGCGAAGCGTGGAGGTGGAGATGATCCGCTCCCCGCTGGGGAAGTCGTACTCGTGCCGAAACATGACGAGCGGCAGTTTGATGTCTTCGACGATGGTGCGCTGGGTGACGTCCCCTATACCGTCGATCGCTCGAACGGTAGCGGCAGTGTCGCGAGCCCACCGTTCCCAGGCGCGGTCGCTGAGTTGGCGCGTTTCGTAGACGAAATGACCACCGGGAACCAGAGAGGTTTGGACTGCCGCCAAGGTTGCGTTCCACGAGTCGTCGGTCAAGAAGACCTGTGCCACGTTTCCTGTCATCACGGCAAGATCGACACGCAGGGCCGGTAGCGTCGTGGCGTCGCCGAGATGCCAGTCAATGTCGTTGGCGCCGGGTTTGGCCCGCGCTACGTCGAGCGATGCTGCGGCTGGGTCTACACCCGTCACGCGTAGACCTTTGTTTGCCGCGAGGAGGGCGAAGGCCCCGGTGCCGCAGCCAATGTCAACGACGGAGGTGGCGTGCAGCTCTCGCGATCTGCAGGTAGTGCGTCAGGTCGCTGCGGGGGTCTTCAAACGTGTCGTAGAGCGGGGTGAGACGAGGGTCAGCAAAGATCGCATCCGGCACTACCCGAACGTATTGGCTGCGTCTCGATCCACCAACAGGTATTCGCCCCTTGCGCTCCATTATCCAACGAAGCCATCCCGGTCATCGATCGATCAGCGGTATGCGGGAGTTTCCACCCGCACTGCTCGCGCCGCCGTGATTGAGGCGGCGGGAAGCGCTAGAGATGACAAACTCGTTGCCTGCGGGTCGAGGTTGACGCATTGGCAGGATGCCGATCAGTGAAGAAGGGGGCGATCTGCGAGCCGGTGGAGCCGGGTCGCACGATACGGGCACCGGACGCGATCGCAGCTCGGCGGACAAGGTCGACGTCAGTACCGTCATAGAGGCGGACTACGTGGAAGATGGGCTGCTTGGCGCAGCGGTACGCCGCAAGAAGGTGGCTGATCGCGGGCAGCACATCGGTGGTACCGGGAATCGGGCTAGCTCCACCGTCGCAGAAGTCGACCTGGGTGTCGATCACGATCAGCGCTGATCGGTCAAGCTCGGGGGTCGTATGCGGGTCACCCCCGGTTGCGGGTCTGGCCATCGTCGCAGCCTCCTTTTCGTAGCGGGCACCGTTCGGCAAGTGGGACGTGTCAAGGGTGGGGGTCTTCGCTCTGGGGCGGACGGGAGCACTGATCCCTTGGTGGGCACTGCTCGACTGATCTCCCAGGTCGCCTGACACATGTGCTCGTGCGAGGACGGTGAATGAAGAGAGGCTCTCAGCCGTTGTCGTCTTCGATGAACACCACCAGCCTGAGAGCACCTGCGGGCTGAGCATTCGCCCACTCCTGGATTGCTGGGGTCACATGATCAACCTCCAGAGTTTGGATGGCTCTGCCCGCGCTGGTGGCTTCGGTGCCGACCGAGATGATGGGCCATTGCGGAGGTAGTTCGCCTTCGACGTGGTCGATCGGTGTTGACATGGCGTCGACGACGTCGACTTCAGCCCCGTGGAGTCCCAGCAGGTGGGTGCTCCACCCCGAGGACTCTTCGGGCTCGGGCGCCCAGGACTTTACATTAAGTGACCTGTCGGATAGGTGGCCTCGCGCGCAGACCCGGGTGCCTATGGGTGGCAGCGACGCGCCGGTCAACGAGACCCAGTAGGGCCCGCGGCCTAGGGGCACGCCCTGTCCCATGCTCGGCACGATCCGCAACTGGCCGCCAGCATTGATCACCGCGCCACGCACCCGTGCCCGCTCGGGCAAAGGGCTAGCGAGGGTAACGGGGTGGCGTTGTCTGTTCATCGCTGCTCTTCTCACATCGGGAGTCCGATCCGGCCAGTGTCGCTCACGTTGGAAAAACGCAACAGGCCCCTGAGTAGCGGCTCACCAGGGGTGAGGAGCGAGACGATCAATGGTGACGGCGAGGTGTGATCGATCCTCGGAGCGCTCAGCCCTACGTATCCCCGCAAGACGATCGTTCACTGGTCGGCTGATTGCTTCTACATATGAACGTCGGTCGAATTTTTGAGTCACGTGAAGAATGGGCCGCGGGCGGCAGCCCTAGCGGGCTGTTGCGCGTGATCCGTCAGGTCGGGCTTTGCACAAAAATTACGAATCGAATGTGTTGTGGGTCGTCCTGTCCCTGCCGGGAGCACCAGCACGGACAGGACATGCCACCGCAGGCAGTAGTAGTAAGGACGGGCCGATGTCCACGCTGTATGTGAGCGATCTTGATTTCACGTTGCTGCGCAGCGACGCCACGTTGGGCGCACGGACAGTCGAGATCGTGAACCGGCTCATCGCGGCCGGGCATCACTTCACCTGTGCCACGGCCCGGTCCTACACCTCCGCTATCTGCGTCACCGCCGACTTGGGGCTGACGTTGCCTCTGATCACCTACGGTGGCGCGGTCTGCTTCGATCCCGGGAGAGGGGCGATTGACCACCTCGAACCGTTGCTGGCCATGACTGTTGATGCCATCACATCGCTGACCGCAGCGCATCCGCGTGTGGAACCGCTGCTATTCGCGATGGTCAATGGTCGTGACCGCGTCTGCTGGCGCGAGAACCATGCGACTGATTACGTCACGTCGTTTACGGCCAGGCGCGCGGGCGATCCTCGCCTCTTGCCGCTGCCGGATTGGGGGGCACTTGACGACGCTGCGGTGTTCTACGCAACGTTGATCGGCGAACGCGACGATATCGAGGGGTTGCGCAGTGACTTGCTGCCCCTGCTCACCGATTGTTTCGACACCGTCGGCCTCGACGGTTACAACCCGGGACAAACATGGTTCGAGATCATGTCAACGCGCGCGACGAAAGCTGCAGGCGCCCGCAGACTTGCCCACCAAATCGGTGCCGACCAGATCATCGCGTTCGGAGACAACCTGAACGATGTCCCACTTTTCGAAGTCGCGGACCACAGCTGTGCTGTCGCCAACGCCGTACCGCAACTACTGCACATCGCCGACGAAGTCATACCGGGCAACGACGACGACGGAGTCGCGGGTTGGCTCCAACGGCACGTCCTCGCAACTTACGGGCCCTCAATCGCACGCCCAGACTGAACGGCTTCTCCTCGCGGGATCGGGTGCGGTGGCCGCGTCCGTATGGGGACGCTGACCGATGAACGATCCCGACCGGACGGCCATGTTCTGTGTTGCCGATCAGCCGGGAACATAGTGCCGCGTGTGGTGGTAGCGAGAATGGTGGTGTTTCAATCCCGCTATGGGATCGAAGCCGCGTCCGCGGGCAGTCCTGTTCGACCTCTTCAACACGCTCATCCCCGGAGGTAGTCGGCAAGAGCGCGACACGGTCTCCCAGTTGATGGCGCAGACGCTGGGGGTAGACCCCGACGCCATGGCAGACCTGGTCCGGACCACTTTTGATGACCGCACCCGGGGGCGCCTGGGTGATCTACGACAGACCGTCGCGTGGTTGGCCGCGCGCCTTGGCGGCACGCCCTCCGAAGACGCCCTCGCCGCTGCTGTGCACCTACGCCTGGAGATGACCCACACCCTGCACCGACGCACGTGGGCGATTCCCACCTTGGTCGAACTCGCCCGGACTGGCACGCTCCGAGGGCTGGTCAGCGACTGTTCGGCTGAAACCCCCACCATCTGGCCCGATAGCCCGCTGGCTCCCCACTTTGAGGCGACGTCGTTCTCCTGCGTGACGGGTCACCGCAAACCTGAACCGCAGGCATACCTGGTAGCCGTTGAGCAGCTTGGCGTTGACCCCCATGACTGTTTGTACGTGGGTGACGGTGGCAGCCGCGAGTTGACCGGCGCCGCGGCCCTTGGATTCACTGCTATCCGATTCGACCCGCCCGCGCACCTCCTGGGTGATCCCATTGACCAAGAACACGACTGGTCCGGAACCATCATCAGCGACCTCGCAGATCTCATTCACCTACTGACCTGATTGCCGTATGCGGATCGGCATTCGGTGAGCCTTGCGGACGATCTGCGCTGGGGAACGCTCCGCAGTTACAGAACATCAACTGCGGAATCCTCCGGGGTAGATCTTCTGCGAAGCCGTAGATCACCACTGCTGTCGGCCGAGCACTGCCTGACACGGCTTTCGCTACCCTCGAACTATGAGGGAGCCGACCGCAGTGACGCTCCGGCTTCGTGACGCCCTCACCCAGCAAGGCCCTGCTGTGGCAGAGCTGCTGAGGCAGTACGGCGCCACCAATCCGCGACTGTTCGGATCAGTGGCCCGTGGCGATGCCCACGAGGGCTCCGATCTGGACATTCTCGTAGATTTGTCAGCGGGGGCCGGGAACGAGCTACTGCGCGTCGCCGGGCTCGCCGAAGAACTGAGCGACCTCTTAGGCGTGCGCGTCGATGTCGTGGCAGAAATGCTCCTGCGTGACGAGGTATCAGCCACCGCACTTGCTGATGCGGTCGCCGTGTGAGCCGCTCAGACACGGACCGCCTCGAGGACATCCGCGCTGCGGTCTCACGCTGCATCACCTATCGGGAACATCTCGACTCGCCAGAGCTAGCCCCCATGGCCTACGACGCCATACTCCGCAAACCTCGCCGTCATCGGCGAAGCAGTGAAGTCCCTCCCCGACGACTTCAAACAAGAAAACGCGGACATACCGTGGGCCTCCATCGCTGGGCTGCGCAACGTAGTCGTCCACGAGTCCTTCCGCGTCAACCCAGACATGATCCGCGACATCGTCAACAACCAGTTGACCCCACTCCTGGACACCATCACCTGAGATCCCCGGCTGCGGTCCACACGTCGTGTACGCGACAGCTTTCAGACCAACCCACTTGTGGACCAGCGTTTGGACCGGCCTTGGCCGGCGTGTCGAGAGGTCGGCCAGGGTGGTCCGAAACCGATCGTCACCGGACCACCCGGACGCGGGTGGCCGGGAAGCTACTAAAAACCCCAGAGTCGGACATGGGGACTCAGTTGCCTTGGATAACTTCCATTGAGGCAGGAGTATTATGTGAGTGTCAATTTCCGTGAGGCGGACAGGGCTGTACGGCTATGGGTAAACAAAAAAAGCTCAAACAAAAGTCCTACTAAACGGCATCCAAACGATGGCGGGAAAATTGTCCTTCTTGTTGGTGCTGGTGCTAGTTTCGGGGCCGGCGGTGGCATGCGCCCGTCACCCCCACCTTTAGGTGATAACCTTTTTCCCGCCCTAGAGAAGCGGTTTCCTGAGACTTGGGGCGGGCTAGAGAGTGAGGTATCTAAACCGTTCGTGCATGATGGTTTTGAAGCCGGAATGGTCAACCTTTTGACTTCCGGTTACTCAAGCCTATGCAACAGGTTATTACTAAATCTAGCAGTTTTTTTCGCTGAATTTTCGTTTTCTAACACTGACAGCTTCTATCATCAAGTCGCTAAGTGCATTCTCAAATCAAATGGCGTTGGCCGGACGACGGTCGCATCGTTGAACTACGAGTGCCTCTTTGAACTTGCGGCACGTAATGTTGGACTTTCAGTATCTTGTACGCGTCAGGGCCGAGAAGCGGAAGATATCGTAGTGCTCAAACCCCACGGCTCTTGCAACTTTCTGCCAGCTTTGAATGGAAACCGTTTCATTGGAACGCAGTTCACTGGCACTGCAGAAATTGGTATATACCAGGGACCCTTGACGGTGGTGAGTCCGCGGGAAGTTTTGAGTTACATTGCTTCAGGGCAATCTATTCCTCCGTCGATGAGTTTCTATGCCCCAGGCAAACACACGCCTGTTGGCGCGGAGGCGATTGCAAGTGTCCGTCAAGAGTGGGCGTCAGCTTGCGCGGAAGCGGATGCTATTTTTATGGTGGGTTGCAGGCCGTCAAACGCCGACAAGCACCTCTTTCAACCGGTCGTTGATAGTCGGTCTCAGGTTTTCATGGTTGGTGGTAGGGATGGTGCTGAATTCGCAACATTTAGCGCCGCCCTAGGAACCAGGCTAAGGTATATAGCCGACCACTGTGACGTGGCGACTCCTGAGGTCTTAAAAATTCTGAGAGACCGTCTTTCTCGTCCGAAATAATGTTCTTAGTGAGCTATTCTCATCTTGCTAAATAATGCTGAAGACAATTTTTCAAGCTTGGCGGGAGCTAGCTTTATCCCTCGCGGCCAGTGTCCAGCCAGCACCACAACAGCAGGCCGCTGGCTGGACATTTTTACCCACTACTTCGCCAGCCACCCAAGCAACGGCGCTAAATGTCACCGTCTTAGATAGCGGTGGCGTGGTGGGTGTGTTCCCAGGGGATGGAGTCGGCCGGGTCGGCGGTGGCCACGGCGAGGGAGTCCTCAAGGTCTTCCAGACGATCCAGCAGTGCCTCGTATTTGGCCGGGTCCAGCAGGACCCCGACGGGCTTGTTGTGGCGCAGGATGAACACTTCCCGCTCGGTGGCCTCGACCAGCAGGTCCGGCAGGGTCGCGCGAGCCTGGGTGATGGATACGACACGGTCCATGGGTAAACCTCCCGGTAGATATCTCTGCGGTGCCCGACGTGGCGCACGTCCACCACGCGCACCCCGTCA
>JAABUM010002756.1_pt1 | contig 22910 bp, 32 predicted proteins | sample 5559161 | NCBI WGS metagenome assembly JAABUM01 (sample SAMN10711868, study PRJNA513369) | rock metagenome | isolation source: Antarctica rocks | place: Antarctica: Victoria Land, Siegfried Peak nord
TATCTGGAGGTCACTGACATTTAGTTTGACATAAATGAATGACGTTTGGCAGGGTTGCTGAGGCTCTGCCACGAGCGATCAGACTTGTTGGCTGGCCAAAGCTTGTAATCTTCTTCTTCTTCTTCTTCAAACAGCCAATGTCACGGTGATCGAACAGCGATGCCTCTTATATGAACCACGTGCTGAACATCGCCTGCTTGATAGACATTTCTGTTCATGGCAAGCAGGAAGAGGTTGACTGATCACGCGCACTGTTCACAACTGCAGGATCAGGTAGCGCGTTGCACAGACCAGGTCGAGCACGGTCAGCATTGGGCCAGGGATGCTCAAGTGCCCAATGCACCCAGTTTGCTGTGGCTTTTCCCACCCTTTCCTTTGATAGGTGCTGTTGTGAACAAACTGTTGTTAGAGCAAGTTGATGCCATTTTGGTGTTGCCAATGCACCTAAAATTCTGGGTGCCTATGCTGCAAAGATTACCAATAGTTGACTCACATGTTTTGGGTTTTCATAAAGGCTTGTACAAGCTTGGGTCTAAGGTGCCACCATTTTGGCACCACAACATGCCTAGAATATCCCTGAAGGCCTACCTGGTTCGATTCAGGTTGTAAACAGGTCTGCACGGGCAGGTCAAGTCAACACCAGCCAAGGAATGTGCACTGCAGCTGGATGCAACACTGTCACTGTCACAATCTGCATGACCCAGCCTATATAGTGCAAAACATGCTAAATCATTTGTACAGTTGCTATCAACATGTCTTGTGCAAGCTTGGCTGCTACAAACTGGCATGGTCAGCCTTGACCCGGGTGGGCCTGGTGGTATCAATGTACCTCAGTGCAATGGCTTTGCTGAGGATCATTGCATCTGTCTGCACTTGCTCAAGGGGAGCTTGGTGTGCTACAGTGGATTCAATCATCTTTCCTCGCCTGGTGCTGTGTACTGTCTCACCAGTGTATTGATCAATGGCCCTCAGATGTGCATTAAACCTGCCTGCAATTGCACTGGAAGACAGTCCCTTCTCAGCAAACACCTTGGTGCCTCGTTGCAAGGGCCTGACTATGTAGTTGGTGATGGGCTGTTTGAGGTCTTCAGAGGACTCAACAGCCAGCTGTAGCCAAGTGGTGAAGCACATGATGTCACAGCTGAGGGTGACTGTGCAGTGGCCTCCCTTGCGGTTTTTTGTGACATCAGGGAAGATGTGCAGCTGGGAGCCAGCCTGCAGGGTCATCTCTGGCACAAGGAAGGGGATAGCTGGACTGTTTGTTGGGGTCTTGAAGTTGCTCAGCCTCAGTTCTCCCACATTAAAGCCTCTGAAACAAGACTGCCACAGCATGCTGATAATCAGGCCATCTCGGATCAATAGCAGTCTGTCACTGCCTGCTAGCTCTTGCTGCTTGGCCATCAGATACTCCAGCAAGGTCTTGATCTTGGCTGAGAAAATTGGCTCTGCTGCCCTTTGCTCATAGCCTTGTTTGGCAGCATCTGCCTTGTACCCTTTGGTCATCCTTCTCAGCTGGTTGCTCTGCATTGGGTTGCCTTGTGCAGTGACTGGATTCCACTCTCCTGTGCGCCCGAGCTGCTCCAGCTCTGTGGCTAGGGAGGACTTTAGCCCTGACAAACTGCCTGGGGCTGCCAGCTTGTGGCCTAGTTTGGTGGTTGTGCCAACATGCCTGGGTAGCCAATGTGTGGTCAGGTATACCATGATGTCTTCAGGCAGGCAGCTGTGCAGTGTTCTGCCAATATTGGTGCTCTGTAGCCAGTCTGCCAGCTCTCTGGCATTCTTGTGGCGCTGCTGCAGCGTCTTGGCTGCAACTGACTGCTCTTGCAGGGCATGGGCCTGTGACAGGCCTAGCAGGTATGTGGCTTGGCAGGTGCCGGGGTCCATTGGTGGCAGGCTTGGTGGCTGGGTTGGTGCTGTGCAGAGGGAGGCATAGATTTGGGTCAGTGCAATGGGGTCTGTCAGCCATTGGGGGACCTGTCCCTGCAAGCCCAGCAAAGCTGCAGTGGGTCACTGGGAGATGGTGGGTGCAAAGGCCCTGAATGTGTCACGCATGACGCATTGTCAGGGTTCAATCACATGCCAATTACCAGTGACTAGGCAAGCTTAGCTGGCTAATCCAATGGTCCAGGGTGAATGAAGAAAAAGTCAGTATTTAAGTATCAGGGGACCAAGAGCAGAGTCACATGCAAGCAGACATGTGAGACTTGTAAGGAGGAAGAGGTATGGGGAACTGCGCAGCCTTATCACTAGCCTGCTGAAAGCAAGCGTCGTTGTTGTACGCTGTTGGTAGCAAGCTAAGCTTACCTGGTAGGGCTGAGCTGAAAAAGCTTGGCCCGCCCTCCCTCCCTCTAGGTGCCCTGGGGCACTCAGCCCTGGCCCTGGTGGGTGCAAAGGCCCTGAATGTGTCACGCATGACGCATTGTCAGGGTTCAATCACATGCCAATTACCAGTGACTAGGCAAGCTTAGCTGGCTAATCCAATGGTCCAGGGTGAATGAAGAAAAAGTCACTCTGCAAGTATGTGTGCACCTGCAGAGTGCTGGCTATTGACTAATGGGCCTCTGTATGCAGTGGGTCTCTGTATACAGTCATCAAGAGCAGAATGTACAATCATTTGGTAGTGATCCTACAATGATCAAGTAGTGATCGTGTAGATCTTGGGCCAAAGTGTTATAGAATGAGTGATACATAAATTTTTAATTCTGTTATTAGTGCACGAGGTTGACATAAGTCTATCTTTTTCTCTGAGTAGTAGCTCTACAACATTCTATCAAAAGACTACATGATCTACGACTTTGAGTAAGACCTAAACATGTGGTCATGGTGTGTGTTAGAACCTTATCAGACAGGCCGTTATCGACACCAACTACAACAAGTATTACAAATACAATCCGACTCTCCCTTACTTCTTCTATTGCAGGATAATCAAATGGCCGCCGCTACCACTGTTCCGCTGTTCCAAGAGAAAGTTACCCCCCACACACTCCCCTGGTGTTCACTGTGGCAACGGAGCTGAAAACTGTTAGGATTTCATGGAAGATAAGCAATCGAGCCTTATCAACCTATCAACAGCCGTCATCTTCAAAGATCACATGTCTCCAAGGCAGTGTTGCACTTGCTATTGTCCGATGGGCTGGTGCAGAAGAAGAAGAAGGATTTTACAAGATTCTGCCAGCCAACACAGATGGTATAAACACCAATAACAAGCTTTTTAGTCATCCGGTATTGATCCTACAAGATGAGTTATGAAACAAGCCACGTCGCTGTGCTTGTTGCGATATTGAGGATCAGAAGATCAATCCGAAGTTTCAGGATAACCAAGTATCAGCTGTGCGCCAATCTTGGAAGTCGCTGCTGATGGTAAAAAGGGCTAAGTCTTTCACCTTGCCAAGTCGTGCGCTGCGTACTTCCGGAATGCAAATATGCGCTAGTGCTCCAAAAACACTTCTTGGCAGCCTCAGCTATCTCCACAGAAGCGCTTCAAGTCCGCTATGGAGCAGTACTATTCCACACGCAGCGCGACTATGATGAGGAGGGCGGATTTCACCCCATAATGGTACAAAATGTGATAGATCTGGCGGACCTGCAGTCAGGGCACCGGTGCCTTGATCTGTGCATTGGACAAGTGGCTGTGCGCGCGAGACAGCAAATAGGTTCCACTGGGACCATCGTGGCTGTTAACTTCTCGCGCTTCATGCTAGATGTCGCAAAAGCTCCCGTTTTCCAACGTCACGCTGGCACAGAATGACGTGGAAGAACTCGCCTGCTCTTTAGGGCAATTTGATCGCATAACTTGTGCGTCGGGCTTAGTGTTGCTGAGAAACATCCCAAAAGCTCTGCGGAGCTGGCGCAATATGCTTGCCCCCGGTGGCCTTGTGGTCATATTGATGGTCCGTCCGACGAAGCCTCTATACTTGGCATTTTGGTTGCTAGCGCAACCTTGAAGATGGATCTGGCATGGCCTATCAACCAATTTCTTGGCACTAAGCAAAAGCTGTTGCAATCCTAAAGGCTGCACGGTTGCAATTAGTGTCGTTCAGTCAACAAGCACATGCACGCACAGTCACACTGTCAAACCTGCAGAAGAGCTGGGAAACTGTCACTCGTTTTGCTCACCCTGCTACACCCCCAGAACTGCGTAAATCACTTCAATCTGTACATTGAAGAAAGCAGTTCAAAACATGAAAGGGCATCAAGAGGTCTGTACTGACAATGCAATGAACGTTGTTGTGGCAACACATGCATCACCTTTGATGCACCCTCTAAATTTTTGTGCAGGCATGCGTCAAACCCTCACAGAAAGGCGTACAGTGAAATGCGTTGTTTTTAGTATGCATAAAACACACGTGTTTCTGTGGACTAAAACTAAAGGTCCACCTTAGCATTGGAAAAGTAGTATCAACCGCCCCACGCTCATGTACATTGCAGCGAAGCTGTCAGGTGTCAGGGATTTTTAATCTGGCGTTCTAAAACTAGACGGTGCATTCTGAGAATTTGATTGAGGGATGGCTACGTGCTTTGAAAGTCTTGTAAAATACATGCAAATTGCCATCCGAAAATTCAGAGAAGTCAACAACGTTGAACTTCTGAGCAACCTAGAGGATTTGTACACGAAGATTCACGATGCTCAGCTTACCTGACCATAAATCATTTTTACTTCCATGCCATGAGTGCAACAATGAACAAAGCACGCCAAGTGCACCATGGAATCCCAGCACCCATTATGAATCATGAGCTTGGACAACGCAGAGTGTTGCAATCTATGCCAACAGCCGTATCAAAGCAACGCACCTTGGAGAAGGAGAAGGACGTCATCATCAAGATAACGCCATGCTACGTCACAAAGATTGCAGTCTTACATGGTGCCACGTTAGCAATACAGCCTGCACATGAAAGTGTGGTGGCCTTGTCTGGGACTAGCTACAGCTGGCTTTTTTCTGAGACAACACATGCATCTTGCAAGACAGAATCTTCTTACCCAAGTCCAGCCCTTAATGATGTGATGCAGCTCCACTTGTTGTCATCCACTGTCATTCCAAAGCTATTATACTGCAAAACCCTTGCTGCTCTTGTTTGTTGCAATAACATCAATTGATTAAGCACCACAAAGTATGGTCCCACTTTATCGATGGACCATACTTTGTACATTGTACCTGTCTGCAGGGCACATGAGCCTTGTCTGGGACTATTCCGCTTGTGAAGGCCTGCCCTTTCCAGCCAGTGAATGTGTAATCATTATCACCTGTGGAGCAGGTATTTGGCTTGGCAATAAGCTTTTTCTATGGCCTTTGATGCAGTATTCTAGATTTTTTATGTTGGCACATGAAGCAGATAGGATTGACGGTCTATGACCAAACCCATTGTAGAGCTTGCTTGATACCACCCGGTTCCCAAGTGTTCGGTCACAACTGTCATCTCAAACAGAAACCCTAACCCCTACATCCTATTTGCATGACCCTAATCCCAAATTTCTACTGGATTCAAAAGAGCATTTAACCATCACAAGAATTCTAAAGATAAATAGAGGTTTTCCAGAAAAATTTTTAGGTAAAATATTGAGATGCAGTGTGCAGTCGGCGGGCTGGCATAACAGGACCGTGTGTTACATAGTGTGTGTACTGTGTAGTTGCTGATGACAGCTCTCCTAAGTGAATCTAACGCTGTGTGCAAGACACATATGTACAAAGTAACAGGCCGCTAGCTAAGGAACGCGGCCTATGCAACCATTACTAACTACGTGATGAGTGATCTGTTCATGAATGATGTGACTGCATATCGCTAAGTGCTCACACTTTCAACACTCCCCCGCAGTCAAGCATTCATGGGAACCACTGTATATCAAAAGTCGAACCAAAGAAACAATAGATTGTTGAACTTATCAACAAAATATATCATGAATACCATAAAAAATGACCAAACTACTGAAGAATCATTTATCAACATTCAGCTCAGATGTGTTCTGGTTGGCAAACTCACTGAAATGCTTAGCCGAACACATGAACTTGTTCAACCGAAAACGCACACTACTGCATTGCAGGCTCAGTCACTAACTACTGCCTGCCCTAAAGACCCTCTTGGTCCCATGTGACTGGTGTGAAAATGCAGCCAGTTTGGACCACCACTGATAACTACAGCCTGCCCTAGAGACCCTCTTGGTCCCATGTAACTACTGTGGAAATGCAGCCATTTGGAATACCACTGCTAACTACAGCCTGCCCTAGAAACCCTCTTGGTCCCATGTGACTACTGTGAAAATGCAGCTGGGTTGAAAAACCGTCAACACAAATGACAAGCTGCACTGCCAACACAAACGGCAAAGAGTTCAATCATAGCATAGCTTGACATCACAAATCACATGCAACTCAGTCAACTCCCCCGTAACAGGACTAGTATGCAACCGCAACAATGCGCTGCTGACTTAGCTTGTTGAGCAGCTTAGCGCATTTGGCCTTCAAGTGGCCCGGCTTCTTGCAATAGTAGCAGCTTTTGACACTGGCAGCAACGCCATACTTAGGGAATGCCTCCTCTTCTGTATGAATTGCTGCTTGGTTTGCTGCTCTGTCTGCAGCAGTGCAGGCAGAAGCTCATTCAGAGTCTGCGTCTGCTTGAGTGTTCCCACAATGGTGACCAGCACACTGTATTCCTTTGGGAGACCGGCCAAGAATAAAAAGTGTTGCCTCTGAGGGGTCTGGCTTATGCCCTACTGCTTCTAGGTTAGTCGCAAGCTCCTGGCTCGAGCGACAAACTCTGAGATTGGCTCCGTTGGTCCCTTCTTGAAGCTGTTCAACTCCTGTCTGAGCAGAAGGCGTCTGGCGTTGTTCTGTGCAGTGAACGTTGCCTCAAGCTTGTCCCACAGGGCTTTGGCTGTGGCGACGTCGTCTGCCATAGAAAGTTAGGCATCGCTGAGGTGGAGCTGGATGAGTCCGAAGACTTGGCTCCAGTTACCTGTGTCTTCGTCTGTGCCATCGATGACACCACCCTGAGAAGTAGTGCCTTGAACTTCCTTCTCCAGGTACCCCAGGATTGGTTGTCGAGCTTGGCGATCTGTACGCGGCTCTCAGTCGCCATGTTGCTGCAACCGAGCACGCTACCTAACAGTACTACCCACACAATCTGCCGTGCCCGCTCGACTGCTCCTCACAGCGTGGAGGGACCATAACCTATTAAGATGCAGTGTGCAGTCGGCGGGATGGCATAACAGGAGCGTGTGTTACATAGTTTGTGCCCTGTGTAGCTGCTGATGACAGCTCTCCTGAGTGTATCTAACGCTGTGTGCAAGACTTGTACAAAGTAAGCTAGCGGCCTATGCAACCATTACTAACTACCTGATGAGTAATCTGTTCATGAATGGAGTGACTGGACATTGCTATGTGCTCACACTTTCAACATAAAAGGATTTGATGTAAAGCTGTAAGGGTGACACGGTAAAGCCTGGGCCCTTCCCCCCGTGAACCCGCCTGCTTAAAGGGGCGTCTTCGGCCGCACTTTTGCGTCTAAGATTTGATAGAGTTTGAAGCTAGAATCCATTGGTACTAACAGAACACAAGCAAATGCAGACAATCACAATCTGCCTGCAAAGGTGTTGAGCTCTGGCTATTGGGTTGTGTGTGTCAGAGCCTTATCAGAAAGGGCGTTAATCATATAGGTGATTTTAATACTCGACATACCCTATTCCCCTTTACTTCTTCTACCCTAGGGACTTAATTACCGCCATTCTTCAACTCCGATGATCCACTGTTCCTAGAGAAACTGAGAAACAGATAGGGTTCACATCCTGATTGTCACGTGTGCTCCCAATACGCTTCTAGGGATGGATCTGCGGATCGGGCGTAGAATCGCTGCCATTCCTAGCACACATTAAAACGGCACTCTGGGTGCTTGTTTGGATCTGCTATGGTTGCCATACAAGCTTTACCTGGCGCTGACCTCATGAGTCAGACATCCCTGGAAGACATGTTCAAGGAGTTCGATACGCTTGACCTGATGCCAGTAAAAGAGCAGACGACTTGTGCTGAGCACAGCACCGGGCAAAAAGACACACATCCGATAGCTACCACGGCTCCGCGTTCCCGGCCGAGGCGACGCACTTCTTGCTTGGTCGGAGCCTATGTCCCTCTGCTGATAGCAAGGGATCGCCGTAGGGTGCTCCAGAACGCACAGGCTCAACGGCGCTTCAGGGAACGTCAGAAGGTCCTCTATACCGTGTCTTGCATATGACTGCACCGATACTTGCGGATATGCTGATGCTGTTGCGGTTGGGTGTGGCCCAAAGTTTGTTGAATGCAGACTCGAATAGCAGATATGGAAGCTAAGGCTGCTGCAGCAACGCAGCAGCTAGAGGGTCTGAAACTAGAGTTGAGACGGCTGGGAACACGAAATGCCATGCTTGAGTTTGCCCGGCAGAATTGTGTTGAGAGCCAACAAGGCTAGCAGGCTTGACATTTGCATGAGCCTCTGATGGTGCTGGATACAAGGACGAGCACAGTGATGATCCTTTGTCTCATTTGGGCTTGGATGGCTACATTGCGCAGCACCTACGCACCATCCATACTAGTGATCCTGCTGGATTTGAAGGCTTGTGCGTGTCATTGACAGCTTCCCAATTACAGACAGTGAAGGCAATATTTATTTGAAGACTGTCGTTCAGCCCATTCCTATCTGGGAAGCTTACATTTATATACTGCTGACAGTCCCATGCCTGCCTTCATGCTTCCAGACTGAACTTCAAAGTCAGTACAATTACATGTTGCATGTCCTCGAGCTGCCCAAGCACCCTTTACACTGCTCCAGCCTGCTTGAGCAAGGGGATGAGCTTTCCTTGTTGATCTAGAATAGCTACCCCAGGACCACCATTGCAGCCATCATAGCTTCTGCCCTTGATGAAGATGTTAGGCATTGATGTTCTGTTAGTCATCTGCATGACAGAAACCAATTAAGTGCAGATGTGTAGGCGCATGCAGTGCAGCAGCAGCAGACTAACCTACCTCAGCAAGCTGTGCAGGTATTGCATTAACATCATCCATTGTATTGAGCTCAACGGCAGTACATCTGGCGCCCTTGCTGTCAAGCAAGGCCTTGGCATTTTTACAGAAGGGCCAGCCAGGCCAACTAAACACAACCACCTGAAAAAGCAGTATGCATGTCATCTTCCTCTTCTGGGTCAGCATACCTGTATCAGTGTATGTTACAGGTGCTTACAGGCTGGTCGCGGAGGTAAGTGTCCACTTTTGCTCTGGCTGCTGCCTCATCATAGTCGCCTGCCTGAACTTTTGCAATCCCTTTTTTCAGGTTGTTGACAAGAGAATTGGTGACTGCCTCCGATATTTGGTTGATCAAGTTTTGAAAGCCGTCGGCTCTCGTGATTTGTGTCTGCCTCTTGACAGGTTGGCAGCGTTACGACTGCTGACGAGGTATTACAGAACTTGTCTGACCATTGCGGAAAGGTGTGAGGCGAACGCTAGACCCGACGGTCAACATCGCACGTGAAAACGGCAACCACGGTCTTCCTACCGTGCTACTTGCGCTGCGACAATCCCACGTGACTTATAGAGTCGAGTCTAGCTACACAAAGGGTTGCAGGTTGTGCTCTGGATACGAGACTGGACGCAAGCGATCGAGCGGATGTCTGCCGGTCAAACTCCGAAACCATGCGAACCAGTGCTGATGATAATTGTCTTCGCCTTCAGCCTTTTTGCCATTTACTATCGCTGATTATAGGCAAATGGTGAAACACCGTTCGCACAGTTACCGTTTGAACAATATTGTTGCAAGACCCGATGTTGTCATCCAGAGCATCAATCAGCTCATCTATATATGGGCTGCATAGTTTCGCCTGGACCTAGTTTCGCATTGCCAGGACCAATTTTCCGAACCTGGTCATGCAAACATAGTACCGCGGTCATGTCACAATAAGACCACACTTACGGGGCAAGCGACTCATCTGACACGCATGTGATGTAGTACTTAAAATTAGACATGATGAAGACTGCCTGTACACATGTATGGCGCTACAACAAGTCGAGCTCAGAATGTACTCCCCTGATGCTTGTACAAATTGTCCTTTGTCATGCCACCTTGAATTGTTGACATTACAATTCAACTTCTTACAATAGCAGCATCGGCAAAAATGCTGCCAACAACGAATGTGCCACACCAACTGCAATGACTGCAGAACGGCTGACACCTTCATGTCAAAAGAGCAAAGTGCATGCAATTAGAGCTATGGAGTCAAGCCAACAGGTGATGTCTGAACAGTTGTCACATGGCAAACAAAGTCACAAATGTGATGCAGTCATATGGTAGCTGCTCATCAAAGCAGAGTGTGATGCCCAAAAGGTGGATGCTCACACATCCCTTTGCCGATACCCTACCTAAAATGTGGGCCAACCCTCTAGAAAAACAAGTTCTGTTGTCATATTCTGTCTGGCAGCAGGCACAAGCCGCCAAGCAGACTATCAAACAGCCAGTCTGACACTGAACAATATGACTCCTTAGCAGTCCAATCATCTCCTAACATTCCCCCGAGTAGGGTCATCATTGCTGTAGAAGCTCTGAGCAAAGGCAGATGCGCCAGCAGGCGGACCACTGAACTGATTCTGGGGATGCTGTGCATGCTGTGCATACTGAGAAGCATAGGTCCCTTGAGGACCAACAGGATATGGTGGTATCCTGGACTGTGGACCCACCACTACAGGCGCCTTTCGCCTTCTGCCACATCTCCTGATGCAAGATATCAGACAACACAGAAGAAACAGTCCAATCAGGCCAGCGATGACAGCTGGTACAACTGTGACCCACACATGACTGCTGATCCAAGAGGCTGAATCCCCATTGTCATCATATGAATGGTGTGATGCAATACTGGTGGGGGGTGCTGGAGTCAGAGGCAAAGCTTCCGTTGCATCCTCATTGTACCAGCCAACTATCGTGTTGTACACAAAGTCATTCAGTTGGATGCCCACATTGAGATTGGTGCCATCTGACAGAGTCACAGCTCCAGTGACAATGGAATGGATGGTCTGATTGTTCTGAGCCCACATGCCAGAGCCTGACTGCCCCTCATATGTGAGGCAGCTGTGTTGAACCATGTTGTCACAATCATCACCACATCCCTGCATATGTCCAACATGAGCTCACAAGAAGATGTGAAGAGGAAGCAGGGCCAAAGGTTGACACAGCAACTGGTACTGCAAAGTGCCGACCTCACTTATAGCATTTGTGCTGATGCTGTGCTGGACCATGAAGTGCAAGCAAGAGTGCAAAGGGACGGATGCAGTGTAAAGGGACGAATGCAGAGCAGGCCCACCTCCAGGTCAGATCCTTCAAAATTAAAGAGGACCTTGGAGCAGTTTGTGGTCCACATGGTGCCTGAGGCCTTGTCTCCTATGCCACAAGCAGGTACAAGCTTAAGTCACCTGCCCCACAGTCACATGCCCTGCAGCTTTTCATGCAGTAGCAAACCATCCAGATGACAACAATCATTTTTATGAGAAGAGCGACCAGATGTTAGTGGCAGGGATGATGAGGGAGCCAACACTGAGGCAAGTCGCGGTGCATATGTGACACGCCTTTCAAAGTAGGTACCTGGGTAGCCTGCTGTAGTCAAGTCATAATATTGCTCTCCAGTGCCAGCGACGATGGCCAGCTCAGCTGTTCCAGAAGGCGATGCTGTGCTGAGTGTCAACAGAGCAAAGTCGTAATTCAATGATGCAGTGGACACTGTGGTCTGATTGGCAAATCTAGACAGCACGCGTGTGGCTGAGACTGTGATGGGGTCGAATGGCTCATCATTGCTGTTGAAGGCAGGCCAGTACTGCATGCCACTGATGGTCTCACCACTGTCAGTGTTCACCACACAGTGCCCTGCTGTCAGCACATGCCGCTCTCCAATCAAAGTGCCACTGCACTGAACCACCTCACTGCAGCCACAGAATCCATTGGTTTCCTGAACTCCACACAGCAACAAGCCATCAGCACAGGGATGACTTCAACCAACAAAAGCCAATAACTGGACAGTACACAGTAAGCGCTTTGCAAAACACCTGTTGCAGGCTAGATTAGCAAGGCATACGGACCTGCTAATTGCACCCTGCTGATCACGTGTAACCATACCGACAGCTGTCCAGGGGAATTGTGTCGTGTCATTCACCCGCACTCTTGTGTCAGTGTCAGGGCAGCCATCGCACTCCAGTGTAGGATTCAGACTGGAGGCGCTGGTAGTGGTTGCTAGCAATGACCGCCCATCTGTTCCAGCTGCCTGCTGTTGCATGCCTGCACCTGCCTTTGACTTATGTGCACCTGAGCTTGACTTCTGCCTGAGACTATCTGGAAGGACGAGCCTGCAGAGCAGCCATTGGTAATGAGCCTGAGTCCCAGCAGGTCAGCTGCTACTGCTGAGACAACAGCGCTTACGGTCTGGTGTAGACTTGCCCTTCATGGGTAGTCAGCAAAGTATCATGGCCTTTGCTTGCAGAGCTCTGCTGAAGGCTATGATTGTGCTTCAAGTCTGCAATGTTTAGATGCGCAACATAGCCAGTGGACCTGAATGGCACTATAACTGAACTTGGTGCCTGCTGCCTGCTGGCTGTGTTGTCTGTCTGAGAAAGGTCTCTGACATAGGTATAGCCTTCAGGTATAACACTAATACAATGCAGGCCTGCAGCAACCATGTGACAACGCTGAGCAGAATACACACCAGGCTAATACAGAAGGTGACTTGAACGAGTGCAATAGTACCGGACCAGCCTACCTTCGAATAAAGAGGCAAGCACCACATGTGTGGCGATGTGCCACCGTAAGTACATGCTGAGCTGTCTAAAGACCAAGTAACATAAGTCAGGGACCGCTGACAGTCAGGTATGGCCAGCCGGTCAACAGCCAACGCTGAACCCGGGAACAACTGAGACAGGCCTCTCACGAGCCTGCCAAAGCTCGACGCCAAATGAGGACTGTCCGACGAAACGCGCACGGTGGCAAGACTGCCTAGGACCAAGGCCCGCTGACGCTGTTATGTTTGGCTGGCGTAAGTCAAAACAATATTGCACGGTAGCTCAACGTGGATCTGTGAAGAACGTGGGTTGCGCTGCTGCGCGGACGCGTACGCAGGGTACGAACAGTGGCGTCTCAGACGAGGTCGGCGATCTCCCACTGCCTTCGCCATTACCTCACATTGCCTAGGCGACAATCAAAAGGGCCTTTTGAAAAGGCACCTGCCATTCCAGGTGGCATAATTCCAATCCCCGCAGCCTCCTTGACCTATCTGCCTGTCTGCCTGTCCGTCTGGTATGTCTGTAGCCCCAGAGTGAAACTGTATCCCCGAGAGATATTGTACGAGCCTCGCGTGCCGCACTCTGTCATTCACTTCACGGGAATTTGTCAGAGGGGTTTGGACAGCATCATCGACCCTTCTACGTGAGCCCGCGTCTATGTCAGTACCTGGTCCGTCGGAGAGGTCGACGTTCGAGGGTGATAAGACAGCTGGGGCCGGTGAGTCGCCGGGAAATGAAGTTGATTACAACAAAGATAACGACGATTTGCGAGCAGCACTTCCAGAAGCTCGCCAGGCGGCAGATCTGTCATTACCAAACAATCCCATGCGAGAACTTGCAGCAATATCCACTATGCTGCTCATTTTCGGGTAAACAGTCCTGCACTCAACAGTAAAGCAAGATGCTTGTTGAGTCCAGCGTGTCAAGACAAATGTCATCAGGTGGATATACGTCGGGCCGCTTCTCGCCTTGGCCAGAGTGTGGTATTTGGCTGTATATGGGGGCAAGCTTGGGCTGGCAGCAGTTTTGGTATTAGCTTCTTTGTTTTTCTGCCCAGCTCACCCGTATTGGCCAGCGTTTGTACACAGCAGTGTGTGGGATTGCTCGTGAAGGTGATGCACACAGCCTTGCTGCACAGTGATTATCCAGAAGCAAGCCGCTCAATGTTGTCACCCACACTGGAAATGCTTCGTATGACACCTGAAAACTTCACTGAACTGTGAGGTTGCCGGTAAACCCAATGTACATGATCAGCACAAACCCTATTGACTAAACCCTACAACCCAAATACCACTTCATCATATTAACCAGACTATATGTAGAATGTCATGCTTCATCGCAAACAAGAAAGGGCCCTCCCATAGTATACGATGTCCTGGATGGGGGTGGTGCCTGCCAGCAAGCATGTCATCCTGGAGGTGCTGAACAAGGCCAGTGGAGGCACCATGCCTGAAGGCATTGCTGGCATCTTCCCAGGAGCCTCCAGGTGCAGCTGCCCTGCTCATCAACCTCGTGTAGTCTTGACATGAATCCAAACAACACATCGGCACTCCTGATGCTTTGGGAATTCCTGTCAGGCCCAAGATTGTTCTGCACACTGTGAAAAGTTAAGTTCTGTTGATGCCACAAAAAAGATGCGCTACACATGCACTGATGCTATTATGACTGTTTTGTGTTAGCCAGATCTGAGATATTGCTGTTGCTGTTGCCTGCTGGTCAGAAGCAAGCTATCAATGATTGATGAACAACTGCTGCCAAAATTAGCTGCTCACAATCAGTGCTACCGGGCAGAAGAGAGGGGTTATCTGTCCAAGCGTAAAGGGTTTGTGAAGGTTGCCATGCAAGCTGGCGCTGACATTGTGCCAAGCTACATTCTTGGTCAATCACAGGAGATCAATGAGTCCGCAGGCATAATGCAGGTTGGCAGTCACTCAGTCTTGACCAAGCCGCATGGTCTTTGGTCGATTGCGATTGTCTGCTTCAAGAAGCACAGCGTGGATGGGTATAGCTTCAAATACCAAATTCTTTTGCAGGTAATTATGTATAAAGGGTCAGAAACACTGTCGAGGCGTTTTTGATGTGCTGTAGGAATCCTTTTATGGTCGGTGGTATTTGCCAATCCCAAACAAGATTCCGCTCACGGTTTTGGTTGGAAAACCCATCAGTGTTGCAAAAGGCCAAAATCCTGACACCAGACAGGTGAGGTGATGCATCTGCTCCACATCAATTTGAGCATGCAAGGTGGTCTTGTCAATGTTGGTGTTCTAACGCAGCAGGGGTTTTCAAATGACAGTAACTTCATGTGGCATGCTCTGCAGATCGACAAGCTACATGCAGAGGTTATGAAACAGGTCAAGGATTTGTACCTCTCCCATAGACATTTGCACGGCTGGAAAGAGTGAGAACTGGTTATCGTGTAGGAAGTTGCACGGATTTCAGCAACATATGACACAGCCTGTTGAATGTTATTCACGAACCAGTCTCCTATGGAGTTTCGTGAGCTGTCTGTCAGCAAGACACCTTTTCTTGAAACATGTGACTCAAGGATATGCATCAAATGTTGCGGCTGCACATAGAGATTGTAATGTCAACAGCATGTCTGGGTAAGGGTGCATAGCATGCCAGATCACAAAGCAGCCAACAGACTGAACAGCTGAGCAAGCAAAGCAGCTATCAACCGTGATAGCATATACTGTTACATCAGCAAACTCTTTGAGAGGAAAAAATCAAAGTTTAAATCTTTGTCGAAAGTTGCTGCAAACAAACCACCAATTGTGTCACATTGTGGCTGTCCTTGCTCACAATGTAGTTATGACACAGCTCAGCAAGATGCTCAGAAAGGCGGTGGACTTCACGAGGTTGGCCTGAACGTTGACTTTTGACTTCCAATTGTTTCAGGCTGCGCCTGGCCACCAGCCACAACAGGCTTGCTGACATTCAAGCTAATGTGGCAAGTTGCTTTCCTTTGCCTTAATGGTCAGCGCTGCCGATGTTAGGATCCCTGTTATTTGAAAACTTGTCGTAGACCGCCTCTAAGCTGCTATACTCGACTGGAGGAACTGAGGGGTGAGCCTTGTGCAAAGCTTCTGTGATGCGCTTTGTCGTGATGAGGGGTGTTGCTTGTATGTCCTGCATATGGCCAGCAGCAACTAAGTTACATAGAAGCTCAACTCAGACTGCAATGTTCTGAAGCCTGTCCTCATTTGCACCTATGCGCCACGCCAAGCCAGTTCTGCATGGTAGTATAACCACACAAATTGCTGGCTCACGAGATGTGGATGCAGATGTTAACAGCAAACTCCTCATTGAAATGTTGGCCTAAGACATGCTCCCAAAACCTCAAGCGACATAAAGCACACACAACAAGACATTTCATTGGCAGGTGTTGTTAAGGGCATACCTGATGTGGGGCTGCATGCTCAACCAGCCAGGTCCAGGCATGCATGCACAGCAGCTAGCTGGGCTTCAGACAGCAGCGCACTCAGGTCAGCCCCACTGTACCCCTCACACTGCACCCCTACAGCATCTAGGTCTACTGCAGCGTCCAAGCGCAGGCGGCGAGCCAGAGCATGCAATATTTGGCCTCTCTCAAGCGTGCTGGGAAAGCCGCAGTAGATGAGGCGGTCCAGTCTGCCAGGTCGCAACAAGGCTGCATCTAGCAAGTCTGGACGAGATGTAGCTGCCAGGACACACACCCCTGCATGACATTTCACCTCGCGCATGCATCCAAACAGCTTGTGGTTGCGTACAAGCAGCATAGTGATGCGCAGGGAAGCATGCAAATGTTCTGCACCTCTGTACATCTTCCAGGTCATGTCTGGCAATTGTCTTGAAGGCAGTAATGTGATTTTGGAGTTCATGTGTATGGACATCCAGAGCTCAAGCAGCATGGATACTGAACCCCGTCAAACAGGGACTCCAGGACAGTACGTTTTGCCGCATGCTGTCTAGATGCGGAGAGTGCCTCACAGAGGAGGCAAATGGCGCAGACGGCGTATACACTAGCATTGGGATGTACGGCAAATGCAGAGACCTGTGAGGCCCTCAACACCATCCAGTTGTGTGACCACTCTGTCTGTGACCCCTGTGGAGTCATGGCCCCTTTGGGGAGCAATGGCATCCAACTCATCAAAGAACATCATACACGGTGCAGCTGCCTGAGCCATCCTGCATAGCAGTGCACGGGCGTTCCCATGGCAGTTGAGTCAAGCAAGAAATGCTGGCAGCAAGCCATTCCAATACCACAAGACACCAAAATCGCTTCTGCCATCATGCAGAAGTTGCATGCTGCTTCATAGTCTTGCCCTTGTTTGCGCTCCAGAGCAAAACAGCCTAACACATCTTGTTGCACACATAAGTGTTTTCAGCAATGGTGGCAGATCAGCACCACCCAGCACGCTCGTAACATACATGTTGAGGTGCACAGCATGATTGCAAATGCAGGGCGCCATAAACACACGACCGCGTACACATCACTGATCCCTACGCTAATTTGCATCTGTGCTATTTTCAGGCAAGGTCGCAAGCACCTGAAAAGGTCTCTCACAGCTGCTTCACTGGCTCCAATGTACTTGTTCAGCACCTGTGGCCCCTTTACACTGACAAGACGCATGCCAGCAGCTGCCACTGCTGCTGCCACGATGTGTGTCTTGCTGCAACCTGGGGGCCCATACAGCAGCACGCCTGTGCGCAGTCTCAATGGAGCCCTGTCACAAGCACTGCTGTGATCAAGCTGGGCCCACCTTCTGATGTCATGTTGCAGAGGCTCACCTATGATAATGCAGCTGTAGCCTCATGACAAACCTGTTTGAGACACGGTGCTCAATAACCCCAAGCTGAATGCACCTCACATGCAGCTCAGCTACAGTGTTTCTGAGACATTGTGCTCCCTTTGCAACCTGACTTTGTTGCGGGCAGCAAGTCATGAACAAAGCTATGTGCAGTCTGTTGGGAGACACTGCAGCATCAGATCAGGCTGTTCATAGTGACAATCTCCTGAATGAGGAGATGACCCAAGGTGGTGATGAGGCATGTTAGGCCTGGGCAGGACATTGGCGCGTATGGTGCAAGAAAGGCCAAGGAAAGCCGTGCAAGATAGGACATGACAGGAAAGTGACCTGGCAATGAGAGCTGCATATTTGGTGGGCAGCTCAAGGGCTGCAGAGCTGCTTGCACATCTGCCAAGCCCCCTACATCCTGCCACCCTTCCACCCCTCCGCCACCCCCCTGCAGCTTGCAAACATGGTATTGACGCAGCTTGACTCACAAGCATTGCAGGTGCTGTGCAGCAGCATGAGCCTGACCACAACCAACAGGAGGCATCCAGAACAGCACAGGAGTGTGCTGAGGAGTGCAGAGTTTTTGCAGGGGTGAGAGGCACCTGAAGCTGACCAACACCCCAATCAGCAGCAGGCTGAAAGCCCTGTTCAGCATGTGCCAGGTCTTCAGGGCTGATTGTGAAGGCACCTGGCCCTTGTACATTCAGGCCAGAGCCAGCAGCCAGGTGGCGGCGTGCTGCTGCGTGCAGAGCTCTGTCTGCCAGCACCCTCAGATCAGCTGCATCATAACCCTCTGCCTTTGCAGCAACTTGCTGCATTGCCATCCTTGCTTTGCCAACATGATGTGGATTGACTGATGCAGCCTGATTGCCATGCAAGCCGTTCCAGTTGCAGTATGAACACAACATCAGAGATGGCCTGAGCGCCTGTAGGTGGTGATGCTCAGCGTGGCGGTAGATGTTGGACATCACATCAGCAGTGATTTATGGCAAGAAGGCAGTTCAAGGTCAGCAGGGGAGCAGCAACAGTAAGGTGTCAGAGCAGCAGTTGAGACGCCACCTGAATATGTGGCAGGTCATACTGGGCGCCACGAGCAGCCAGGTGTGATGCCAGCATGCTGGCTCGCTCCTGAGCGCCAGCGACGGGCAGCGCAATGTTGTGGTCCAGGTAGCCTGAGGCATGCAGGGGGGCCATCTGCCCTGCATCGTCACAGCTCCCCAAAATCACCACTGCAAAGTACCATCATGCCATTGCTTGCATGGCCACAACATGCTCAACATGTAACCAAGAGGGTCATGTCATGGCTCAGATAGCTCAGCACATTTCAGGGAGTGCAATCTATTTTATGTGTCACCTATGCCTCCAGGCAAGCCAGGATGTCTGATGAGTGACATTTGGATGCATAGCACGGGCTGTATTGCAGTACATCGTCATGCATACTGTAGCTGCAATTGCGGCATTTTGACACAGATCATGCGGCATTTGGAGCTGTGTAAGCAACTTAGAGGGATGACGTTGCATATGCACCAGTAATTGCTGATCTGTATACACAAAGCAGGCTCAACAAGATTGCAATGGTTGTCCATGATGTAAGCTGGATAGATGTAAGCTGGAGAAGATGTCACAGCTTGCCTAGATTGAAACTGCATGTCCAATCCTGAAATGCAGCATTCTCTCCAACGTTCGGACTCTTAATGTCATCTGCAGATATCTGGATACAATTTATGAATTTACATGCCAAACAAACATTGTCGAGGCAGCCAACAGGACGTGGCGTAAGGACCCTAAAATCCACATGCTTCCAGGCGTGAGCTGATCTGATGTCTTTCCATTTCAGGCTTCCTCAATATCAAGGACAAAAAATGCAGCAATGCGCTTGCCCCAGGAACCACGCTAGTGTCTCTCCTCTGTTAGCATCTAGCTGCTACGAAGCAAAAGGTCTACGTGTCGATAATGTTGGCAGGTGATACATTGGGATTTGGACCTTCAGGGCAAGACTTCAAAGGCTTCACGGATTTGCGGACTTGCTGCAGCCGGCACAGGTTGCATCGGAGCTTACTGGTGAAGCAAAGGGCAAAGCATGAGATGGCAAGGCAGTATCTGGCAGTGCAGGCTTGGCCAGGGGGCGCAAGGAGTCCAGCAGGTCACACAACGACTCCACAGGGCAGCACTGCTGTTGCCAATGGGGTTCTCTGGGGAGTCCGCAGGGGCAGGGCAGATGAGGTGCAGGTCATCCAGGATTAGTAAGGAGGACATGCAGTCCAGGGCTTCCTGGATCTGCAAGAAAAGCAAACCAGTTGTGCTTTACTCCCTTTCCGATTCGAATTGAAAGGTGCTCATTTCAAATCTGAAAGGGTGTAATTCATCGTTGACAACACGGCCATGTTTCACCACGCTCTCAGGACAACAATACAGGGTACGATATCTTTGATTCAGGGCAGACAAACAGAAATTTGCAGGCTTAATCATGAAACACACTTGGGTTGATGAGATTTGTCACATGCAATGAGCCTGATATTTAGTTCTCTGCAAAACTACATGGCTTTCACATAGTGCAGGGGGCAGATAGCAGTAGGGCAATGAGCTCAGGTGCTGCAGCAGCTGACCTTGGGAATGAGGTGTTTGATGATGTTGGAAGGGCTATTGTTGGCCAAATCTTGGCAGCTGACAGTGACCATATGTGTGAGTGTCTGCGGGAGGTGGTGTGGCACGGTGGCCACCAGCTGGGCTAACCCAGTCTTACCGCAGCCAGCAGGGCCGGACAGCAGTAAAGCACCTGGGCAGGGGGTAGCCATCTGCTGGAGAACTGCTCTGCATGAAGAAGCATGTCAGGTGTGCTTCACAACCTGGGCTTACATCACATGTCTGCTTATGCTGCTGATGCTTGACCTCACAGTCTGCAGAAAGCATGCTGCTGGATAGAAGGTATGCCAAGCTTTGATGTTGTTGAAGCAGAACACCTCAACATGAGCATTGTCTGAAAGCTGTGGATTGATCTTTACAGTCACGCATTGACTGCACAACACAGGGTTGTTACATTGCTGAGTGATGACCTGCACGGGAAAGCCAGCATTGGCAGCACATGCTGTAGTGCTGTGTTGGCTGCAGCATGCATGGCCTTTGAGCTGCCCAGCATTGCAGCCTGCTGCTGTTGCACCTGCTGGGAGGCCTCTTTGGGGATTGCCCAGTATGAGGCAATCACAAGGCCTCCCTGGCTAACAGACGTGTTGCCTGACGGCGCCAGATCTGCGGCTGACAGCAGAGCATAGGTTGCGGTGGGAGGTTAACTAAAGCTGGGGGCCTGCTTTACATGTATCTGGAAAGCCATGTTGTGCATATGCCCTTGGCCAGAATCAGCATGACCAGCCTCAAGCTGTATCACTGTGCCCTTGCACAGGGACATGCCCGTCTTCTTCTTGGCCAGCGTCTCTAAGGCCTGCTTGTGCTGCCAGCCATGCAGCCAGCAGCTGCTTCAGATGCTGCTCGCTGAGCTCCTCAACCATTCTAGCTGGTTCTGGTGAGGCTGAACCAGGTCCCCATCAGCAGCAGGTGGGTATGGCATAGGGTGCAGAGTGATTACGCGTGGGTGTATCCGAGTGGCTGCGGTGATGCATTGGAGCTTGAAGCAACCATGTTGGCGCAGCTTGAGGCTTTGCAGGACTGCTTGTGGCAGCTGTGCATGCCCTATTGCCACCGTGCTGCTGATCTTGATGCTCAAGACATGATGACTGGACCTGAAATCATGCGCAGCGCCTCAGTATTCATGAAGGCTGCACAGGCTGTTTCTGCAGAAATCATGCTGTGCATGCTGTGTTGCAGGCACATGTCCTGTGCGCTTGCTTGGACCAAGGCATGCGTGACACTGCTTGTGCATTGCAGTGCATGTGTGCAGATGACACAGATGAGCTGCAGTGAAGATGGTCAAGCAATACGGCAGCTAGTGCAAGAAGCAGCTTGCTCTCTTACCATGGGTGATTTTTGCTGACGAGGACCAGGTCTGAGTCAGCCAGCATAGCTTGCCTGGCAGTGAGCCTGTTGATGCACACACGTGTCGTGCACGGCGTTCTGCCTTGAAAGCCTGTGACAAATGGCTCCTCTGTACCAGCTAAGCTACAAAGGACTGGTGCAGTTACCTCACTTGCGCCCTGCATAGATCAACAGCCTTGCCATGGTAGATTTGATGGTGCTGGACATTTTAGCCGCTACGATTCAAGTGTCATGTGCACACAAGCCATGATACAAATCAAGCTGGGCACCAGGGTCGGTGTTTGACCAATATAACTTCTCTGCAATTGCACTATCGAAAATGTGCTTATGTGGCAGGCACTGCCACACGAATGTATGAAAAGCCAGGTGCCACTGGCTTTCAGGCCAATGGCACTACAAGTGTCAAAGCAATGTGACTGTACATGTGTCAGCGCAGACCATGCGGACCAGCAGATGCAGCTGTCAGCAGAGCATAGGCAGAGCTTGACCAGCAATCTGAGCCATATATCTGATTTTACTGGCTCCTGCTGTGAGGAAGCAGGGGCTGACTTGAGGTCAGTCTCCTTGAGGACGTTTTGCTGTGCAAGAGTGCGACGAGGGCGGGGAGCCACAGCCACTTCAGAGTCTCTTACAAGTTGCACCAGAGAAGCTGGGTGGGCTGTTGTGACCTTCAGCAGCAGCTTTGGCTGCTGACGTGCCCAGAAAGGGGAAGCCTGCCCAGCTTGCACGACCCCTACCTGCACTGTGCACCAATGCGTGCAGCTGCAGGTCAAAGCAATAGGCTGAGAGACAAGTGCAAATACTACTCCTCTTTGCGACATGGTGTCAAATCCAAAGCCAAATCCTGCATTGAAGTGCTGCAGGTTACCTGAGCATACAGCATCAACAGTGCACAGTGCCATGGCATTACATGAATATATACAGATATTCATGTGATGTCACACTTTCAACACATACTTAGAACGCATACTAGGATGGCGTCAGGTGTCCACCGATCCTGACTCGCAAGGAGCTCTTAGATGGAGGCGCAGTGCTACATCGCCGCACAGACGGAGCGAGCGGGTCGCAGCGGCATCGGAGCAATGGACGCAGCGGTCTACAGCAGGCGTGTTGAGGTGCTGGAAATAAAGGGCGTTCGGGCAATGGGAAAAGCTAGCATATCAAGTGTAGCGTTGAGGCTGACTTAGACACACCACCTTGGTCATTGTAGACCAAGCTTGTCTTGAGTGTCACCTTGACTTTGGATTCATATTGTAAATAGCAGAACTTATGTGTCAACGCCCAACGCCACCAGTTCATCAGCACAGACTCTGCCCTATACAAGGCACAATTGTGAGCAAGAGCATTGGAGCTGCATAAACAGGCAGAAGCCATTTTG
>JAABUM010002757.1_pt1 | contig 22900 bp, 18 predicted proteins | sample 5559161 | NCBI WGS metagenome assembly JAABUM01 (sample SAMN10711868, study PRJNA513369) | rock metagenome | isolation source: Antarctica rocks | place: Antarctica: Victoria Land, Siegfried Peak nord
GGCATGCCCTGGACGCCGATCACCGCCCAACCAGACCGGGAGTACGTCGTGATGGCGACGCGGTTTGTCCTTACGCACCACTGGCAGATACCGGCAGTGCTTCGCTCTACTCAGGCGCTGTGGCCCCGGCTGACGACATCCGAGGGCTTCTTCGGCTCCAGCCTCGAGCCTGACCTGAGGCGACGCACGCTGAACACCGTGTCGGTGTGGCGTGACCGCGACGTCCTCGGGGCCTTCGTTCGTAGCGAGGCCCACTCTCGGGTCGTCGCGCAGACCCGAGCCTGTCTGGCGTCCAGCACGTTCGCGACGTACCGTGCTCGGCGCGCAGCTGCCGGTGCCCTGGGTGCTGGTCCGGGAACGCCTCGACGCCGCGACGAACGAGTCGGCCCCGGCGGTCGAGGCGACGTGACCGGGTCGGGCGCAGTTCCCGGTCACTGACATCAGCGACACATCACTCGTCTTCGACACCGCGTCGGAGCACCGAAAGGAGATCACCACCATGCGTGTCTTCATCACCGGAGCCTCGGGCTGGATCGGTTCGGCGGCGGTGGACGAGCTGCTGGCCGCCGGTCACGAGGTCGTCGGCCTGGCGCGCTCCGACGCCTCGGCGGGGTCACCGGAGTCGTGCAGGGACGCGCCGCGACGGAGAACGACCCGTCGCCCTTCCACGGCCCGGAGTCACAGCGTGGCGGCAGCGAGAACCTCGCGCTCGAGCAGGTGGACCGTGGCGTGAAGACCGTCAGTGTGCGATTCGCCCCGACGGTACACGGCGACGGTGACCACGGGTTCATCGCAGCCCTGGTCGGTATCGCCCGCGAGACGGGTGCCGCGGGCTACATCGGCGACGGCACGAGCCGCTGGTCGGCCGTCCACCGCTTTGATGCCGCTCGCGTCGTACGGCTCGGGCTGGAGAGGGCACCAGCCGGTGCCATCCTCCATGCCGTAGCCGAGCCGGGCGTCCCGTCGCGCGACAACGCCGAGGCGATCGGACGCGGCCTGGACGTGCCCGTCGCCTCGATCGCACCGCAGGACGCGTTCGCGCACTTCGGCTGGGTCGGCATGTTCTTCGGGATGGACATCCCCGCCGAGAGCACGACCACACAAGAGCTCCTCGGCTGGACGCCGACTGGCCCGACGCTCATCCGAGACCTCGACGGGGGATCGTACTTCCGCTCGTGATCCCGGGGCGTGTTCTCGCCCGGCAGGCGCTCAGAGGTGGCGGGTCATCGACAGGACGTCGAGCGCGGCGTCGAGCTGCTCCTCGGTGAGCTTCCCTTGCTCGACGAAGCCCTGGTCGATAACGACCTCGCGGATCGTCTTGCCGTCCTTGAGGGCCTTCTTCGCGACTGCCGCGGCGTTCTCGTAGCCGATGTAGCGGTTCAGCGGCGTGACGATGCTCGGCGAGGACTCGGCCAACGCCCGGGCGTGCTGCTCCTGGGCGGTGATGCCGTCGACGCACCGGTCCGCGAGCAACCGGCTCGACGCAGCCAGCAGGCGGACCGACTCGAGCACGTTGCGCGCCATGACCGGCATCATGACGTTGAGCTCGAAGTTGCCCGAGGCTCCGGCGAAGGCGATCGTGCCGTCGTTGCCGATGACCTGGGCGCAGGCCATCAGCGCCGCCTCGCAGATGACGGGGTTGACCTTGCCGGGCATGATCGACGACCCGGGCTGGAGGTCCGGGATGGCGATCTCGCCGAGCCCCGCCCGGGGACCGGATCCCATCCACCGCAGGTCGTTGCAGATCTTGACCAGGCCGACCGCGATGGTCCGGAGCACGCCCGAGGCCTCGACGAGGCCGTCGCGGGAGCCCTGCGCCTCGAAGTGGTTGCTCGCCTCGGTCAGGGGCAGGCCGGTCTCGTCGGCGAGCAGCTCGATGACCTTGGCAGCAAAGCCCTTTGGCGTGTTGATGCCGGTGCCGACGGCCGTGCCGCCCAGCGGCAGCTCCGCGACCCGCGGGAGGCAGGACTCGACGCGCTGCACGGCATACCGCAGCTGGGCGGCGTAGCCGCCGAACTCCTGCCCGAGCGTGACGGGGGTCGCGTCCATCAGGTGGGTGCGCCCCGCCTTGACGACGGTCTCGAACTCGGCGGACTTGCGCTCGAAGGACTCGGCGAGGTGCGTCAGTGCCGGGATGAGGTCGCCGACGAGGGCAGCCGTCGTGGCGAGGTGGATCGCGGTCGGGAAGACGTCGTTGCTGCTCTGCGACGCGTTGACGTGGTCGTTGGGGTGGACCGGCGTGCCGAGGGCCTGGCTCGCGAGGGTGGCGATGACCTCGTTGGCGTTCATGTTGCTCGAGGTGCCGGAGCCGGTCTGGAAGGTGTCGATGGGGAACTCGTTGTCCCGCTTGCCTTCCCCGACCTCCGCCGCCGCTCGCGTGATGGCGTCGGCGAGCGCCCCGTCGACGACGCCGAGCTCCTTGTTGACCCTGGCGGACGCGCCTTTCACCCGGCCGAGCGCCGCGATGAGGGCCGGCTCGATCGGGGTGCCGGAGATGGGGAAGTTCTCGACCGCGCGCTGGGTCTGGGCCTGCCAGAGCGCTTCGCGCGGGACCCGCACCTCGCCCATGGTGTCGTGCTCGATGCGGTATGCCGTGTCGTCGGCTGTGGGGTCCATGGTCGCCGTCGTCGGCTCGGCAGTGCTCATGACCCCAGTCTGCCCCGCGACCTGACCCGCGGTGCGTTCGATATCGCGGGTGTCACGTTCCCGGCCGCGGTGCCCTGGTCAGAGCGCGGCGGTGAGGCTCTGGAGCTCGTCGGCGCCGAGCTCCAGATCTGCTGCCCGAGCGGAGTCCTGGATCGTCTCGGGACGCGATGACCCGGGGATCGGGATGACGACGGGAGAGGCCGCCAGCATCCAGGCCAGCGTGACCTGCTGGGGGCTGACCCCGTGGGCGTCCGCGACCTCCTGGAAGGCCGCGAACCTCGACCCGAGCTCCGCCGCCTTGGAGATCCCGCCGAGCGGAGACCAGGGCAGAAAGGCGATGCCCATCTCGTCGCACAGCCGCAGCTCCGGCTCGGAACTGCGGTAGGCCGGCGAGTATTGGTTCTGGACGCTGGCGAGCCGGCCTCCGAGCACCTCCTGCGCGGTGCGGATCTGGTCGGGACTGGCATTCGAGATCCCCGCCATCCGGATCTTGCCGTCGTCGAGCAGGCCGGCGATGGCGCCCACCGACTCCTCGTAGGGCACGCCCGAGGTGTCCGGGCGGTGCAGCTGGTAGAGCCCGATGGAGTCCACGCCGAGTCGGCGCAGCGAGTCCTCGCAGGCGGCACGCAGGTGCTGCGGGGAGCTGTCGATCGTCCACGAACCGTCTCCCGGGCGCAGGTGCCCTCCCTTGGTCGCCACCAGTACGTCGCTCGTGTCCCCGGCGTAGGAGCCCAGCGCCTCGGCGATGAGGCTCTCGTTGTGCCCCACCTCGTCGGCGTGGAGGTGATAGGCGTCGGCTGTGTCGATGAGGGTGACGCCGGCGTCGAGCGCCGCATGGATGGTCGCGAGCGAGCGCCGACGATCCGGGCGCCCCTCGATGGACATGGGCATGCCACCGAGCCCGATCGCGGAGACCTTCGTGTTGCCGATGCTGCCAGTTCTCATGGCCCGACCCTATCCCTCGCTTGCTCGCCCAAACTGAGGGGGCGTGCGCCAGCGGCCACACCTCACTCGTGCCGCTGTCGAGAAAGGTAGCTCGGGTGGCCACCACCCGCAGCGGCGGCACGACCGCAACCGCTTTCGTCACCGCGAGCAGCGCCGGTCCGGACGCCGCGTGGAGAGTGAGCCACAGACCTGCCGTCCCGGGGCTGACACGTTGTGGCCGACCCCGTCTGGGGGGCGTCGTCGAGCCGACCCTCAGAAATACCAGGGAAAGGCGGACCAGTCGGCGTCTCGCTTCTCGAGGAACTGGTCACGCCCCTCGATCGCCTCGTCGGTCATGTACGCCAACCGGGTCGCCTCGCCGGCGAAGATCTGCTGGCCCATGAGCCCGTCGTCGACGAGATTGAAGGCGAACTTGAGCATCCGCTGTGCCTGCGGCGACTTGCCCATGATCTCGCCGGCCACCTGCAGCGCCTCGACCTCGAGCTGTGAATGGTCGGCCACGATGTTCACTGCCCCCATCCGGTGCATGTCCTCGGCTGTGTAGGTCCGGCCCAGGTGGAAGATCTCGCGGGCGAACTTCTGCCCGACCATCCTCGCCAGGTAGGCCGAGCCGTAACCGCCGTCGAACGAGCCCACGTCGGCGTCGGTCTGCTTGAACCGGGCATGCTCCCGCGAGGCGATGGTCAGGTCGCAGACGACGTGGAGCGAGTGCCCACCGCCGGCCGCCCAGCCGCCCACGACAGCAACGACGATCTTGGGCATCGTCCGGATCAGGCGCTGGACCTCGAGGATATGCAGCCGCCCGCCCTGCGCCTTCACGCGCGCGTTGTCGACGGTCTCAGCGGTCTCCCCCTCGGCGTACTGGTACCCCGACCGCCCCCGGATCCGCTGGTCACCACCGGAGCAGAACGCCCACGTGCCGTCCCGAGGCGACGGGCCGTTGCCGGTGAGCAGGACGCACCCGACGTCCGGCGACATCCGCGCGTGGTCGAGGGCGCGGTAGAGCTCGTCGACCGTGTGCGGCCGGAAGGCGTTGAGCACCTCCGGACGGTCGAAGGCGACCCGGACGGCTCCGAGCCCACGGGCCCGGTGGTAGGTGATGTCGGTGAAGTCGAACCCGGGGACCGGGTCCCACGCCTCGGCGTCGAAGGTCTCGGACACCTGCGGCTCCTGCGGCTCCGTGGGCTGGGTCGGCTCGTCGCTCACCTTGGCGAGGATAGTGCGCTCAAGCCAGGGGTATGCCGGGTGCCCGGCCGCCGTCCGGGCCGATGGTCCCGGCATACCCCGATGGACCACCCCGGCATACCCCTGGAGCTGGTGCGTCCGGCACGTCTGCGGTTATCGCGACGCAGCTGCCGGACGCAACGCTGAAGGAGCTGGTGCGTCCGGCACGTCGGCGGCTACAACGACGCAGCTGCCGGACGCAACGCTGAACGACGTGCATGGCCCGGAGCTGGCGGCCGCGTTAGACCCACCCGGCCCTCAGGGTGGCGCGCCCGATGGTCATGATGACCAGATGGCGCTTCCGGCGAAGACCCCGCCCGACCTCGACGAGCTCCTCGCCGGCCTGCGTGTCGTCAGCATCCCGATGCGGGTCCGCTTCCGGGGTGTGGACCACCGGGAGGCGGCCCTGCTCCACGGCCCAGCGGGATGGGGTGAGTTCTCGCCGTTCCTCGAGTACCCCCCGCTCGAGGCATCGCGCTGGCTCGCCGCCGCCATCGAGTCCGCTTGGGACGGCTGGCCCCCGCCGGTGCGTGACCGCGTCCCCGTCAACGCGACGGTCCCCGCGGTCGGCGCGGAGGACGTCGCAGGCGTCCTCGCCCGCTACGACGGGTGCACGACGGCGAAGGTCAAGGTCGGCGAGAGGGGCCAGACGCTCCGCGACGATGTATGCCGGGTGGCCGCGGTCCGCGACGTGATGGGGCCGCAGGCGCGGGTCCGGGTCGACGCGAACGGTGGCTGGAGCGTGGACCAGGCGGCCGACGCCCTCGGTGCCCTCACGGCATACGGGCTGGAGTATGTCGAGCAGCCCTGCGCGACGGTGGAGGAGCTCAAGGAGCTGCGGATCGCCCTGGCACGCAAAGGAATCGACGTCCTGGTGGCTGCCGACGAGTCGATCCGCAAGGCTGAGGACCCCATCCGGGTCGCGCGCGAGGGGGCCGCCGACATCATCGTCGTCAAGGTGGCACCGCTCGGCGGGGTGCGCGCCGCCCTGGCCATCGCCAAGGGGTGCGGCCTGCCGACCGTCGTCTCCTCGGCCCTGGACACCTCGGTCGGCATCGCCGCGGGCGTGGCTCTGGCGGCCGCGCTGCCTGATTTGCCGCACGCCTGCGGGCTCGGCACCGTGGAGCTCCTGGCGGGGGACGTCACCCAGCCGTCCCTGGTCCCCATCAGCGGATCCATCGCCGTGGGTCCGGCCGCCGTCGAAGAGTCGCTGGTGCAGGAGCACGCCGCGTCCGAGGAACGGACCCAGTGCTGGCGAGACCGGGTGACCGAGTGCCATCGGCTCCTCGAGGACGGATGACCGTGTCGATCGGCGCGGGAGTGAGAATGGGGGATGCTCAAGGTCTGCCTCAACGGAGACCGGTCGCCGCGCGAGCGGGTGCCGGTCACTCCGGCGCAGCTCGCCGAGGCGGCCCGGGCGGCAGTCGACGCGGGTGCGTCCGCGATCCACGTCCACCCGCGGGGAGATCTCGGCCGGGAGTCCCTCGACGGCAGCCTGATCGTGACGACGCTCGCCGCGATCCGTGAGGTGGTGCCATGGGTCCCGGTCGGCGTCAGCACCCGCGCCGGCATCTGCCCTGACCCCCGAGAACGGCTCGCCCTCGTCAAGCAGTGGCGTGGTCCCGACGAAGGTGGCCCAGACTTCGCCAGCGTCAACTGGCACGAGGGTGGGGCGGTCGACGTGGCGAGGGCGTTGCGGACGCGCGGGATCGGCGTCGAGGCGGGGATATGGACCCCCGCGGCGGCGTCGCAGCTCATCGGGAGCCACTGGCCGTGGCAGGTCGAGCGAGTCCTCATCGAGGCGATCCCCGGGCACACCCCGGGCACCGACGGCGTCTGGGCCGTCGAGCGAATCCTCACCGCCCTCGGTAGGCAGCCCGCGCCCCTGCTCGTGCACGCTCAGGAACGCTGGACCTGGCCCGTCCTGCGCTGGGCCCAAAGGCAGAGCTACGACACCCGGATCGGTCTCGAGGACACGCTCGTCGACGAGCGAGGGATCCGGGTCGGCACCAACACCGAGCTCGTCGCCGCCGCGCTCGCCGTGGACCACCGCTGAGGCGGCGCCAGCCCAGCGGCATACCCGGGTGCGGGCTGTCGGACCGGACTGATTTGATGGGGTGATGACTAGGGGCGGAGTCAAATTCACCACCGCCGCTGAGCACTCGGCGGCGACCGGCCGGGTCGTCCGGCAGCTCTCGCGGATCCCGGAGGATGTGCCCGTGCGGCTCGCCAAGCGCACGTCCAACCTCTTCCGGCCCCGGGCGGCGCCCGTGGGGCCCGGCCTCGACGTGTCGGCCTTCGGGCAGCCCATCGAGGTCGACCCGGTCGGCCTGACCGCGAAGGTCCAGGGCATGACGACCTACGAGGACCTCGTCGAGGCGACGCTCGCGCAGGGGTGTATGCCGCTCGTCGTGCCCCAGCTGCGCACGATCACCCTCGGGGGGGCCGTTACCGGGCTGGGGATCGAGGCATCCTCCTTCCGCAACGGGCTGCCGCACGAGTCGGTTCTCGAAGCGGAGGTCCTCACCGGGTGCGGCGAGGTCGTCGTGGCGCGGCCGGACGGCGAGCACGCCGACCTCTTCCGCACCTTTCCCAACTCCTACGGCTCCCTCGGCTACGCCTTGAGCCTCACGATCGAGCTCGAGCGGGTCCACCCCTACGTTGCCTTGCGCCACGTCCGGTTCGCCAGCGTCGACGAGGCGTCAACGGCCATCGGCCAGATCGTGCGCAGCCGGAGGTGGGAGGAGAAGCCGGTCGACTTCCTCGACGGCGTCGCCTTCGGCCGCACCGAGGTCTACCTCACCCTGGGCACATGGGCCGACACCCCGGGGGAGCAGGGCCTGCCGAGTGACTACACCGGCCAGCAGATCTTCTACCGCTCCATCCGCGCCCGTGAGCGCGACGTCCTGACGGTCCGGGACTACCTCTGGCGGTGGGACACCGACTGGTTCTGGTGCTCGCGCGCCTTCGGGGCACAGCATCCCGCCGTGCGCCGGATCTGGCCCAGGAGCAAGCTGCGCAGCGACGTCTACTGGAAGATCGTCACCTTCGAGAACCGTCACCAGGTCATGTCCCGGATCGATGCCCGCCGTGGTCGGCCGCCGCGCGAGCGGGTCGTCCAGGACGTCGAGATCCCCCTCGAGCGGCTGACCGACTTCGTCGACTGGTTCCTGCGTAAGGTGCCGATCGAGCCGCTGTGGTTGTGTCCCCTGCAGCTGCGGCCACGGCATACGGACTCTCCTGCCTCGCAGGGCAACCCGCCCGGTGGTGTAGCCGATACACGGTGGCCGCTCTACCCGATGAGCGACGGCGAGCCCTATGTCAACGTGGGATTCTGGTCGACGGTGCCGATCGAGGCCGGCCGCGTGGACGGGGACACCAACCGCGCCATCGAAGACGAGGTGACCCGGCTCGGAGGGCACAAGTCGCTCTACTCCGACTCCTACTACGACCGGGAGACCTTCGACCGCCTCTACGGCGGCGGCGCATACCGGCCGGTCAAGGATCGCTACGACCCCAAGGGGCGGTTGCCCTCGCTCTATGACAAGGCGGTGCGGGCACGATGAGCATGACGGTGGCGGAGGCCTTCGCGACGGTTTTCGGGGCGAACGCTCCGGTGCGGTTCACGGCCTACGACGGGTCGACGTCGGGCGCCGACGATGCGCCGTTCGCGCTGTCGTTGAAGCGGAAGCGGGGCCTCGACTACGTCATGACCGCGCCCGGGTCGCTCGGTCTGGTGCGCGCCTACCTCCAGGGTGACCTCGTCATCGAGCCGATGAACGAGGCCGACCCCTACGAGGTCCTGAGGTTCATGGAGGACCAGCTCCACCCCCGACGCCTCGGACTCGACGAGATCCCCGAGCTGGCCCGGTTCGTCAGGGACCATCGGCCCTCGATCCCCGAGCTGCCGCTGGAGGAGACCCCGGGGCCGTTGCGGCGGCTGGCCGCCGGCCTGACCCATGCCCGCAGCCGCGACGCACTCGCGATCCGGCACCACTACGACGTGTCCAACGCGTTCTACGAGATGTTTCTCGGTGAGTCGATGGCCTACACCTGCGCCGTCTACCCGGCCGAGCGCTCGACGCTCGAGGAGGCGCAGGCGGAGAAGTTCGACCTCGTCTGCCGCAAGCTGGGGCTGCAGCCCGGCATGCGGCTGCTCGACGTCGGCTGCGGCTGGGGCGGCATGGTCCGGCACGCCGTCGCGCACCACGGGGTCACGGCAGTGGGGATCACCCTCTCGAGGGCCCAGGCCGACTGGGGCGCGGCGAAGGTGGCCGAGGATGGGCTCTCCGACCGGGCGACGATCCGCCACGGCGACTACCGCGACGTCACCGATTCGGGCTTTGACGCGGTCTCCTCCATCGGTCTCACCGAGCACATCGGCGTCGCCAACTACCCGGCCTACTTCCGGTTCCTCCGCGACCGCCTCAAGGACGGCGGGCGGTTGCTCAACCACACCATCACCCGCCCCGACAACGAGCACCCGGGCCTGCCCTCGCGCGGCTTCATCAACCGCTATGTCTTCCCCGACGGAGGCCTCACCGGTTCCGGCGACATCGTCCGGGTCATGGAGGACGAGGGTCTTGAGGTGCGTCACCAGGAGAACCTGCGCGAGCACTACGCCATGACGACGCGCGACTGGTGCACCAACCTCGCCAAGCACTGGGACGGGGCCGTCGAAGAGGTCGGTCTCGGCGTGGCCAGGGTCTGGGGCCTCTACCTCGCCGGCTCGCGGCTCTCCTTCGAGCGCAACCGGATCCAGCTGCACCAGATCCTCGCGTCCCGCACCAGCGAGGCGGGCAGCTCCGGCTTCCCCCTGCGCCCGAGCTGGGGCAGCTGACCTTCGAACCCAGCTCACCGGCATACCCAGCAAGCCCGTATGCCGGTCGGCCGGGTGAGGAGGTCCGTCGCCTGCTCGGCCGCAACAGCGCTGATGTCCACCGTTGTTGCGGCCGGTCGTGGCGCGCCTGCCGCATCAGCTCGGATGTCCACGGCTTGTTTGCGCTCGGTGTGGCTGTCAGGAACGGGCGGCGGCCTGGCGCTTGAGCTCGGACCTGGCCAGCGCGTTCTTGTGCACCTCGTCCGGGCCGTCGGCGAAACGCAGGGACCGGATTCCGGCCAGCGCAGCAGCCAGCGGGAAGTCGGTACTCAGGCCACCGGCGCCGTGCGCCTGGATCGCCTTGTCGAGGATCCACTCCACCGTCCGGGGCGTCGCGATCTTGATCGCCTGGATCTCGGTGTGGGCGCCCCTGTTGCCTACCGTGTCCATCAGCCACGCCGTCTTGAGCACGAGGAGGCGCAGCTGCTCGACGCGCACCCGCGACTCGGCGATCCAGTCGCGGACCACCCCCTGCTCGGACAGCGGCCGGCCGAACGCGACCCGCTCGTCGGCGCGCGCGCACATCAGCTCGATGGCCCGCTCGGCGATCCCGATCGAGCGCATGCAGTGGTGGATCCGCCCGGGACCGAGCCTGGCCTGGGCGATGGCGAAGCCGTCACCCTCCCCGGAGATGAGGTTCGTCGCAGGCACCCGCACACGGTGGAACTCGAGCTCGGCATGGCCGCCATGGTCGTGGTCGTCGTAGCCGAGGACGGTCATGCCCCGCTTGATCTCGAGGCCGTCGGCATCGCGCGGGACGAGAATCATGCTCTGCTGGCGGTGACGCTGCGCGGAGGGGTCGGTCTTGCCCATGACGATGAACAGCTTGGCGTCGGGATTCATCGCGCCGGTGATCCACCACTTGCGCCCGGTGACGACGTAGTCCCCGCTGCCGTCATTGGTCGGTTCGATGCGGGTGGCGATGTTCGTGGCATCCGACGAGGCGACATCGGGCTCGGTCATCGCGAAGGACGAGCGGATCTCACCGCGGAGCAAGGGTTCGAGCCACTGCTCCTGCTGCTCAGGAGTCCCGAAGGTCTCGAGGACCTCCATGTTGCCCGTGTCGGGCGCCGCGCAGTTGAGGGCGGCAGGCGCCAGGGCGATGCTTCGCCCGGTGATCTCGGCGAGCGGTGCGTACTGCACGTTGGTCAGCCCGGCTCCGCGTGGACCGGGAAGGAACGCGTTCCAGAGTCCGCGGGCACGGGCCTGCTCCTGCAGCTCGCGCAGGACGGGTGCCCGGCTCCAGGCCCACCGGTCGTCGAGGGCGTCGACCTGCTCCTGGAAGAGCGCCTCGGCCGGGTGGACGTGCCTCGCCATGAAGTCGAGCAGCGACTCGCGCAGCTCCTCGGTGCGGGGGTCGTGGGCAAAGTCCATCAGTGGTCCTCCATCGACTCGAGACCGAGCGCGAGCAACGGCTCGACCATCGAGCCGATCTGGCCGAAGCCCCCACCCACAGTGTGTCCCTGGGCGTGGCGGTAGTGGATCCCCTCGAGGATCACGGCGAGCTTGAAGCAGGCGAGCGCCTCGTAGTAGCCCAGCTGGGTCAGGTCGCGGTCGCTGCGGGCGCCGTAGCGGGCGACCACGTCGCCACTTGTCACGAACCCCGGGGCCCGGGATGCTGTCGAAACGCCTTGACCCACATCGAGGTGGGCGATCCGGTGGTAGGTCAGCAGGAGGGCGACGTCGGTCAGCGGGTCACCCAGTGTCGCCATCTCCCAGTCGACGACGGCTTCGATCACGTCGCGGGAGCTCACCAGGAGGTTGTCGAGGCGGTAGTCACCGTGGACGATCGACGGCGCAGACTGCTGCGGGCGCCGCTCGCGGAGCAGGGCGATGAGCTCGTCGGCCCCCGTCAGCTCCCGGGTGCGTGAGCTCTCGAGCTGCGTCGTCCAGCGCCGCACCTGGCGCTCAAGGAAGCCTTCGGGCCGCCCGAAGTCCCCCAGCCCCACCGACTCCGGGACGACGTCGTGCAGGTCGGCGAGGGTGTCGACCATCCGCTCGCCGATGCGCCTGGTCCGGTCGGCCCCAAGGGTCTCCAGCTCCTCGGCCGTCCGGTAGGGCACTCCCTCGACGAGCTCCATGACATAGAAGGGCGCGCCGAGGACCGTGTCGTCCGCGCACACGGCATACATCTCAGGCACCGGGACGGCCGTCTCACGCAACGCCGCCATGACGCGGTGCTCGCGCACCATGTCGTGCGCCGTCGCGAGGACGTGTCCGAGAGGTGGCCGCCGGACGATGACCGACGCCGTGCGGTCGGTGACGAGGTAGGTGAGGTTTGACTTGCCGCCCGCGACCACCGCACCGCTCAGCGGCCCGGTGAGCAGGCCCGGCACCTCGCGGCCGAGCCATCCCCCGAGAGCCGCGAGGTCGAGCCCCGGTGGGTCCGTCCCGGCGCCTGCCGACGGCTCGGTATGCCGGGTCACGGCGCCGCGACCCAGACGACGCGCCCGGTGGTGGCCCCGTCGGCAAGGCGCTGGACGCCGTCGGCGAGGTCCTCGAGGGCCAGCCGCTCCGAGACGAGCGGCGCGATGGCACCGGTGCCGACGAGGCGGCTGAGCTCGACGTGGCACTCGCCCACGGCGTTCGGGTCGAGCCCGGGGTAGAGCCCCCAGTGCAAGCCGAGGACCGAGTAGTTCTTGACGAGGGCATGGCTGAGCGACGGCGTCTGGATGGTGCCGCCGGCGAACCCGACAACGAGGATCCGCCCCTCGAAGGCGATGCACTTCGTCGAGCGGTCATAGGTCCCGCCGCCGACCGGGTCGTAGACGACGTCAGCGCCGCGTCCGCCCGTCACCTCCTTGACGACGGAGACGAAGTCCTCGGTGTGCCGGTCGACGACGACGTCGGCGCCCAGCCGGCGAGCCACGGCGGCCTTGTCCGCGCCGCCGACGACGCCGATCACCCTGGCTCCGGCGGCCTTGCCGAGCTGGACCGCCGCGCTCCCGACGCCCCCGGCAGCGGCGTGCACGAGCAGCGTCTCGCCCGGCTGCAGGCCGGCCCGCCGGTGCAGGCCGAACCACCCGGTCTGGTAGCCGAGGAAGAACCCGCCGGCCTGGGCGTCGTCGAGCCCCTCCGGAGCCGGATAGCTGCCTGCTGCCTCCAGAACGGCCTCCTCGGCGAACCCGCCGTGGGGCAGCACCGATCCGCCGACAACCCGGTCGCCGACGACGAACTCGTCCGCGCCGTCCCCGGTCTCCAGGACCTCGCCACACAGCTCGACGCCCGGTGTGAACGGGAGGTCTGGGCGCACCTGGTAGAGCCCACGGCACATGAGCGCGTCGGGGAAGTTCGCTGCCGACGCGAGCACCCGGACCCGAATCTGGCCTGGGCCGGGAGTGGTCTCGGCAAGGTCGCTCAGCCGCAGGACGTCGCGTGGCTCGCCGAGCTCCTGCACCTGCCAGGCCCTCACGACCGAGCCCTCGTCGTCGCGTCGGCAGTGCGGTCCGGCGCAGAGCCGGCCGGGGACTCCTCCAGGGCGGCGTCGAGCTTGGCCTGGAGCCGCTGCATGCCGCTGAGCCAGGCGTCCGGGTGGGCCGCTCGCTGGGCGTAGTAGTCGGCGACCTCCGGATGGGGGAGCACGTAGAAGGCGTCTCCCTGCAGGGCCTGCCAGACCGTGTCCGCCACCTCCTCCGGCTCGAGCGCACGGTCGCGTGACAGCAGCTCCTTGACCGGGCCGGACTGCTCGAGCATCCTCGTCCGGACGCCCTGCGGGCAGATCGCCTGCACGACGACGCCCCGTCCTGCGTAGGTCACCCGCAGCCACTCGGCGAACGCGACGGCGCCGTGCTTCGAGACGGAGTAGGGCGCGCTGCCGACCATCGTCAGCAGCCCGGCTGCCGAGGCGGTCACGACGAACCGGCCGCCACCGCGCTCGAGCCACAGCGGCACGAGCAGCCGGGCGGCGCGGACGTGGGCCATGACGTTGACCTCGAGCGACAGCGCCCACTCGGACTCCGGCGAGTCGAGTCCGCGCCCGGCCTCGACCCCCGCGTTCGCGAAGAACACGTCCACCGCCCCGAGCTGCTCCATAGCCCGCGCGACCAGGGCGGTTCCGCCCTCCTCGCTGGCGCAGTCGCCGACGAAGGCGTCGGCTCCGAGCTCCTCCGCCACCGATCGCACCGACTCGTCGAGGTCGGCGACGAGGACGCGAAAACGCTCCCGCACCAACCGTTCTGCGATCGCTCGTCCGATCCCGCGGGCTGCGCCGGTGACGACGGCCGTCGACCCCGCGGCATACCCCGCGGCCGACCCCGCGGCATACCCCGCGGCATACCCCGCGGCAGACATCTCAGATGCCGCCCGTCAGGGTGAGACCGCCGTCGATGACGACGGTCTGGCCGGTGACCCAGCTCGCGTCGTCGGACAGGAGGAAGGCGACGACGCCGGCGATGTCGGCGGGCACGCCGAGCCGCTTCAGGGGGTAGGCCGCGGCGACCTGCTCCTCACGCCCCTCGTAGAGCGCGGTGGCGAACGCCGTCTTGACGATGGCCGGAGCCACCGCGTTGACGCGGATCGTCGGGCCGAGCTCCACGGCGAGCTCCTCGGTGAGGTGCCCGAGCATCGCCTTGCTCGCGCCGTAGAAGCCGATGCCCGGCGCCGGCTTGAGGCCCGCGACAGAGGAGACGTTGACGATGGCGCCACCGTGCTCACCGAGCCACGCGGCATGGGCCTGCTGGACCCAGGAAAGGGCGGCGATGCAGTTGACCTCGACGATCTTCCGGGCGGCATCGAGGTCCAGGCCGATGACCGGCCCGTAAGCCGGGTTGATCCCCGTGTTGTTGACGAGCAGGTCCATGCTCCCGAACGCGTCGATGGTCCGCGCGACCGCGTCGCGCTGGTGCTCACGGTCGTCTGCCTTGCCCGTGACGGCGATCGCGTGTGGCGCACCCCCGAGCTGCTCGACCGCAGCGTCGAGCCCCTCCTGCTTGCGGGCGGTGAGACACACCCGCGCGCCCTCCTCCACGAGCCGCTGCGCGATGGCCAGCCCGATCCCCCGGCTCGCTCCAGTGACGAGGGCGACCCTGCCGTCGAACCGTGCCATGACTCTCCTCGCCGGACTGCTCCGGTATGCCGTGTGCTCGCCTGCTGCGCCGCGGCCGCCGCGGCCGCCGCGGCCGCCGCAACCGCCGCAACCGCCTCGCGACGGCCGGCCGGGGCGCGGACTAAGCGCTCGCTTACTTTTGCGTACCTCCCGCCTTCCGTCAACCGCCGAACGCTTCAGCAGTTGGCCCAGCGGCCTCGTCAGCGGCGCTGTTGCGGCCACCCCAGCGGCGGCCTTGCGGCCAGCTCAGCGGCCGTCGCGGCTCCGGTGACTGCGGGTCGCGAGCCGGCGCAGGACGGGGTCGAGCAGGTCCCAGACCTCACGGATCTGGAGCACCGACGCCATGAGGAGGTAGGCGAGCCCGAAGACGGCGCCGGCGACGACGAGGGTGAGCAGCGCGCCCGCGCGGCCGTGCACCAGCCCGTCGAACCCGAGCACGACCGGCCAGGCGATGCCCACGGCGACGAGGGAGGCCAGGCCGATGCGCAGGTAGGAGCGGATGATGCCCCGGAAACCGAGGTGGCCCAGGCGCTTGCGGACGAACCACATGCCGAAGAGCGCGCTGAGGGTGTTGCTGACGACGATGCCGAGCCCGATGATCGCCACCGTGTGCTCCGGCCGCAGCAGCAACGTGACGAGGGTGATGACCGTGGCCGAGCCGGTGAGGACGACCTGCTCCCAGAAGGCGGTCCGCCCGTCGTCGTGTGCGTAGAAGAAGCGCTGGTTGAGCACGTCGATCCCGAACGGCACGACGCCGAGCGCCATCGCCGCGAGCACCTGCGCGGTCGCCGGGAGCTCCGCGGGGTCCCGGGAGCTGAAGAGCAGCACCGTCACCGGCAGGGCGAAGGCGAGCAGGGCGAAGGACGCCGGGAGGGTGAGCGCCGTCGGCACGGTCAGCCCGCGGGCGTACTCCCGGCGCAGGACCGTCGTCTCCCCGGCCTGTGCCGCCGTGGAGATGCGGGGGTACAGGGCAGTGATGATCGACAGGGCGACGAACGAGTGCGGGACGATGAAGACGAAGAGGGCGTTGGAGTAGACGAGGATCCCGGGGATGAAGCGGTGGAGGTTGTCGGCCTGCTCCGAGGCGTGCCAGATGACCTTGGACGCGACGAGGTAGCCGAGCTGCGACACGATGAGCGCGGCGAAGGCCCACGCCGCGACCCGCGACGTCATGGCCAGGCCGACGCCCCGCAGCCCGAAGCGCGGTGTCCAGCGGAAACCACTGCGCCACAACGGGATCAAGAGGAAGAGGGCCTGCACGACGATGCTCAGCGTGGCGGTCCCGGCGAAGACCCAGACCATCGGGGCCGACCACTGACCCGGCCGGACGTGCCCGTCGAAGAAGCCCATGAAGGCGACGAGCCCGAGAATCTGGACCACGTTGGCCAGGGCCGGGGACCAGCCGAACGCCGCGAACTGCCCGCGGGCGTTGAGCACCTGGCCGAACACGGCATACAGGCCGTAGAAGAAGATCTGCGGCACGGTGAGGAAGGCGAAGAACGTCGCGAGCGACAAGGCGTCCGGTTCGATATCCGTCGCATAGAGCCGGATCAGCAGCCCGGCGCCGGCGGTGCAGACCACCGTGACGACGAGGAACCCGACGCCGGCCAGGGTGAGGATCCGGTCGGTGAAGTCACGCCCGCCGTCGGGGTTCCTCGCCGCCCTGACCAGCTGCGGCACGAGGATGGAGTTGAGCACGCCGCCGGCGATGACCATGTAGATGACGTTGGGCAGCGTGTTGGCCGTCTGGAACGCGTTGCCGGTCAGGCCCTGACCGATCGCGAGCACGATGAGCGACTGCCGGCCGACCCCGAGCAGGCGCGAGGCGACCGAGCCGCCGGCCATGGCCAGGCTGGAGCGCGCGATGCTCGGCGTCGTCGTCACGAGGTCAATCCTTCACCAGCGCGGCGATGGTGGCCGCATTCGCACGGCGGTCGGCGCGGCCGACCCGCGCCTCGACGACGAGGATCCCGTCGGGGTCGGCCGCGAGCGCGCGCCTCAGCCCGGCCACGCTGGTCACCTCCCGGTATGCCGTGTGGCTGGCCCGGCAGAGCGCGTCCACGTCGACCCCGTGTGGCGTGCCGAAGACCCGCTCGAAGGCGCTCGCGTAGTCCGGACCGCCCTGCTCCAGCCCAGAGAAGATCGATCCTCCGTCGTCGTTGACGACGACGAGGGTGAGGTCGGGGCGTGGCTCGTCCGGGCCGAGGAGCAGTCCGGTGCTGTCGTGCAGGAAGGTCAGGTCGCCGAGCACCGCGACGGAGCGGTCGGCGCGGGGGCGGCCCAGCGCGACGCCGATGGCCGTCGAGACGGTCCCGTCGATGCCGGCCAGGCCACGGTTGCCGACGACGAACCGGTGCTCCCGGGGCCGGTAGCCGGGCATCATCAGATCGAGGTCGCGGATCGGGTTCGACGACCCGACGACCAGCGTCGCGTGCGCCGTGACGGCGGCCGCGACCTCGCGGGCGACATGGAGCGGGTCGAGCTCCGGGAGAGTGTCCACCCAGGCGTCGAGCCGGCGGGACAGATCGCTGTCGGCGGCCCGCCAGGCGCCCAGCCACTCCGTGTCCGCAGGCGTCGGCCGGCTCGCGCGGTCGACCACGGGCGGCGCGCCGAGGTGACGGGCCACCCGACCGGGGTCGGTGACGATGCCGCCGGGTCCAGGCGCGGCCAGGACCTCCACGTCGGAGCGGGAGACCAACGTCGTGACCGGCCGCGACAGGGTGGGGTGGCCGAGGACGACCACCCGCTCGATCCGGGCGCCGAGCTCCGTGCCGAGCAGCAGCCGGTAGGTCCGGATCGCGTTGGTTCCGACCCGGGCGCCCGACGTCGGCTCGGCGAGCAGCGGCCACCCGGCTCGCTCGGCGAGGACCCGGGCAGCCGACCCGGCATCGTCCCCGGCGACGACGACGGTGCGGGGGCCGCGGGGAAGCACCTCGGGCGCGGGCCCGGAGTGGGGCGAGCCCGCCTCGACGTTCGGCCCGCTGTCCGTTTCGTCCGGGAAGTCGGACCACCCGCCCCTCTGAGGCAGCACGGAACCACCTACCCGTGCCCGAGATGGGAGATTCGTTGGTGCTGGTCCGGGCCACCAGCGGGACTCGGACGCGTCCGGACCCTCGAGGAGCAGTGGCGCCTCGAGCTGGACGTTCAGCTGGGTCGGCCCCGGCCGGGCGCACGCCGCCCGGCCGGCCGCGTCCACCTCCGGCCCCGTTGCCGTGACGCCCAGGTCGACGCACGGCGCGAACCTCCCGAAGATCCCCGCCTGCTGGGTGGTCTGGTTCGCTCCCGTGCCTCGCAGGGCGTCCGGTCGGTCGGCCGACACGACGACGACCTGACGCCCGCTGTGGTGAGCCTCCATGACGGCGGGCAGCAGGTTGCCGACGGCGGTCCCCGAGGTCGTCACGACCGCCACGGGGCGGCGGGAGCCGACCGAGAGCCCGAGCGCGAGGAACCCCGCGGTCCGTTCGTCGATCCGCACGTGCAGCCGCAGGTCACCGGCGGCGTCCGCGGCATACAGGGCGAGGGCGAGGGCGGCCGAGCGTGACCCGGGGGCGAGGACGACGTCGCGCACGCCCCCCGTGGCCAGGGCGGTGAGCAGGCGCACCGCGCGCTCGGCAGAGTTCACAACGTCCGAGTATGCCGTGCGGCCGGGCCCCGCTTCCGCGAGCGCCGCCGGCGTGCGAGGGTCGTGACATGGAGCTGCGCATCTTCACCGAACCCCAGCAAGGGGCGAGCTACGACGACCTGCTCGCCGTGGCCCGCAAGACCGAGGAGTGCGGGTACGCCGCGTTCTTCAGGTCCGACCACTACCTCAGGATGGGGGACGTCGACGGGCTGCCCGGCCCCACCGACTCCTGGGTGACCCTCGGCGCTCTCGCCCGGGAGACCTCGTCGATCCGGCTCGGCACGCTGGTCACCTCGGCGACCTTCCGCCACCCCGGACCACTTGCCGTCAGCGTCGCCCAGGTCGACCAGATGAGCGGCGGCCGGGTCGACTTCGGGCTGGGAGCCGGCTGGTACGAGGACGAGCACACGGCATACGGGCTGGAGTTCCCGAGCACGAAGGGCCGCTTCGACCGGTTCGAGGAGCAGCTTGCGGTGATCACCGGCCTCTGGCGCACCCCGCCCGACCAGACCTTCTCGTATGCCGGGAAGCACTACACCGTCGTCGACTCGCCGGCGCTGCCCAAGCCGGTCACCCCGCACGGCCCTCCGGTGATCGTCGGGGGGCACGGCACGAAGCGGACGCCGCAGCTCGCCGCGACGTACGCGGACGAGTTCAACGTCGGCTTCTCGCCGGTCGACGTCGTGCGCGCCCAGTTCGGCCGCGCTCGCGACGCCTGCGCGGCGATCGGGCGGTCGGGCGACGAGCTGGCCTACTCGACCGCCCTCGTGCTCTGCTGCGGCAAGGACGACGCCGAGGTGGCGCGTCGGGCGGGCTCCATCGGGCGGGAGGTCGAGGAGCTCCGGGAGAACGGGGTCGCCGGGACGCCGGCGCAGTGCGTCGACACGCTGGGGCGGTTCGCCGAGGCGGGGTCGCAGCGGATGTACCTCCAGGTGCTCGACCTGGCTGACCTCGACCAGCTGGAGCTCGTGGCCGGCGAGGTCATGCCCCAGGTCGCCTGAGCCAGGGGCCGCGAGCCCCGGGCCGTGCCGAGTGGACCGGCGACCCGCGGCCGGGCCCGCCACCTCAGCCGGAGCTGAGCGCGTCGCGCATCGGGACGAACTTCGCGTCCGACTCGGCTACCTCGGACTCGGGGTCCGACCCGGCGACGATGCCGCAGCCGGCGAAGATCCGCAGCGCCGACGAGCGGCCCCCCTCGAACCGCCCACAGCGCAGCGCGATGCCCCACTCGCCGTCACCGGTGGCGTCCATCCAGCCCACCGGTCCGGTGTACCGGCCGCGGTCCATGCCCTCGATCTCGGCGATCAGCGCGACGGCGTCCGTCGTCGGTGTGCCGCCGACGGCGGCCGACGGGTGCAGCGACGCGGCGAGGGCCAACGACGTGGCGTCGTCGGCGCTCACCCCCGTGACGTCGGTCGCGAGGTGCATGACGTTGCTGAGGTGCAGGACGAACGGGGACTCGGGGACGTTCATCGAGGAGCAGTGCGGTGCCAGGGCCTCGGCGACCGAGCGCACGGCGTACTCGTGCTCCTCGAGGTCCTTGCTGGAGTGGGCGAGCGAACCGGCCAGGGCGACGTCCTTCGCATCGTCGCCGGTGCGGCGGATCGTCCCGGCCAGGACGCGGGACGTCACCAGGCCCTGGTCCCGGCGCACGAGGAGCTCGGGCGTGGCGCCGACGAGCCCGCCGACGGAGAACGTCCACGTGTTGTCGTACCGCTCCGCGAGCTGCTGGAGCACCCAGCGCGGGTCGATCGGGGTGGCTGCCTCGACGCGCAGGTCGCGGGCGAGGACCACCTTGTCGAGCTCCCCACGGGTGATCCGGCGGACGGCCTCCGCGACCGTGGCCGCCCACTCGGCGGGGGAGCGGGCGCCGTCCGAGAAGCGCACGCCCTGCGGGGCATCGGCCGCCGACGTCGGGCCGACGGACGGCATCTGCTGGAGCTGCGGCTCGCGGGTGACCATGGTCAGCCACCAGCGCTCGCCGCGGTGGCCGACGACGACCTCCGGGACGATGAGGGTGGCCGGCTCCGCAGAGTCGTCCGAGAACGGCAGGGAAGCGAACATGACGGGCCCGGTGCCCGGGAGCCGGACGTCGTCGCGGACGACCGCGTGCCGTGCCATCTCGGCCCACCACCGCTCGGCGTCGGCGAAACGTCGGGGCCCGCGCGACGTGAACGTCGCCGCGTGACCCCACCCGACCAGGCCCTCGCCACGCCGAACCCACGACAGCACCTCCTCCGGCGGGAGCGCCTCCGGGAGGAGCTGCAGCAGCGGCCCGGGATCGTCGCACGCGACGGTGCGGACGACGAGCGGCGCTCCGGCCGGTGTGGCAGAGGGCTCGAGGTGCTGCTGTGGGAGCGTGGACATCCCGATCATGCTACGACCGGCCACCCCGTCTGCCCCGACGACAGGTACTCCGACGTGCACGACGTGACGCGTCAGACACTCCGACGCGGCGCCGAGCAGCGTGAGGACGCCGGCCCTCGGGGGACGTCCGAAGGAGCGGTGGCGGGAACAGCCGCTGATTCGGACGCACGGGAGGGGGTGGCGCGGGGCGGACGGCCCGGCGCTGCACGGCATACCGTGCGGTGGGGCGAAGATGGGCGGATGACCCGCGCCCGCCTCGACAAGCTGCCCTCGGACGTCGCCCGGATGTTCGACGCGGTGGCCGCCAGGTACGACCTGACCAACGACGTCCTCTCGATGGGGCAGGACCGGTTGTGGCGCCGGGCCACCGTGCAGGCCGTGGGAGCCCAGCCCGGTGAACGGGTGCTCGACATCGCCGCGGGCACGGGGACGAGCTCGGAGCCCCTTGCGGACGCCGGGGTCGACGTCGTGCCGGCCGACTTCTCCATGGGCATGCTCCAGGTCGGGAAGCGCCGCCGACCCGACCTCGGCTTCACCGCGGCCGACGCGCTGCAGCTCCCCTTCGCCGACGCCTCCTTCGACGCCGTGACGATGTCGTTCGGCCTGCGCAACGTCTCCGACCCGCTGGGCGGGCTGATGGAGTTCCACCGGGTGACCCGGCCCGGCGGCCGGCTCGTCGTCTGTGAGTTCAGCCAGCCGGTCAACGCGGCGTTGCGGGGGGTCTACCTCAACTACCTCATGCGCGCCCTGCCGGCCATCGCCCGCAGGATCTCCTCGGACGCCGAGTCCTACGTCTACCTCGCCGAGTCGATCCGCGAGTGGCCCGACCAGCGCGAGCTGACCCGCCATCTCGAGGCGGCCGGGTGGGAGGAGATCGCCTGGCGCAACCTCACGGGCGGGGTCGTGGCCCTCCACAGAGCGGTCCGGAGCTGACACCCGGGGGTATGCCGGCCGGCCGGCTGCGTCGGTCGGTGCGGGTTAGGTGAACCTGATCTGACAAGGCAGGGGGTCAGGAATAGACTGCCGGAGAAGTTCGTGAACTCCTTCACAAGCAGCGAAGGCTGAACCAGGACGATGACCATGAACACCGCCTCCGGCGCCTCCGGCGGGAGGCTCGCCGACGGCGTGGCCGCCTCGGTCGAGGGCTCCCCGAGGACCCCTCGGCACGCGGAGTCGGCCGACGTCATCGTCGTCGGTGCCGGGCCCGGGGGCTCCTCGACCGCCGCTTACCTGGCGATGAGCGGGCTCGACGTCCTCCTCCTCGAGAAGACCAGCTTCCCCCGCGAGAAGGTCTGCGGCGACGGCCTGACCCCGCGCGCCGTCCGTGAGCTGGTGACCCTCGGCATCCCGACGCCTGAGGCTGACGGCTGGATCAAGAACAGCGGCCTGCGGATCATCGGCGGCGGGATGCGCCTGCAGCTCGACTGGCCCGACAGCTCGGGGTTCCCGCCCTACGGCCTGGTCCGCACCCGGATGGACTTCGACGACATCCTCGCCCAGCACGCGGTCAAGCACGGGGCCCGGCTGCTCGAGTCGACCAACGTCGTCGGGCCGATCACCAACGAGTCCGGTGCGATCGTCGGCGTGCGAGCGAAGGCGGTCGACGAGAGCGGGCACGCCCGACGGGGCGAGGAGCTCGAGTTCCGCGCGCCACTGGTCGTTGCCGCCGACGGCAACTCCTCACGCCTGTCCCTTTCGATGGGCCGCGAGAAGCGCGACGACCGCCCGATGGGTGTGGCGGTGCGCACCTACTACACGTCTCCCCGCCATGACGACGACTACCTCGAGTCCTGGCTCGAGCTGTGGTCCACGGACCCTGCGGGCAACCGGGTGCTGCTGCCCGGCTACGGGTGGATCTTCGGGGTCGGCGACGGCACCTCGAACGTCGGCCTGGGGATCCTCAACACGTCCGCAGCGTTCGGCACGGTGGACTACAAGGACGTCATGCGTCGGTGGGTCGCCACCATGCCGCAGGAGTGGACCTACACCAACGAGACGATGACCATGCCGATCCGTGGCGCGGCCCTGCCGATGGGCTTCAACCGGCAGCCGCACTACGACCGGGGCCTGCTCCTCGTCGGCGACGCCGGTGGCATGGTCAACCCCTTCAACGGGGAGGGCATCGCCTACGCCATGGAGTCGGGCCGGCTCGCCGCCGAGGTGGTCGCCCAGG
>JAABUM010002758.1_pt1 | contig 22898 bp, 23 predicted proteins | sample 5559161 | NCBI WGS metagenome assembly JAABUM01 (sample SAMN10711868, study PRJNA513369) | rock metagenome | isolation source: Antarctica rocks | place: Antarctica: Victoria Land, Siegfried Peak nord
CGAAGAACAGGCGCCACCAGACGCCATTGCTCGTCGCTCAAGTCGCTGGGATAAACCACTTTGGATGCGCGTCTCATCAACTCCAGTCTGACCCAAACCCACACTACAGAGACAGGCTCTTATGCGTCGCCACGTCGAACTGGCGGAGCGTGATGTCGAAGCTGTGGGGTTTGTTCAATGTGTAGATGTCATAGACGGCGGTGTGCTTGATTTCCAGCGACAGCAGGTGCCGATCGTCATGTTGCCATAAAAGCTGCGGGTAGCCTCCAGGCTGGATGTTGAGGGCTTGGCGCTGGCTGCCGTCGCGATTCGCTACGCTCAGATACATGGCGCTGCCGGAAACCCTGTCCCAGGTGAAGCGCAGGGGATAAGGCTTCGAGATGTCATACGAGCCAAAGAACGCCAGTTGTTTGCCCGAAGACGACACCTGAGCCGCAAATGCGTCTGGAAGCACTTGGCGCGGCTTGGCCGTTGCATCATCGGCGTTGACTTCAAACAGAGTAGGATGCTCTTTGACCAGAGGCTCTTCTCCGGCCCGTCGCAAGCCACCCGGTTCCTCCTCCGGGGGTGAACTCGAAGTGGGGGGCGCAGGCAACATTGTTGGATGAGGCGGCAACTGGCTCCACAAGAGCGTGTGAGGTGCGGCCCACGAAAACGAGTAGCGCACCTCATCGGCTACAGCCACAACCCGCGACTGACCTGTGCGCCAGTTGCACACCCGAAGTGCGCCTGGTTGAGCGTTATTGATCCTATTGCCGACGATGTCCAAGTTGTCAACCCACCCGAGGTAGTTGGAGTCAGGCGACCAGCGCAACTCGGTGAACGTAGGAACGTAGGGTTGCCCCTGGGGATTATCCACACGTTTCACAACTCCACGTTGCACATCGAGAACATACATCTCGAATGGGACAGAAGCACCAATGACACCAAACTTGAACAATACATAGCGCCCATCGGGAGAAAACTGTGGGACATAAGGCGCTCCATATGTCTTCTTATCCTTGTTGGCAAAGTATGCCTCTAAAGCGTTGTTAGAAGATGCACCTCCTACACCACGAACCAAGATATGGTAATTTACAGGATGTCCATCGTAAGTGTTGGTTCGAGTGGAAGCTTGGTCGTCATAGGTGATCTTACCATGAAACTTCGAGTTAGGCGTCACTGACTGCCAGGGATCGTATTCCACCTGTCCCGGAGCAACCCGAACAAACGGAATAGGTGGAATGTTGTTATCGTCCGTTTGCTGGGCTTGAACTTTCCACGAAAATCCCAAAAGCAGGGCACATCCAAAGCCGTAAAGTATCCGATTCATGCACCATAATATATCAACAATGCGCGCCTGATGCCTCGGATTCGCTCTGGCCATCGCGCGCAAAAAGAGCGGGGATAAAGGCTAAAACGTGCTAAACCCCATGCCTCTTCCGTTCGTCGCTTTGAGGCTTAACCATCAAGGCGAATCAAGGAACCCAATTTTATGGCAATGTTTGGCGAAGACCGCGAAAATCTGCGGTGCTCTTTTTGTGGCAAGCGGCGCGAACAAGTCATCAACCTCATCGCGGGCGCGGGCGTGACGATTTGCAACGAGTGCGTTGACCTGTGTAACGACATCCTGTCGCGCGACATCAAAATCGACGACGAAACACCCGGCGAAGAAACCAGCGACGACTCGATGTTCGGCAAGCTCAAAACCTTGCCCAAACCGAGGGAAATCGCCGACGTGCTCAACTCCTACGTCATCGGGCAGGAGCGCGCCAAACGCGCGATGTCGGTGGCGGTTTACAACCACTACAAACGACAGGCGATTCTGGAAAGCGGCCCCTCGCGCGATGGCGTGGAACTCGAAAAATCGAACATCCTGCTGCTTGGCCCGACCGGAAGCGGCAAAACGCTGCTCGCAAGAACGCTCGCCCGCATTCTCGATGTGCCGTTTTGCATCGCCGACGCGACGAGCCTGACTGAAGCCGGATACGTCGGCGAAGATGTCGAATCGATTTTGCTCAAGCTCTTGCAAGCCGCCGATGGCGACCCGGAAGCGGCGGGGCGGGGCATCATCTACATCGACGAAATCGACAAAATCACGCGCAAGTCGGACAACCCCTCCATCACGCGCGACGTGTCCGGCGAGGGCGTTCAACAGGCGCTTTTGAAAATCTTGGAAGGCACCGTCGCCAACGTTCCGCCGCACGGCGGGCGCAAGCATCCGCAACAGGAATACGTGAGCATCGACACGTCGGGCATTTTGTTCATCTGTGGCGGCGCTTTTGAAGGCCTCGATTCCGTTGTTGAACGCAGGGTTCGCAAATCGAGTCTGGGATTTCGCGCCAACCCCGAAAGCAAAATTTCCGATTCCAACGAACGCTCGAAACTTTTGTCGCAAGTGTCGCCCGACGACTTGATGAAGTTCGGCTTTATCCCCGAATTCATTGGTCGTTTGCCGGTCATCGCCACGCTCGATCCCTTGTCCGAAGACGCGATGGTGTCGATTTTGACCGAGCCGAAAAACGCGCTGACCAAGCAATACACCAAAATGCTGCTCGCCGACGGCGTGGATTTGAAGTTCACCGACGAGGCGCTCCGCGCCATTGGCCGCGAAGCGATGACGAGGCGAACCGGAGCGCGCGCCTTGCGTTCCATTCTCGAAGAAACGATGATCAACATCATGTTCGATGTTCCCTCGCAAAAAGGCATCGCGCAGTGCATCGTGGACGAAGAGACTATCGTCGAAAAGAAAGATCCGAAGCTGGTAACACGCGAACAGGTGTTGCAAGAAAACCGCAAACAAAAGCGCGAAAAGAACGCGCAGCTCCTGAAAGAAGACGATTACGAACCGCTGGAAGCGGCATGAACAAGGGGGCGCAGTCTTTCGACTGCGCCCCCTTGTTTGCTCATGTGCCTACTTGCACAGAATAATCTGTCAAGGCGTCGGGCGTGGTTTCCAAGATGGATGATCCGGCCATTTTCCATGCAGCACCTTGTTCTTCCACTTCAATAAAAGACGCCGCTCTTCGGCTGAATCTTTGGTGTATAGGGCGTCAACAGCCCACCAGGAAGCAAACAACCTCAAGTATTCAACGACGGGTTGAATTTGACCTTCCTCGACGAGTAGCTGACATAGGCGAAATGAAGGAGTGGTTGTTTTAAACCACATCGAACCTTTTGTTTTTCCTGATTCGAGAAGGTGAAACTCGGCTTCGTCCCATTGCTTGCGCCCAGCGCAAACAAATCCCCAGAACTGGCGGCCAAAGAAGATCGCTTCCTCTTTAAGAGCGTGTTCACCGACTTGAGGAACCAGTTCAAGCCCCTTTTCTGCCGCTTGTTGAACCTGATCGTATTGCCCTGCGGAGTAAGCTGCGTGTATCTTTATCGGTAGCGTCCTGAGCCGATAGCGTAGCCAGGCGCGCCTGGGTCTGATGAACAGGTCGCTCAGAATTGCCCACGTTGGCGTCTCACGCCACCGCGCTAAGAAAAACACAATGCAAACGAGCGAAGAGATGATGGCATGATTTCACCTGCGTGATTACTCACTCAACGCGCGCCAGCAAATCTTTCGCTTCCACCGTCTCACCGACTGCAACCGAAATCTCTTTCACCGTTCCGTCAACCGGCGCGTTGACCTGCGTGAGCATCTTCATCGCTTCAAGCGTGAGCAACTTTTCGCCGCGCGCGACTTTTTGACCGACAGAAACCGCGAGTTGCGTGATCATCCCCGGAATCGGCGCGCCGACTTCGCCTTCGTTCGCTGGATTGGCTTTGGCGCGAGTGACTTTTTCGCCCGCCAAATGGTTGTCGTCCACCAACACGCTGCGCGCGATGCCGTTCAGTTCAAAGTTGACTGAGCGGCGCCCCGATTTGTCCGGTTCGCCGACGTTGATGAGCTTGATGATCAAGGTTTTGCCCTCCTCGATGGACACCGAAATCTCTTCGTCGGGCGCCAGGCCATAAAAGTAAGCGGGCGTTGGCAAGACCGACACATCGCCGAAACGCTCTTTGAATGCCGTGAACTCTTTCCAGACTTGGGGATACATCAGGCTCGAATACAAGTCGTCATCCGAAATTTTCTCGCCTAATGTGGCGCGCTCGGCTTCCAAATCGAGGGGCGGCAAATCTTCACCGGGGCGCTTGGTTGTCACGGGCTTGTCTCCCAGAACGGCGCGCATAACTTGAGGAGGAAATCCACCCAGCGGTTGGCCTAAGCCGCCGCTCAGCATATCCACGACCGATTCGGGAAAGCCAACGGCGCCGGGTTCGAGGTTGGGGACATCAGCGGGTTTCAGGCCGCGCGAAATCAAAAACATCGTCATGTCGCCGACGACTTTGGAACTGGGCGTCACTTTCACGATGTCGCCGAACAACTCGTTGACCTGCGCATACGTGCGCGCGATTTCCGGCCAACGACTGGAAAGTCCTAAAGAGGCCGCTTGTTCTTTGAGGTTGGTGAACTGTCCGCCGGGCATCTCGTGCAAATATACCTCGGCAGTTCCGGCGCGAGTGGTCGTGTCGAACGGATGATAAAACGGCAACACTTGGTCCCAGTAGTCGGAAAATTCATCGAGCGCTTCCAGATCCAAACCCGAATCGCGCGGCGTGTGTTGGAGCGCGGCGACGAGCGAGTTCAAATTCGGCTGCGATGTGCCGCCGCTCATCGAACTCAACGCGGCATCAACGACATCCACGCCCGCTTCACTCGCCATCAAAACCGACGCAGCAGAGGTTCCGCTTGTGTCGTGCGTGTGAAAATGAATCGGCAGACCAACTTCTTCTTTCAAGGCTTTCACTAATTGAAAAGCCGCGAATGGACGACACAAACCGGCCATATCTTTGATCGCCAATACATGAGCGCCCATGCGTTCCAGTTCTTTCGCCAGTTCTCTATAGTAGCGTAGCGAGTATTTGGTTCGAGCCGGATCGAGAATATCGCCGGTGTAGCAAATCGCGGCTTCGCAAATCGTTTGGCCGTTGTGGTTAATGGCATCCATCGCTACTTTCAAGTTGGGCAAATAGTTGAGCGAATCGAAGACGCGGAATATATCAATACCGCTTTCGGCGGAATGTTTGACGAATCCCGCGACGACGTTATCGGGGTAATTCGAGTAGCCAACAGCGTTGGAACCGCGAAAAAGCATCTGGAAACAGATATTAGGTATCGCTTCGCGCAAGAATCGCAAGCGTTCCCAGGGGTCTTCGCGGCCAAAGCGCATCGAAGTATCGAAGGTCGCGCCGCCCCACATTTCCAGCGAAAACAGGTTCGGCAAACGATTGCGCATCGCTTCGGCGACGCGGATCATGTCGGCAGTGCGCACGCGCGTGGCGAGAAGCGATTGGTGCGCGTCACGGAGCGTGGTATCGGTGAAGAGAAGTTGCGGTTGTTCTTTCGTCCAATTAGCGAAGGCTTTGGGGCCAAGTTCGCGCAAGATTTGGCGGGTGCCCTCCCCCGGCCCGCGCCCTCTCCTCGTCGCAGAGGAGAAGGACGAACTGGAACTTTTGCCTTCTGACTCAGATGCAGACGTGGCCGATAGTTCCAGTTCGTCCTTCTCCTCTGCGACGAGGAGAGGGCGCGGGCCGGGGGAGGGCACCCGCCCCGGCACCTTCGGCGTCGCAAACGGTTTCGCTGGTTTCCAGCCTTTGGCGTTCGGGTTGCCGTTCACAATCACGTCGCCTAAAAACGCGAGCAGCTTCGTCGCGCGATCTCTTCGCGGCGCGAATTGGAACAGTTCGGGCGACGTGTCGATCATCGTCGTTGTCGCGCTTCCCGAACGGAACAGCGGATGAGCCAACACGTTCTCCAGAAACGGGATGTTGGTCTTCAAGCCGCGAATACGAAACTCGCGCAGCGCCCGGTTGAGACGAGAAATCGCGGTTTCAAAGGTCGGCGCGGATGCTGTGACTTTGACGAGCAGCGAATCGTAAAACGGCGTGACGACGGCGCCCGCCGCCGCCATGCCGCCATCGAGTCGGATGCCGAAGCCCGCCGCGCTGCGATAAGCGAGGATTTTTCCGTAGTCAGGAGCGAAGCCATTTTCCGGGTCTTCCGTTGTGATGCGCGCTTGAATCGCCCACCCATTGCGCGGGATATGCGCTTGATCGGGCAAACCCAGTTCAGGTGACGTGAGCGAAAAACCCTGCGCGACCAAGATTTGCGAGCGCACGAGGTCGATGCCGGTGATTTGCTCGGTGACGGTGTGTTCGACTTGAATGCGCGGGTTCATCTCGATGAAGAACCATTCTTGCGTGTCCAAATCGAGCAGGAATTCAACCGTTCCAGCGTTGTCGTAGCCGATGCTTTGCGCCAGGTTGCGCGCCGCTTCGCACAGTTCCAAGCGGGTGTGGTCAGGCAAATTGACGCTGGGCGCGATTTCGATGACTTTTTGGTGGCGCCGTTGAACCGAACAATCGCGCTCGTGCAAGTGCAAAACTTGGCCGTGTTGGTCGCCCAAAATCTGCACTTCGATGTGCTTGGCGCGCCCGACAAACCGTTCCAGAAAAACGGACGGATCGCCAAACGCCCTCGCCGCTTCATCCTGGGCTTCGCTTAGCAAAGCGTCGAGATCATTCGGGTCGCGCACGACGCGCATTCCGCGTCCGCCGCCCCCTGCCGCCGCTTTGATGATGAGCGGGAAACCGATGGTTTGCGCAACCGTGCGCGCCTCGTCGCGGTCGGAAACCGGCTCCTGCGTGCCGGGAAGCGTTGGAACGCCGACTTTTTGAGCTTGCGCGCGCGCGGCGACTTTATCGCCCATTAGTTCCAGAAGTTCGGGGCTTGGACCGACGAAGGTCAGCCCCGCCTGCGCGCACAAACGCGCGAAATTCGCGTTTTCGGAAAGAAATCCGTAGCCGGGATGAACCAGCGTTGCGCCGTGTTTGAGGGCCAGGGCGACGATTGTTTGCGGGTCGAGATAAGCGCCGACCGGCCCTTTGGTTGGGTCGAGTTCATACGCTTCGTCGGCTTTGAAGCGGTGGGTGGCGAGCCGGTCTTCAACGGTGTAGATGGCGATGGTGGAAAGACCGAGTTCGGTGGCAGCGCGAAACACGCGAATCGCAATTTCCGAGCGGTTGGCGACGAGAAGTTTGGCCATGAGGTTTTCGGGTAAACCCCAATTTTAGCGCAAATCGAAGCCTAAACTGAAGCGATGTCTTCTTTGGATCGAGATGGCTTCCGTGTTACCCCCGTTGTGCTGGAGGATGCGCGCCTCGGAGAGTTGCGCGCACTGTTGGCGGTAGAACACGGCGCGCCTGTCGCTGGACGGCGCGATTTGCTCGAACTTCCTTTTATCCGCGGCCTGGCGCGCGATCCGGCGATTCGCGCGCTGGTCGAACCGGTTTTGGGCGCCGATTGTTTCGCGGTGCGCGGCTTGTTTTTCGACAAAACGGCAGGGGCTAATTGGCTCGTGCCGCGCCATCAAGACCTTTCCATAGCTGTGTCGACGCGCCGCGAAATCGCAGGGTTTGGCCCGTGGTCAGAAAAGAACGGCGTGCCTCACGTTCAACCGCCGCGCCGGTGCCTCGAAGAGATGGTTTCCGTTCGGTTGCATTTGGACGCGTGCGACGAGTCGAACGGCGCCCTGCGCGTGGTGGCGGGTTCGCATCAAAGCGGGAAGTTGGGCGCCGACAAGATAGCGGACTGGTTCGAGTCGCGCGGCGAAACCCTTGTTCCCGTCCCTTCCGGCGGCGCGATGCTGTTTCGTCCGCTGCTGATTCACGCGTCATCGCCCGCGCGGTCGCCTTTGCACCGGCGCGTCGTGCATTTGGAATTCGCCGCGCGCGAGTTGCCGGGAATGTTAGAGTGGAAGTGGAATGTATAAGATTAAAAGTTATCTATAACATAGCGGAGGCGCATCGAGAACAGGGCTTTGTGTTGTAAATTAAGGCCGCAGTTCGTTTTGCAATTATGTTTCGTTCCACCCTTTCTCTTGGCCTTGTCACCTTAACTCTCTGCGGTTGTGTGACGGGCGCGCACGCTCAATCCGATCCGGCCTTGGACGCCGGTCAATCCCCGGTTGCGCCCGCAATCGACTCAAACGCAATTCGGCCCTCGGTTGCGCCCGCGACGGTTGCACCTATGGCGGTTGCACCTATGGCGCCGCCTTCTCTTTTGTCGGTTCCGCTTGTGCCCAACGCGCGCCTGCGCGTTGATCTCGATGCGCAAGACGAAGACGTGTTAGGTGTCACCAAATCGTTTCTGCGCGGGTTCAACGGTTCGACCTTGAAGCCTTTGGTGCAGTCGCTTGGCACAGACCGTTCTCCATCTGGCCCGGTGCCCAACGCGAGCACTACGGCGGCGCTTTCGATGCTGTCCGATGCGGATCTGGCGACTTTGCTCGAAAACATCCACCACCTGCGCATCGTGGCTTTTGAAACGCCGCGCAACTTTGGAAGTCAGAGCGCGCGCACCGCGGGGTCTCAGGCGGTGATGAGTTACTACTCACAGGCGTATTTAACGCGCGAGGGCGGGCGCCGCGTGCTGCGCGCCGACTTCGACGAGGTGCAAATGCTGGGCGTGGGCTTTCCAAATCGCGGTTTCGCGTTTGTGATCCAAGGGCCGGGTTTTGGCGCCGTCATGCGCGCCGACGGCTACCCCAACATGGAAAGCGTTGGCCCCGTCGCTATGGCGATGGCCCTTTATCTGGGCGCCCGCGATGTCTCAGTTCTGCGCTAAAAACGGCGCCAAACCAACAACAGGCTTCGAGCATCGCTCGAAGCCTGTTCGTCTATCGGTTCAGTCAGCGGTGCTGCGGGTCAAAGACGCCAGCATCCGTCAGGGTTTCCATGCGCCCGTGTTGGCCGTTTCACTTGATTTCGATGCGCACAGGCGCCGCGTTGATGCGCGGGTTGCTCGCCGAGGTCGCTTGAACCGTGTAAGTTCCCGGCGTAATTTTTTGGTCAGGAAGCGCCTGACCATCCCAGTCGGCCTGGAAAGTTCTCGATTCGCCGGGCGCGAGCGTTTGGCGCGAGATCGACCGGGTGAAACGTTTGTTGGCCGCCCAATTCCACACTGTTTCGCTCGCCTGGTTCAAAATCGAAACATCGAAGCGTTGGCCCGAAGTGAACTGGATTGGCTGGGCGTTTTGACTTGTGTTCGTCAAGGTCAGGGTGAAAGACACGGGTTCGCCGACTTTAATTTTAGTTTTGTCGAGTGCGACTTGGAGTTGCATGGGAGCGGCGATGACTTCGATTGCAACAGGCTTGGCCTCGATGCCCGATGAGTTGGTTAAAAATGCGCGCAGTTGGTATTTGCCAGGAACAAGCGCGCCTTGATCGTCGCCGATTTGCACTGGAAAAGTCTGGCTTTGGCCGGGAGAAAGTCGAAGTTGACTGCCTCCGCTCGACGTTTGGAATTGTTTGGTCGCGCTCCACGTGTAAACCGGGGTTGTGGTGCCCGGTTTGAAAAGTTGCACATCGAAGCGCTGACTCGAAGAAAAGTGCAGAAACGCGTCGCGCGAATGGGTGTTTTTCGCTGTCAAGGTGAGATCAATCGGTGCGCCCGTGACATATTTTGTCGCGCTTGTTTTGGCTGACAGCGCGACCCACGAGCGTGGGTTGGCCGGGGCAGAGACCGCATCACCCGTGCCGTAAGCGAGCAAGAGGGCGCATAATGGAAAAGGTTTCATCAACAGACAGAGACGCCTTTTCAAAGCTTCTTGTTTCACTTCCACTTTCCATGGCACACACTTCGAGTCATCGGGGGGCGCATCCCAAAGACGCCGAGTTGTTCGCGCCGGATAAAGTTCCGATGCTCCGCGAAGCCGTCGCCGATCTGTCGCTCCTCTTCGAGCGTGGTTATGCCAGCAAATCGGCGCTGGAACTAGTCGGCAACCACTTTCAGTTGACACGAACGCGCGCGCACCGCGATTTTGCGTTGCGCGTGCGGCGACAAAGCGCGCGAACTCCGAATCAACAAAGAAGCGCGCTCGGCCAAAAGCCAAACGCTACATCTGGACGGTTACAACATCATCATGCTCGTCGAAGCGGCTTTGGGCGGCGCCGTAATTTTGCACGCGCGCGACGGCTCCTTGCGCGACTTGGCGAGTGAGCACGGCAACTTTCGCCGCGTCGAAGAAACCGGCCCCGCCGTGGAACTGATCGGCTCCTTTTTGGACGAACTGCGCGTCAAAGAATCGGTGTGGTGGCTCGATGCACCCGTCTCGAATTCGGGACGACTTCGCCAACTGCTACTCGAAACGGCGGGCGCACACGGTTGGCAATGGCGCTGCGAACTCGTGCCTTCAGCGGATGCGGCGCTCAAGAAACTGGGCGCCGATTGCCTGGTGGCCACGGCAGATTCGGCCATTCTCGATGCCGTGCCCGCATGGTTCAACCTCGGCGGCGCCCTCGTTAGCGCGCACATTCCCGGCGCGTGGCTGGTGGACTTGAGCGCGTAACTCTGTTGGTTCTGGGTTTAGCGCAGGGCAAAGGTTTGGAATTCGTTAACTCCTGTTGCGTTTGATCCGATGCCCTCGGGATGAATCCACTTGGTGTGGCCATCGGCAAAGTTGTAATTGGCGCCGCTTCGGTTGTTCAACACGTGGCGCTGTGCGGGGGAAGAGGCATCCTCAACCCACGTTGAGGGAAGAGAAGAATACGCTGCATTTAAGGGCGCATTGTCGATGCCATCACCCGCGACAATAACCGTCGCAGGAAAGCGGAGCCGGTTAAAGCGGTGTGTCTCATATCGATACCTAACGCCGGTTCTCAAAACCAAATGTTCCCAACTTCTTCCTCACAACCCGACCGAGCGAATCATCTCTTCGATGGAATCATCGTCGCGTGGGTCGAAGTCTCCGACGTTTTCAAACAGTTCCCATTCTTCGACGGCTTCGACGACGCCGCCGGGCTTGAGCGTCACCAGAGGCGCGAGGCTTTCGAGTTCCAAGATATCTTCGTCGGTGTAAAGCTCGAAGGCGCAGCCCCGGTCGGGGTAATCGGCTTTGGGATCGAACGACCAGCGTTTGACGAATAGCGTGCCATCGAGATAATACGCCGCCCAGGAAACCGGCGAGTTGAGGCCGACCTTGGTAGGTTCTCCCGAAACGTGTTGGGCCACAGTCCAAAACTTTTGGCCCAGATAATAGCGCGGGTCGCTCAGATTAGTAAAAGGCCACAACACAAGGCTTCGGTCGGGTGTGAAATCACCTGGCCCCAAACCGGGATGATCGTGGGCTGGCGGTTGCGGCACGATGCCGATGCCGCCCGCGTCCATCACCGACAGCATCCACGGCGCAACGACCTGCGCTTCGTCTACGACGTTGACCAAACGGTGATTGACGCGCACCCGCGCTTTGGTCGGGTGCAGCGACACGTCCATTTGTTTGGAAAAACCCTGCGGCATTTCGTCCGCCGCCACGAGCGTGACACTTCCGTTGTCGTGAACCGTATGATCGACTGGGTCGTTGTCGGGAAAATAGGAAAAGGGAAACCCTTCGGGCGCCAGCCACAAACGGTGCCCGCCGCGCCCGCGCCAGATTTCTTCACCCGTTCCGCCCAGTTGTTTTTCGACGATTTTGAACATGTTGCGCCCGTTCTTGGGAGCGAACGACAGGATGCGCGGCCCAACTTCGAGGGTGATGAGCAGTTCGCAAACGTCGTTGGAAAGGGCGAGATTGTTCTTCCATCCGCCCAGCGGGACGATTTCATGTTTGATCGGAGATTTGGATGGCATAGCGCGCCCAGTATGGAACGGCTTCACGGGTTTGGCGCTCAGGAAAAACCAGATGAGCCGCAAAGCGAAGTCGGTTTGGGGCGCGTGCCAAACCGGCACATTGCCCCCAAGTCGCTTTTCGGATTGAGTTGTTCGCTCCGGCTCGCGGCTTGTTCCGCTTCGTTTTGTTGCTTGTGCCCTAAAATCTTCGCCGATGCTTCGCATTTGACGAAGCGGGCGCGGCCTCGCTTTGCACCCGCGCGGGCGCTCTTGTGTCGCTGGGCGCCGCGCGCTTTGGCGCCGTGCGCGAACATCTCGAAGCGAGCGGCGAGAACGTTTCCCTTCAGGTGAGCGATTGGTCGAACGCGCCGCGCGTCGAACTTCGCGTCGGGCGCCAAACCACGACTTGGAATACCGATGATGCGGCCACTCTTCAACTCGAAGCGTTCGCCCGCTTGCTCCAGATCGGCGAACGAACGGAAAATCGCTCGACTTTTGGTGAGGCGATTGCGGCGTTGGAATTGAAGTGAGGACAATGGATTCGCCGCAACTCGCCCACACCTGCCTTTTCCCTGCGCCCAGTCCACGACCAAGAACTTCGATTTGTTGCCCCTGATTCATTCGCTGCACACTCTTCCCATGAATCCCAAACCCGACAATCCTTCGCGGCTCGAAACCGTGATTTTAACGGTCTCTTTTTTGTTGCTCTGGGCGTGGTATCTGACGCGCCAGAGCGTTTATCGCGCGGGCGGCCAACCTTCGATCTGGTTGTCTTTGCCCCTTGTGCTCCTCTTCGCGGCGCTCGTGTGGGTGTTTACGCGCCGATTGCGCCGCGTGGTTGCCGCGATGAAGGAGCAAAAAATCGGGCTGGGCAAGCAGCCAATCAGTCACCCCGACCAAAACGCCTCACTTAAACAAAAGATGCGATCAAGCAAACGCGACCTGAACTAAAACTTGATGTTGAAACGAGCCTCCATAAAAACGCTTGAACTTTTGCTCGGTGCTGCTGAGTTTTATGTGAACCGGACAGGGGAATTTTGTGGGCGCATCGCCACATCGAGCGCAAGTCACGCGCTTTTGATGACGCTGTTCTGGTGTCTGTTTTTGGTGCTGATGGGCGCGCTGTTTTTCGGGTTGCTGTTTTTCGTGCTCGTTTGTTGGATTTGGCTGAAGCGCCATCTTGTATGAAACACGCAAAGCAAAGCGCCCGCACTTTTTGTGCGGGCGCGGGCGCTTAATCATCCACTGTTAAAATCTCCGGCCCATCGCTGAGAATGGCGACGGTGTGTTCAAAGTGCGCGCTGAGCGTGCCATCTTTGGTGACCACTGTCCATTTGTCGGGCAGGGTTTTGACAGCGGCGGCTCCTGCGTTGACCATCGGTTCGATGGCGATGGTCATGCCGGGACGAAGCCTTGGCCCGTCGTTTTTCTTGCCAAAATTGGGCACTTGTGGGTCTTCGTGCATCGAGCGACCGACGCCGTGACCGACCAGTTCGCGCACAACCGAGTAGCCGTGATCCTCGACGTGGCGCTGGATGGCGTAGGAAATATCGCCCACCGTGTTGCCAACAACCGCCGCTTTGATTCCCAAATCGCGCGCTTCGTAGGTGATGCGCATCAACCGCTCGGCAGCAGGCGAGGGCGTGCCGATAGCGAAGGTGCCCGCCGTGTCGCCGATGAAGCCGTTGACAACCGCGCCGACATCGAGCGCCACGATGTCCCCGTTTTTAAAAGGCATTTCGGTCGGAATGCCGTGAACAACGGCTTCGTTGGTCGAAACCGTGATCACACAGGGATAAGGCGGCGAGTGCGGCGTTTTCTTGCCCAGAAATGGGCTTTTGGCGCCGCTTTGTTCGAGCAATTTACGCGCTAAACGGTCGAGTTCCCGCCCTGTAGCGCCGTTTTGCGCGGCCATACCGAGTTCGTTCAAGATGCGCTGAGCCACGCGACCACTGCGGCGCATAAGTTTGAGTTCGTTTTTGTTTTTAATGACTATGGGCACGCCGCAAAATCCTTCTTAAAAATTGGGGCCTTCAAAAGGGCCGCTGGTAATCGTCTTGGTGGTGAAGGAGCCATCGGCATTTTGGATGGTGCTATTCAAAGGCAGCCCGCCGTTGCCAAACGTGCCATTACCGAAACCCTGGTTGTTACCGAAACCCTGGTTGTTACCGAAACCCTGGTTGTTACCGAAACCCTGGTTGTTGCCACCAAAGCCGGAAACGTTGACCCCGTTTCCATTTCTGTTTCCATTGCCACCGGTTTGGGCGGGTGAAACGAACTGCTCGGTAGGAATGGACACGCCGCCAAACAAAGCCGCGATGCCGCCCGAATACACGTGCATGATCGGAATCAGCGCATAGCGGCGCTGCCCGTTGTCATCTTTGGTTTGCGCGATGATGGTGTTATAAGCATCGAGCGAAATCACGCGTTCGACGCCTTGAGGCAAAGGAAGTGTGGCTCCACTCCGATTGTTCGCGCCGCCGTTGCCAAGCCCGCGACCCGAACCGATTTGCGCGTGGGATGCGCCCGCGCTCAACAAAAGAGCGCCCGTAATCACCAGTTGAAGTTTCATATTTCCCCTTTCATTCCATCGCAAAACGATGAAAATCCTTGCACCAACAAAAAACAAAGACGCGCGTGCCTCCTCGCCGATTCGTTTCAAAGCACCTGTGTCATTTGGTCGCCGATCAAAATCCACACCGCTCCCGAAATGCCGAGGCTTTGAGCGTGCTCGCGGATAGCCGTTTCGATTTGCAAGCGCGAATGGTGGCGCGACAAATGATTGAGCAGCAAAAGTTTAGGCGCCGCCTCGCTTCCCACGCGCAATGCATCCCACAAAGTCGAATGATTTGGCCCACTTTGGCGCCCTTCAAAAATCGTCGCCTCGTGAACCAACAAGTCGGCGCCGCGCACAAAATCCGCTTCAACGGGCAACGAGTCGCCGCAAAACGCGGCGCGAAGCGTTTCAAAAGGTTCTTTGGCTGCCTCGATTTGGCCGCTCGCCGCGAGCGCGTCGAGTTCGCTCTGCGCCTTGCCGACGAACTCGCTTTTGAGCCGCGTGCGCCGCTCCCACACCCGAAAGCCAAGCGCTTGGCCGCTTGATAAATGCCTGGTTGGAAAGGTGTCGAGAAACCAACCGTGTTTCAATTCCACGCGCTCAAACGCCTCCAGCGGGCACCACTCGATGGAAAAAGACAGTAACGAACGCACCACTTCAACGTAATCTCGCAGCGGTTGTAAAAGTGGATCGTCCGCCGAATAGTAGATTTGCAGCGGCTTGGCTCCTTGCCCGCCCGCCGAGCGCGTCCAAAGCAGCGTCGGCAAACCGCCGACGTGATCGATGTGCGAGTGCGTCAAAAACAACTTTTCGACTTGTCCCACACTCCCGTCAAGAGTTGTTGCACATCCTTCGCCACAATCGATGAGAATGCGGTCGGGTTTATAGAACAACCAGTTGGCATATAGAGCACGCGAAAAACCGCGTAGTTGATCGTTGGGGTTGAGCATAGGAACAAATCGAACGCGTCTCACGGTGCTCCGCGTTCGGGCATCAAGACCGTGCGTAATCCGCGTTCGCGCGCGGCTTTGATGATGGCGGGGATGGCCTGGGGCGTGCCGGTTCCGCCGTCGTGGAGCAGGATGATGTCGCCCGGTTCGAGATGGGTTTTGACGCCGTGAGCGATGCGCCACGCCGGGGGACACGTCCAATCGCCAACGTTGTTGCTCCACCACGCGAGGGTGTAATCGTGTTGATACAAATAATTCATCGCGGCGCGGTTCAGCCCGCCACCGGGCGGACGGAACAGGCGGGTTAACCTGCCTTTAAAGCCCGCTTCGGCCTCGACACGGGCGATGCTTCCAAATCCGGCTTCGATATGAGCGGGAAAATCGTGCGGATCAACCGTTGTCAGGTTGTGATGCGGCTCGGAATGGTTGCCGAGGGCGTGCCCCTCCTCGACCAGGCGGTGGGCCAGTTCGGGATACAAACGCAAGTTGCCGCCAATGCTAAAAAAGGTCGCCCGCACCCCGGCCCGCTTGAGCGAAGCCAAAAGCAGCGGCGTCGTGAGCGGGTGCGGCCCATCGTCAAAGGTGATGGCGATGTTTTTGGAATCGCGCCCCAGATGTTCCTCGTGGCGAAGCCCAATCATCGGCGCAGGCGGGCGCCACCAGAAATACGATCCCCACACGGCGGGCGCCAAAATGCTAAAAGCCAGAGCGCGCTTCCAAAGCGGAGTGCGGCGCGCGGGCGCGGGAGGGTGAAAAAACACAGGCGAAAACAAAGTCATGGAGAAACCCTCGCTGAGGCTGATAACCCGCGGCCCGCTTTGGGCTGAACGCCAACTCGCGGCGGCGTGTGAGCGGACGAACGAAGAACCGCAGTTGAGCGCCCATCTCGCGGCGCCATCGGGCGAGGCGCTGTCCCACCGCTGAAGTTGGAGGTGCTGGACACAGACGCCTGAGACGGCGCCGACAGGCCAGGCGAACGTCGCGCATTTTGAAGCGCGCGTGGTGCGCTTTGAACCCTCGCGGATTGCGCGTTGGCCGAGGATGAAGGCGCCATTACCCGCGTTGCGGGCGCGGGCGAAGTAGGAGTTGGACGTGAAGCGGCGCCAGTTGCCTGGCGATTGCTCGTTGCCACGCCTTCTGTCCCTGTTGCTGTCGTGCCCTTTGTCGACCGATTGCTTGTTGATGCGCGATTTGTCGCAGACGCGCTCTGAGGTGCGAGGGGTTGGACTGCCGTTGCTGGAAGCGAAGAGTTGACGGGCAACGCGCGGTCGTTGATGTAAAGGCGCGAGCGGGCGCGCAGCCATGAGCCGCCGTCGAGCGAGGGCGCGTTGAGCCAGGCGGGAGCGCGCAAAACGACGTTTTTACGTTGAACAGAAGCCGTGAAAACCGGCACTTCGTCGCCGGGAAACATCATCATCGAGGCGTCGAGGTTGCGCCCGCCGTCGCGTTCAACGCAGATGATGTCCACGTTTTGCATATGGGAGTCGAGGGCAAAAGTCGCGCGCGTCAGGCGGCCCGCGCGGTCGGCCACGATGCGCCGCGCGTCGGGCAAGGCGCCTTTCACTTCAAAGCGCACCGCCGCGCAGCGAAACGAAGTCGTGCCCGCTTTGACTGGAGCAACTTCCACATCGAGTAGCGTTAGGGGCCGCGCCAGGTGCGTCAATTTGCCGCGCAAAAAGGCTTCGACATCGGGCAAAAACAGGCTGGAACGTTTGGCGAGCGCCACCTGTTCGGCGCGGCCCCCGCCTTCGGGAGCGGCGCTTTCGTCGCCTTCGCCAAACAAAGTCGGCACGCCGCGCACCGCTGGCGTATTGGAAACATTGGCTGCAGGCGCCGCGCGAGCGGGAGAAAATCCCAGTTTTCCGGCGAATCGCGGTGTGGAAAGGGCGAACGCGTAAACCAGGACGAGTGTTCCGCCCACCATGAACGAGCCAACGGCGAGGCCGCGCATGCGCGAGCCAAGTGACACGTGGCGGCGCACCAGAGCCGCGCACAGCAAAAATAAACCGATGCCCAAAAGCGCACCAATGGCGACATCGGCGAAATAGTTGTTGCCACAAAACAAACGCGTGATGCCCAACAGCAACGCTATAACCATGCTCAAAAAGCCGATTTTGTGGTTGAGGAACAGGCTCGCCGTTGACAGAGCGAACGCGAAAAGCACTTCGAGGCAGGGGAACGAGTTGTCCTGCGGCTCGACGACCATCCAGTTGATGCGCCGCGTCATCCAAGGGCGTGGCGACACGTTGCCCAGGTGCCACGCGCTCGCCAAAAGACCCAATCCCCACACCAAAAGCGCGCCTAAAACTAACGCCAAAACCAGCGCCAGCGCCGTTTTAGAACGCGAAGCGCCGCCAAAGGGACGCGGCAAAAGCAGCAATTGCGCGCCCACCAGAGTTCCCAAAACGGGCAGGGCGCCGATGTAAAACAAGCGCGCCGCCTCGTCGAGAAGCGGCCAGCGTCCGGCGAGGTCGTTGAGAAACAGAAAAAGTTGCACGCAGAAAAGGGCGCTCAAAAAGCCGCGCCAGTATAGCCCCACGTTTTTGCCCCTTTCCTGAGAGCCGATTTGAAGTGACACGACGCGCATGAGCGGCCCCGCTATGCCGAACGACTCATCCCTTCAAGTTGTGCCGTCGCCGCGCTTGCGCAACGGCGAAGGTGAAGGCGTCACGCCGAACTGCGCACCCCTCCAACCTTTGCCAGGAATCGGATATCGTTTCCATAATGGCGCCGTTATGCCGAACGACGCATCCCTTTGACACCTTTGTTCGCCTGCGCCAGCACAGCGCGTTAAACAGTTTTTAACTTGCTCAACGGCGGTTACAAAGCGGCTGGTTTTGCCTTGGGTTGTTTCGAGTTTTGCGGTTGCTGACTCGATGCAACGCGGTTTTCGTTCGCACGGTTGGCGATTTTGCGAAAATGAAGCGGAATGTTCTTTTCCCTTCCAGCCATCGCCGCGCTTCTTGTCGTGGCGGCGCTGGCGCTTTTCCCCGATGCATCCGTGCTCTCGTCTTTGGACATGGCGCCCGACCGCGCCGCGCTGTGGTTTTTGCTGGCGTGCGCGCTTGTTTTGCAAATCCCGGCTTTGTGGAAGCGCCTCGTCGCTTCGCAGGGTGGCGTGACGTGGGCTGTGCTATGCGTCTTTTTCGTGCTTTTTCAAATCGCTGAACGCGCGGGGCCGCGCGACGGGGCCGCACTCCGTCTGGGCTGGGCGCCCGATGATCCAGTTGTTTTGTCCTGGGCGATGCGCGCTGTGTGTCTGGGCGCGCTTGGCAGCCTGCCGCTGTGGATCAAACGCGGGAGTGTCGAACGCTTTGTGCTTCTTGCCCTTGGACTCGTCGGTTTGTTCGGGCTGGGAATGTTTCGCTTTTTGGCTGGTTATTTCCCTGTTGGCGCCACGGAAACTCTCGCGCCTGGCCCGATGGTTTCTCTGCTCGTTCAAATCGTGTCCTACGGTGCGCTCGCGCTGTGTTGCCGCGCCGCTGTGGGAGCCATCGGCGATGAGCGACTGCGCGGCCTTGTGCTGCGCGCTCTGCCCTTGGTGCTACTCATCGTGGCGGCTCGACACCAATTTGCGCCGATTCACACTTCCAAAACCGAAGAATGAAACCCTCTTTTTCCCTCGCCATCCCGACGCGCTTGCCACTTCTGGCGCGCATCGACTCGGTTCTGTTGGCGCTGCTCTGCTTTGCGATGTGCGGCCAGATCGACGTAAAAAGTTTTGGGCGCGACACGCTCAAAGAAGGCTTGGGCTACGCTTCAAAAACCTTCGCGCTGTCGCTGTCTGATGTGCTGTTTGCCCTCCTCATCCTTTGGTTCGTGGCTCGCACGGCGCAACTGCGCGCGTGGAAGCGGTTGTGGTGGCCTCCGCTGCCGTGTTTCGCGCTGCTCTTCGCCCTGGTGTTGTCGCTTGTTCATTCGCCGACAATTGGCGCCTCGATTCTGGCCGAACACAAAATCGCCACCAAAGAAGTTCAAGTCGCCCTCGTCGACATCGCGCAGTGGATCGGCTACTTCGGCATCGCGCCGTGGGTGCTCGTCAACTTGCTGCGCGACCGCCGCGACGCAGTTCTGGGTCTCATCCGGCGCGATGGTCTGGCTTTGGGCGCTCTCGTCGCCGCGTTCGCCGTTTCGGGCGTGATCGCTCTGGTTCAAGGCCAGGTTGTCCACAATGCGCCGCCGCGCGGCTTGTGGTCATCTTCCAATTTGTTCGCCGGATTTGCCGCGTTTTTGCTGCCTTTGCTTCTCGAAATCGAGGTCGGCCCCTCGACTCACTCAAACGGCGCGACTTCGGTTTCGGCGCCTGCCGTGCCGCGCAAAAGGGCGCGCAAGCCTTCGACGGCACTGAACAGCGAGGAACCGGTTTCGCGCTTTGAATTTTTGCCTTTGGCGCTCACGCTGTGGGTGCTGGGCATCGTGTGGCTATGCGTGGCTTCGCCGTGGGCGGCAATTGCGGCGTGGATCGGACTACTTCTCTCGTGGCTGGCGCGGCCAAACGTCAAAAAGCTGCGCATCGCGCGTTTGGCGCTGCTCGTTTTCGTGGCGGCTGTGTTTGGCTTGACGTGGAATCGCAACCCGCAACTGCGCGGTTTTCGCGGGGAAGAATTGCGGTTGGCCTCGGTTTCTCAAAAGGTGAAAAAACGCTGGATCGAATGGCAGGTCGCCACGCGCTGGAACGTGCCCAAAGAACGCGCTTTTGCGACGGGCTTCGGGCCGGGCAACTACCAACTCAAAATCGGCGAGTTGTATGGCTACGACGAGATTCCCAACGAAGAAAAAATGCCGCCCGACTCGAACAATTTGTATCTAGTGCAAGCCGTTTCGATTGGCGTTTTGGGATTGGGCGCGCTGTTGTGGGTGCTGCTTCATTTTTGGGCGGTGGCGTGGCGCGCGGCGCAAAAGGGTTCGTGGCTGGGCGCGGCGGTTTTCGGAAGTCTGGGCGCGTGGATGATGGTCAACCCGTTTCACGCGCTGGTTGTGCGAAGCGCCGGGTTGTTGCTGGCTCTTTTCTTTGCTTTGGCGGTCGCAGCGGATGACAACACCCCCGGTGCCGAGGCGTCCAAGGCTCCTGAACCGAATCGGGTTTAACTCCAACATCTCATGAAAACCTTTCTTTTCGCTGGCGCTTTGCTCGCTTTGAGTCCTGCTTTGGCGCACGCCGACAACGTCAAAATCTGTTTTGAAGCCGAAAAACCGATGAAAATCGAATCGCCGCTCCGCAAAGTCACCGGCAAAGGAAGCGCGGTTTCAGGCGGCGGCTATCTCGAAATCCCCTGGGATCAAAACAAAACCAAGGGTATCGGAAGCGCGACTTACACAATCAACGCGCCCAAAACCGGTATTTACACGTTGTGGGCGCGTTGCTACTGGGCCAATGGTTGCGGCAACTCGATTCTGGCCGGAACCGGTGGCTCCGAAGGCAAAATCCTGGGCGAAGACGGCACCTACGATGCCTGGCACTGGGTCGGAGGCCGCGCCCGCGTGAAATTGAACGCCGGGAAAAACACCTTCGTCCTGCACAACCGCGAAACCGGCGTGCGCGTCGACCAGTTCTTTTTGTGCACCGACCCCAACTACACCCCCGTCGGCAAACGCACCATCACCCAGTAATCAAAGGTGAACATAAAACCCCGCGAACTTTCGGTTCGCGGGGTTTTGGTTTTTCAACTCGGCAAATAATCATCTTCTCGTTGATAAAAAATGGCCGCTTTATTCGGGAGAGGTGGAGTTTTCGTCCCGATCTCGATACGGCGCCGCGCGGTAGGTCAGGCGTTGCAACGGTTTCCACAATCCCAGCAGAATCAGCGGCGAAATCAGGGCGTAGAAGCCGACCAATCGCCACGCGCCTTGATTCGCAAAGCGGCGCCCCGATGTTTCAAGTGGAACCCACAAATGGCGATGGGCACCAAAGCGCGGGCACAGCGCGCGAATGAGGCGCACATCTTCGCCTAGGTGCATCGTCTCGTCGAAGCCGCCCGCCGCGCGGAACTTGTCGCGTGGGCAAATCAAACACACGCCCGAACCCGTTCGCAGCGTGCTTTGGCCCAGGGAAAAACCGACGTTGAACGCGAAGTAAATCGCGTGCACGAAAAATCCGGCATCGCGCGCGACGAACCAGGGGCAAGCAATGGCAAAAGGAAATGCTTGAAACGAACGCGCGACCTGTTCGAGAAAACGCGGCGAGGGCAAGTCGTCGGCGTCGAGAAAAACGAGCAGTTCGCCGCTCGCTTTTCGCGCGCCGAAGTTGCGCTGGCGACTTGTTCCACGCTCGCACTTCAAGACCGTGGCGCCTGCTTGTCCGGCCAGACGCGCGGTGTCATCGTCGGAATCGCCGTCGCACACGAGGATTTCGAGGGGCGCAAGCGTTTGATTGAGAAGCGCCGAAACCAAAGATTGGATGCGCGGCGCCTCGTTGAGGGTGGGGATGATGACGGACAGGGAAGGAAGCGGGCGCACCCGGAGAATTTTGAGGCTTGACCTGCCGCGCGTCAATCGGTAAGATTTAAAGGCCTCGGCGAACGCTCGTGGCACAATTGCCCCTTAGCTCAGCGGTAGAGCAACCGACTGTTAATCGGTGGGTCGCTGGTTCGAATCCGGCAGGGGCAGCTTTTCTGACTGACACTTTCTAACCAGTCTTCATCCTCGGATGAGGGCTGGTTTTGTGTTTGTGCCAGCGCATAAAGTTCAAGAGTGTGCGAGTCTCCGGCGCAATGCCACTCGATGCGATGAACCATCGTTCGCACCATCTGTTGCACTTCTTCGGGTGTGGCTGCCTCGCACAAAACATCAAACCAGTGCAGCGTGTTTCGCAAAACCTGCGCGTCGAGATGGCTCCGTAGTGGGATTAACGCTTGCGCAAGCCCGCGCTCCTCTGCTTTGAGGCGTTCCTGCTCACGTTGCAGTTCGCTCGCTTTGGCAGGAGCATCGACAGCAACGGCCCCGACACCTCGCCTGAAGCCACGCTTTCCAGCAAACGGTCAACCTTGGTCTGGTTTTCCCTCATCGCCTGACGGCAAAGTTCCAAGGCTTCCTGTTGTGGCCCTAAGTCGCCAGCGCATTTATCCCGCGCCATCTCTACTGCTCGTTCTACCAGACCTTCGGTTTCCACCAAATTCCTTCCTTGTTCCCGTAACCATGTCTCGGATAAAGGGCAAAAACCCGGTTGCTGTGTCCGGCGTGAGCGCGGTCATGCATCTGCTGATGCGCGCAGATGGTGTAGTAGATGTAAGAAGTGTTGCGCAGCTTTTCCTTGGCGTTAGGCTTGTGCATCACGTAATACGGCGTCATCGAGTGGCCGCACTCCGAGCAGAACATCCGACTTTGAAGCGGGAAAACGCGGTCGCACTGGTTCTGACTGAAGGAACGCGGTCTGCCAACCCGGTTCGGGGAGTTAGTTGCTTTTTCTCGGCGAACGGCCTCCTTTGAAGACAGGAATTCTTTCACTTGAGTAGAAACGGCACATCGAGGAGCGACGTGATGCGCTCGATACCGTTGGGCGCGACCATCATCCCGGTGCGTTCGAGCCACACTCCGCGCCATCCGGCAGCGCGTGCGGCGACAGCGTCGTTTTCGATCTGATCGCCGATGTAAAGACATTCCACCGCATGAACGCCCGCTTTTTGCTCCGCCAGTCCAAACGCCGCAAGCGCCGATTTGCGCGGCCCGTTCTCACCCAGGATGACCACGACATCGAAGCGCCAGAACAGCCCGAACCTCTCTAATTTGCGTGTTTGCTGCTTCAGGTCACCATTGGTCAAAA
>JAABUM010002759.1_pt1 | contig 22895 bp, 26 predicted proteins | sample 5559161 | NCBI WGS metagenome assembly JAABUM01 (sample SAMN10711868, study PRJNA513369) | rock metagenome | isolation source: Antarctica rocks | place: Antarctica: Victoria Land, Siegfried Peak nord
CGCGACGGCTCGCGTGGGGGCGAACCAGGCGGCGTAGTTCTCCGCCGTCAGGTCTCGCCGCACCTCGCCCTGCACGGCCCGCCACACCACCGCGGCCTCCGTGGTCGCCGGAGCATCGTCCACGTCTCGTGCAGCAAGGGCCGAGGGCCTGACCGACGTGCTGCCCGTCGGCAGGTCCGTAGCAGGACACACGTCGGGCGTCTCGGCAAGGCCCCGGAGTGTAGCGAGTAGGTAGGGCATGCGGATGATCGTGCCGCCGCGGCCCCGCTTCGTAATCGCCGACGCCTGCGACCGGGTGATCGCCGCGGCCTCATCGAGCAGGGGCAGCACGGCCGCGTCGCCCAAGCCGGCCGCACGCTGTATGTTCAGCGCCCGCGTCTGACTCGCGTGCGGCGCGTCGTCGCCCAACTCGGCCGACAAGCGGGCGACGCGCTCGCCGACGGGCGACACCACGTGGCCAGCCGGTATCTGTGTCACGGTGTTTTCTGTCGTCACGGTCAGCGAATCGGTCGAATCGAGAGAGGAGGTTATGCGCTCGACGCGCCCCCCTCGTTTCGAGTTATCTGTGTGTCTTGGACTGTTTGTTGTCTCGACTGTTTGTTGTCTGTCCGAATGGCGGACAGGGGCCTGTACGGTTGTCGGACGGGGGCTGTCCGCCTCTCGGACAGAGGGGGTGATCGCCTCTCGCACGGGGGCTGGCCGCGTCCCGGAGAGGGGGGACGGGTCCGCCACGCACGCGTCTTTGAACACGATGCGGTACGTGTTGGCGAGCTGGCCGCCCCGCGCGTCGGTGTTCTTTTCCTTGCGGATGAGCCCGAACGCGACCAGGCGGTCGAGGGCGAGCACGACGGTGGACTTGGCCAGGCCGGTCCCGTGGTCGAGGCGACGTCCATCCCGGGTGACGATCCCGTCGCAGATCTGGTCGAGGCTGATCTGGTCGCTGTGGCGCTTGAACCCGAAGGTGCGGCGCGCCACATACATGAGGACCATGAACGCCGAGGGTCCCAGCGGTGCCATCACCTCGTCGAAGTAGGCGTCGGGGATCTGCGTGCCGTTGAGCGTGGCGACGCCCCCGAAGGTCCACGCCTCTGCTAGGGCCGTGTCCATCATGACCATGCTCATCGCGCGCCCCCGCTGCCGTTAGGGCGGAGGGAGCGCAGACGCCAGTAGCGGTACTCGGCTAGCTCGCGGGGCGTGGCCCCGGCGAAGGGCTGGCGGATGCCCTGGGCGCGGCGCGGGCGCTCGCGTATGACGCCGCCGCTCAGGATATCCCGCGCGCCGGCGAGGGCTTGTCGCAGGGCGCGGTCCTGGTCCAGGGCGGCCGTGACCCGCGCGCGGCTGTTGACGACGGTGGTGTGGTCGGTGCGCCCTAACGCCCAGGCGGTTGCCATGTTGGTCAGGTGATAGTCCTCGACGAGCAGGTAGGCGCAGAGATGCCGCGCTTGGGCGACGTGGGCCGTGCGACCGGGGCGGACGAGCGCGTCGGGGGTCACGTCGGCCGTGGGGTGGGCCTCGTTGTAGGCGCGCGCGACGGCCGCGATGATGGGCTGTGTATCGACCATGCCCGCGCGTGTCCACACGGGGGGTACGCTATCCCATTGACAGGCGCGCGGGTCCGCGCTATCCTGTCGGGAGAGCAGGGGTGTGCTTTGAAGCATAAAAGCCTCCTATGCAGGCCCGCAACCCGGTTCGGAGCTGGTAACTCCTTCGGGCGACGGCCTCCGGTTGGTGGCTCTGGTGGTTCCTTAGTGGGGATCGACACCAGCGCCGAGCAAATATAAATAGGTAGTCTGTGGCGAGGTAGAGGCTCACCGGGTGTAAACCGGTGGGCCTCTACCTTTTGCCGCGGCTGTGGCCGCGCATCGTGCTACATGGCGCACTCCTTCATGATGGGCATTGTAGCCCACGGCCTCCCCTGCCGTAAAGGCGGCGTGCGAGAACATCCCCTGTCCCTCCCTTAAAGGCGCTATCCGGCGCGGCTCGTGTGCGGTCATGGGAGCCCCGTCCAGTCGTAGGTCGTGCCGTGCTTCACGGGCGCCGTCGGCAGCCGCGCCGGGCTGGATGCGGGCGCTACCGCCGGTGTGGCTGCGGCCGTCGTCACTGGGGCCGCAGCCAGTGCTTTCGCCATCACACGCACGGGCGCGCTGGGCACCGTGGCCGGTGAAGCTCCCCACGCCGCGTCGGGTGCCGCTCCCCGCGTTGGGGTAGGCATGGGCACGGGCACGGGGACCACCGGTGCGTCCGCGCGCTCGGGTGTCGGTGTGGCTGCGGCGGCGACCGCCGTGGCGGCGACCGGCGCGGGGTCCGCGCGTTCGACGCACGCGGGTGGGGCAGGGAGCTTCGAGAGTCGCCGGAGCGCGCGGACGGTGTAGAACGGCCGCGTGCGCAGGTCCATCGGCCGCGCCTCGCGCACGCTCACGATGATGCGCCGGCGCGAGGAGGCGTGCAGGTCCTCCGGGAACAGCAGGGGCACGCCCGCCTCGCTCACCGAGCGGCTGTCGCGCTCGGGTTTGCGCCCGAACAGGCCCCCTGGCGCGGCCGAATCGCCTGCGCTGGACGCCAGCACCGTGCGCTTGCCGAGCGTGTCGCTGGCCCATTGGGCATCCTTGCCGCGCGTCCCGCCTAACCACGCCAGCGCGTTGCACGACTCCACGAGGGCCTCGGCCCCGGTCTCCTCGTAGTCCTCGATCAGTTGCGAGCGCATCTGGAACGAGAGGACGCGCGAGACACGCACCTGGCGCAGCACGTTGAAGCGGTCGGGCGCGTCGGGCACCGCGCCCATCGTCCCGAACTCATCGAGCAGCAGGCGCACCTCGCGCTCCAACGCCCCGCCCGGCAGCGTGCGCGCGCGGTCCATGAGCACGCGGAAGAGGGTGGTGAACAGGCCGCCGACGAGCGGGCGCAGCGTGCGGTCGCCCACGGGCGTCACGATGTAGAGCGCGATCGGCCGCTGGCCGCGCCGCCCCAGCCGGTCCAGGTCGAGCGTGCCCGCGCCGCCGACGACAGCGCGCACGGCCGCGTCGGTGAGCGTGGAGAGGCGTGGAGCCAGGCCCGAGGGGATCGAGGTGCGCAGGTCCTTGTGCTCCTTGATGAGCCCGAGGAACTGGCCCGCCGCCGGCGGGATGCCCCCGGGCGTCTTCTGCAAGCGGGCCTCGATCTTCTCGATGGTCGGCAGGAGCAGCAGGTCGATCAGCTCGCCGAGCGTGCCCGTCGCGCGGCCCGCGTCATGGGCGACGGCGTGGACATGGGCGACGCCGGCGGCGATGAGCAGGATCAGCGCCTGCTCGAAGTAGGCCACGGCCGGGGCGCTGCCGGCCGGCGTGGTGTTGCGGAGCCAGGCGGCGGCCCACGCCTCGGCCTGCGCCTGCGTGCGCTCCAGGGAGAGCGGCGCCCACGTCACGCTGTCGGCCGGCGTCTGCATGTCCAGGCGGAACACGTCATGCGTGCGGCTCATGGCCGCGGCGGTCTGCGCCCAGTGTTCGCCCTTGGGGTCCGTGGCCACGTAGTCCACGGCGGGGTCCGCCTCCAACAACTGCCCCTTGTAGATGGCGTTGCTCTTGCCCAGGCCGTTGGGCGCGCAGATGGCCACGCCCTCCACGAGCAGCGCCTGGGGGATGCCGACGGTGAGGCGGCGCAGGCCCCGCCGCGCCGTGCCCAACACGAGGTCGCCTGGCTTGGCCCGCCGCCGCTTCAACTCGTCCCAGGTTTGCCAGCGCGCGCCGCCGTACGTGTTCGCCCGCGTCGGGTCGAGGGCACGCGTGCGCCGTCCGATCATGATGAAGACGCCGCACAGCGCCAGGAGCGCGAGCGCGCTGCCCAACTCCACGGGGATCGCCGCGCGCACGGGCGCCCCGTTGGGGCTGTGGAGAGTGGCGTAGCGCCAGGCCGCGCCGTGGCGCATCCAGAAGGCCCAGGGCGTCGTGTGGATGGTCGGGGCGAGCCCGTGGAGGCCGTGGTGCGCCCACGCCTGCGTCGCGCGTAGGGCGGTCACGCCGTTAGCCGCCGGCCAGGCTACGGCGTCGTAGGCGGTCTGATACCAGAGCGTCACCGCCGCTGCGGTGTGATGGTAGAGGACCGTGGCCGTGGCGGCGATCCAGCGCGCGCCGGCGGCCGGCCCGAGCCAGATAGCCAGCGCGGCGAGCAGGCCGACGAGCAGGCCCGCCCAGCCGCGCAGGATCCACAGCACGCGGACGAGCAGCCGGCGCAAGGTGAGCGCCAGGGCGCGCACGACCGCGCGTGGGAGCCGTGCCAGGCGACGCGCGGCGACACTGGCGCGTGCCCAGGGGCGGACGGTCAGGGGCGGGCTAGCCGGGGTGCTCGGGGTGCTCATGGTCTCTCCTTCCTCCTACAGATCGAGGGCCGGCGTCAGGTCGCGGTCGAGGTCCGCCGCGGGGGTCTGCTCGTGGGAGGGGGCTGACGCCGCCTCATAGTAGTCAGCCGGGTTGGCGATCTCGACGCCGGACGGCTCGGGGTGCGCCTCCTCATAGGCGGCGATCACCACCGGGTCGGTCACCTCGTAGAGCTGGCCCTCGCCGACGGCGGGACCGGTCTGCTCCCAGGCGTACACGGTCGGCCCCTCCTCTGTCGAGGTCAGGTCGCCGGGGGCGAGTGCGGCCGGGGCCTGGTCCACCCACACCTCATAGGGCGGGTCGATACCCTGGGCCAGCAGCGCGGTGATGTCGGCGATCTCGGCCGGGTCGATGATTGGTTGCCAGCGATAGTCGTCCGGGCCATAGCCGTCCGGTTCCCGTGTGTCGTACGTCACCTCCGGGCCGCTCTGGTCGAGGCCAGGGTCCAGCGGTGGCGTGTCGAGCGCGAGCGCCGGACCCTCGGGGCCGTCGGCGAGCGTCCAGTCGTAGGGAGCGATGTCCCTCTCGTCGCGGGCTGCGTGCGTCATCGTGCCTCAGCTCCTTTCGCGCGTGTGCGCGCCGTCCGTGTCGCCGGGGGGCGTGTCGCCGCCCGGCAGGTATCGAGCAGTTCGGCCGCAGTCAGGCCCTCCCGCGCGCCCCAGGCGAGCAGGCGCTGCACGGGCTCCCAGGTCAACGGGGCGACCAGGGTCCGCAGCGCGACGGGGGGCGCGGCGTCCGCACGTCCCCTGGCCGGGTCAGAGAGCGTCGGCGTGGCCTCCCGTACGGAGAGCACGAGGCCCTGGCCATCGACGGTGTAGGCGAGCGTGCCTCCTCTCCTGTGGTCCATCGTCCTCTCCTCCTCCGATGTGGTCAGGCCGCCGTGCCGTCGCCGTTGAGTGCGCGGATCTGAGCCGCGCGCAGGTCTCCCCGCTGGCGTATGAAGCCGCCGGGGACGTAATGGACGCGGCGCAGTTCCACGCCCAGGACCTTCCCCTCGTGCGGCCAGTGGGTCCGCACGGCCGCGCCAGCGAGCAGCACGTGGATGTGCGGATCGTCGGTATTGCGGTGGACGGCGGCCACCCACACAAGCTGCTGACCCAACTCGTGGCCCAGGTCCATCAGGAGCAGCCGCGTCCAGGTGCGCAGGTCGAGGGGGCGCACCACGCCCGCGCGTCGCCCCGGCGAGAGGACGAGCCGGTGGAACACGACCTTGGGGCCGATCGCGGCTGTCAGGAGGGCGCGCGCGGTCGCACGGTCGGCCACGTCGCCGTGGGCGTCGAACAGCGTCCGCTCCTCGCGCGTCTCGCCCGGGCGGAAGCTGCCCTTAAGGTGGTCCACCTGGTCCTCGATCTTCTGGGCGGCCCACGGCCCGGTCGGCACGTAGCGCCCCTCCACGAACGTCCGCGTCGGCGTCATGCCACCTGCTCCGCGGCCACGCGGATGTGCAGGCGCGCGACCTCGCCCGCCGCGCGCGCCGCCGTCGCCCGCTCCTCGGCCGCCGCCTCGAGCCGTTCGGCGACCTCCGCTCCATAGTCGTTGTAGATGTGGGCGTAGCCTTCCAGCCGGGCCACCGTCGCCTCGCGGCGGATCGCCGCCAACTCCGCGCCGAACGGCTGCACGACGACCGTGCGCAGCAGTTCCTCCACCGTGCGGCCCACGGCCGCCGTGATGGCCGGGACTGCCTGCTCGCCGACAGCCTGCGTCGAGGCGGCGGCCGCGCCGCGCTGGATCAGGTCGTCCGCCGCCGCTGACACGGAGACGCCCGCGCGCTTGGCATGCTCCGCGACCGCCTGCACCGTCTCGTCGGCGAGGTAGTACCCCGTCCGCTTCTTCTCATTCTTCTCCTCCGCCATGGGTCCCCCTCCTGTCCTCTCGTCCGTGCGTCCGTGTGTGTTCTCGTCCTGGTCCTGGTCCGTGCGCGCGTCGTGCTCCCTGATGGCGGCGTGCTAGGCCGCCTCAGCGCGGCGCAGCAACCCCGCGCCCGTGGTGACGACCGTGGCCACCGCGCCCGTCGCCCAGCCCGCGCCGCCCGCCCCGAGCAGGAGCAGGAGGCCACCCGTGGCCGCGCCCCACGTCACGCCGAACGACACCGCGCCACGCCACGGGGCCGTGCCGTGCGCGGGGCGCGGTCCCAGCGTGGCGAGCATCCGGCGGGCGTCCTCGCCGCGTGGGGTGATGCGAACGTGCCGGCGGGGCGCGTGCGAGTTCACGGCTGGATCGGGCCGTTCCCCGGTCTCGACCACCAGGCCGGCGGCGAGCAGGCTGTCGAGGGTGCGGTAGGCCGTCCCGGTCCCGAAACGCACCGCGCCGTTATGGGCCGCGCGCACATCCGTGATGAGGCCGTAGGCGTGGTGCTCCGCGCCATCGGCGAGGGCGCACAGCACGGCGTACTGCTGCTGCTGGGCGGTGGTGCGGCAGGGCAGGGGCAGCAGCCCCGGCATGCGCAGGGCCTCCGCTCCCTGGGGGGTGATGCGGTAGTAGTCGCGCACCTCGTCACCCAGCGCCGGGTCGGGCCGCGCGGCGCCCTCCGCGACGAAGCCGTTGGTGAGCAGGCGGCGCAGCGTGACGTAAAGCGTGGTCGGGCCAACGGGGGCACCTCCCGGCAGCGCGGTCAATGCGCGCAGGAGGGCGTGCCCGTGACGCTCCTGGCCGTCGGCGAGCACGCGCAGCACGTCGTACTGCCGATGGGCCGGGCCGAGGTCGTCGGACGACGGCGGCGGGGCGAGCGGGGGGAGCGGCGTCCCCGGATGGGCGAGCAGCGCCAAGCCGCGCGGGGTGATACGGTAGTAGCGCCGGCGCTCATCCTCCAGCATGGGGTCGGGCCGCCGGTCGGTCTGCACGATCAGGCCATCGTCCAGCAGGTGTCCGATGGCGCGGTAGAGCGTGCCAGGGCCGAGGATAACTTTCCCGTTCGTGTGCTCCTCGACCGCGCACATGAGGGCGTAGCCGTGACGCTCCTCCCCGTCGGCGAGCGCCTGCAAGATGTCGTGGTAACGATCCGTCATGGACATGTACCTTCTCCTACTCTTTCCGTACGTGCGTGTGGGAGGCCGGCCGAGTCCTTCATCCCGGCCGGCGCTCCTCTCTCATTACCGCTGCGGTGTTTGTACAGGCCGCTCGAACACGTAAATGAGGCGGCCGGACGACCCGAGCGACATCTTGGCGATGGTCGGTGGCCCAACGAGACGCCAGCCTTGAGCCCCCCAATAATTGAGTTGATCCGGCGTACAGTTCGCCTCTTGGCGATACTCCCACTTCTGCGGAGCTTCGACGACCATCGACATGCGCGGGCGTTGTGCGTCGGTCTGGTTAGCGTTGGCGGTCATTGGTCTTCCCTTTCTCTTTCTCCACCGTGGCAGGTTCTAAGCGCCGGGCGAGGGCGCGGAAGAGCCGGCCCCGCCACGTCAGTCCTCTGTGGCTGGCCTCCCGCTTGGCGTAGGACAGCAAGAGCCGCCCCAGGAGCCGCCCTTGTGGCGCGAGCGCGCCCGAGAGCGCCAGGAGCACGACGGCCCCCACGAGCAGCAGGGTGTCGCGGGCGAAGCCCAGGAGGGGATGCCCGACGCCGTGGACCGCCAGGACTGTCCCCGCGAGCACCAGGACCGCAGCGAGCCGCAGGACGAGGCCCAGCGCAGGCGACATCTCGACGGAGCGCAGCTCGTCTGTCGAGCGGCGCACCGTCCGGGGAATGGCCAGCACGAATAGGCCCTGCCTCGTCGCCCGCGCCGCTCGCTTGATCCCGTGCGTGACGCTCATTCGATCAGCCCCCATTCGGCGTTGATCGGCGGCGCGATCGACGCGATCTCGGTGACACTGGCGGTAGGCATCTCCGTCACCGTGGGTGCAGCTGGCGTGGCGCCTCCTCCAGTCTTCACACCATCACCCGATGCCACGGCCGCGCCAGCAGTCCCCCCTGTGGCGGCGGCCAGGCCCATGCGGGCGGCGGTCCCGAGCAGTGGGACGTGGCCGATGCCGAGGGCGCGCGAGGCCCCGCCGCCGAGCACGGCGTCGCCCAGGCGCGGCGCCCCGTAGAGTACGAGCGCGCCGGCCAGGGCGGCGGCGAGCGATTGCAGGCCGCCCGTGTGCGCGAACACCGCGAGCATCGCCCGCACGGCCACGAGCGCCACGGCGTAGCTTACCCCCCACAACGTGAGGCTGAACCAGAGCCGCGCCCAGGCCACGGCCACCGAGCGCGTCAGCGGCGTGACCATGCAGATGGCGCAGACGGGCGCGGCCAGGTAGACCGCCGCGCCGTACATGGTGCCGATGGTGCGCGTGATGGCGATGAGCACGAGGAGCACGAAGAAGGCGACGACGAAGCCGGCGATCACGCCCAGGAACACGGGATTGACGGTGATGACCGAGACCAAATCACCGCTGATGAGGCGCGTCACCAACAGGCCGATGGTGGCCGCGCCCTGCGTGTGGTGGGGATCGGACAAGATCTGCCCGGAGGCGGCGTTGACCGCGCCGATGTAGAGGCGCATCAACCAGGGGAGCGCGGTGGTGAGGGCGAGACCCAGCCCACCCTCGACCATCTGCGTCAGGGCCTCCCCGCCCGGCCCCAGGCCCAGGCGGCGCGCGTACCAGGTGAGCGCCCCCGCCAGGAACAGGACGGCGAACAGGTCGCGCGCGAGCTGCTGCATCGTCGTGAAGACGGGGTGCAGCTCGCTGATCTGCGTGTAGTCCTGCTGCGTGGTGAGGTCGGTGGCGACCTGCGCGCCGATGGCGTCGGCCCCGGCGGTGGCCCCGTGGGCGAGCCAGGAGCCGAGGGCGCCGAAGGGGTCGAGGCAGACGGCCCAATTGATGAAGGGGACGGTGAAGCCCAGGCCGCCGCACGCGGGCGGCGGCGGCGGGGGCGGGTCCACCGTGAACGAGGCGGAGGTGGAGAGCGTGGGATGCGTCCCCGCGGCGTAGAGGCGGTGCGTGCCGACGCCGGGCGTGGGATCGACGCCGAGGACAATATCGAACGAGGTATCGCCGTTGGCGTCGGCGGCGTGCGCGCCCGGTGAGGCCCCGCCGACGTGATCCCAGGCGAGGGTCACGTCCTGATTGGGTGCAAAGCCGGACACGTCGGCCGTGAGCACGGTGCCCAGCGCGGCCTGCGCGTGGGTGAGCGAGAGCGCGACGTGAGGGTGGTACACGGGCGCGGGCGGGGTGGCCACGGTGAAGGCCGCGCCGGCGGTGGTATGGCGCGGGCCGACGGCGCGTACCTCGTGCGGCCCGTCGGCGGCGTCGTGGGGGACGGCCGTGCGCAGGGAGAGGTACCCTCCGTCGTCGGTCGTGCCGCGCGTCAGATAGGCGCCGTCCCAGTAGACCGTGACCTGCCCGGTGGGGGGGAAATCGCTGGCCACGGCGATGAGCGCCGCGCCGGCCGCGCCCCCCGGCGCGGAGAGTTGGAGCGTCGGGTGGTACGTCGGCGCCGCCGTGGAAAGTGGTGTGGGCGGGGGCGGTGGGGACGCGGCGTGCGCGCGGGCCGCCCCCAGGCTGCCCAGGCTGCCCAGGCTGCCCAGGCTGCCCAGGGCGAGCGGCGCGAGCAGCACGAGCGCGGCCAGGGCGGCGCGCGCTGCGCCGGGGCGGGCTAATCGGCGCATGGGGCCTCCTCCGGCGCGCGGCGCGCGGTAAGGGCGTGCAGATACGGCGCGGGGGCGACGATCAACGCGCGGGATAGCAACGCCAGGCGCACCGCCCCGTACGCGAGCGCGAGCCCGACGACAGCGCACAGCGTCAGGAGGAGCGCGAGGCCGGGGCGGTCGGACGGCGGGATGAGGGCGAGGGACGACACGGGGATCGTCCGCAGGTCCGTGGCCACCAGGGCGACACCGCGCATCGCCTCGACGCCCAGCGCCAGGGCGGCGAGGCCCAGGGCCGCGCCGAGCAGGCGCAGGGCCAGGAGGGGGCGCGTGCGGATACGCTGTTCCATGGGTCGATCTCCTCTCTCTCCAGGCGCCACGGTGCGCGGCGCGGTGTTTAGCGGGCGGCCCATGCCGCACCTCCTGTCCCGGCTGTCGTAGCTGTCGTGGCTGTCGTGGTCTCCTCGTCGGCGGCGATCGCAGGGGTGTCGTCGCCCGCGCCGGGCGCGGGGACCTGGCGGGCCGCATCGACTTCGTCGGGGGTGGCACCCTCGGCGAGCAAGCACACCGCCTGGTACACCTCATCGCCCGTCGGGGCCTCGGGGTCGGTGGCGACGGCACGCACCATGCGCGCCCGGTAGTCCTTGTCGTCGGGGTCGGAGGCGAACAGCCACGCCTCCTCGGGCGACGACGGCACGTTGACCACCCCCCGCGCTGGCCGGCTGGCCGTCTTGGTGGTGCGAATCATGAACATTTGTGCGTACTCCAGGCGCGTCTTGTCGGGGGCCTCCTTGCCGGCCAGGTCGCCGATCTGGCCGGCCTCGCCCTCGGTCAGGCGCAGCTTACCCGCGACCCACTGGCGCGGGTCCACGCCGCTCTCGTCGTTGGTGTCGTGCATGTTGAAGATGAAGTGGAGCGAGGTCTGGTCGAAGTAGGCCGCGGCCGCCTTGTTGCTGGTCAGGTCGGAGAGCTTCTGACTGACGAACATGGGGACCATGCCGGAGTGCCGGCCGGTGCGCCCGATGCCGCTGACCCAATCCTGGCCGGCCTCGTGGCGCAGGATGTTCCAGCCCTCGTCAATAGCGAGGAGGTGCTGCACGGTGCCGCGCCCGGAGCGCCGGCCCCACGCCTGCGCGAGCGCGTCGCGGCGGTCGGCGATGTCGGTCATGGCGAACATCACGAAGGCGTAGATCGGCGTGTCCGGCCGCAGCTCCTTGGGGTCGATATGGAAGGCCAGCAGCCGCCCGTCGAACGCGAAGCTGGTGCGCCGGTCCACGAGGGCGGCGTGCTCGCCGTCGCGCACGTAGGGGTAGAGGTCGGCGGCCACATCCTTGAACAGGCGCTTGTCCTCGTGGTCCTCCTGGTGCGTGGCCTGCCCCTCCAGCCAGTCCACCAGGCGGCGCTCCGTCGGGGTCTCGCCGTGGCGGCACGCCTGATAGACCGCGCGGACGCCCTGACCGACGACGGAGCGGATACGCCCGGTGATCGGCCGGCCGCTCTCGGCCAGGAGGACCTCGTGCGCGCGGACCACGAAGCGCACGCGCGCGGCCAGCTCCTCCTCCGTGGCGCGGGGGCCGTCCCAGATGTTGATCGCGGCGGTGCCCGGCCCGCCCAGGCGGATGGTCTGGCCTCCCGCGATGGCGCACAGGGTCTCGTAGCCGCCCACGGTATCGACGGCCGTGGCCCAGGCGTCCCATAACAGGAACCACAGCATGAGCTTCTGCGCGACGAAGCTCTTGCCCTGCCCCGAGCCGCCGAACACGTCGATCAGGCGGTTCTTGAAGCCGCGGTCGCCGATGTGCAGGCGCACGAGGGTGCCGTCGGCGGCGGCCCGGCCGATCAGCACGCCGGCGGCGGTGCCGGGCGAACGCACGATGGCGGGCCAGGCGTTGCCGATGGTCTCGGCGTACATGCGGTAGGTGGTGTAGCGCGGGGCGTCGGCGCGGCCCAGGGGGCGCGTCGCGCGCAGGAGCGGCCCCTGGGCGCCGCGGGCGCGCGCGGCCCGCGCGTCGAGCGCGCCCGCGCCCGTGCCGGTGAGCAGGCCCCACAGGGCATCGGCGCGCACGGCCAGGCTGTCCTTGTCGGGGGCGAACACGGTCACGTAGATGCCGGCGCGCACCACGGCCAGGCCGCCGGTGCGCATCTTGACGGCCTGGGCGCGGGCCTCGGCCCGCGCGCCGCCGATGTCGCCGTCGGCCTCGCGGCCCCGCGCGCCCGCGCCCGTCATCAGGTCGCCCAGCCCGCGCCCGCGCTTCTTGGCCGTCGTGCGCTCCTTGTCCTGATCGAGGCCGGCGATGTGGACGGACACGCGCAGGGGGGCGGGGAAGGCTAGCAGCGGGGCGGGCCAGCCGGGCTGCGTGACGATGGAGGGGACGCGCACGTAGAAGGTGCAGGCCCAGGAGCGCGCGCCCCCGCCGGGGATGTATACGCCGTCGAGGGTCTCGCGCGCGTCCGGGTCGGCGAGCGGGTCGGGGAACTCCTCCACGAGCGCGCGCACGCCGGAGCCGTCGAGGCGACGGGCGGCGACGCCGAGCCGGTGCAAGGTGCGCTCCACCTCGCCCACGACACGGGCCAGGGTGGTCCCCTGGGGGGCGCGCTCCGGGCCGGCGATGACCAGGAGGAAGCGGTGCGTCGGGACGTACTCGCCGGCGAGGTACTCCTCCCACCAGGCGCGCAGGCGGGCGGGCGTCGGCGAAGGCGCGGGCGACGGCCGCCTCGGCGGAGGTCGGCGTGGAGAGCACGCTGATCTGGATGGTGTAGGGGACCGGGGGCGCAAAGGCGCCGGCCGCGCCGTCGGTGAATTTGTCGAGCAGGTCGCCGGGCAGGCTGAAGAGCTGCAGGCCGTCGATCTCGATCCACACGGTCGCCGTGCCCTTCTCCGTGCGCGTGCCGTCGTCCGCGATCGACACGCGCACGGCGCGCGTTGTCTCCGGGCGGGCGGGCCGGCGCGGGCGTGGGGGACGCGCGCGCGCGTCGCGGGCGGCGCGGGCCACGCGCTCCCACAGGGGCCAGCGCGCCGGATAGGCGCGGCACAGCTCACGCATGGACACGGGCCATCTCCCCCGCCATCCCCGCGTCCCCGCGCGCGGGCGTCGCCGTCGCCGGCGGCGTCCCCACGGCGACCGTGACGGCGGCCCAGCGGGCGGCGCGGCGGCCGGCGCGGGTGCGGCCGTCCAGGTCCAGCTTGCGGACCACGCCGGCGGCCTCCAACTCACGGCGGCGCGGGCGCACGGCCGAGGGCGGCAGATCGGCCCCCTCGGCGATCTCCTCGTTGGTGGCGCCGGGATGGGTGGCGAGCCAGGCGAACAGGTGCGCGCGCTGGGCCTGCGCCAGCGGCGTGGCCATCAGCGGCGTCACCGCGACGACGGGGACCGGGGCCGAGGCGAGGGCATGGACGGGGGCGCGCAGCGCCGTGCGGTCCAACGCGGCGGCGTGGCCCGTCCCGGTGGACCCGGCGGCCTCACCGTCGCCAGCCCGCGCGCCCCTGACAGGCGCATGGCGCCGGCCGGCGACGAGGCGGGTCGCGCGGTAGGACAGGCGGCGCGGGGTGGCCCGCAGCAGGCGCCACGCATAACCGGCGAGTTGCGGGGCGTAGGGCTCGACGGTGCCGCTCCCCGCGAAGGTGGCGACGAGCAGGCCGAGCCCGGCGGGGACGCCGACGATGAGCAGGAGGTGGAGTTGGCCAAGTCCCGACTGGCCGTAGGGCAGGCGGCTTGTCGCGTTGATGAGGCCGTAGGTGAGGCCGACGATCCCGGCGACGTAGACCGCCTGCCGGATCGTCAGGACGCCGGCGACGATCTTGACGGGATCATTGATGTAGAGAGCGGTCTGCGCGTTACGCGCCATCGGCTCCCTCTCTCTCTGGCTCTGGCTCTGGTGACCCCAGCCCTTGGACGGCCTTAGAGAGGGCCGCGCCGTAGAGCACGAGGAGCGCGCCGGCGCACATGAGGGCGATGTCATGACTGACGGTCGTGAGCGCCAGGTAGCCGACGCCGCCGCCGAGCAGGTACGGGTACGTCACCCGGAGGGCCACGTCGACGAGGGCGCGGGCGCGCGCGGGCAAAGGGGCCGTGACGGGCGGCGCGGGACGGTCAGCGTGGGCCATAGTGGTGCTCCTGGCGCTAGACACGAGACGGGCGAGGGGAGGCGGGGCGAGGGGAGGGGAGGGCGCTGCTCCCGAGGCCGGGCGCCCACTCCCCCCCTCGCCGCGCGATCGACCAATGGCTACTTGATGTTGGCCTGGAGGTAGGAGGCCGCGCCCGTGGCCCCGAACATGAACACACTGGCGAGGGTGGCGGTGAGCCACGCGCCCTGCGCCCTTGGGTTGTGGAGTGCCTGCATGCCGCCGGCGATGATGAACGCGATGGCGGCGAAGGGGACCTTGATGGTGTTGGCCACGTCGAGGAGGGCCTGGGCGAGCCCGGCGAAGGGATCGACGCCGGCGGCGATGACGGCGAGGGCGGTGGGGCTCGTCAGGGCGAAGTGGGCGGACGTGACGATGGCGACGGTCTCATGAAGCATGATGATCTGTCCTCTGGTACAGAGCTTGCCCCGGTCGAGGACCGGGTCTGACGTTTGTCGCGTGGGCCTGGGCGCGCGGCTAGCTGTGATGGGCGGCCGCGCGCTTGACTAGTGGGCTGCTTGGGCTGCGAGCGGGTGGGCTGCTGTGGACCTGTCCGCCGTGAGGCGGCTGTCAAACCGGTCGAACTGGCTTTCATCGAGGAGCAGCAGGCGCGCGCCCGTGCGGCGATCCTTGACCTCGACCTGCCACGCGACGGCGGCGGACCAGGCCCGACGGACCTCCAGGACGTGGTAGCCTGGCGTGCTTGCTATACGCAACGCTAAGGCATTCGCCCGCTCCTCGGTCAAGCAATCATGCGTTGACTTTCCCCCTTTTCACTACGCCTGTTGCCATTGCTGGGGTCCGCGTGCTAGTGTGAGCTAAGGCGCTCAGACTTAAGCGACGGATGCGGACCCCAGCAATGGCGTACAAGAATGTACACGTACATTCTTGTACGCCATTGAGTGCATCATATCAGTAGATTGGAGAGATCGCAAGGTATGCCATGAGTGATCGACCGATGAGCAACCATGACGATGAGGATAGGCGCTTTGTTGACCGCCTACGCGCTCTTGTGGAAACTATGCCCGGCCCCCACGGGAAGCCCTACACTCCCAAAGAAATCGCCGAAGGGACAGGGCTAACACAGCACTACGTGCGGACCCTTCTACGCGGCGGTGTTGGTATGCCTTCAGGCGAGAGGGTGCAACGGCTCGCGGCTTTTTTTGGAGTGGATGCCAGTTACTTCACTCATGTGGAGCCAGCGGAGAGGCGCAGCGAGCCAGACATTGATGTGGCACTCGAACGCGCCCTCTCCGATCCCTGGGTACTCCAGGTTGCGAAGCGTTCGGTGGGGATGGGTCGGGCGCAGAAAGAATTCCTTCTGGACCTGATCGACGCTGCGTCCCACCATTTGACCAAGAGCGACAAACCGGCCCCACAAGATGAAGGAAACCCCGACGAATTGGAGATCCGTGAACACGAGAGGCGGCGCGGCGAAGAAAGGCGTCTTGGTCCTACGCAAGACGCCTTTCCTAAAGGGGAGGGGAACAAGGAAGACCGATGAGAAAACGACAGAGGAGTGAGCACGACGAAGAGGCTCGGGGGGACGCTGAAAAATACGGTCTCGGCACCGGTTCTCAACCCATCGACCTCCTGATGATCTTGGCTAGGCCCAGGGGCCTCAAGGCCCGGTTGCGAGCGAAAGGGATGGCGGGCGAGGGTGACTACGGGGTGTGTCGAATGAGCCTGGAGAAGGGCGAGCTTCTGCTTGACTATCGCCCCGATGTGACGCTTATCGGGGAACTGAGGCCCCAATGGCACGAGGTCCGCGAAGCCATGATTCTGTTGAGGAACCAGGATGCGGGAATACCATACGACGGGAAACCGCGCCATCGAGGAGGGATGTTCGACACCCCGCACGAAATCGCGGTGGAAGGATGGGCCACTGCCATGACTCATTTGTGCTTGTTCGGCGACGAGGAGCCCGACGCCGAGGACGCGGGTTTGGGCGACGAGCCCTCGTATGACTCGATGCTTGAGGAGCTTGATGGATGATTGGACGCCTTGCACTACCGATGATCGGTCTGCTCCTCTTGCCGCCGGCGCTCTACCTGTTGCGCCGTTTGCCGGTGCGCGCCTCGCTCCTGGCTCTAGCGGCGGGACTCTGGATAGACGTGTCCTTCGCGCTCATGGTCAACACCGACCTTTTTGACGAAGCGACGCAAACGGTTGGGCTCGCGCGCATTCTGATTGACGTGACAGCGAGCGCCGGCTTTCTAACTGAATGGGCCTTTATCCGCGTTGCCACTCGACTATGGACGCGGCGCTCGTGGCTCGGTGTTGCCGCATATGGAGTGGTGCTCGCGGTGGATCTCATCGGGTGGGCGACGCTCCATGGCAGTGCGGCGGGGCGGGTGGCGTCCGCGTACTATCATGGCTACGACGCTCATCCTCTCTCTAAGTTGGTGATGAATGTGGCAGAGGGCGTGCTGATCGTGTTCACGGGCACCCTCGCTGCGGCTGGCTACGTCTCCGCGGCGCAACGCGCGAAGCGGCGCTTCGTTCACTGGTCCTCCGTCGCTTGTGTCGTGTCCTTTACCTTCGTGATCGGGTACGGAATCATGGTGGCCCTGCAAACCGGTGCCAGCTTGGCGGGGGCTAAGCCAACAAGCATCCTGTGGCTACGCGAACCGCTAGGCATCGCGGGGATGCTGGTGGGGATAGGGGCGATTTGGTCCAACACACATGGGCGCAGGATCATGCGAGCCGTCAAGTGGGCGCTCGCATGCTATCTGGAAGCTGATCTAGGGTCCTGTGGAGCGACCTTATGAGCGCTAACTGCCTGGTGTCAGACCGCTTGGTCCACCTCGCGGGCGCGGCGCATGTCGCCTTCGTGCGCGGTGTTGAGCACGCATGTCGTCGAGCGTCCATGTCGGAGTATCGGCGCATGGTGACGGTTGAGGCGGCGCGCTGGATCGTTGCCACGCGGTTTTACCAGGCGGGCGTCAAATTAGAGAGCAAGTCGGGGTGGCGACCTGTGCAGATGCTTGACCTCTCGCGGCTAGCCCTTCAGTCTTCCGCTTTCGAGGGAGACATCTACTGTATCGCTTGGCTGGCGCTTAAACCCGATGAGCGCCCCATCGCGCAGCCACAGGGTATCGCCCCATGGCATCATCGGGCGGCCACGCTCATCGCGCAGGCTCAACCCCTAGCAGAGGGACAGTCAATGGCCCGCCTCGGAAGAAGTGGCTTGCGCATCAGCCTGTCGCTCAGGATGGTTGGTGGGGCAATGTGGTTTCACAAACACCTCGCTCCTCTCAACAGATGGCTGGACTGTGTGCTAGGGCAGCATCTGAACACGGAGCGCGCCACGTTGAGGAGAGACATTGCCCTCGCCAACAGTCTGATCTCCGATCGCATGGTTCATCTCACTGGGGCAACAGATGAGGCATTCGTCCGTCGTGTCGAGAACGTCTGCTTCCGCGCGAAGCAAGTGGAGGTCGATCATGAGGTGACGGTTGAGGCGGCGCGCTGGATCAGCTCGACCCGAGCTGTGCGTGCGAAAGAGCCGTGGGCTAGTGCGCCGCGCCGTGTTGGCGCGGCCCTGTCCGGACTCACGCCATTGGCCATCGATGAATGCAGGACGCTCGCCGACACGTACCGCATCGGCTACCTCGGGCTGGGACCGGAGGCGAGCTTAATCCGCGCGCCTCGACTGGTGACGCGACGACACCGCCAAGCGGCCGCGCACATCGCTCAGGCGCGGTTGGAGGTTTAGGGGTAAAACGGGTAGTGAGGTACGCTGGGGTTATGAGACGATTTACCATCTTGCCACTCGCCGCATTCGCGGCCGTGTCTATGTCCGCTATCCTACTTGTCGGCACCGCTCATTCCGCGCCGACGAGCGTCGCCCAGGTCTACAGTGTTGCCACCGTCTACCGTGGCCTGACGCACAACTTCGCTCAATGGCAGGGCCGTGTGGTCCTTGTTCGCGGGAACCTGCAAATCGCCGGTGGAAGTGGCTTTATGCCCGAGATCGCCGTGCTCACCGATCCGACCGAGCACTTGCTGATCGGCAAGGTTGACCTCTTGCGCCTAGCCGTGGTGCGCCGGATATTAGAGCGAGATGACGAGGGCGGCACGCCTGGCTTGTTCTTCCACCAAGCCCTCACCTCGCGGCAGCATCTAGACCTACAGCACACGACGACGTATCGGGTGCGCCTAACCCGTGCGCCCTTCAGTGGCCAGCTCTACGCCGTCGCGACAGCCGTATAGGTGAGAACGATGCAACATAGGTGTCTCCTCATAGCTGTGACGCTAAGCCTAACCCTGACCGCAGCGGCACCGGCTTTAGGGGCAAGTCCCATGCACGCCATCCATCTGCCGGCTGATGAGGCGATGCACCCGAACGCCACGACCGAGTGGTGGTACGTCGTCGGGCACCTCGCCGATGACAGCGGCCACACATACGGGTTCGAGACGAGCGCCATCAAGGCGAGCGGGCTACAGCAATACATCCCGGCAAGTCCGATTGACACGGCCTATCGCTCCGACGTGGCGATAACCGACGAGACGGCGGGACGCTTCTACGGTGGGATGCGCTATACGGCCCCACTCCTGGGAGCCGGGGCATCCACGACTCACCTTAACGTCAATGTCGGAGGTATCTCGCTGCATACGGCGGGGCCAAACAGGTATGCACTCATGGGCCTCTCGACTGACGGCCAAGAAATTGCGCTCACTCTCGCGCCGGATCGCCCGGTGTTGATGGTGGGCGGCGGTTATATCGCGTGGGGCAATAGTGGTTCGTATTACTACAGCTTCACGCATATGCGTGCCACCGGGACAATCACGCTGCACGGGCGGCGCATCGCCGTCCATGGGATCGCCTGGCACGATCATCAGTGGGGGACATGGGACCCGCGGACGGTTGGCGCCTGGACCTGGATGGGGGTGCAGCTCAACGATGGGACTGATGTTGCCCTAACGGTGCGTCAACTCGGGCAGCACCTCGACCGCGGCGCGTCGGCGCTGTTGCCCGACAATACGACAGCCAACGTCGAGGGCACCACGATCACGCCCCTGGGGACATGGTACAGCGCCGCCTCGGCTCTCACCTATACCTCGGGGTGGCATGTGCGCATTGCACGGTTGGGCCTCGATCTCACTGTGCGCCCGACGGTACGCGACCAGGAGCTTGTTGATCGCTTGAAGATTTTCGGCTACTCGCAAAGCTATTGGGAAGGGAGCTGCACCGTGACCGGCACGCATAACGGCAAGCCCGTCACTGGACAGAGCTACACCGAGCTGGTAGGGACGAAATCCGGGGGCAAGGCGAGCACATAAAGTTACAGCGCCTACTCGCCGTCTTCCACGTCCCGTCCGGCACATCCCATTGCGGCGCGCACATAGATTTGCCTGAGCCTGCATGAGGGTACCGGCGTGTCAGCCTGAATCACGAGGCCGGGTCCACCGTTCGCTTTCAGGCCAGGGTGCGTGCAGCGCACCCCGACACGGAGGCGGCAGGACACGCACAGCCCCATCGTGCCAGCGAACGGCTCATTGAACGGCAAGACATAGTAGAACCGGGGATGCGGCTTGATGATGCGAGTGCTGCACGACGGGCACAGCAAGACCGCGATGGGCTCGGGTTGGTCCGCGTCGTCGCACTCCTGCCAGACATGCACGCCACGCACCTCGGCATCGAGCACGCGCCTGAACCGATCGTGCAGCGCGCTCGTATCGGTGGCGGCAATCGGGCTCATCTCGCCACCTGGATCGGCAGAGGGAACAAGCTGGACGTTTAACCGGGGCCACGGATGGGGGACAGCGCGTGCTCCTGTTGCCGGCGTCGCCTGTGAGTGGTTTGGAGTCTGAACGATAGGAGGTACAACAAGGCCTTCAGAAACGGCCGCGGAGGGCCTCATCCAGATCGCGAAGCAGCTCCCCGACGCGCCTTCCACCAGGCGGTGCCGCGGGGTAGCGGCTGAGCACGTCAACGACGAGTGGTGTCGCGCGCCGGCGAACTTGCTCAATGTGATCAGCACCGACATCTCGATCATCGCCCGCCATAAGTTCGGCCGCTCTCGCCGCATGGGCTGCTGCCCCTAGAATGTGCTTCACCTGGTGAGCGTCGGCCAGTGGATGCAAGTACGCAGCGGATGCCGCGTACATCGCTGCTCGCGCCGCATCGCCTGCGGCCGCGGTGTCTGCGTCTCGGGCCGCCTTGTGCGCCGCCCACCCAGTGTCGCGCAGTGTCTTCCCGCGTTCGCCGCCTTGAGCGAACGTCCATGCGGCGTCGATCGCGTCGCGAGGGCGGGAGTCGACCGGGTGTGCTCTTTCGAAGATCTCTAGCACTTCTTGCGCGCTCTCAGCGGCGTAACGGGTGACCTCACGAAGGTCCTGCATGCTCAGAACGATCTCGCTGGTTTCGTTCGCCACGGTTACCATCCTCCTCTACCACACTGGACATCGCCACTCAGCTATGTCCCCCTCATCCTGTGCCGAGCAATACAGCAAGGCGCGTGTGTTGTTGACAGCGTAGGACACGTTGTAGCAACGCCGCACAGGCAGCAGCGTCACCACGACGGCTCCGCGCACGTTTCTATCTATGGAGCGGGGGGCGGGCAGAGGCCGGCTGTGCAGCGGGGGGCGGGCAGAGGCCGGCTGTGCAGCGGGGGGCGGGCAGAGGCCGGCTGTGCAGCGTGTGGGCTGCGGGAGTGTTGCCGCTGCGCGTCGTGGCCGCCCTGTCCCCTGCGCCAGCCGCGATCGGCCATGAGCGCGGCCGGCTGGCCCCTACCGTCCCCCCCCGTCGCTGCGCGCGGGGCCGCCCTCACGCCCGTCCCACGCGGGCGTATGGCGCTACCATGGCGCTACAGCGACAATGGCGCTAGAGCTACGGGTAGCGCCCACCCCAGGGTAAAGGGTAGCGCTACGGTAGCGCCAAGGCCCCGTTTTCCTGTGTGAATCGTAGCTCCATCGTAGCGCCATGCCTTTAGCACTAGAGCTACGCGTAGCACCATGTTTTGAGGGCCAATGGCGCTATTTTGGCGCTAAAATAGCGCCACGATCTGAGGACCTGGAGAGGACTGCTCGCACCCTCTCGGAGGGTGGCGGTGGCGTGTCCAGGAGGGCTAGCGGTGGCCGTCCAGACGAGGCCGCATGACACGCCGGACGGCGACGATGAGCAGGACGGCGAGGGCCACAGAGGCGCCGATGAGGGCGGCGGCCAGGACCGCAGCCACCATGGTGAGGGCCGTCGAGGAGGCGTGGGCCAGCGGGGTAAGGAGGGCGACGAGGGGGCCGGTGAGAGCCGCGCGCACGAGGGCGTAGAAGCAGAGCGTCCAGACGCGGGCGCGGGCGTGGGTGTCGGTCATACGTCGCCTCCCGTGGCCTGTTTGTCCCTCCGACGATGCCACGCGTGTCTGTCGTGTACCTGGCTCCTTCTGTCACTGTTGGTAACACCTGCCCTGACGCGTTACCCGCGCCCCGATATCCTACACGATAGGCGTGCGCCCAGTTGTGTCGTGGCCTGTTTCGCAACGGGTTGTATGGATTATGATAAAGCTTGGTAGAGCCAATGGGTACGGAGGAAGTGCGCGATGGCCAGGACCTACCCCACGATCACCGACGAACTGCGGACCTTTATCGAGGCGCAGCGGATGTTCTTCGTCGCGAGCGCGCCCCTCGACGCCGAGGGCCACGTCAACGTCTCGCCCAAGGGCCTGGATTGCTTGCGCGTGCTCGGACCCTTGCGCGTGGCTTACCTTGATCTGACGGGCAGCGGCAACGAGACGTCGGCGCACCTGCGGGAAAATGGCCGCCTCACGCTGCTGTTCTGCGCCTTCGCCGGCCCGCCGCGCATCCTGCGGCTCTACGGCGTCGGCCGCGTAGCGTTGCCGGGTTCGGCCGCTTGGGCGGCCTTGCGCCCCTTGTTCCCCGACTATCCCGGCGCGCGTCAGCTCATCGTGGCCGACATCGCGCGCGTGCAGACCTCGTGCGGCTTCGGGGTGCCACTGTACGATTACGCGGGGCAGTGCGACACGCTGCTCAGATGGGCGGAGGCCAAGGGGGAGCAGGAGCTGGACGCGTACCGGTGGCAGAAAAACAAGCGCAGCCTCGATCACCTGATGACGCCGCTGGGAGAGTCGGCGATGGACGATATCTGACGGGTGTGATGCGCCATGCTCACACCCCTGCCGCCACCCCGTCATCTAGAGGATGAGGATCGCTTCCGGTGGAGATACAAGGCCTTAGCCACGTCACGTTCCTGGTGCGCGACCTGGAGCGCATGTCTACCTTCCTGTGCCAGGGACTCGGCGCGCGCGAAGTTTACGACAGTCGGGGGCACAACGTCTCGCTGTCGAGGGAGAAGTTCTTCGTGCTTGGCGGCGTCTGGATCGCAGCCATGGAAGGCGAGCCTCCCGCGCAGCACACATACCAGCATGTCGCGTTCACGGTCGCGGCGTCCGCTTTGCCCCTCTACGAAGCCCGTCTTCGGGCCGTGGGCGCGGAGATCAAGCCGCCCAGGAGCCGCGTCGAGGGGGAAGGCCAGTCGCTGTACGTCTATGATTTCGACAACCACCTGTTCGAGTTGCACACGGGCACGCTTGCGCAACGGCTAGAACGATACGGCGCGACGTAGGGCGATGACGAGTAGGGTGGTTCACGACACAGGCCCGGCGCGCCAGGACCCTGACGAGAACCTCTACCGTCCCGAATACCCCTATCAACGTCCCTCACTCGCCAATCACCTGTGCGTGCGGCCACTCCTCCGGAATCCTTGAGCTCATTCGTCACCACGCTCCCCTCGTCGCCCTTCGCCCTCGCCCTGCCGATCATGACGCCGTAAAGCCATAGACGGAGGCTGTCGACGTGGCGCGCTCGATCGAGACCAGGCAGGCATCCTGCGCT
>JAABUM010002760.1_pt1 | contig 22894 bp, 47 predicted proteins | sample 5559161 | NCBI WGS metagenome assembly JAABUM01 (sample SAMN10711868, study PRJNA513369) | rock metagenome | isolation source: Antarctica rocks | place: Antarctica: Victoria Land, Siegfried Peak nord
GCTCGCAACCGCAAGCGGGGTCTGGACCGGTTCAGCACTTGGCAAAGTGGTCGACCTGCCGCCGCTGGCAGACTGGTAAAGTACTAGGGTTTGTAGGGGTCTCGAGGACTCTGCCCGCTGCCCCTTCAGCGAGTCAGTATTCGTACCCACAACACTTTGCGCTCGAATGTTGGCGGTGGGCGAGGGATTCAAAATGCGCCAGCCACATAATACTGAGCTTGCACACAGAACATGCGAACTGTTCTGCATTGCCTTGTTTCTTGACTCTGCTTGGCACCTTCAAAGCCGTGTTCGCAGACACGAATGTCAACCCCTAACTAGCAACAGTGAATGTCAAACCCTAGTGACGCCTTCGAGCTTGGGCAAGGGGCGTACCTTCATGTCAGGAGCGCCATCGGTGCGGCTGAAGAACTGCTTGTGGTGCGGCAGCTTGTCTCCCCGTGTGTTGGTGACCAGTCCCTTGGTGTCCACCAGGTAGATAGCCTGCAGGCCGTGGAAGGGTTTAGGGTTACCCGGGGAAGACGGGTCAGTCCTGTTGGGCTGCTGCAGTTCATTCAATTGTGCATGTCACGTGCTGGGGCAGGAGCCGCGTGATTTGCGGCACGACCGCTTAGCAGGTGACGCGACTTGGACATTGGCTGCGAAGTGTGCTGTCCGCGAGATGTCTCCAGTACCACCTCAAGCAACTGCCTGGGTGGTGCGGATGGGAACCCGCACTGCAGGGGAATTCCTGGATAGGTCACCTTCTTGGCCTCCTCCGCAGAGAGGCCGCCCTTGAGCTCGATGACGGAGGAGATGGACTTGGCGACGCCCACGGCGGAGCTGCCGGCGCCAAAGAACACTATGCGAGCGTCCTTCAGCTCCGTGCCCTGCGCCTTCATGCCGTTGATGAACCTGCGTGGCATTTAGGCACTATTTAGTGACAATAGCTGGACAGACTCAAGTGGATGTTTGGCGGGGGGCGCTCTGCCTGGAACGCATGGGAGCAGCGCTGACTGTAGCGGGCGCCATGACGCAGAAGCGCGACAACAGATGGGTCTGATGCATCCCCGCAGCGTCAGCGCCGCAGGCTTTGCTGCTGCGCAGGCTACAAGCACAGAGCTACCATTTCGACGCTCACCCGGTGGTCACCACGGCGCCGGTGCCCTGGATGTCATCGTTGAAGCACAGCACCTTCTTCCGCATGCGCTCCAGGATTGCAAACGCCTGCGGCGGGCAGCGACAGCCAGCAACCAGTGCTCACTGGGACGGTGCAGGAGGTTCGTATCAAGTGAGTGATCAAGACTCGGCCTGAGGCTGAGGGCTCCGAGATGTGCAGGCACAGGGCACAAAGGCACGCACCATGTCGGTCTGGAAGTCCTCAAACTGTATGAGGCATGACGGGTACTTATCCTTGACCGCATAGCAGAACTCCCTGCGCATCAGCACCGTCTACAAACTGAGCATGCTCAAGGCCCTGTCTCGTGGTCAACCATGCAGCGTGCACCCCGGTGGGCCACCGCTGCACCAGCAGGTCGGCGTGAGCAGGGCAGTAAGGCGCCTCTGAGATAATGAGCGGTGATGCGCACTCGACGATTGCCATATGCTCGTCGCCGCGGATGCGGTCTTTCTTGGCGCCCTGCGGCACGGACGGGAGGAACATTGTCGAGCACACAGGTCCTCGTCACAACGACCCGACGAAAGCAGCTGTCAGAATGCCAGACCTACTCGGATCCGGGCTGCCGCGCTAGTTCAGAACGGCGCAGCCCAGCACTACCAGAACTCACCAAGTAGAACTTGTCCTCCCGCAGGTCGGAGTTGTCGGTGCCCACATCCAGGACTGCATGGCACACGATGCACAGTGGTCGCCAAGGCGTTTCCAAGGCATTTGTAGTCAGTGATCCCAGTTGGACAGGCCGCTCCACAATTCGTCCATGATGCCGCTATATAGTGCTGGCCCAAGTGATGGCGTCCTCGTGATGGCGGCTACGTGCTCCAGCGCACAACAGATGTTATGTGGAGCATGTCGCGACACACCTGCTGGGAGGCTGTGCTCAGGGTGGAAGCCGGCGCCCGCCACGTACAACGAGATCTGCAGTCACGACGTGCCTGTCAATGCATACATAAGACATCCACACTGTAGGATGTCACCGCTGTGACCCTAAACCCACATCAGCGGGTTGCCGACACGCCTGGCCACTCACCTTGCCGATGCTGATGCCGATGCCGTTGGTGCCGAGGTCGCCAAGGCCGAGGATGCGGCCACCGTCGGCTGCAGTTCACGGAGTTTCGTCGTGACAAGTTTCAGCAGAAACCTGGGCTGGTGGCATTTCGAGAGCAGAGGGCAGCACACTCTGTCCTTGCATCCCTCAGGATGCAGCGGCCTTTGAAAAAAAAGGGAGAATCTCTCACTGACGACACAGATCTGCACATTGTCGTTAGGCCAGTTGTCGACGAGGCGCCGGAAGCGGCCCTTGTGCTGGAACGCACTGAAGTACATGCCCAGAGGCGCACTGCGGTGCACCGAGGGTACCCATCACACGACATACACCGTCACTGTCGCACGCACCAACTTTGCATGACTGGGCGCACATTGCATATTTACAACCTGCGGTGCACACATGCTGCTGACTGGCAGCTGACTTGAGGGCTAGAACCAAGACTCAGGACAGAGCTCGATGCTCTGCGACTTTTGTGGTCTCTTTCGTATATGCGGTCGCGATTGATGCAGGCCTCGCTGACGATGGGCACGAATGCCAGATTTAAACTTTGGAAGACGCACTTGTAGATGCGATCGAAGTTGGTGCACGCCTCGCCGACGACGGGGGTGTAGATGATGGGGGCGAGCGCCTCCAGGTTGGAGATGACAACATGGTAGAACAGCGTCTGGTTGTGGCTCGCCAGCTCCGCCAGAATCTGCAGAATCCATAAAAGCGCCTGGTCTTGTGTGACCCATCAACAGGAGCTTAGGTCATTTAAATTTTGCTTAGAAAAAACAGACGTATTGATTCGTGTGAGTTTCTTGAACCAGGACATTTGCAGGTGGGCAGCATTGATTCAGTAAACGACTCACATAGTACTTGCCCAGGTTGGATTCCTCCATGTCCAGGTGCTTCATCACCCTGTGGATGTGGCAACAGACAGTAACTTCTTCCGAGTTCAGATAATCATGCATTGCAGCAGACACGCGCACACGTCATGTTCGTGCCCAGGCTCGACTCATCGTTCAGGTGCCAGTGACCCTGTGACAGTAACAAGACGATTGCAATAAACAAGGCGCATTGCACCAAGAGACCAGGACGGCAACACCTGAGTGCCAGTCCCAGAGGTCTGGATGCGGCCTTGCGTGGCCTTGCGCACTGGCAGGCTGGGCAAGCTGCTTTGCACGTCTGATACTGCAGCTCTATGTGGTGCGTTTTGCCACGATTCCTGGCTCGGAGCCGCATCGACAAGCCGTTTGGTCCGCGCTTGCAGCGTGGTGCAGCCCTGAGCACGATCCACCGACCCCTTGCAACAGTAGCTGGCCGCTGCTTCCATGCGGCATCCTCGCAAAGGCCGCTGCACTTTGATGAACCCTACCAAGGGGCTAGGGTTTGCCACAGGCAGCTAAGTGCGCACCGCTCGGCTTGCAGGTCCAGAGATTCGACCACGGGCGGCAGCAGCCCCTCCAGGCTGCAGACACGGCAACTTTGCGTCACATCTCGCTCGACATGAACGTCAGCAACGAAGCAGCAACGCGAGCAGCCCTTGGCGATCGGCGTACGAGCACGCGGTGCAAGGGGAAGGCGCGCACTTCTTCGCCTGCCGCTGAGAGTTGCTGAAATTCGTGCCTGCGGCGCATGACTTGGATTGTCTCGTTGCAGCCCAGCAAGTGCCTGCTGCGCATGTGTTTCTATGACGCAAGCCACTGAGTGAAATTGCTGCGCGGCAGCTCACCGAGGTTCAGGATGGGGTTCCAGATCAGCGGTGCAGAGCCCAGTTCAGCAGTAGCCTTGATTGCCTTCGTCCTCGACTTCTCGAGCCCAGGTTTCTGCAAGCACAAGCGCACCAACCCGTGGATCGCAGTCCGCTTGCTTGATCCCTGGTCTGTAATCATGCTTCAGACCGTGTGCACACTCGCTGTGAACATGCCCATGGCGTAGGCAACAGCATTAAGAAGGAAATCATGTTTGCATCGATGCCAGCGGCGTGCAAGTGCACTTGCTGACTGTGTGACAGGCTGTACGGGAAATTAGGTTGCTTGCGGAATGCTGCACCGTGACATCGGTGGCTGATCCATCGTGACGGAGACCCAGCGCCTCCATGCCCTGCTCCACCTTCTCTTGAACGGCGCCGACGACGGCAGCCATGTTCTGCCAATCAACAGTGTGCTTCTACAGACAAAACCGTATGATTGGCACTTCGGGGGCGCTGCGCGCTGGTTTGTCTTCGCAAGGAGAACACTCGCGTAACTCCAACAGAGCTCTTTTGTTGTTGCGAGCTGCAAATCTGCTCTTGCCGATCCACGATAATCTGCATGATCAACATAGCATCGTACAGCAACCGTACTCTCATGGAAACCCTTAGGCAGCAGTAAAACCCTTTGGTCTGCCATCACACTTGAGGAATGTCCAGCGAGCAGGAGTGTTTAAATGCTGATCACAAGTCGCGCATTCCATCGCTCTCCCTTTTTCAGGCAGACTGCGATTCCCATAGCGCCTCGAGCCTCGTGAACAGCGCGTGCATTTGAGGCCTTCGCATCTTCCCGCCTGCATAGCAGGCGCCTTGAGGGGAGCAAACTTCATAAGCGTATATTGCTGCGAGGGGCCGACATCCAAACATAGCTTCGCTGTGATACCCTCCCGATGTGAGCGCAACTCTTTGGCAGTGACCGCGGCGCGCAGCGCGGCCCTCGTGGCAGGACGCCATGGTGGGCATGAAGCTGGACGAGGGCCTGCTGCAGTTGTTCGGTATGGGCCGTGTCTTCAAGGTGCGCCCAGATACACTGCTGGCGCCTGCCCTGCAAGCACTGGACTGGCTGCCTGCGCACGCCATGGTGAGCATGCAGATTCCGCATTCGGATGAGCATTCACAACAACTCGCGAGAAACCGTCTGGAGAGGTTCTTCTTCTCCACAGCAGGACAACGCCGGGCGCATCAACTCGCTGGACTTCCATCGGCGGGAGGACCTGCTTGTCACCGCCGGCGACGATGACTCGGTCCACCTGTACAACATCCAGTCCGGCACCATGGACAAGACAGTGTTCAGCCGCAAGTATGGCGTGTCGCACATACGCTTCACTCACCACCCCCAGTCCGTTGTCTACGCCTCTAATAAGGTACAGTGCGTTGGGCTGCATGCTCCGGTGCCTGGCGTGCAGTTGTGCGCTCTCAGATGAAACCTCATGAACGTTTCCGATGGGACAGGACCTGGCGGCATGGCCTCAACCCAAAAGTGTTCTCTCTGCAGGGCAATGACCATGCGCTGCGGTACCTGTCGCTGCACGACAACCAGTATCTGCGGTACTTGAAGGGCCACACCGCGCGTGTCACCGCAGTGGCAATGTCGCCTAAAAACGACCTGTTCATGTCTGCTGCAGAGGTGAGATTCTGGTAAACGGCCTGTGCACACAGGCTATGTTCGCAATCCGGCATGCAGCATCACAGCTGCAGTATCGCTGCATGGACTGCATTGGCATTGCTTGCGGCTTCAAGCGGCGAGATTTCAGACCTCTGCGCCGCAGGACTTGTCAGTGCGGTTGTGGGACCTCCGCAGCAACCAGTGCCAGGGGCTGGTGCAGTGTCCAAGCCCCCCAACGGCAGCCTTCGACCAGCAGGGCCTCGTATTCTGCATCGGCAGCGACAGCGGCGTCCTGAAGCTATACGATGTGAGGTCGTACGACAAGGGCCCCTTCGACACCTTCACGGTGCGCCTTCTGCGAGGTCACAAGCGTCTGAGCTGCGGCTGCATTACCAATTTCACAGCATGAGCTAGCAGCGCCAATTCATGCAAGATCAAGCGCCAGTGTCTGCAGAGGCAGAATCCCTCGCGAGAAGATTGCTATGTGGAAGCGCAGGTGCCCGAGCTGATGAATGGGGCTGTGCCCTTTGGCAGCGTGACCTTCAGCCCAGATGGCAAGCTCATGTCGGCGGCGGCCGGCGGCGTGCTGTACCTGCTGGACGCCTTCAACGGCGCGGTGGTATCGCGCTTCAGCACCGGCGCCCCCGGCGACGGTTCCGGCTGCGAGGCCAGCTTCAGCCCAGACGGCATGTACGTCAGCTCAGGTGAGGACTGCACAGCAACAAATGATCGTAAAACTTTTGTGAAACAATGCCTGCTCTCAAGCGAGTTCGAGCACCACACATCCTTGGTGGATCCAGGGTGTGATGATCGGGCGGTGCGGGTGTGGAGCACGGCCACTGGGCAGGAGGTGGCTGCGCTGCAAGGGCACGCGGGCGTGCCATCAGTACTTAAGTGGGCGCCGCGCCGGCTGCTGCTGGCGAGCGCCTGCAATGCGCTCACCATGTGGGTGCCCAATGTGGCGGCTTGAAGGAGCAGCGCTGCTAGAACGACTTTGTGGTTTGACATGCCTTGCTTACTTCAGTCAGATGCTTTCAGCGGAGGGCCGCAGTCCATACGTCAGTGCATACGTCAGATGGTTGAGCATGACTGAAAATACAATGCGCAATACACACTGCATGCATAGGTCACTGGCACATCAGAAGCTAAGCGGGACCCGGACCTCATCTGATAGTATTGGACTTTGTTTGTGGAGCACATGCATGCACGCAGCGTGACGCGCGGTGAAACCGCCACGTGCAGCCGTCAGGATTGGGCTAGCGTGCTGCCTTTCAGCGTAGGCGCCACCTTCCAGTTCCAATCGTAGGTACAACCTGAGATCTGACCGGCGTGCGGCGAGCCGGCAGTAATAATCGGCATTGATAGGCACCTGTTGAAGCCCTCTTTCCTCTCCCCGAAATGCGGCTGAGACATAAATCGGCTGTGAAACACCTCGACCAAGCCTGCCTGAGTGCCTTCGCCAAAAGTGCGTTTCGCCCGGCTTGCACGGTGATTTTCGTTTCCGGAAGGACAGTGATGGCCATCACCGCCAATTAAATTTACACAAGGGGGACTCTACCTCATGACTGCCTTCGAAGTTTCCGCACGAACCTTCTCGCGAACGCCGGCTTTCAAGGACGGCGTACACGCATCAGGCGCGCAGTTGTGTAGTTTCTGTGCAGCAACGTTCCGAAATATAACAAACGAGTTTTCATAGCACGTTCTGATCGCAGCGAAGCAGAGGCAACGCGCACGGCCCGACTGAACTTTTCACATCAGTGCTAAAGGAGGACCAGCAACATGGCGAAGCAGGCTCCCGCTATTGGTGGGTCTGCATTATGGCACCTTTGCACCACCGACGTGCATCTTATGACATGCAGTCGGAGCTGGCTTGCTCACGCACGCACCATGCACCGTCTCTGAGGGCAATCCAGGAACTGAGCGCCAGCTACCGTAAGAACCATAAAGTGACAGCGCTTGTGCTTTTGCGCATGCAGGTATTGACCTGGGCACAACCTACAGGCAAGCGCTGTTTTGCAGCTCCTTCTGCCGTGCATGCCCGAACTGTTTTCCGGACCCATCCGACGGCTGTCCACTTGCCTGCTTGCTGGTCTTGCCGCCAACCCGGCGGCAACCTTCTCGTTTACCAATGGATGCTTCTTGAATCTTCATAGCATTCTAGATACCGAGCCGGTCGCTCGAGCAAGTTGACTATCTGCTGAAACGATCGACTGGCAGGCATTCGTCTGGAAGGTCTGCACATGGGGCTGACGGCTCAGATTACTGCTTGCAGCTGCGTGGGTGTCTGGCAGAATGACCGTGTGGAGATCATCGCCAACGACATGGGCAACCGCACCACGCCCTCGTACGTGGCGTTCACAGACTCCGAGCGGCTCATTGGTGACGCCGCCAAGAACCAGGTGCACATGTTGTGCATGCAGCGCCACGCCTTGCTGCAAGCCTGCTGTGTACTGCCTGCAGATCCACCGAGTAAGGTGTTTAAATTGTACAGTGAAGAATTCGTGTAAAAATGCCTTCGTCCGCTTGCAGGTGGCCATGAACCCCAACAACACTGTCTTTGACGCCAAGCGGCTGATCGGCCGCAAGCATGGCGACGCCAGCGTGCAGTCCGACATCAAGCACTGGCCGTTCACCGTCAAGTCTGGCCCGGCTGAGAAGCCCATCATCGAGGGTAAGTCATGCCATCATAAACTGACAAGGCGGCTGGGTTCATACTGGCATGCTGTTCGCTCTGCCACACATCTTGCATGCGTCTTCGGGCCTGGCAATGCACCACTGCACCTCCAGGGACACTGCCACACAACTCAACTGAACTGAAACCAGTGTCCTCTGCTGCTGCAGTCCAGTACAAGGGCGAGACGAAGCAGTTCAGCGCGGAGGAGGTTTCCAGCATGGTGCTGACGAAGATGAAGGAGACCGCGCAGTCGTACCTAGGCGCTGCCGAGGTCAAGCGGGCCGTCATCACCGTGCCTGCCTACTTCAACGACTCCCAGCGCCAGGTGTGCTCCAGCTCCAGACATTTGAGGGAAATGTACCGAGGGCAGCGGTGTCCCAGCCACGCCTGTGCATGCAGCCATACCATTTTTTGTCTTTGCAAGCCAGAGAGTCTGCCTTGTGTCTGAGAGCCAGCTGCTCAGCTACATGCACCAACCGAGTCGCAAGTGCAAAGCAGTCTCCTCACCCAAATCTGCCGTCAAACCTACAGGCGACCAAGGACGCCGGTGTCATCGCCGGCCTGGAGGTGCTGCGCATCATCAACGAGCCGACGGCAGCCGCCATCGCGTACGGCCTGGACAAGAAGGCCACCTCGGTCGGCGAGCGCAACGTGCTCATCTTCGATCTGGGTGGCGGCACCTTCGATGTGTCGCTGCTGACCATCGAGGAGGGCATCTTCGAGGTCAAGGCCACCGCCGGTGATACTCACCTGGGAGGCGAGGACTTTGACAACCGCCTCGTCACCTTCTTCACACAGGTGCCGCCGCTCTTCCTCTTCTCGATCATGCCTCCCTGCATGCGTGTACCCTGTACACAAGGGCGTTTTGATTCCGCGTGCCAACCATGCTGCCTGGCCGTGCTGTGCTGATCCCGCCACATGTTGACGAGCAGCCACCAAATCCCCATTCTGCTGAGACTGGAACCGCAGACGCCTCTGGTGGTAGCTACTTGTTTTTTGGAAGCTGCCCCTGATGTGCTCTGCTTTTGTCGGAATGCAACAGGAGTTCAAGCGCAAGTTCAAGAAGGACATCACTGGCAACCCGCGCGCGCTGCGGCGGCTGCGGACCTCGTGCGAGCGCGCGAAGCGTACGCTGTCGTCGGGCGCGCAGACGTCGATCGAGATCGACTCGCTGTACGAGGGCGTCGATTTCTACTCCTCCATCACCCGTGCCCGCTTCGAGGAGCTCAACATGGACCTGTTCCGCAAGTGCATGGAGCCCGTCGAGAAGTGCCTGCGCGACGCCAAGATGGACAAGTCCACCGTGCACGAGGTGCGTCCTCTTGTGTTCTGCCTGCTCCACCATGTTGTGCTGTTGCTCGAGCTCGCTGCTGTCCATGACCATTATGTCCCCTCGAGCTGCAGCTGCGCACCTGTTAACAATAACTAACCAAGCCACAGATGTCGCTCATTGTCAGACACGTTGCTCATTCCGTGTTGCTGCAGGTGGTGCTGGTCGGCGGCTCCACCCGTATCCCGAAGGTGCAGCAACTGCTGCAGGACTTCTTCAACGGCAAGGAGCTGTGCAAGTCCATCAACCCCGACGAGGCGGTCGCCTACGGCGCGGCCGTGCAGGCAGCCATCCTCAGCGGTGAGGGCAGCGAGAAGGTGCAGGACCTGCTGCTGCTCGACGTCGCGCCGCTGTCGATGGGCCTGGAGACTGCCGGTGGCGTCATGGTGCGTTTGCTTCCACCTCCACCACTGCGGACCTCCATTCTCCAGCTCTGTCGATTTGCCCATTCGCCCATGCAGGGCGAATGCGGGTACTTTCTGCAGCGTCCTGGACCCCATCTCCTGCATTGTCGAGTGGTCTCTTGTGCATGTTTCCCAGATAGTCCAAAGCCTGATATCGAGCGCCTTGCCCATGCGCAGACGACGCTGATTGCCCGCAACACCACCATTCCCACGAAGAAGGAGCAGGTCTTCTCGACCTACTCCGACAACCAACCGGGCGTGCTCATGTACGTCCTTTCTCTGTGAAAGTCTTATGCTGTGCATGTTTCTGGCTGCGGTTTGAACGCTCTGGCCTGCGGTGTCCCATACCATGCTGCTTTTGACATACAGCCAAACCTCAAAGCTTACGGTGGCTGACACGAGTATTCCTCTCTGGCCTGCAGCCAGGTGTACGAGGGTGAGCGCTCACGCACAAAGGACAACAACTTGCTGGGCAAGTTCGAGCTGTCCGGCATCCCGCCCGCGCCCCGCGGCGTGCCTCAGATCAACGTCGTGTTTGACATCGACGCCAACGGCATCCTCAACGTGTCGGCAGAGGACAAGACCACCGGTGTGCTGGCGCTCTTGACTCGCCTGATTGGTCCTCATGCGCTGATGTGTTGTTGAGGTATGGTCATGTTGTGGCGCTCGCACGGTTCACTGACTAGCTGACATGCTGGTTCTGACGCTGAGCGTCTCTCTGCCCAACTGCAGGCACAAAGAACAAGATCACCATCACCAACGACAAGGGCCGCCTGTCGAAGGACGACATCGAGCGTATGGTCCAGGAGGCAGAGAAGTACAAGGCGAGCTTTGCTGTCCCTGCACCATCTGCTTTTGTCCCTGCATCGATCCTTCCTCACATGCCAATGCCACCTCTCCCACGCCGTGTGTACTCCTGAAAGCTTGCACCCTGCAGGCTGTGCGTGTCGTCTGGCAGCATGCTCAAAGCAAAGTCCCTGCTGCACAACAGGCAGAGGATGAGGAGGCGGTGAAGAAGGTGGAGGCAAAGAACGCGCTGGAGAACTACGCCTTCAACATGCGCAACACCATCAAGGACGACAAGGTACAGCTGTGCTTCCACATGTTCCACATCTTCAACAGCTTCAGCTTGTTCATCTACTGAGTCACCTGCAACCGCCATGTTTCCGGCGTCTGCATCACTTATTTTGAGGTCGCACAGCTGGATGCCTGCCCTTGCTGAGCTGCTGTGCTTGCTCAGCAGCTGACCGGTCACCTTCCCTGCCGTGCAGATCGCGTCCAAGCTGGAGCCGGATGACAGGAAGACCATCGAGGAGGCTGTGGAGGGTGCCATTTCATGGCTGGACACCAACGGCCTTGCGGAGGTGGAGGAGCTTGAACACAAGCTGAAGGAGCTGGAGGGCGTCTGCTCGCCCATCATCTCCAAGTGCGCCCCTGCTCTGCCTTGATCCGACTGCGTCTCCCATGTTCAGCATGACATTTTCGCATGTGGCATACCACGACGTTTTCCAGGAGATGCGTGCACCACACTCACAACGCCCTCGTCTGCCTGCTGCAGGATGTACCAGGGCGCAGGCGGCGCACCGCCAGAGGGCGGCGCCCCCGGCGGCTTCCCAGGCGGCGCGGACGGCGGCTTCCCAGGCGCAGGCGCCTCCGGCGGCGGCGGCGGCGGCGGTCCGACTGTCGAGGAGGTAGACTAAAGTCGCGACTAGATCGAGGATTGAGGACATTGAATCTCTAGGGAGCAGCGTTTCGCTGACGACAGTAGCGCCCACAGCATCCTACGGCTGTGAAGGTTGGGGTCTGCGGCATGTGGTGGCGGAGTGTCGAACCGGGCGACACAAACCGGAGGCCGGCTATACGTACAGACGATGAGGAAGCTGTGCGGCGTCCGGTTCTCTGTCCCCGCTGCAGTGCTCCCTGTGTTTCACGGCACTGAAGTTCTTCAGATCTAGCGACAGATGAAGGTTCTGTACCTGTCAATTGTGAAGCAACTGAGTTTTGGCCTGTTTTGACCTAGCCCGCAACACACAGTGACAAACAGATGTGTAACAATGGCCAGGCTCTGGCCACGATCGATCGGAATGTCATTCTCAGACATCTGTGCGTGTGTTTCTCTGCATGCACCATCACCACACGCTTCTGCCGCTGCCGCATTTCCTGCACCTCTTCCTGCAATTGGGACTTGAAGAGTACCGTTGAATTGAATCGTTGAAATTAACTGCCCCGCAGCACATGCTGGCGAATGGCAGTGTGTGAGTCTTGAAATTTATGCGTGCTGCGAGACCTCCCCGCTGATTTTCCCGCCACGTGCAATGTGAAATTAATTTTACTTTTTTCTTGTACAAACGCTGTATCCTCTAAATATGAGGATACAGCGTTTGTACAAGAAAAAAGTCCAGAATCTGGTGAACCTGTCGACTACAATCTAGAAACAACTATCTTATAGCAAAATTTTCTTGGAAATTGTACAAATAATAAAAAAATCCAAAATTCAGTGATCGGTCCCAGTTCAAAGCCAGTTCAAACTGCACTTCGCCAGAACAAGGACAAAACGCATTGCCAGTGAACTGGCGCTGCTGCGGCACATATTCGCTCCTTCAGCGGAGCTCAACTTTTCGCCAAGCGAATCCAGGTGCGCTGTCCACCGCTGAAATGTCGTGCTGCGCTTGCACGCCTGCCTTCGGAAGCCTTCGGGCCCCTGCTCAGCCAGCGCGGCAAGCAGAGGCCGCGCTCCTCTGCTCCTTGTTGAAAGTGTTACAGACGCTCCTAGGCGGTCCGTGGCCCGGCACAGCCGCACCAGCAGGCGGGCAACAGCCCGTTCTGGACGTCTGCGGTTTCGACCTGTGCCTGGTGCTGTGTGACAAGGCAGCGGTGACGAGGCCCGGTCGCTGCTACCATCGTGGAGAACCTCCTCCTGAGCGCCGCAACAGCGCTGCACGGAGCCTCTGCTGCTGCTGGCTTGGCAAGGTCCGACCCAGTCGCCCTGCTGTACTACATAGTATGTGCCACCTCTGCACTGCGCTTCCAAGCGAAATGGCCGTCGGCGCAGCCCTGGCTGCCTCTGTCAGCATAGCCAGGCTTTGTAGCAGCCTGGAGCACCTGCCAGCTTTTCTGCACATTGGTGGGGCATGCTGCGGCGGCACTGTCTGCAGTGCCCGAGCGTATCCGACCTGTGACCAACCAGTCGCTGGTCATCATCCCAGCCTGCATCGAGCCAGCCTGAGCTTGCTCTCGTGAGGCAGCGCCCAACAGCAGCACATTCGGTGGCCGAACGACGGCAAGCGCCGATCGAGCCCAGACAGGGCAGCCGTACCCACGTCTCTGGCTTATTGGCGCAGCGAGAAGCCTACTACATGTTGCCTGCTGTCCTCGCAGGTCAAAGCCCAAGTCACCCGAGCAACAACTGCTGAAGCACCGCCGATTCCCGCTGCGGCGCCCACCGACAGCGTCCGCCGCCCTCGCCGGGCGCAGCTATGGCTTTATTCCGATACTCTCAAACTCCTCCATCCTCTCGCCACCGGCTCAGCACTGCAGCTCGGCTGCTCTCGCTGCAGCAGCTTATGCCGCCGACGCCGTGTTTGTGGTCATTCTCATCGGCTGCCGATGCGGATGTGCATGGCCTCTACCTGCCTACCACTGTGCCTCGCTTGCCAGTCCAGTAGGATCCTGAGTGAGTCTCCTGCACCAGCTGCAGGCGCTGTGCGCTACCATGGCGCCAACGCGCAGCAATGCAGCTGCCGGAACAAAGCCCGGCGGCGGCGGCAACAAGCAGAAGCGAATGCCTCCGGAGACACTGGCTGAGTACTGGGAGGCGACGGCAAACCCCCAGGCCACGCAGGCCAGGCGAGCCCTCGCAGCGGGGCATCAACAAGAGGATGGTGCGCGCGCCGCCGGCCAGCGGCTTGCGGTGCTTCCCGAGCCTGTTGGTAATCTGCCTGCGCATGCCCCTAATGAGCACACACTCATGCAAGCTGACTTGCGTTGTATTGCGCAGCGCGACTACTTCTTCCTACCGAGTCGTCGGGTAGTATGATTCAACAAACCGGAATGCTTGCGTCCGAAGAGATTTTCTGCAGTGCCCTTAATCGAGAGAGCTACTGTGTCCGCTCTCCCTTGCACTGTCACTGCCCTTCCTGCATGCCCTCTACAAATGAAAGGCACAATTGGCAGTGCTCTTTGCTGTCGTCCTTTGCCACACTCACACTTACCTTCTCTCGCAGCGTCACTAGAAGGTGCTGAGTCCTGAGAGTTCTCCAAGCCACCAAGCTCACCCCATTCGAATACCAAATTGGGCATCCCTTTCGAGTTGTCACGCCGTTTGCGTATCCGTCCTGCTAACGTCGTGGCATGGCAACAAGCATGGAGAGTCTTGCCAGGCTCATCAGATTCATTTCACAGGTGCGTGCGGGGAATCGGTGGCGATGACATGTGCCAGCAAATCCTTGTAGCAAACACACGTATGGTGCAAGCCACCTGCTGACTCCTGCTGGACGTGGCTGCAGCTCGTTCCGTACCCACTCACAAGCTTATTCGGCATCGCCGGCTGCATATTCACCCTCTGGAAGCTCCTCGGCACAGGTGAGCGGTGCCCTCCTGACCCAAATTGCGGCAGCTGCAAACCCTGCATGATGAGGCCCAGTTTGGAAGCCAAGTTATCGAATGAGGATTGTGTGATGCAGGCCGAATAAAGCAGCTGGAGGAGCGCCGCCCTCCGCCGGCGGTGCCAGGGACAGTGTCTCCTGCGGCAACTGACAAGCAACAGACACAGGCAGAGGCGGGGGTAAGGCAGCATGTTTCATTGTTTCAGCAAGTTGTGGATGGTGGAGGTCCGATGTCCCGCTCAATAAGCCCTGAGATGTTCATGCACTGCGGGCGCAGGCGCGGAGACGGCCACACGTCCTTGCAGGCGTGAGCGCCATCAGCATCTCTGCGCCCGGCGTGTTGCTTGAGGAGACTTCGCCGTCGGACCTCGAGGTGCAGATTCAATGGCCAGCCTCGTGCTTTGCTTCGCTAGTGAGGTCAACACGGCACAACCTGCTCCTGACGCCAAGCAAACCGGCAGTCTCACCAGAACAACGGGGCGCAGGTGGCACATTCGGCTGGATCAACGGAGCCGCTGCCATCACAGCGCGTCACCCTGCGCAGCCTGCGAATTGCAGGACTCGGCGACGCTGCGGCCAGAGGCGGCGCGGCTGCTGCGGCAGGTCTGCGGCGCCTGCGGCAGCGCCGTGGTGCTGGCGCATGTGGAGTCTGACGTGGGGGAGGCCACGCTGCGCGGCGCGCTGGAGGCGGCGGGCCTCCTGGGCAGCGGGCGGGACCAGCTTCGGCCGCACAGGTGCACGCCGGGCCGCGTCCCAGCGTTTGAACCATGGCCCGTTGGCTCTTGCCTGATGCTCTTGATTGCTGGCAGTTGCTACATGCATCTGGAGGCTGAGGCTCTCGTCTGTTGGACTGCAGGTTATTGTTCTGCGGCACGGCCAATGGAAAGGCCTCTATCGTGCGGCAGCTCAGCCCAGACCTGCATGTAGACGGCACGGCGCAGACGATCGTGGACCTGCAGCGCTTTGTGAAGCGCCTGGTGCACTTGCAACAGCAGCCGTCCGGGGCGCAATCATTCCTGCCAAATGTGGAGGTGGTTGCTGCGCTGTCAGCGGCCTTCGAGGACTGACTTAATTTGTAAACCAGCCGCTTATCGTATTGAGAAGCGGTGTAGCTTTCCAGTTGTTGACATTTACACCATATAGATCAAAGATCCACATGGAAAAAAATTCATAGCATCCCAAACCACAAACTGCAGACCAGATTTGCCTTCCGCTTTCCTATGAAAGGTTTCAAGAACTCCTCTTTGCGTCTCCTGAACTCACTCCACCGCAAGTCCGCATATGCCAGGTAGTCGAAGTCGATGGCGGAGTAAGCAGCCTGAAAGAACGCCCACACCCCCCAGAACTGGTGCGACGCCAGCGCAAACACGTTGGCCTCCGCAACCGCCCGCTCCACCTCCTCATCCGACTGCGAGCAGCCAAAGAGGCCAGTGAACAGCATATGGCATGACACGTATTAGCACTGCCACGACGCGTAGTAGCAATGCCATGACACGGACAGGCAAAGCGCGGCACACGGCGTATTGACAGTGTCAGTCGCGCTCACTGGTGGGCTGCCTTTCGCCTCTGTCAGGTAATGCCGCAGGAAGTGCGCGGCTTTTTTGGCGTCTGGGTATCGCCCGTATTCGCACTCGAACCCGGCATACTCGTTGAAGTGATTGCCCTGCGCCGCATGCACACCAGCCTGAGCGCAATGCGTTTGAGGGCGGTGTCGGGCTTTGGCCGTTGCAGGACCGTGGCAGTGAACCTCAGTGTGTGCAGGGCTGGAATTTGAAGTTGCACCAGTGACTGGAAACGAGCATGGGCGCACCCAGTCGAAGCCGCGCTGCATGTGGCAGCTGTACTCGAAGTCTATGAACTGAATGCTCTCGGTCGGCAGCTGCCCTGCTGCGCTGCTCAGGTCCGTCTGCGGCAATTCGCAAGATTATGGTGCTCAGCGCAGGCTTCTGGTCCTCAGCGCAGCGCCTAAATCCAGGGTTCAGCGGCGCCGTGCAGAACACGTCAACGCGGCAGCACTGTGTGAGTGATGTCGACACGCAAGCACTTACCTCAAGCGGGACCATGATGTTGCCAGACAGCAGGTCGTTGTGGCTGCACACGACGGGCGATCCGACGGATTTGCAGACGGCCTCGACTTCCGCCACCTCCGCTTCCAGAGCCGCCAGGTCAACCGCCTCAAAGCGGCGCTGCTGCTCCGCGCTGGGCAGCCGTAGCTGGCGCGCGTCTCTGAGCCTGCAAGTTTGTGCTCTTATGAATGAAGCAACTTGCTGGCACACAAGCTCCTGTGTGTCCTGGTCATCAAAAGCAAGGTGCATCACCGGCTTGCGGCTCATGGCAGGGTGAAGAGGTGTTCAATGGTGCCTGAGGGTTTTCGTCGGTGGGTGCCAGCGACGCCCGTCAACGCGCTCACCAGGTGTAGATCTTTGAGAAGATCTGAGCCTCGCCGGAGCCGGGGATCCGCACTGTGTGCAGCTGCGCCAGGCGGCCAGCGATGGCGGCGGCGGCATTCGGTTCGCACAGCTGCGGCGGCTCGAGCGGTTTGTAGGGTATGAACGCCTCCACCCGCCCATTCGAGAATGTCCCCAGCACCTGCAGCGGTGAGTGGCAGACCTCAACTGCTGCGCGCACCAGCAGCGGCCATGCAGGCTTTGCAGGGAAGGACAGCAGGGATGCGAACGGCACAACCGCAACAGACGTTGTGCTTACCGGCGCTCCAAATCCAGCGGCGTTGAGTCGCAGCAGCACGTCCAGCTCCTCGTGCCGGTCGATGAGGATGTCCGTGTTGTCGCCAAACACGCGCAACGCCACAGGCCCAAGCCCTGCGCCCTCCGGTGCCGCAAGCTTCAGCAGGACGTTGGTGATGCCGCCCGACATCTTGTCGACCTGCAGTGTTCCGCTAGAGTGATCGAATGAGACACTTGATGCTAACGAGAGTGTTGCTTCAAGTGGGTGCTGAGTGAGGATGCATTGCCGCAAAAGAGGTCTGCCGCACAGCGCACCTGGATGTCGCTGGGGTCCACATCTGACCAGCTGGGCAGCAGGTCGATAAGGACCTGCTTGGTGTCAGATTGTAGCTTCTCCCAATCGTCCGTTAGCTCGACTGTACGCTTGATCTGGAACATCAAGTCCCGGATGCCCCTGGGTCAGGTCTGGCCAATTTGCCAGAGACGGCTAAGCACCTTCTGAGCTCAGCTATTTCCAAGTAAGCTGCACGATGGTTGGCGACACTGAGAGTGGCCGACTGCCACGCCCTGTCCATGCATGACAAACTGGGGATGCAGCGATGCACAGCGAACGCTCTGTCAGTCTGGGGATTGCCTCTTCGCCTTCTCCCAGACTACAAAGCACTTGAGATCACGGCTAGCGCTGCGCCTTTGCAGCGCTCAGAGCAAGATAGAATTGAGAATTAGGCCTGTGTGTATCTGCTGCAGAGGATACTGACAGAGAGTTGAACGGTGTAGGCAAAATGACAACAATGTCAATTGCGCTGGCAATGTCTGCACTACTGTGCATTGCGATCTGCCAGAGGGTATGTCGGTTGATGCTGCAGTCAAAGAAGCTGCGTAAATCGATGCCGCAAATGCAAGGCGGCGGGATCCTGGGGTGGTGGCCGGACTTTGCACGGCCAGACCGGCACCGGGTTGTGGCTGGCTGGACGCGCCGCTATGGCAATGTCTTCTTCTACAGAATGTTCGGACATCACGTGAGAATACAACTGATTTCTTTCGATACGTGACCAGATTTGTGGTATATTACATCACGGACGTGCTGCTGACGCACCGGCAGTGAGTGTGGGCGTAAGGCGTTGGCCAGAGGGGCACATGATATGCTCATCGGACGCGTGTCAAGACGTACATCTGCAATATGAGTTGCATTGCCTTCCGGTTACGTATCACAGGGTGTCATCATCACGGACCCGCACATGGCGTCGGAGCTGCTGCTCAACACGGGCAAGGAGGGCATTGACAAGTCGCCCGTCATCCGCAGCCTGGACCTGGTGCTGTCCGGCAGCGGCCACTCCGGCATGCTGACCTCCAACACCACGGAGCACTGGAAGGCGGTCCGCAAGGGCGTGGCGCCCGCCTTCTCCACCGCAAACATCAGGTGCCGCGCCGCCGCAAAATTGGCTCTATCTACCTACTGTATTTTTGTCGATGATCAACAGGCCAGGTTGCTTGGAGAAGGCAGTGACGCGAAGCAGGTGCATCATGACAGCAGCACGGTCCATGAAAGTTCAGGCAGCCCGGCTCATAAAACCGCAGGAAGGGATTCGAGCAGACGCTCGTGGTGGTGGACCAGCTGATCGGCGTCATGGAGGCCATCGGGCCTGACAGGTCGATAGACCTGGACAATGCGGCGCAGCGCGAGTCGCTGGACGTCATCGGACGCATCGGCTTCGACACCGACTTCCAGGCGACGACCAGCATGGCCAGCAACTCAGGCGCCAACAGGGCGCTGGACGCGCTGCATGGCGGTGAGCTGCAGATTTTACGTCATGCGATGACGATCAGGCCCTCTGGCGGCAGGAAGGAGCTTCATGAAAAGGAAGAGGAGGCGTGCAGGCGGGGCATCACATGCTTATGTCTGCGCCGTCATGTCTGCAGGCATCAAGGAGGGCATGGCGCGGGCGACGGATCCGTTGCGCTTCCTGAAGCTGTGGCGGGAAGTGCGCAGCATGCGACTGACGCTGTCGCTCGGGCGGCGTGTCCTATTGTGCTGCGGGTTTTGTGTGTTGACCTGCTGCTCACGTTGAGTTGAGGCGTGGGAAATCTTTATGCGACACCTTGTACATGCTTCGTTCCAACATTCAAATGTGTTCTGCAGGAAGTGCGCAGCGGCATCAGGGCTTGCCGGGTGTACCACGAGGTCATTCGCGAGCTGGCCGAGAAGATGAAGGCCGACAAGCCCCGGTCCGATACCATTGCGGCGCATCTGCTGGCCATCAAGGTGATGTCTGCCGCTCGCGCATGCTTGCATAATCGCTCTTGCCTGCAAGACGCAGCGTCATGACTCGTCGTGCTCGTCACGCACGACTCTACCTCGCATTACGGCGCGTCATCATGCGGCTGTCTGATGCAGGATCCGAAGACAGGCCAGCCGCTGTCCGACCCGGCTCTGGATGCCGAGATCGCCATCATGTTCCTGGCAGGTTTTGAGACCACCGGGCACACGATCGGCAATGCCATGTGAGCGTTGATGTGCATGATGCGTCAAGCAGAGCATGGCCGCCGCACAATGAAGAGCATCAAGATGGGCGGCAGTCTTCCTGGAGCTGCTGCGAATTCGGCGCTCTACGCCTCTCTGCAGGTTCATGATCTCGCAGCACCCCCAGGTGGAGGCCAGGGTTTTGGAGGAATTGGACGCACTGGGGCTGCTGGTGACGCCCGCCCGCCCCAAGCCCAGGCAGATGGAATGGAACGACCTGGTCAAGCTGCCCTACCTGTCCTGCGCCATCAAGGTACTGTAGAATCAACACCTCCTGTGACATTTTCTGCTGCAATGGTCGTTAGAAACAGATGGTGTCCTGCTCATTTGTGCACTCCGCATCATCGTCAGCGCCGCGGCCGGCACATCGCCCCAATCCAGGTTCAGAGGTCGATCAGCACCAGTAGCCTTCAGACCTACGTTCCCGAAACGCAGGAGGCGATGCGGGTACTGCCGGTGTCGTCAGACGGCACGCTGCGCATCAGCCCCCGGGAGCTGGTGCTCGGGCCGCACACCATTCCCGCCGGCGTCGTCATGTGGATGCCCTTCATGTCCTTCTTCAACCACCCGCTCCAGTGGGACGCCGCTGATGAATACCGACCAGTGCGCCTACTGCTGCCCTATGCAAACAACTCGAACGCAAATGCAAACGCAAATGCAAACGCACAAGCATGTGCCTGCACCTGCGCCTGCGCCTGCGAGTGTGCATGTCCGTGCACCATCATCTCATACAGGAGCGCTGGTTGGACGCGGACGCGGAATACGGCAAGCAGCCCAACCCCTTCAACGAGGGCGCCAAGTCGAAGCGCTTCTTCCCCTTCAGCCAGGGCCCCCGGAACTGCGTTGGGCGCGGCCTGGCACACATGAACTACACCACCACCATCGCGAAGCTGTTCTCGCACTTCACCTTCCGCCTCGCGGACGAGGTGCGGGCCACGACCGATGCCTGCCATGATGCGTCAAGTTGTTCGTGATCACTGTACACGCCAGATGCACCAGGCGCACACCGGTGCCAATACAGGTGGCTGCTGATGCGCGTGGCTGAAACATGTTCTCTTGCCGCAGATGGGAGGACCCGAGATGATGCGCGCCAACGAGTACATGAATCTGACGCTGCACCATGCGCAAGGCGTCAAGATGCACTGCGTGTCCCGCGGCAGGATGGTCTGAGCAGCCAGCACAGGTGGCAGCTGTATGCACATGCATGGCGCTGGGTTTCAAGGTGCTAAATAGGTATCACGAGTGCAATATGGGTGCGTGGGCACATGAGCGTGACACCTATCTATTGTTGCTGTGCAATCATGTCTCAGGGAACAGACTGGCAGACAATCGATGGTGTGAGTTGCACGCCGCAGCAGGGAACACGTATCATTGGCGACCGGTGTAGACGTCTTACTTGTCGAATTCGAATTCGAATTCGAACGTCGTAGCGAATTCGAATTCTGTTATGACTCATAACACACTGATCTCACTTGGTTTCAACCTCATGCAGCACCGAGTCTGTCAAACAAAAGCAAACAGCAGCTCAGGGACCGCACACAGGCTTCCATGGCTCGCTCCAGGCTCGATCAAACCGATCTGCAAGCAGTGAGGACGACTTATCTGCACACATAATTCACGATTGCATAGGAGCAGTGCAGATTGCAGACGGCACCGTGCGGCGCGTCACCTGTCCTGGGTGTTGTGTCGAAGAACATGTCGTAGAAAACATGACCTGTGAGAATGTCAACAGCACATCTTCAGCTTCACATCAGGCAGCCTTCAAACTACTAACTCAAGGCTGCATGAATTTGCCAGATAAGGTTGCGTTGCAGATGCTGTGCAGCGTGTGTGTGTATGAACGGCGCCGCGCCGTGCTGCATCAAATTGCCAGACAAGGGTGCATTGCAGGTAAAGGTGCAACCCGTGTGTGAACGGCGCCGCGATAGATGGCGAAGCGGCTGCATCACGTGGTCATACCTGGGTGCTGGTTGACGCAGCACCAGATTGTGGAGTACATCTTCAGGCGGTTTTGGAACTTCTCGGCGTCGCGCGGCTCCGCAAATCCGCCAAAGGCGCCGTGCATCGTGTCAAAATACAGCACCTTGCGGTCCGCCAGTCCCTGCGATTGCAATGTCAAGGTTCTGTGCTCCGGACCCTGACGGTGCACGACAACATGCTTCCAAAGCACGCGGCAGGGTGCACCACGCAGTTTGGGGGAATGTCACGTGGTTGATACGCCTTTCCTGCGATGCATTAGGCGTGCGCGGTCTCCGCTGAAAGGATCATCTGCGCTTGAACGCCAGTTCGAAGGGCAGCCCGACTCGCCTGCAGCGCCGTCTTTAGCTGCGTGTCCGACAGCCCCGGCTTGAGGCGCACGACTCCGTTTGCCTCGGCCGCTGCGGCGCTGCCGTCTGCGCAGCCTGCCGACGTGTCGTCCGCCGCACAGATTTGAACGTGCACCCGCGAGTTGTTCACTTCCTCCGGCAGCCGCGGGTTGTCCAGAAAGGAGTACTCCCGGAAGTCGATCATGGGTCCAAACTCCTCCTCTGGCCGCGGAACCACCATCCTGTGGGGCGGCGAGACAGGGTCGCTGTCCCAGGTGGGCCAGTGGCGCTCAGTGCATGCTTTTGACACAGAGCAATGCCAAATACAGACGCATGGCGCTGGCTCGGGCAGGGCCGCCTGCCACGAGCTGGCTGTTACAGCTGGCTGCCAGCTGGCTGAATATACAGGCGCTGCCGGGGCGGACGTCAGGCCGCGGCATGGCTGCAGGCACCGAAACACAGATGACTTGCAGATGAGAATACTCGGGGAACAGAGGCGCACCCCTCCAGGTCCATGACGTGGTCGAAGGGCGCGATGTAGGGCAGCACCAGGTTGGAGCCGGGGATGATGCCGTCGTGCGGCGCCCACCACCGGTCCAGCCCCGCCCACATTTTGGGGAACACCAGCGCCCGCCCCAGCGTCTGCGCGATGGCCCACGCGCTGCGCAGCTGCCGCATGGGGCACGGCGGGGTGAGTCTGGCCTTGAAGGCAGCGGCCATGTGCACGTGCGGGTGAGCAATGCCGTGGCAACGGATGTACTGCCAGCGCCTTTTGCACTGGCCAATGTTGGCGGCCGGCACACCTGCCGGAAGTTACATCGCGCGGGGGGGA
>JAABUM010002761.1_pt1 | contig 22888 bp, 40 predicted proteins | sample 5559161 | NCBI WGS metagenome assembly JAABUM01 (sample SAMN10711868, study PRJNA513369) | rock metagenome | isolation source: Antarctica rocks | place: Antarctica: Victoria Land, Siegfried Peak nord
CTCTGCATCTCTTTCGCCTCCTCAGCATGCTGAGCTGCTTGTGGGAAACCCTGTTTCTCCTGCCCAGATGGATGGCCTGCCTTTTGACCGTGGGCGATTTTCCGTTTCAAGGGGACAGAAGCGCAGAACCACACAGTAGTGTGGCCTGCGAATCTCCAGCAGTAGGTGCGGGAGCGCCTACTACTGAGTGGGGCGCAACCTTACATTCGCGAGCACCACCATGTGACATCGGCCATACCAACATGCAGTGAGCGTGTTGCTGCATTCGTCAATTGCATGGCAATGTCATCGACTTGTGCGAGTGTGTCCTGCAGATGCATGCTGCTGCATCACACACAATGACGGGGCAGTAGCTGAAGGTGGAAATGCAGATCAGGAAACAACGCTGCAGATGCAAGAGAGCACCTTGCACGACACGGCTGCACCCCGCCATATCAGCACGAAGTCTCCAGCCCACGGCCGCTTTCAGTGCAGCCATTTCAGCGCCGCGAAGAGCGCTACAGCTCACTGTGGGGTACCCCACATGTGGGATACCCCACATACCCCACATGTGGGGTACCCCACAGTTGGGTGCCACACGCGCATTTGGGTACCCCACATGTGGGGTACCCCACATTTGGGTGCCACACGCGCCAGCAGCTGCTGGCGCGTGTGGCACCCAAATGCGGTTGCGGGCGCAAAGTGAGCAATAGCAGCTTGGGCAGCGGGTTGGCCTACACAAACATCAAGGGAGGTCTCTTCCATCGTCGCATCATGATGCGACGATCAATGATATCATTGATGGCTTCATGGGCGAGCACCTGCTGGACGGCAGCGTCTGTCAGCAGCGTGTCGGCAGCGGGGTCGAGGCGCAGCCGCCGCAGCGGCCGCCCAGTGACGGAATCGAACAGACTGGCGCCTGCATACCTGCACAAAGCCAAAAGCGAGGCTTTACATCGTCCAGCTGTGCGCTGACCTGATGTGCAAGAGAGCAAAAACCAACCCCAAAACTCAAAGTGCAATTGACCTTCAAATGTCTCGGAAGACGCGCACCCCTCCAGGTCCTCGCCGTTGGAGTCGTGACGGACGATGACGTCGTCCCGCTGCCGGGCGCCACCACCAGCGCCACCGGCTTGCTGGGGTAGCGAGCCACCCTGCAGCATATTGAGAGGCGTGATTGGTTTGCAGCATCTGGTTTCAAGTACATGCCATGTGAGGACACGCACTTGATCTGCCAAAAGCAATGTGCAGAATTCCCTCTGGCCCAGCAGTCGTGCTGCACACTGGAGCGTCTGGCAGCGACACAGGTGCGGCTGCTGATTCGATGACCTCAGGTTGACCGCAGGCTGCTCAATGTTCTTTCAAAGGATACCTCATGCAGCCGTCAGGGATGTCGCCAGCGGCGGGCAGCGCCTCGGACGCGGCCGCCAGCACGGCTTTGGTTGCGGTGGCCGCCAGCGCCGCACCGAGGTAATTTCTTACCAGCGCCTCGCCGAGACCGCGCACCACCTCCATGGTATCAATGTCGGTATGTACAGTGGACTGGGCTTTGACGGACCATTACAGATTTCTCGGCACAACGTCAGGCGATGTAATGCTGCAGCATGCCGTGTGTCTCAGCTCGATGCCCGCTGCATGGCCATCGGCGGCTACTGGCGGGGGCACAGCCATCATGATTGACTGAGTGCTACTCGAGGGCCAGAGGCAAATGCCCACTTTCAGTCTCTCGCAGCATCACGCTTGAGTATAAGGTAGTTTCATATTGATCGCATCTCTAGAACAGCCCACCATGCGCACCATCGTGCTCTGACTTGCCGTGAATCGAAGGCCATCCGTGCAGGGCCACAGTTACCTTCAGCGGCTGTGCTCGCCCACATTTGTCACACAGTCACAAACACGCAAATCAGCAACATCCTGGTTCGCTCATCAGGTGTGAATTGGCTCCGCCTCCATTCGAGCAAGGGTCCCAGCATTTTCACGGACTGCACTTTGCAGTGCATGTCCTTCACCATTGAGCCAATGCGACGCAGTGTACATCAAACCATCGTGTGTTGCATGCAGTGCCGCGTTCTGGGCCTGGCCTGGCCACCCACTGAGGAATTCTCGCCCAGCGCCCTGGCCGCATCTACAGCATGATGAAGCGGGCTCGCAAGGCGGTAGGCGGCGGTGCCACCAAGGTACGGCTGCTTGTTGCAAATCCATGCATGCATCGCGAAGTTGACAGCGACAGCTGCATGCTCAGGATACTCGACGTTCAGACCCACATGCTCCTCACCGCTGATGGCTTTCCCTGCTGTGTATGCAGGCGGATGGCATTTTCGATAAGTATGCAGAGGCGTCAGCAGACACCATCGGACCTGATGGTGAGTGGACCACAGCTTGTAGTTCACCACGTCACAGCCAGCATGCAGAAGCACGCTGATGCAGGATGTGCTGATGCAGGCGCGGTTCGCTGCGTGCAGCGGCACACACATCACCGCCCAATCCCGCTGACATGTCTGCAGGTGTCGAGCGCTTCTGTACAGATCTGGGCCTGGACCCTTCAGACAAGCGGGTGCGCAGCAACCGGCGCCTCTGGCGTGGCCAATCTTTTCGCACCACCATGCTTCCGTTCAGGCCGTCAGAGCATGCGCTCTCGCCACACGCAGTGTAGTATGCGCTGCATGCACGACTAATCTGGCAAGCCCGATCATATGTTACATACAGGTGCTGCTGCTGGCGTGGAAGATGCGCGCCAAGCGGATGGGCTACTTCAGCAGGGATGAGTTCCAGTCAGGTGAGGGGCCGCCCGCTGACCCTTGGTCTGCCCATCGACCGGGTGAGTAGTGAACGCTGCCAGGCCGGCCACCCCCACTGCATGCAATGCGGCAAGGAGGTGATGGTGAGGGCGCTGGTGGCGCTGGTCAAGCGGCTCGCTACCCAGGACATTCAGGAACAATATTTTGCGTCTGCACTGCCAAGGAACTGACTTGATCTGCCGCAGGCCTGGCTGAAGGCGTCAAACGGCAATGCAGGTCAAGCCGCGTGCTGCTGGCCTTGGCACGGGGTAGTGACAACGTATTGATTGACCGGCCGTCTCGATCGTCTTGCCGCAGGCCTGACGGCGCTGAAGGCGACGACGGTGGCGCAGATGAAGCGTGCGGGGCCGGGTGTGAGGACAAACAACCTGGGAAGCTCCAATCGTTTTGAAGTGTGACACATCGTCCTTACTGGATGTTCCTTTTAACGTGCTGCAGGGCTGGCAGCGCTGAAGGCGACGACGGTGGCACAGGTGAAGCGGGCGCTGCCGGGCGTGGAGGAGGAAGTGGACGCGGACCCGGCCGCCTTCCAGGACTTCTGCACCTTCGCCTTCAAGTTCTGCCTCACGGTGCGCCTTCTGGTTCTGGATTCAGCTTCACCACGACTTATGCACATTCGCCTCCACAGTGCGCCTTCACACTTCAGCGTTTCCAAGACTTTTGCACCTTCGCCTTCACCTTCTGCCTCACGGTGCGCCGTGCGCTCCCGTCGTGAGAGCTGCGGGTGAGCAAAGCTGGGCGTCCCAATGGCAGCGGCGCTGCTGCTGCAGATGCACATGGAGCAGCATCATGCTCCCGCGACCAGCAATGTTTCTGAGCCGTGCCCAATGGTAATCCTGTCTGGACTGCATTCTGAGACCCATTGTAGACCCGTTGTAGACCCGTTGTAGACCGGTGCAGGCGCCGACGCAGAAACTGATCGACATTGCCGCGGCGGTGCAGATGCTCTCCGCCTCCACGATGTTTTCTGTCCGACATGTCCGAACTAAACCCGAATTCTGACCGGTTGTGCTTCCGCCTCGTGCAGGAGCCGACGCAGAAGTTGATCGACATCGACACCGCGGTGCAGATGCTGACCATCGTGATGCCCAGCGAGCCGCTGCAGCCACCCTTCTGCGACTTCCTGCAGCAGCAGACCGAGTACAAGGTCGTCAACTTCGACCAGTGGACCAGCTTCCTGCGCTTCACCCAGGACGTGCGCTTTCTGGAGATGTTGTGCTTCTCCTGGAGCCGTTGGCGGCAGCTGCATCCCTGGCCGGCAGCGCTTTCCTGACGGTGCAGGCATCCCTGATACCGCAATGATATTGCAGTCCTGCACATGCTGGTGCAGTGCACATGTGATGCGATGTTAGGTGAAACGCAGACCTACTCCGTGACTAGGGCCTGCAGGTACGCTCCTAAACACCCAAACATTGCATGTCAAGCAACAAACAACACCCAAACATTGCATGTCAAGCATAAACCTTCGTGTAACGCAGGTGAAGCCGGACTTCAGCAACTACGACGAGTCGCAGGCGTGGCCGCTGCTGCTGGACAACTTCGTGGAGTGGGGCCAGGCGCGCACCACGCATACATTTCAACTTTTGCGTGTGTTTCGAAGCTCGCAAGTCGCCCAGCAACCCTTTGCATGTGCACACCTGTTGCGGTGGTGCATGTGGAAACCCTAGACCAGATGCAAGGCAGAGGTCGCTGCGGTGGCTTCTGCCAGGCGTTTTATCGCTTGCAGAACGGTCATGCCTCGTCCAGCGGTTGAGTGACCAATCTGTGCTACTGCCCCTGCTGCAGGAGCAGCATTCCAAGCCCATCGACCTCACCTGAGGCAGCTGCAGCATCTGCCGCAGCCGGCTCTGCAGACGCGGTGGCGGCGCGGGCAGCCCTCCACTCGGCTGGTGCGGCGGTGCAGGCCTTTGCAGTTGGCAGCAGGTGCTGCTGCGCCTGTGGTCGGCGCATAGCGGGTCCTCCTGAGCCCGCAAGCGCGCGTGTCGTTTGAAACGATTTGAAGGGTCAGCGGATGAAGTATTCAGAAAGCTTTCCACAGAGCTGTCATTTCAGGTGATTCCTCCCACTGTATGAGACCGCCGGCGACACCAACCTCTAGAAATGTATCTTACATCATGACCCACCATCAAGGCAGTGCTTCGGATCACAGTGACTCTGTCATACCTAGGCGCGACAGCCCCTACGCATCCACACACGGGCGAATCTTATCGCAGAACGCATTCCCACCCCCGCCGTCGATCCTGTCAGTGAGGGCTGCGATTTGACAGGTGCGCATAGCACTCTGGCCTGAGGACGCCCACATAGGGCAGCGACCGGTAGGCCTGCAGACACAGCGTGGGAAGCTGTCAGACACAAGCCCATACACATGAAGATCGCTGGCATGTTTCGAGCTTGCACCACAATTCATCATCTCACATCCTTCATAGGGGGCAGCCGGGGAGCGGAGGCGGCTCACCTCGTCAAAGTCCAATCCGTAGCCGACCACGAATTCGTTGGGGCACTGCAGCTGCACTTACATACCGTCAGCTTACATACCGTCAGCTTACGTACCGTCAGCTGCGTCGCCAACGCTTCGGCTTGTGTGCAATACATCCGCAGCACGTCTTTCGGGTGTCAGGTGTGTAGAGGGTGGGTTGCATGGCGAGGGGTAACTTGTGGGACCCGCACCGGCAGGGCGCAGAAATCGGGCTGGATGGCGACCTTCCGCCGCTCCGCCTTGTCCAGAAGCACCGCAACCTGCGGGAATGGAGGATTGCTGGAGCCCCCAGAGGCAACGGGAGGAGTGCTTCTCAGCAGGAACGCCGCCGCCACGCCAGCTGCACCGGCACCTGCGGGCGGAGGAACCACCCGACGGATAGTTGGGGCATGGCGGAGAAGGAGGGATGCGAATCTCGACACAACGGATGCCGTCCCAGCACCCAAGATTCCTCCCGCCACCCACAACTGCAGGCGCAGGAGAAAACGCTCTCAAGGACAAGATCCAGAGTGGAGCTCCCAAAATGCAGGCCGGACATCTCTCGAGCTGGCAGGTGTGACGGGTCAATCCTGGCCGGGGGTTTGTGGCAGCAAGGTGCCCTGAGCTCGATGTAGGACTGCAGGAATCTGGGATGCAACAAGATGTCCATCCTTTTTGTTCAGATTCTAATAAATTTGGAAATGGTGCTCACCTTGACGGACGCTGCGCCCGCAGCCTGCAACCGCTGCACCACCCGCTCCAGGGTGGCCCCCGTGTCGATGATGTCCTCCACCTGCGCAAGCAGCATCTCCAAACGTCACACCAGTTGCGGCAACCTGCCGCAGGCTGCAGGCATGCTGCCGGCTTGCTCTGAGGGCCTCCCCTGCACTGCAGCGTCCCGTTCGCTGCGCTCTCCGCCGGGCTCCCTCCGAGCTGCCGCTGCCCGGCCGCCAGGCCATTAGCCCCATACGCCAAGGCACTCACCACGAGGATGTGGCGGCCGGCGACGGGTACCTTGCTGGCCGCGAGCTCGATGCGCACTTCGCCGTCCGACTCTGTGGAGGCCCCGTAGCTGGAAGCCGCGAAGAAGTCGACCGACAAGCCGGCAGGCACCGGGGTAATTGCGCGTGCCAAGTCGCTCGTGAACATGAAGGCGCCCGTCAGCGCCTGCACATGGGCAGGAATGGACAGGGTTGGCGGCGTGTCGACGGCACACGGATGCTTTGCCCGCTGACAGGTAGGCGGAGCCTCAGAGTGTAGGAAGAAAGGTGGCCTGCACCTACTGCGGCAGAGCTGGCAAGTTCCATCGGGTGGTAATGCGATGCACAACACGCCAGTGCAAGCGAATTTGCGGCCGCCTGATCGTGGATGTGGGGAATGAGAATTCGCACCCCGAGCAGCAGCGGCCGCTTATCCGCGTACTCTGCCGCCAGCTGCCTGCGCGCCGTAACTGAAGTGTTCATTCAAAAAGCAAGAAGACGGCTTCGAGCAGAAGGCGCAGGAAGCTGTTGATTCAGCAACAGCCCCAGCATCTGCTGCGACGGGCAGCAGTGGCGGCATGTCCATCAGGTTTGGCGCCGCACCTGCCGAGCTTGCCAACTGCCTCAGCGATGACATCTGTGCTGTATATGACTTCAAGGATGTCTGGGTGCAAGTCTGCACCGTCTGCCTGCCGATCCTCCGCTGCCGCCGGCGTGGCTGCCATGCTGCGCCGACCGCAGCTAGCCGTATCCCCAAGTCTGGGTCTCGCAAGGGAACAGCCATTATCAGAACGAGCACTGCCACACGAGGTCGTGCTATGCTGCCTCGCCTGCGAGCGCGGCGGTACTCCACTGCTGGGCGAGGGTTGATGCCAACAAAGCTGCTGAAAAATATCCAGGCGTGGAGAACTGGCACTCGCTGATCGGGGACAGTACATGTTTAGGGATCGACTCGTCCATCAAACCATCGGTTGTGCCTTTGGAATGTCGTTTGCCGAGACGGTGCTGGCGGATGACTAATAGCACATGTGAGCGGCCAAGATACTTTAGGCACTTACATTCCACTTCTGCAGCATTGCACGACTTTCACAACACCTCCTGACATCACACCGACCATCAACCGTAGTGTCGAAGGGAGTCGCACCATTGAAGCGCATTCAAGGGCCGTCACCCGCGTTCCTGATCTGAGCCAGCAGTTACCGGCCAGCCGATTGAATCCATGGCGTTGCCGCTGACTCGTGTCTCGGGGCTGACCCAGCCTTGTAGCCTGACTGCCCTGCCGAGGACGGGTCTGCTCTGCAGCAGAAGCAGCAGCGGGCTGATCGCCGCTGGCCAGCGCACGTCACTCGGAGCCGCACTGCGCATGCACATGACGCCGAGGGGCCTGCAAGGTGAGGAACTTGAACCTATGGATGGTTTGAGCATCCCTGATCCACTCGCGATGCATTCCAGCACACCCTGGCGCCGCAGTGCTGGCACTCACTTCCAATCTCGGTGCTGAGGGTCACCGCTGCGTCGACATCGCCGCCACTTATGTTGCTTCGCTGTTGGCACTCCTTCACCAACGCTTGCACAAGAGCTTGAACCCGTCTGCTTGCCTCGTGTTTGTCACAGGCCTCGACCTGCTGCGGCCAGCAGGCGGAGCGCCCTCGCCGCGACACACTGTGGCCGCTGCCTCAGCCGACACCGCAGACGCGCCCACCCGCCAGACCCTGCGGGTGCAATACCATGCTGAATAAACGATACGGAATGCTGGTTGTGTGCAAGCGCAGCGACTCCAGCGGCATCCTCTGAACTCTGACATGCTTATGACCGGATCCTCAACTCCTCACTAGGCATGACGGATGTGCACATCGTGCCATGCTGTGTTTCTTCTAGGAGCGCGCGGAATCGGAGCTGCAGGCGGCTCGGCAGCGGCTGGCGGACGCCGAGGCGGCTGCGGCGGCGACCGTCGCCCAGCGCGCTGCGGCTGACACCGCCAGCAGGTGCTGTGCTGCACACAGCATTTGCATCCCAACACGCTGATGATCTCGCCTGGTTGCTGTTTCCCAGCTCCATTGCACATCGGTTCTCAGAGGCCACATCGATTCGATGAGACCAGTACCAAGCGATGTGTGGAACCTGCAGGCTGGCTGGTGAGGCGGAGGGCCGCGCAACTGACGCTGCATCTGCGGCCGACGCTGCTGTCGCTGACGCCGTCGCCTCAGTGCGAGGCGCACTGGCGGCAGCGGCGGGCGGCGCGGCGGATTCCGCGGCAACGCCGCCGCTGTCTGACATCAACTTGGCGGGCCTTGCGGCGGCGCGACTGGCGGCGTGGCGCATCCGCCACCCGCAGGCCTCCAATTATCAGGTGCATGGCCAACTCTGAATGCGGGTCGCCTGGTGACTGTGCATGCCATCATGGCCCCAGCTCTCCCCGCACCATTCTGAGCACCGCTGCGTCACTCACAACCCTGGACATGCATCACGTTTGCCTTGGTGAAGCGGAAGGCGGACGAGCACAAGACTTTTGGGACAGCAGCCACACTGTCTCGTGTGCGGCATACCAACTGATGTCATGCCCAATCACCGCTGCAGGAGGTGCTGACGCTGAGCTGCGGGCTCAGCGGCGACGGCGGGCGCCTGTCCGCGGCGCTTGCCGCCGCAGAGGTGGACGGCCGCCGCTACGGCGTCGTCGCCATTGCTGTCGCAGGCGCCGCTGCCGGCGGTGATGGCGAAGCGCCGGCGGCGGGCGACGGCTCGTCGGCGCTGGCGGGCGCGCAGCTGTACTGGGGCTGCGCAGAGCAGGCAGGCCGCGGCTGGCGGCCGCCGCCGCAAGGGTGGCACACCGATCCGGACGTGTCGTACCCAGCAGGTGGGGCTGCTTAACCTTCTTCGCGCGTTACAAGGGATGGATCCACATCCAAGCATTGAGAGTAACCATGCGCGCCAGGATCTCGCAAGCAACGACTGCAGCAGCTGGAGTGTGGCATGCGCGGCTGAGGTCGAGCAGGGCCATGGAAGCTGTGCCCAAAGTTCCCAGATGAATTGGAGCTGGGAGAATGAACGTAGCTGCGAAATTAACCTCCAATTCGCACCTCTGCCATCGAAAACAGGCCGCGCTTGGAAGACGCCTTTCGGCGACTTCGAGCTGCAGGGCGGTGGCGGCGGCGCAGCGCACGCAGTCGTGCTGCAGGTTTGTTTCGCCTGACCTTTCGCCTGACTGCCAGCTAAAGGCAACGGAACCTGTCTGCCAGGCTTTGCTTGCTAGCTGAGCCCATCACTCCTTCGTGCTGCTACGTGTTGCCCTTGCTCACATCGAGCCATGCGTGGACACCCAGCACATGTGTTGATGAGGTGCACGCTCTGCCGCAGCTGCCACTGGAGGGGCCGCTGCATCGCGGCGGCCTCGCTGCGGTGGTGACGCGGCCGCCAGGGCAGGGGGAAGAATGGCTCAAGGCGGAGGGCGGCAACGATATCTACCTCGACTTTGGTGCGGTGAGCGTCTTCATCTTCAGGGTTTTACGGCAGCATCTGGCTGTGTCGAAGAGCATTGGTTCCTTGTGAACTGCAGCTTTCCTGGGCACAGCAGTGGAGTTGACAGGATGGTGTTTGCAGCTGGCTGCCCCCGTCTGAGGTCCAGGAACCTGACGAAATCCAGCAGTCGACCCTCATAGCTGGAACCTCTGTGCGGGCAGGCGACTCGGGCGCTGGACGGAAATGGCCCGCCGGCCAGCGCTGCAGCACCGCAGCCGTCCGGGCAATGGGAGCTGCGCGAGGGCGGCAGCTCGCCGCCTGCTGCGCCGCCGGCCGGCGGCAGCGCCGTGACTGGCACACCGGAGGTGGATCATATATGGATCATGAGACGTGTCGTACTGCTCGTGCCAGGATCCATTCTGCATGTTGCAGGCTGCATGGCAGCCTCCTGCACAAAGCTGCAGGGCCTGCCATGCACGAGGGAGCTGCATGCATGGAAGCCTGTCCCTGTTGCAAGTGGCGCGACTTACAAGTTTGAGCGATTCCTGCGACGTGAGCGCTTGGCGACGCCGGAGCAGCCGCTGGGCGCTGCAGCGCGACCGGCAGCTCGGAGCAGCAAGTCCGCTGAACATAGCCAAACATATCAGCCTGCAAACCCTGCTCCTGCTGCGACAGGAGCGCCTGGCAGTCCTGGAGCAGCAGCTGGACGGCGTCGCGGATTCAGCGGCGCGGGGCGGCACCTCCGCCGTCAGCGCCGCTGACATGGCGCGCGCAGCGGTGGCGGAGGCGAGGGCCGCGCTCGCGCGGCAGCAGGAAGCTGCGGCCGAGGTTCATTCGCTGCGCCAGGAGGCCGAGTCGTACAACAGGCCAGTCACTCGCATGCGCCAAATTAGTCATCGCCTTGCGTGTTGGGCAGACAAGGTGCTAACCCTGTCCTTGTCCTGGGATGATGCCACACATGCTTTGCAGACACGACAGCAGGCCCCACATTGGCGCGCAGGAGTCTGCAGCAGCAAAACCCCTAAATGCTGTTGTTTCCACATGATGAGTCACTCACAGTGAAAGCTCCCTTCGCGCAGGCGCGCTGAGGAGGCTGCCGAAGGCGCCACCAGTGCGGCCAGCGGCCTGCGGTCGGCGGTGCAAACCGCTCGCGCGGCGACGGCACGCCTGCACGGCGAGGCCGCCGAGATTCCAACGTCTATCCTGTACCAGGTGTGCGGCTGCTGGCAGAAGAAAAGCTGGTGACTGGAGCAAAAGCGCCATCCTGGTACCTGTTTAGACGTGTTGCCTATTGAATTTCGATAGGTCAGAGCTTGATGTTGCGATGGGGACTCACTCGTGAGAAAGGGCGAGCACAGCGGTGGCACTCGTTGCAGCGACAGTCGTCACCGAAATGAGCAGGCCGACCGTCCCTTCGGACCGCACCGGTACCTTCGATGTGTCGCGTGCAGGTGGCTGAGGAACGGCTGCGGGGCCTGCTGCTGTGGGCCGACAGCCACGAGGAGCGGTCCGGTGGCGGCGGCGGCCGCGGCAACAATGCGGAGGTGCACTGCAGGAGCTGCTGCCAGATGTCGTCTCATTCGCATCTGGCGGCAAGGGTTTAGGTTTTAGGGTGCAGCCTTTTGACAAGCTGGCCTGCGTCTTGATTCGGTGCTTTGACGATCGTGTGCCCCTCTCAACGCAAGCGTGAAGCACGATGACGGCTTCACATCAGCTTGCTTCGAACCTACAGCTCTGTGCCGTGCAGGCGCCCACCCTTGTCACAGTCGCGCAGCTGGAAGATATTGCATTCAGGGTTTAGGGTCAAAACCAAATGCGCAGCTGGGGGCGCTCGTGGCGCTCTGCCATCGTTGCAGCCTTTTCTTGGCACACAGACGTACCAGGCTCCTCGGCTTGCAGGCGCCGGCGGTGGCTACTGTAGCGCAGCTGGAGGGCCTCGACGGGCAGCTGGTGGCGCTGGTGGCGCCGTGTGAGGAGGGGGGCCGGCGCACCGCCGTCATCGCCGTCGCGGCGGCGGAGGCGTTTCCGGACGGCGCTCTGGAGGGCGCGAAGCTGCACTGGGCGGCGGCGCCTGGGCCCCACCGCGGCTGGCAGGGCGTGCCGGGCGGCTGGACGACAGAGCCGGAGAACACACGTGATGCAGGTGTGCGGCCTTCTCAATTGCTCGATGTTTCTTCATGTCTGCTCCCACCGCGGCTGGCAGGGCGTGCCGGGCGGCTGAACGATGGAGCCCGAAAACACCAGCGACGCAGGTGTGAGCTGCTGCGACTGCTCTGGTCTGGCTGCTCGAGGGTCGTTACGTCAGGAAGCTCCCACCGCGGCTGGCATCGCGTGCTGGGCACGGCTGGCATTGCGTGCCGGGCGGCTGAACGACGGAGGCCGAGAACACCAGCGACGCAGGTACGTAGAAGGGTTGGGGTTGGACCGCACACACTGGCAAGGCACCAACGACAAGGAGCGGAGTGTAGCTGTGGCATCGGGGCTGCCTGGTGCACAGAAAAATGTGCGCAGGCATGCGGCCAGCCCCTGCACCGATTTTGCTTAGCGGCACCTGTGAGCAGAGAGACTGAGGTTGACGGCTGAAAACCCTGTTATAAAACCCTAGAAAGCCCTACACAACACTTCTTTCGCTGCCGCAGGGCATCCCGCGCTGCAGACTGACATGGAGGCGGTGCCAGCGGCGCCGCTGTTAACGCGGCTGGGCAGCCGCCCTTGCGCCAGTGTGCTGGCCGCCACGCTGCAGGTGCGAAAATCGTGTGTCCGTCTCCAAGCCTACATGATCTGGCACTGCACACTGCAGTGGCAGGTGCGCTCCCGCAGCATTCGCCGCGTGCATGCTCGCGTAGCTGCCGGCGTGCACAAGTTCGGGGACAGGGTTTGCGTGCAGCAAAGCCTTGAAGGAACCCTTGACGCACAGCGGCACAAGAAGTGACATGAGCGATCCTGCTCATGCAAGGGCTGCAATGTTCCAACTGCTTGATGCACACAGCGTGTGAACACAATCAAACATCACGCGGCAGCAGGTTCAAGTTGATGGACGTAAAACCTCCTCACACGGTGCCATGGGAGACATGACGCCAGGGCGCACCCTGCAGCGGGGAGGCATCGCGGGCTCCCGGCAGGTACTGCGCCTCACCCTTTGCAGAGGGAACAAATCGTGTCGTTGCGACTGCTGAATTTCGAACCAAATTTGATTTGCAGGTGCCGCCGGAGGGCACCCTGGAGCGAGGCGCCGTGGCGAGCGTGCCGGCAGATCCTGCGTTTCACAGAAGGGAAAGCCGATCCATGGCCGTTCAGGCTCGCAAAGCACTATTGACAGCGTACAACAAAGCCCATGCGCAGGTGCCTCTGGAGGGCACCCTGGAGCGCGGCGGCGTGGCATGCGTGCTGGCGGCGCCCGGCGGCCGCTGGTTTGGGCGCCAGCAGACGGGCGAGCCGCGCTCCGACTTCTTTATCAGCACCCGCCATGTGGGTGTCATTCGGGCTGTCACCCGTCATGTTGGCTAACACCATTCGTTGCCCAGCACCTGCCAGCGCCTGCGTCTGAACGAATCCGCTCCTGACACGCAACTTCAATGCTTTCAAGTCGCCATCCTGAGAGACACTGGCGGCTTTGATCAGCAATCCCATGTCGATGGGCACAGCATTTGGTTCCCCAGCGTAGGACTACCACGAACGCAAAGGGTGGTCATCCTCTGTTGCTTGATCGGGTTGTGCAGGCCGCCCAGCACTTTCAGCAGCAGGGTTTTTGACGCCGCCCCTGGAGACCCGACTGGGGGCGGCGCGTGGGGGTGATGGGCCTGCTGGTGATGACCAGCAAGCCAACGGCAGCGTCGACGCGGCGGCAGCGGCGGCCAAGCCCCAAGAGGTCGGAGCCAGCGGCGGCGGCGGCGTAGCGGGTGCCAAAGCGGCAAAACTGCCGGAAGCAGCAGAGGAAGGCCGCAGAAAAGCCGTGGAGGCAGACGGCGGCAACGCAGAAGCAGCGTCGCCGGTGGCAGCGGCAGAACATCCGACCGAGGCGGTAGAGGCAGAAGGTGGAGCGGCAGCGGAAGCGGTGCCGGTGGCGGCGTCGCTGGTGGAGAACATCGCGGGCCGCGAGAGCAAGGCGGAGCGCTCCTTCATGCACCGCTACAACATCGGCGCGGTGAGAACTCGGTTGCCACTCTCGCGGTTCACAGGGCAGGCTGGCGGAATTCTATTGCTCATAGCCATGCATTTCAAGCTGTTCTTCTCTGCGCCCCTCTCCTGTTCAACGGAGACTGCAAACTGGGGCAGCCCAACTGGTCAAGCACGTCTTCCTGAATGTCCCTGCTTCGCTCGCGTCGACAGGAACTCGTGGAGGCGGCGTTGGACGCGCCCGAGGGCCGCGTCGCGGGACTGACCGCCCTCGCGGTGTGGCTGCGACTGGCGGCGATGCGAAAGCTGACATGGAACCGGAACTTCAATGTGAAGCCGCGTGAGATCAGCGCTGCGCAGGTATCATACATGAACAGCGTTGAGGGCGAATTCGTTGCTCTCATTCGTGCACCCTGAAACCTTGCTGCTGCCTCAATCAGCTGGCATATGCGGCATGAGGCATGCAGACAATGTACCCTCTGGGGCTCAATTTTTGGAGCCTCACTCCCTTCCTCTGCAGTTGCAAAAATGGCTGAAAGGGCGACTGGCGCACATGTGGCGGCGCCTTTCCAAACTCAGCCCCATTGCGCGGCTGACGTTGGCGAACGCTCCAGAGTCTTCGACAGACACCCATGCCAACCAGTGCAGCTCTTGAATCCTGTTGTCGCCTTGCCTGCACAGGAGGGCCTGAACGGACGGCTGGCTGACGTGTGGCGGCAGCACCCCGAGGCGCGGCCCGTCGTGCGGCTGGCGCTGGCGGCGGTTGGCCGCGGCGGCTCCGGTGACCTGGGACAGCGCATTCGGGACGACATCCTGTCCATCCAGTCCGCCAACGGCGCAAAGGTAACCGATGCATGATCCGTTTTTGACCCCGTCCGGCGGTCGGACTGCTGGGCGACGAACGCACGAGGCAGCAGATCTAAGCGCAGCCGCGGGGCTGCATCTCAGTCTGGCAGATGGTCGACAGAGGTTGCAAGAACCCTCCATCTTGCATGTTCAACAAGGAAGGAGCCGAAGACGGAGCTGCGCAACAAACAGTCGCCGGCCGAGGTCGCCATCTGCAGACGCTTCCCTCCTACTGGTTGACCTTCTTTTGTTTCCTTTGTTCCACCGTGACGTCGTCTGCAGGGAGGCATGATGGAGCAGTGGCACCAGAAGCTGCACAACAACACGTCACCCGACGATGTCGTCATCTGTGAGGCGCTGCTCGCCCACATCGACACTGGCTTGGACATCGGCGCCTACTGGTCCACGCTGCAGGTGGGCGCTGCTCGGTTCCAAAACCCAGACGTCGTTCCTGAGATGCATGTCATGCCTTTCGCTGGCCTGCAAGGCGCTGCTCGCCTGCATGTACTCCAGCCTGGACGTCAGCGCGCACTGGATGGCTTATCTGAAGGTGACCGATAAGTAGTTGCGAGAGCTCGTAAGATCGAACGTTTGTATCACAATATTTTTCTGTAGCTGAAGTTCTTCCTGGTCCGCGCTGCAGGTGAGCGTCTCTCCTGGTTCCGATCACCGAATGTCGGTATGAACACTGAATGTCATCCCTGTCGCCCACACCGACTCCACTTGGGACATGAGCGCCTAGCCGCCGTCCATGCCGCAGCTGCGCCGCTGTGTTTGGTGATTCCGACTGGTTCGGAGTGGAACACTTGAGCGAGTGCTGCATTGCAGAAGCAGCTTCGTTGCTGCCATAATATTGCACCCCCCTCTGGACGCATCTGCACGTGCTCGCTGTACCCGATCTTCCTCCACTCACCGGCTCTGGAACACTCATCAAGAGAGAACACTGAACCTCCAACAGGCGCGAGGCGTGACGGAGGCTCGGCTGGCGAGCTACGACCGCGCGATCACGTCCGAGCCGTCCTTCAGCGCCGAGCAGGCGCCCGGCCTGAAGCGCGACCTCACCGACTACCTCGCCACGCTGCGGGTGCGTCTGTTGTGCTGGTTTCAGTCACGCCACCGGGCGTCGAGGTGTGCCAGCCTGCGGCGGTGTTCGAGCTTCGGGGCTGGGGTTGCGTCGGCCTGCTGCTGGGTGCCCTGCCTGCACCTGGCCAGAGCTCCGTCGCCGTGCCGCAAAAGGCGTGCAGCTGGCACCCCGTAGAAACCTGGCCTGCGTGGGCATTCTGTGCTGGGATTCCGCTGCCTTCACACCCTGTGTGTGGATTGCTAGGCGGTGCACTCGGGAGACGACCTGGCGTCCGCAGCGGAGCGCGTGCTGGGCTTCCGCAAGAGGAGCCGCAAGCGCAAGGAGGTGGTGGTGGAGCGCATAACAGAGCTGGCGTCGTCAGAGTTCGTGGCGCTGCTGGAGGCCGCCGCGGCAGCGCCTCCAGCGGCGAGCACGGCTGGCGCGGAGGACGGTGCTGATGCAGCGGCAGCCAGGGAGGCCGCAAAGCCTGAGGTGGGTGATGGGTCCTGCCATTGGCGTGTCGCGCAGGCAAGACGGCGCAGCAAGTCCCCTGGCCGGGGGGCGGCCGGGCATGCAGTGTTGTGAGCAATGGTGTCGCTCCTCGTTGACGCCAGGTCGGCAGGTCCCGGGTGGGTGCAATTTTTATTTTTCTTTTTATTTCGAAAATTTAAATAAATTTCATAATAAATAAATTTTTCGTACCGGCGGCACTGCGGGGCATCTGGGCTCCTGCTTGGCTTGCCCACCCTGGGACCAGCTTCTCTCGCGAATGAGTCTCCTTGCGGAGGAACATCTTCGCTGCCTCCTGCCGAGCATTGGTGTTTCCTTCTGCAGACAGCTGGCCCGGTGGCGATTCTGGATCCACAGCTGCGGGTGTTCCTGGCCTGTTTTTTTCAAGAATTCTGAGAATCATAAATTTTTATCCCGCCGGCGATGCGATCTCTGTAGTCTTTCAGTGCAGTCTGTCATTGCATTTGCCTGCTCTTGCAGGAGAACGGGCCAGTGGCGGAGCTGGAGGCGCAGCTGGCGGCGCTGGTGGCCGCCCGCCGGCGGCTGGCAGCGTCGCTGGACGCTGTGCCCGCTGAACGCCTCTGGTGACCCCAAAACCTGCTCCAAGCGCTTGCTTGCGGAAGTAAGCGGCACAACGACGTAGCACTGTCCGGCCGTCGCTGCCCCGCTGCACATGTGCTTGCTTCTACTGTACCACGGGGAAAGCCGCATCGTGTCTTGAGTTGCCGTGAGGAAACCTCAGAAACCTACAGGCTGCCTCCTTCAGCTAACGGGTGGTCCAGCCGCAGTGCAGCACTGTTTCTGGAGCACCGGCAGGCTCCAAGGCCAGCCAGCTTATTGTGTTTCAGTTTGCTGTCTCACGTAAACTACAGGCGGTACAATTGACAGGCGATGGCTGTTTGCGCTTACTGTGCCTTTGCGGCGATGCGCTGTTCCTGAACCTGGCCCTGGAGGGCATCGTGAGGCATGCACAGCATTGTGCTGTTAAGAATATCACTGCAACCTATCCAGCTGCGGACAGAGCATCAGTCCTCAAATGATTTGGCATCAAACGTGCAGCGACGCGCTGGATTTAGACAGGCGCTGGAGGGCACCGCGAGGCGCGCAAGTTACCACTGCTGAAGATTTTCTTCCAGGTTGTTCAGCTGAGGACAGAGCATCAACCCTGAGTCGACTTTGCGATGTGCAGCGACGCGTTGTTTCTGGACTTGGCTCTGGAAGGCGCCGCAAGGCGCGCCGTGGAGGCGGCGCTGCCAGCGCTGCGAACCGCTGCCACCGAAGGTGGCGAAGGTGCCGGAAGAGGCGGCGACGGCAGGCTGGGCCGGCTGCTGGGCGTCGCCGCGGCGGCGGCGGAGAGCGCGGCGCTGTCGGCGGGGGGCGACGCAGAGCTAGCGCTGTGCGCAAAAGGCGTCCAGGTACATTTTCCTTCCAGGAAGAAAGATTTGAGGACGCAAACATAAGTGCTCGCACCATGCAACCTTAGGGTTTAGGGTTTTGCATGGTTCCATATCTTCTCTAAATGCGCGCACTCCGCCAGCAGCAGGCGCTTCTGTCTTTTGAGCAAAACAACCTTGTCCGGATTGGTGTGGTGCTGGCAATCCCCCTACTTTGATGGCGGTGCAGCTCGTGGCATCGGGCGACGCGCTCGGCGGCTGGCTCGCGACGGCCGCGGCGCTGGAGCGACTTGGGCGCGCCCTCGGCGACGCGGCAACCGCTGCGTCGGCAGCGCTGCAGCCGGCTGCGGATGCGCTGGGCGCCGCTCTGAAGCTGGACGCCAGTGACACCGTCATGTTTGCCGAGGAGGTGAGCCACTGGTGGACATGCAGCACTTCACAGCACCAGCAATGGCAAGGCTTGTGGACATCTCAGCCAGCATCAGCCTGTGTGGCTAGGCCGTTTCGAGCAGTGCTGTTGAGTACACCAGCTTGGAACCGCTTTGTTGCTGGGTTACGTAATCACTGAATCACTTATTTCAGGTTTCTGACGGCGCTGCAGGTGGTGCGGGGTGGCGCTGCGGCCCCCCTGGGGCGCTGCTGGCGGCGCTGGAGCCCGCGGCGGCTTCCGCGGCCGGGCTGCCGCCCTGGCAGCTGGTCAGCTCCGGCGGCAACGCCGCCGCTGCTGCCGGCCGTCTGAAGATTGCGCCGTCCCTGGTGTGCTGGTCCCACTCCCATGAGACCTCACGACAGGCCTGCATGTGTTCGGCCAGATCAGCCGCTAGTCTGTCGAAGCCTGTCCAGCGCGTTTGCTGCATAGCCCGGCGGTCCTTGTGCAAGCTGTGGTTCCGCAGCCTACAAGCTGTGGGCCGCCGCCTACAGCTGTATCTGACGGATCACCTTTCGGAATGATATGAACATGCTTGCGCAGGTCCTTGAAGCGTTTGGCGAGCCGACGGTGCTGCTGGTGGACCGCGTCGGCGGCGACGAGGACATCCCCCAGGTGCATCCGCTGTTGAGGCGACACGGCAATGCGGAAGAGCCGAGAGCGAGCAGCACTGACGGCGACATCTCGCAACACACTTCCACGGGCGAATTCAAGCAGCATGGGCATGGGCGCCAGTGGCGTTGTGGCAGACATGACATCGCCCCTTAGATTGGCTGTGTGCTGCAGTGCCGTATGCTTGGCCCTCATGGTGTCCGCTCTGTGCTGCCACGATACCTTGACAGGACCCTCACGGTTTGTGAATGTTTTTTTGTGAGTGCACAGGGCGTGACAGCGGTTCTGACAGGCGGGTCAGTGGACGTGTTGTGCCACGCGGCAGTGCGCGCCCGCAACACCGGTGCGCCACTCCCCAAAGGATAAGGAGTTGTCAACCAAGGTTCTGAAAGGACAGATTACGAATAATGGAATCGCTTTGCACATTTCATCAAGCCTGGTGGCAGGAACTGCACTTCGATCCGCCGCCCTGCAGCTTTTTGTCGTCGTATTTCGAAACAGGTTTCAAACTTTTTGTTGTCGTGTTTCGGATCAGGTTTTGAACTTTTTGTCGTCGTATTCGGATCAGGTTTTAAAGCTAAACCCTGATCCTGTGCAGGTGTGTTGCTGGCGGCCTGCCGCGACGCCGCGGCGCTGGCGGCGCTCAAGCCGCTGGGCGGCCAGCTGGTGTCCGTCGAAGCCGCGCAGGTGATGCCCCCCACATGCACATCATTTTGCAGGTGTCCTTGCAGCAGCAAACGATCAGCAAACAATCAAACGATCAGCAAACAATCAACAATCAGCAAACAATCAGCAAACAGCAAACAATCAGCCTGCACGAGGACAGAGCCGAGTGTTGATGACGATCAACCCAGCTGCCACCAGAACGACCCGCAGATGCCCAAACATGCGGGATGGATGCCAGAGGGTTTATATTTAATTATAATACTTTATTTTGATTGATTAAAAATTTACAACTTATTTATTTATTTTGTGTCTGCAGGGAGGCGCCGATCTCACCGTGGTGGCCGCAGACGACGAAACCGCTGCTGCGTCGTTGGACGGCGGCAGCAAGGAGCCCGGGCTGCGGCTGCAGCGGCGGGACTGGTGCGGCGATTGGGCGCTGCCGTTGGCACGGTTTAGCCCCGAGACTGTTGGCGCAAAGTCGCTCAACACCAAGCAGCTGCAGGTGGGCAAAGGACACCGGTCATCCCATGCCGCGGTACAAGATGCAACGCAACTTCTCAACCTGCTGTGAACTTCTGAACCTGCGGTGGCGGCGCAGCCGACAGCCACCCTAAACCCTAAACTCTAATCCCCCTCAGCCACCGCGCCCTCGCCCGTGACCCCAAACTGCAGTGCTTCAAATGCCTTGGCGGTGCAGCATGCGGGTTTCATGCCGTTACGCCCAGGTCTTGAGTCTCCACTGAGCTGCGGCAGCTGCAAGAATTTGAGCTGGCATTCGCCCTAAAACCCTAAACCCTAAATAGTGAGTTGACCGATAGCATGCTGCAGCAGGCTGCTTGCACGTCCTGAGCCTTGCGGGCCTGGGCATGCAAACACAAGGTCAGCAGTCATCCCCTTGGACTACTAATGACAGCCTGCCTTCTCACCCCTTTTGCGAGTCAGTCTCCGCTGGCCACTGCATCTCGCATTGACTAATTGCCTCGGTTGCCAACCTACCCGCGCCGGGACAGTCATCACGGAATCCTCACATCCCTCCGCAGGGCAAGCTGCCGGATTGGATCGGGCTGCCGCCCTCAGCCGCGGTCCCCTTCGGCGCCTTTGACGCGGCACTAAGCGACGCCGCAAACGCCAAGGCGACCGCGGCGCTGCGGCGGCTGCTGGACGCCGCGGGCGCCAAGCCGTCAGCCCAGCAGCTGGCACAGATCAGGTGCCTGAATGCATCTTTGGCGCTGATTCGTCAGCACCTCGCTCCGGAGAAGACACACGAACTCTGCTCACAAGCACATACAGGCTTGGCATCGAAACTCGGGTGGAACCGAGACGCCGTCACGTCTTGCTCCTGCCTCGCCGACTGCGCTGACGGGCGGGTTGCACTGCTGCAGGCGGGCGGCGCTGGATCTACAGCCACCCAAGAGGTTCAAGGAAGCGCTTGCCGCCGCCTTCGAGTCTGCAGGGCTGCAGCCTGTGGCAGGTGAGCCAGGAAGGCGAAGTTCACCAAATGTTTGTTGGAGGAACGCTGCGCCTGGCAATATGCATTTGCAGCTTGTTCACAGAGAGAATCTCGCGTCCTGGAAGCCTGCTGCTGGAAAGCGCAGCAGAGATCGCGTTAACCTCCAGCAGGCCAGCGTCCTGACAACTGCAAATGTAATCGCCTCTCACTTGGGCAAGCAGAGCTGAGCGCCCGCTCCCGCGCAGGTCAGTGTTTGCACGATTTTGCTGGCAGCACAGCTATCGAGCTCTGCAGCGGCCGAGGCTCTGCTGGCAACACAGCGACGAGTCCGCAGACGCCCGAACAATCGCCAGCATCTCTCAACCCTCATCTCGCAATCTGCTCAGTGCCGCAGGCTCCGAGGCTGAGGCGGACGCCTGGGCGGCCGTCACTCGCGTCTGGGCTTCGAAATGGAACGCCCGAGCCTTCAGCGCACTGGGCGTCGCTGGCGCCGCTCCGGCGGACCTGCAGATGGCGGTGCTGGCGCAGGGCGTGCTGCCGGCGGAATACGCCTGGGTGGCGCACACCACGAACCCCGTCACAGGTGTGAACTCTTGGTTTCTTGCCACTCGTGGATGATGGTAAAGGGCCTGGACGAGACTCTCGGGGCAACCAGCCCAGCAGATCCACGATGACACAAGAATGCTGGCCCTACAGTCAACAGTCTACGTGACACCCGTGCCTCTATGGATCTGCGCAGGCGACGCCGGCGAGATTTTCGTGGAGGTGGTGCGCGGTCTCGGCGAAACGCTCGCCGGCAACTACCCCGGCGCAGCGCTGGCGGCCACCGCGACGAAAGCTGCGCTCCCGGCCGTGGCTGAGGCGCCGCCTGCCGCTGGCGACATCCCTGACGGCTGCATAAGGTGGCCTTCCAGAACGATGATTGAGCAGACTCACCAGCCAGCAGCCGCACCTGCGCCGTGGCCGGAAGCTCCAGCAAGATGTCCAGTGCCAGAGGGCGGTCAGGGAGTCTGCACATCGCTTTCGACATGCCAAGAGCGTGCATGCCTCACACAGCATGCGCCTCACACGTCAGGCAGTGCACAGCAGTTCCTGCAAGCTGACCATAGCGCTCTCAACTTGCTGCAGGGTGGCGCGCTACCCGAGCAAGTCGGTGGCGCTGGTGGTGGCGCCCGGCGGGCAGGATGACGTCATCTTCCGCTCCGACTCCAACGGCGAGGACCTGGAGGGGTGCGCTTCTTCCAGAAGACCTTGTTTTCCAATAGCTGGCTGTTTGCCGAAACTGACGAGATTTGGACCCGGTCCGAATGTGGCAGTCGTGTGCACCGTCATTGGCAATGTGCCATGCTGCCCTTGATCTGCTAAGCTCTACCTAATTTTTTAATAGGAAAATTTGCTCAGAATTTGGGTTAGATAATTTACTGAATAAAATGAAAAGAAAATGTTTTTGTTACTTCCCCACGTTTCCTTCCAATTGAACGCCAGCCCCGGAAGCTTCAGCGACGGATCCGACAATCCTCGGCCTGTTTTTTCTCCGTGCAGGTACGCCGGCGCCGGTCTGTTCGACTCCGTCACCGGGCGGCCGCTGCAGCGGCTGCGCCTGGACCCCGGGGCCGACCCGCTGCTGACGGACGCCGCCTTTCAGCAGGTGCCATCCCTTGCCCTTGCCCTTTCCCTTTCCCTTTCCCTTTCCCTTTCCCTTTCCCTTGCCCTTTCCCTTTCCCTTTCCCTCTCTCTTCCGTTCCAAAGCAGCTACAACAGAGCCGGACCTGCGGCAGGAGACGCTCTGGGATGCTGAGGCGGCCGTCGCAACCGGCGGCCACTATGTGCGGCGCGGCGCAGGACTGCCTCATCAGTCACAGACTAGTCATCAGCCGCAGACGACACCTTGTACACACGTGTCCTTTGTGCGGCAGGTGACGCTGGGGCGCGTCGCGGCGGCCGCGGCGGCAGTGGAATCGGCCGTGGGCGGCGCGGCGCAGGACGTGGAGGGCGTGATGACTGCAGGTGGTCGGGTCTGGGTGGTGCAGACACGCCCGCAGGTGTAGGACGGCAACGTGGAGCGAGACAGGGCCGTCAGGCAGTGGGCTCCCTGCCTGGCGATTGCTTTATGATAAGTCAGCAGCTACTGCAGTG
>JAABUM010002762.1_pt1 | contig 22886 bp, 15 predicted proteins | sample 5559161 | NCBI WGS metagenome assembly JAABUM01 (sample SAMN10711868, study PRJNA513369) | rock metagenome | isolation source: Antarctica rocks | place: Antarctica: Victoria Land, Siegfried Peak nord
CGGGGCCGCGCCGGTCAGATCGTCCGCCTCGGTTGTCTCGGTCATCCTCTCCCCCCTTCCGCGCCCGCCCGCCTCCCCCACGACGCAGCATAGCATTTCTCGCTGTAATACTAGTGCCTTAATAGCTGCCGTGATAGGGTCGCCGTAGAAAATGGGGTCTACGCGCTCCATGATATCGGCTGAGACATCCAGGAAGTTGCGCTTGTTCTCGATGGGGATCAGGGCGCGGCGGGCGCCGTTGTCCATAGCGATGCGCAACGGTTCGGCCAGGCTGTGCAGTGGTTTGAGGTTCCCTTGAATGGTCAGGTCGCCCAGGATGACCAGCGCGGCCTGGGCCGATGCTTTCTTGAGCGCGGAGTAGATGGCTACGACCAGAGCTGGCCCTCCCTCACAGGGGACGCGGTTGGTCAGCAAGTCAATCGCTTCCACGTAGAAGTCGGTGCTGTCGAAGAGTTGGCCGATCCCCAGTTGCGCCTTGTGGCCCTGTAGGTAGGCGAAGGCACGCTGCAGCGACTCTTTCATCACGCTGTCCACGCCGCCGGCGATCTTGAGCTTGCCCGTGCCGGCTGAGCCGCCGACCTCAATGCGATACAGCCCGACCTTACCCTGATCGTCCACGGAGGCCGTATAGACCGAGCCCGGGGCCAGGGGATCGGTGGCGATCAGGTCACGTCCGCCCTCCTCGGGCACTCCCACAAAGCGTTCCTCGCGGCTACCGTTGTCGATGTACGAGAACGAGGTTTGGTGATTCTCGAAGGAGCCCATCTTCTTGAGCTGTTCCTTGACCCGCCGGCGGCCCTCCAGGGCCAGTTCCACCAGTTCGGCCATCTCCTCGCGGGTGACCTCGCCGTGGGGGTAGACGAGCTTGATCAAGCCGGCCGTGGTCTTGCGCACGGCCTTGACATCGCGGGCATTGAGATGGGCGCCGAGGGAGAAGTAGCGGTTGCTCATCTCCGTATAGTTGTGGCGTCGCAGCTCACGCAAGGCCTCAGCCAGATAGTCCACCACGAAGCCGTAGTGATCGGTAAAGTACTCCACGCGCATCTTGGGCACTTCCCAGCCCGGCAAATAGAAGTGCAGGCGGTCCAGGAAGGCCATGTCCTCGCGGACCACCTCGGGCAACGGCACGAAGAGGTGCGACGAGCGCACCATCACCTCCACCGGCTGGTTGGTGTTGCCGAACATGGCGATGGAGGCCATACCGGAGAGGGCATCCTTGCCGCGGGCAAAGGCGCCGGACTCACAGTAGGTCTTGAGCGTGGTGACCACCTCCTTGGGCATCTTCTGGAGGTCAGCTACCTCGTCAAAGGCAACGGAGTCCCACAGCCCGACTAGGCCCATCTTGCCCGTGGCCATGTTGTAGAACAGGTTGGCCACGGTGGTGGGTCCGGTCAGCAGGATCACGTAGGGGGAGAGTTCCTGATAGGCATACGACTTCCCCGTGCCGCGCGGCCCCAGCTCGATCAGATTGAAGTTGGCCTCGCAGAGGGGGATCAGCCGGCTCAGGAAGAGCAACTTCAGGCGGCGGTCGAAATGGGTGGGCTCCAGCCCAATGCTGCGCAGCAACAGATCAATCCACTCGTCAGACGAGAAACGGCGGCGCCCCTCCTGATACTCCTCCAGGGAGAAGGTGGCCACCTGGATGGGCTTCAGCTCCTCGATAAGGAAGGGACTGCGCTTGCCTTTGGCTTCGTCGTCATAGTCGTGGCGCAGCACCATCTGCGCCCAGATGCCCCCAACCAGCAGGCGGTCGTACTCACGGATGTATTTCTCAGGGATATGCACAAACTTATGGCCGAAGTTGATCAGCTCGGCCCAGTACTTGTCGTCGTCAGAGACATAGCGCACCCTGATCTTGTCGATCAGCGTGTAGCGACCCTTCTCGCGTACCAGCGACTGCACCCTGTTGGCCTCGTCGGGCCGCACAAAGTTGTCCGCCAGAGTAGCGTTCACGACCCGCAGGCCGGCCTCAATGGCGAAGGGGTCGTCGGTGGCGCAGTACTTGCCCAGCAGGTACTCCAGCACGTAGACCGGCACGTGCGCGCCAACCTTGACCTTGCGTACCAGGTCCTTGCGCACCACTTTGCCCGCGAACACGTCGGTCACCAGCGCGTCGTCAACTGCCAGCATTGGCCCTTCCTCCCTATAGCGCGATGGTCACCGCGACCCCATCCAGCCGCTTGAGGGTGCGTCCCGTGGCTGCGTCGAGCAGCAGGACGGCGCCGGTATCGGCCTTGCTGGCCGCGACCGGATCAATCATCAGCGTCACGTGATCCGGTTCGATCTCCATCGCTCCCTCGGCTGTCGTGCGCAGCCGCAGGGCGATCTCCTGGGTAGCCTCCACGAGGCCGTACGCTGCCGCTACCACCTGGGAGACCACGTCGTTCTTGACCTGCACCTCCACGCGCACACGTGGTGGTTCTCCGGCGAAGAGGCCTTCCACCTTGCCCTCGACCAGCACGGAGTAGAACTGGGTGCTGATCTTCTTCGAGCCGGGCCGCAGGTCCCAGGCGAACCCTGACGCCGCTTGCTCAGCCACCATGCCTACGGGGGTGAGCACGGCCACGGGCACGATCATCTCCTGTGGGGACATGCCCCCATGGAAGTAGGCGCGTGCGCCACCCTGCACGGTGAAGGCGGCGAAGCCCCAGGGCACGGCAATTTCCAGGCCGTCGGAGAGCCCCAGGTCAGCCAGGGAGGCGCGCAGGAAGGCGGGGTCGGCGCGGCCACCACTGCCCACCCACACCCTGCGGTGCAGGTCGTCGGTCTGCCCCCCGGGCGGATCAATCTTCATATCGCTGTCCAGCTCATCACCAAAGAGGTAGCCATGGTCGGCGGCAATGATGATCTTGACGCACCCGTAATCGCGGAGCTTGGCCACCACCTTGGCCAACTCCACCAGCACATCGTCCATCACCTTGCGGGCCAGGTGGATGTTGCCACCCTCGCAGAGGTCGTCTATTTCATCGGAGGTCACCACAATCAGATCCGCCGCGCGTAGCTCAGTATCCAGAGGCTTCTTGGGCTTGGGCAGGATATCCTCCAACCAGGCCACGGCTACTTTACCGCCGGCTTGCTCCTTGAGCCAGGCCATGCGCGACGCGCGGTCCTTGAGCATGACGCCACCAAGCTGCAGGCCCAGCTTGCCCCCGCCAACCGCCACCACCTGACCCTCAGGGGCGCGTGGCATCAGGCTGGCCATGCCGATCTCCGTAATCGTGGGCACGGTGGCCAGTGCCGGCGCCAGCGTGACCTGCAGGTCCTTGCTCAGGCCCTCGACAAGTTCGCGAGCCATCTCGTAGCGCAGGGCATCCACCAACACGTAGGCTGTCTTGCCCATCTTGAGCGCTGGGGCAGGTCCTCATAGCTGCTGATGAACATGAAGGATTGCTGGGTGATCATGCCCAGACGGCCATGTGGCGCCAGCATCTCCGTGCAGCGCGCGATGAAGGCAGCGTAGAGGTCACGCTTGGCGTCGGGGTAATCCTTCTTGAGGTATTCACCCATTGCCGGGGACATGTTACGACTGCTCATATAGGGCGGATTGGTTACCACCACGTCATAGCGCCGGCCCATCAGGTCGAGCAGGCGCAGGCCCTTGACCGCCTCGCCGGCAAAGTAGCGCTCGTCGCGCCCTGTCTCGCTCTGGCGGCGGGCAAACTCGTCGAACGCCTGGATCACCTGGCCCTCGATGATGCGCCAGAACTCCTGCCGCCCCTCCTCGGTATCGAACTGGTCGGCGGGGAAGCCGAGCAGGATCGGCATCTGGCCCTTCCGGTCCATGGTGCGCCGTTCACCGGCGATCAGCGTCTCCAGATCGGCCTCCAGGCGCAGCAGGCTGCCCAGCTGGTTGCTGTCCTTGAGCCGGGCCCACAGGCCGCGAATCAACCGCTCGTAGAGCGGGTGGCCGAAGGACATCTCCTTGAGAAAGTCGCCCAACCGGTGGCCGTTGAGCGGCGACACATCGGCGCAGGCCAGATTGTGGTCGGTCAGGCCGGCCTGCCGGTTGAGGCTGCGCGCCTTGAGCAGCAGCGTCAGGGCCGAGAGCTGCACGGCACGAAGGTCAATGTCAATGCCAAACAGGTTGTATTCGACGATGGCCGCTGGGATCTCCGCCACGTCGGCCACCGATGGCGTCTCCGGCCAGCCCGGCTTGCCTGCTCGCTCGATCTCCTCGCGGTACATCGCGGCGAACAGGTCGAAGGCGACCAGGCCAAAGTGCATCGTGCCACAGGCGGGATCAAGCAGGGTGATCTCGCGCACGGGGCGCAGTGGCTCAGCCGGAGCCTCCTGGGCCAGCGGCGCCAGATAGTCCAGCTCCTCATTCAGATGGCTATCGGGGTGCATGGCCAGCCACAGGCGGCCAAGGGTGTTCTGCACCAGGGCGCGCACCACCCAGTTGGGCGTGAAGAGCTGGGTGGCCGCCGGGATCTCGTCGGCATGCACCTTGGCGCCTTTGTTCAAGCGGGCAGAGACCTCGGCTTTCTCCACCTCATTGAAGTACTGGTAGACCCAGCCGATGGTCTCGTCCTGGCCCCAGGCATCTTTCAGATCGGGATCGTTGAGCCAACCGATCAGGGTAGTCAGAGCGGGCGGGCGGGGGAACAGGCGGCTGGGCAGATTGTCGGGATCGAAGAGCACGCGGATCTGCTCGGCCATCTCGGCACATTGGTGGAGCAGGAAGTGCCGATAGGCGGTGTCGCGCGGCCCCTCGCTCAGGGCGTTCTGCGGCACTGAGCCGGCGTCGTCACGCACCTGCTCGCCGGGGTGATCGGCCAGGTAGAACTTGAAGGCATTGGCATCCTGGTAGCGCTCCACGGTGCCGCGCACCAGCTTGCGGCTCTCCATCATCTTGAAGGCTACCAGCCGGTTGAGGTAGGTAAAGGCGACCTCCTTGACCAGCCGCGCCACGGCGTCTGGCCCCTTGAGGCCGGCGGCGGCCTCATCAGCCAGGTGGCTCTCCAGGCGGGCGCGGGTGATGCGCGCCTCCTCCAGGCTGCCTACGGCGGGCAGCGTCCCCGCCGGGGCCAGGTCACCGTCCGCTCGGAGGCCATAGACGCCCTCCAGCAGGTCGCGCGCCTCTCTTATCAGCAGGGTACGCGCCTTCAGGACAAGATCGTGTAGCTGGCCGCGTGTGGCGCTATCCATAGATCTTCACCCGGTAGTTGCCCAGCGCCTCCTGGCCTTTCAGGTCCATAAAACGGAGCCCCGTCGTGCCGGTCAGGCTGCCGGGATAGAACAGGATCGTGGTCACCTCGGTGCGCCCCTGCATCTCGTCGAGCAGCTTGGACATATGGTACAGCGCCGGGGCCAGCGCGGCGGCGCGGACCAGGAAGGCCACGTCGCGCGCCGGGTCGAGGTTGCGCAAGCGTTCCAGCACCAGCTCGGGCAGCGGCGCCCAATCGGGATCGGAGAGATAGGTGGTCACCTGCTCCTGGGCGCGCTCGAAGCCCCGCTCCTTCTCCACCTTCACCACGGCGTCCAACCCTTCTGAGTCCTCAACGGCCTTCCACAACAGCTCGGCCAGGGAGATCTGGTGCGTCATCTTGCCCGCCGCGCCCAGTCGCGTGGCCAGGAGGTTGACCTGCCGGCGCAGCTCCCACTCCTCTGCCGGGGCGTAGCGCAGGATAGCGAACGGCAGATCGCTGTAGGAACTGATGCGTGGCGGCTGGGCCGTGAGATCGGCCTCCAGCAGATCAAGACGCTCTTTGAGTGAGGACGACACGGGCATACTCCTCGGGTGTGCGGGCGGGGAACGAGAGGCGCACCACCCGTCCTGCCGCATAGTACTCTAATAGCCGCTCCTGGTGCGCCTCAATGAACAGGCGCTCCACGGCCGTGGGGCTCAGAAAGAAAGGCTGCCAGTCCGGGTGGTGCAGCAACCGGTCGCCCGAAGGCGTCGCGCGGTACATCAGGTAGGCCACATAGGCGAAGGCCGGCAACGGCAGCGAGAAAGGGGCCAGCCGCTTCTGAACGGCACCCTGCAGAACGCCGAAGTCGCGCAGGGTGGCCATCACGCCCTGGGTCACCCGTTCAACCGTCTCCCGGCCCCAGGGGCGCTCCGTCCTGCCCTGAGCCACCTGATCCTCTATCCAGCGGCGCACCTCGCCGATTGGCACATCCTGGTGTCCACGGGACAAGAGAGGCGCCAGCACCTCCACGACCACGTCCCGGAGCAGCGCGTCGGCCTTCAGCGTGAGAAAATACAGGACCCGATCAAGCGATCCGGTGGGCATGCCGCCCTTAGCCAGGGCCACGAGCCCGCGCAAAATCGCGCCATCCCGCAGGTAGCGCTGGCGGAAGATGCTCAGGATATCCTCGACTCGCGAACGCGAAGCCTTGCCAAAGGCATTCTCCCGGTGCAGGCGGCCCAGGTTAGTGGCCACGTCGGCGTCATTATCCCACTCCCGCAGCAACAGCCTGGTATCAGGCAACAGCGCGCTTGCCTTGATGATCTTGGATGAGTACGGTCCAGAACTGGGGCTGTCGCTCACTCGCGCCTCCATGCAGTAGCTTTACTGTCAGCGGATCACGGCGACAGGAGAAAACGGCGCAGCACGTTCTCAGTCATCCGCGAGACACTGTTGTGGTAGTTGTCCTGGGAGAGACAGCCGCACCAGGTGATTGAGCCGACCGCGAAGACTGCTCCACCCTGGGGAGCCTCAAAATAGACCACATCGGCGCGCATGGGCATGTTCACGGTGTGGCCGTGGAGTCCGTGCGGCGAGGCGTCAAAGACGTCGGTCGAGGAGATGCCCCGCGAGAAGTCCCACGCGGCCAGCGCGTTGGCCGCAAGGTCGGCGGGCAGCATGTCGGGGCCGGCCAGCGCGTTCAGCTCGGCGGGGCTCAGGGCGCGGCCAAACACCCGCGGCGCGTCTATCTTGCCGTTGAAATGGGCGCTCACCAGCGTCCCACTGGCGTCCACCGCGTGGCCGGCGATGATCAGCGGGGCCAGTGTGGGGCTGGAGCGCGCCTCGGTGAGGTGGCGAACCTGGGCGGCGCTGGCATCGTCTGGCCATGCGGGCCGCGACACCTGGACCAGCAGGACCTCCCCGCTGGCCGCGTCGAGGCTAGCGTCGAGGCTGGCCGCCACGCTGTACCACGCGCTCGCCCGCAGCGGGACGCCCGTGCTGAGCTGCACCGCCTGGCCGGGTCCGCCACCCAGCCATAGGGCCAGGGCGCCCGTTGCGTCGAGCATCAGGCCATAGCCCCGATCATCGGCGGCGGACCACTTGGTGATGATGCCCTGAGCCCCGCCGCCTGGCGTGGTGGGATAGACCCAGGCGTGCAAGGCCAGGCTGCCGGTCAGACGGAGGGCGGGCGTGTCGGCCACCACGACATGTGAGCCGATGTGGATAGCCTGCTCACGGCCGACATACTGGCCATCAACCGTGCTGGGCGTCGGCTCGTCCTTATATCCTGGCCCTGGCTGCTGGGTATCGCCATGAATCAGCCGCACAATAGACGCCTCGTAGCGGGGGGCGATTGTGCTGACCATGAAGCGCACCACGTCACCGGGCGCGGCGCTCAACCGATCAGCGTAGCCCACAATATCCATGCACATATTCCCCTGTGCTACGGCCCCACCTAGGTCGCGCCGTGCGGCGCCCCTACGGGGTACCATAGCAGTGGACACTCACCCCGTCAAGCGGGCTCCTGGCCGCCTCAGGGCTGGTGACGGTTGACTCCGTGGCTGTAGCTTCGACAGCGACTATCTTTATTGATGAAGGTGGCGCCGTCCTGGCATAGAGGCTGGTGGATAAGCTGGCCACGCCCCGACGCCGTTTGCTGTATGCTCTGGCCTGGGGTATTCTGGTAACGTCGCGGCGCCGGGGGCGCTCCACTCAGGGAGCCTACCGCGCCGCTCTATAGATCATTCAATTGCTCGTATATGCTCAGGGATATGGCCTGAGCGTTTCTACCGGATGACGCCGTCAACGTTCCGGCTACGAGTGGAAGCGTATCTAGGGTTCCGCGCCGCGCTATACCGCGTTGGCGGCCTGGACCAAGCGATACGGGCGTGCGTCTGGCCTCTGCTTACCTGCCCACGTCGGGCGGGCGATCAGGGCGCCGGGCCGCGCTACACCTGGGGGAGAAAAACCCGGAGGGGGAGGTTCCGCACAGGGGCACGACGTCCCCCGACCGTGGGCGTTGCGGCATCGTCCATAGTACCCTGGAAGGAGCCTGCCACGATTTCCGCCGCCTCCCTGGCCCCTCCCAGCCCAGATCAAGTGGCGAGCGCCCAGCGCCACCTGGCTATCGAGGTGCGCTGTCGCCCCGCCTATGGCGACCCTCGCGCCGCCGCGCTGCTCGCCCAGGCTCACCAGCAGGGCGTGGGCGGCCCGCGGGCCATTGAACTACGGCGCATTTATCTGGCCCGCCTGGCCCACGGTGGGGCCCTGGACGACCTGCTAAGCCTGATCCACCAGCCGCTGCTGCACGAGATCGCTGTCGCCGACGGGATGCTGCCGCCCCTGGCGGCGGCCGAGCCCGCGTGGGTGGTGGATGTGCTGTATCGCCCCGGCGTGCTGGACCCCGAAGGCGACGGCGTGACCACCTGGTGGGCCCGCTGGCGCCCCGCTGGCCCGGCGCTGACCCTGCATACAGGCACCCGCTACCTGTTGTATGGCGACCTCACCCGGGCCGAGACAGAGGCGCTGGCCCTGGGCCTGCTGTACAATCCACTCGTCCAGACGGCCACGGTCTACCACACCTCCACGCCACCGGCCGGGTATGCCGACGCCGTCCCCACCCCGCCAGGCGATGTTAGTGGCGCTCCGCCCGAGGTGGCCTCGGTGCCCCTGGGTGGTCTGGACGCCGATGCGCTGGCTGCCCTGAGCCGCGCCCGCCTGCTGGCCCTCACCGTGGCCGAGATGCAGGCCATGCAGGCCTATTTCGCGGCGGCGGGCCGAGAGCCGACCGACGCCGAACTGGAGACCTTCGCCCTGACCTGGTCGGAGCACTGCTGCCACAAGACCTTCCGTGCGCCTATCGTGTATACCGAGGTGGGCACCGATGGCCGGGAGCGGACCCACCACATTGATGATCTACTGCGCTCCACGATCATGCGGGCCACGCGCCGGCTGAACCGCTCCTGGGTGCGCTCGACCTTCGCCGACAACGCTGGCCTGATCGCCTTCGACGCGGAGCGCCTGATCGCCATCAAGGTGGAGACGCACAACCACCCGTCGGCGATTGAGCCGTTCGGTGGGGCAAACACCGGCGTTGGCGGGGTGATTCGCGACGTGCTGGCCGTCTCCGCCCGCCCCATCGCCCTGACCGACGTGCTGTGTTTTGGCCGCCTGGAGCGGGACGACGCGGCGCGGCCCGCCGGTGTGCTGCCCCCGCGGCGGGTGGCCGCTGGGGTAGTCGCCGGGGTGGCGGACTACGGCAACAAGATGGGCGTGCCCGTGGTCAGTGGGGCCGTGCTGTTCGACGATGGCTATGCGGCCAACCCGCTCGTCTTCTGCGGTTGCATCGGCCTGGCGCCCGCCGACCGGCCCAGCGCTCCGCCCCAGCCTGGCGACCTGGTGGTAGTCATCGGCGGGCGCACCGGGCGCGATGGCGTCCACGGCGCTACCTTCTCCTCCGGCGACCTGGACGCCGCGGAGGCGGCGACGCTGGGCAGCGTGGTGCAGATCGGCGAACCGATCGTGGAGAAGCGGGTGGGCGACGCCCTGGAGCGCCTGCGTGACGCCGGCCTGTACCGCGCGCTGACCGACTGTGGCGCGGGCGGCCTGTGTTCGGCCGTAGGCGAACTGGGCGCGCCGATGGGCGTGGCTGTGGACCTGCACGCCGTACCCTTGAAATACCCTGGTCTGCGGCCCTGGGAGATCTGGCTGTCTGAGTCACAGGAGCGCATGGTGCTGGCCGTGCCGCCCGACCGCTGGCCCGCCGCTGAGGCGATCCTGGCTCAGGAGGGTGTCGAGGCTGCCGTGCTGGGACACTTCAGCGGCGATGGCTGGCTCCGTGTGGCCATGGGCGGAACGCCGGTTGTGGATCTGCCCATGGCCCTGCTGCACGAGGGCCGTCCGCGGGCAACCCTATTGGCGCGCTGGCAGGCCCCCCCATCCCCGCCTACCCCGGCGGGGGCCGGACCGGCGCGGGCCGAGTTGGGCGATCTGTTGCTGCGCCTGTTGGCCCACCCAACAATCGCCAGCAAGGCCGAGGTGATCCGCCGCTACGACCATGAGGTGCAGGGGGCCACCCGCCGTGGCCCCCTGGGCGACGGCCCCGCCGACGCGCCCGCCGACGCGGCCATTCTGGCCCCGGCGCCTGGCTCACGCCGTGGTCTGGCCGTGGCTTGCGGCGTCAATCCCTGGTATGGTCGCCTGGACCCCTACGGGGCGGCCCTGCTGGCCGTGGAGGAGGCCCTGCGCAACCTGGTCGCCGCTGGCGGCGATCCCCGCCGCGCCGCCCTGCTGGACAACTTTGCCTGGGGGAACCCCACCCGCCCCGAGACACTCGGCGCCCTGGTGCGCGCCGCGCGGGGCTGTCACGACGCCGCCATCGGCTTGCGTGTCCCCTTTATCTCGGGCAAGGACAGCCTGTACAACGAGTACCGTGACCCCCAGGGCGGCGTCCACGCCATCCCCGGCACGCTGCTGATCACCGGCGTGGCCATCGTACCCGACCTGCGCCGCACGCCGGGTATCGGCCTGCACTACCCGGGCGATCTGCTGTATGTGGTGGGGGCCACCCGGCCTCAGGTAGGCGGTAGCCATCTTGCCCTGCTGCAGCCGGAGGTGGACGACGGCGCGCTACCGCCGCTGGACCTACAACGCTCCAGAGCCACCCTGCACGCCCTGGCCGGCGCGGTGCGGCGGGGGCTGGTGCGCGCCTGTCATGACCTGTCGGAGGGCGGTTTGGCCGTGGCCCTGGCCGAGATGACCCTGGGTGGTCCCTACGGTCTGCGTCTGGATCTGGACCGGTTACCCTCCGGTGGGCCGACTGCTCTCTCCTTACCGGTGGCCCTGTTCGCCGAGACCCCATCGCGCTTCGCCGTGGCCGTGGACCCCGCCAGGGGCACCGCCTTTGAGGCCGCGCTGGCTGGCTTGCCCTGCGCCTGCTGTGGGGTGGTGGACGCCACGGCGGGCCTAATCATTACGGAGGGCGGGCAGGTCCTGCTCGACCTGTCCGCCCAGGAGTTGCGCCGCGCCTGGCAGACCCCGCTGGGCGTGGTCGCGGGCACTGAGGAGGGACTCCGTGGATAAGGGTGAGGGTAGCTCCGGTGCGGGGCGGCCACGGGCACTGGTCCTGCGCGCGCCGGGCATCAACTGTGAGCGTGAGACGGCGCGGGCCTGCGCCGCCGCCGGCATGGACGCCGAGATCGTGGCCCTGGGCCAACTGGCCGGCGATCCGCGGCGGCTGTTCGCGTATGGTTTGCTAGTGCTGCCCGGGGGGTTCGCCCACGGCGACTACCTGGGCGCGGGGGCCTTGCTGGCCGCCGAGTTGCGTTCCACGCTGGGCGCGACCCTGGCCCACTTTGTGGAGGATGGCCGGCTCGTGTTGGGCATCTGCAACGGCTTTCAGGCGTTGGCGCGGCTGGGCCTGTTGCCGGATGTAGCCCTGGCCCCCAACGCCCAGGGCCTGTTTGAGTGCCGCTGGATCACGTTGCGTGCCGAGCAGGCTAGCCCCTGCGTGTTTACCCGCGGGCTGGATGTAATGGACCTGCCGGTGGCCCATGGTGAAGGCCGCCTGGTTCCACGCGACGCGGCCACACTGGCCCGCCTGGAGGCGCTGGGCTGTGTGGCGCTGCGCTATGCCACGCGGGACGGCGCCGTGGTGCCGGGGTACCCGGCCAACCCCAACGGCTCGGTGGGCGCTATCGCCGGCCTGTGCAATACCCGGGGCACCGTGCTTGGCCTGATGCCGCACCCCGAGCGCGCCGCCCTGCCCGAGCAATCCCACCTGGACCACCGCCAGCACGGTCTGCGCCTGTTCCGTAACGCCGCCGCCTACCTGCGTCAGAGGGAGGCCGCCGGTGTGGCCTGACGCCTCGGCCTACGCCGCCGCCGGTGTGGACCTGGCCGCTGGCGACGCCACGGCGGCCTTGCTGGCCCCGCTGGCCCTGACCACCCATGGCGCACAGGTGCCCCGTGGCCTTGGCCTGTTCGGCGGCATCTACGACGCCACCGCGCTAGCCGGTATGCGGCGCCCCCTACTGGTGTCCTCGCTGGATGGCGTGGGCACCAAGACCCGTCTGGCTGGCCTGGCGGGGCCTCAAGCGCTGGCTGGCCTGGGCCGCGACCTAGTTAACCACTGCGTCAACGACGTGGCCGTGCAGGGCGCCCGCCCCCTGTTCTTTCTGGACTACCTGGCCTTTGCCCGCCTCGACCCCGCTCAGGCCGCCGAGTTGGTGCGGGGCATGGCCGAGGCCTGCCGCGCCGTGGGCTGCGCCCTGGTGGGCGGCGAGACGGCCGAGATGCCCACGGTCTACCGCGACGGCGAGTACGATGTGGCCGGCTGTCTGGTCGGGGTGGTCGAGGCCGACGACCTGATTGATGGCCGGGCCATCGGGTCCGGTGATATCCTGCTGGGCCTACCCTCGCTGGGCCTGCACACCAACGGCTACTCGCTGGCCCTACGCCTGTTGCCGGCTCTGGGTGAGGGCCTTGGCGATGGGGCACGCGAGGACCTGATCGCCGCCCTGCTGGCCCCCCATCGCTGCTACCTCCCTGAGATCACCAGCCTCCAGGCGGTGATACCCCTACATGGCCTGGCCCACATTACGGGGGGCGGCATCCCCGGCAACCTGGCCCGCGTGCTGCCCACCGGACTGGTTGCCCGCGTGGACGCCGCGGCGTGGCCCGTGCCGTCACTGTTTCGGCGACTACAGGCGACGGGTGAGGTCGGCGAGGCCGAGATGTATCGCGTCTTTAACATGGGTGTCGGCCTGATCGCCGTGATACCGCCCGGGGCAATAGAGCAGGCGCGGGCGCTTGTACCCGACGCCATGGTGATTGGCCAGGTGGTCGAGGGCGCTGAGGGCGCCGAGCGGGTCAGTCTGGAAGGAGTGGGAGAGCAATGGTAGAGACGATGGAGTCTGGCACAAAGCTGGCCGAGGGTAAGACAAAGGTGCTCACCAGTTGGCCCGGTGACGCCGCGCTGGCCGTGATGGAGCACCGAGACGCTATCACGGCGGGCGATGGGGCTCGCCGCCACATCCTGCCGGGCAAGGGTGCCTGGAGTTGCACGACCCTGGACGCCTGCTTCCGCCTGCTGATGGCCGCCGGCCTGCCCACCCACTATCTGCGCCGCCTGGACGAGCGGCGCAGCCTGGTACACCGCTGCGCCATGGTCCCGGTCGAGGTGGTCACCCGCCGGCTGGCTGCCGGCTCCTACCTCAAGCGCCACCCCGCCACGGCCCAGGGCCACCGTTTCGATCCACCCGTAAGTGAGCTTTTTCTGAAGGACGACGCGCGCCACGACCCGCTGGTCACCGCCGCTGATCTGGCCGTTCTGGGCGTGGCCACACCGGCCGAGGCCGCTACCATGGCCCATCTGGCTCTGCGCGCCTTCCTGGTGTTGGAAGCGGCGTGGGCCACACTGGATGTGGCCCTGGTAGACCTCAAGATCGAGTGCGGCCGCACCCCTGACGGCCATCTGGTGATCGCCGATGTGATTGACAACGACTCCTGGCGGCTCTGGCCGGGCGGCCAGCCCGAGGCCATGCTGGACAAACAGGTCTACCGCAACCTCTCCCAGGTCACCGACGAAGCGCTGGCCCGCGTGGCCGCGAACTATGCCCGCGTGGCCGAACTGGCGGCCGGGCTAGCTGCCCCCGCTCAGCTATGAGTGTGGCCCGACCGATAAGAAAGGAGCTACCCCATGAGTGATAGGATGCGTGGCGAGGAATGCGGCGTGGTGGCTGTGCTGCAAGGCGACGGTGATGCCATACCCGCCGCACTGCTGGGGCTACACGCGCTGCAGCATCGCGGCCAGGAGAGCGCGGGCCTGGCATGGCGCTGTGGCCCCACCGGGCGGCTGGACCTGCATCGCGGCATGGGCCTGGTAGCCCAGGTGTTTGCCCGCCCACCCGCGCTAATGGCCGGGCCGGCGGCGATCGGCCATACCCGCTACTCCACCTTTGGCAGTTCGCGCCTTGAAAACGCCCAGCCCTTCGTGGTGGCTGGCCCTCACGGCGAGGTCTCCCTGGCCCACAACGGCCACCTGCTCGACGTGAACCCCCTGGCCCGCCTGCTTCAGGAGCTTAACGCCACGGTGCCAGCGGCCACCGATAGCGCCGTGCTGGCGGCGGCCATCGCCCACGCGCCCGGCGCCGACTGGGCCGAGCGCATCGGGTGGGCACTGGAGCGGGTCACCGGCTCCTATGGCCTGACCATCCTGACCTCTGAAGGCCTCTATGCCGCCCGCGACCCGCTGGGCAACCGGCCGCTCTGCCTGGGCCGCCTGCCGGGGGGCTGGATGGCCGCCTCCGAGTCATGCGCCTTCCTGACGGCGGGGGCCGACTACCTGCGCGAGGTGGCGCCCGGTGAGATAGTGCGCCTCGACCCGGCTGGTCCGCGCACCGTGGGCTGGACGACCCCACGCGCCGGCGCCCGCGCCGCCGCGTTCTGCTCCTTTGAGTACATCTACCTGGCCCGTGCCGACAGCCGCTTCGGCGAGCGTACCGTCTACGCCGCCCGTCAGGAGATGGGCCGCCTGCTGGCCGCCGAGCACCCCGTCGAGGCAGATTTGGTGGCCGGCGTGCCCGACTCGGGCAACGCCGCCGCCCTGGGTTACGCCGCCGCCGTGGGCATTCCCTTTGGCGAGGCGTTGATCAAGAACCGCTATATCGGGCGCACCTTTATTCACCCGGGCGTCGCCGCGCGGGGCCGCGCCCTGGCCCTCAAGTTCACACCTCTGGCCACCACCGTGGCGGGCAAGCGCCTTGTGCTGGTGGACGATAGCCTGGTGCGCGGGGCCACCATGCGCGCCCTCGTCGCCCTGCTCAAAGGCGCGGGGGCCGCCGAAGTCCACCTGCGCATCGCCTCGCCGCCGGTGCGCCGCCCCTGTTTCTTCGGCGTGGACATCCCGACACCGGGCGAGTTGATCGCCCACGATGTGGACGACCCCGCCGAGATCTGCCGCCAGATCGGGGCGGATAGCCTGGGCTACCTCAGCCTGGCCGCGCTGGCCGCCGCTACGGGCGCTTCGCCAGATGGGGCTAGCCTCTGCACGGGCTGCTTCACTGGCCGCTATCCTGTTGCGCTGCCCTGGCTGGCTGCCCCAGACATCGCGCCTCTCCAGCCTGCCGCCATCGCCACGCCACAGGCGGTGGGCTAATGGCCCCTGGGGGCGCCCGTGTACTGGTGGTGGGTGGGGGCGCCCGTGAGCACGCGCTGGTGTGGAAACTGGCCGCCTCGCCTCATGTGGGCGCCTTGGCCTGCGCGCCGGGCAACCCTGGCATCGCTGAACTGGCCACGGTGCTGCCTGTCGCCGCCGACGATGTGCCTGGCCTGATCGCCGCCGCCCGCGACTGGGCCGCCGACCTGGTTGTGATCGGTCCCGAAGCGGCCCTGGCCGCTGGCCTGGCCGACGCCCTGACCGACGTGGGCATCGCCGTGGCCGGCCCTACCCGTCAGGCTGCCCGCCTGGAGTCCAGCAAGGCCTTCGCCAAGGAGGTGATGAGCGCCGCCGGTGTACCCACGGCGGCCTACCGCGCCTTCACCGACGCGCCCGCGGCTGAAGCCTACGTGCGCGGCGCCGCGCTGCCCCTGGTGGTCAAGGCCGATGGGCTGGCCGCTGGCAAAGGCGTGGTGGTGTGTACCACCCGCGCCGAGGCCCTGGCCGCCGTGCGCGCCGCACTGCGCGACCGCGTGTTTGGAGCCGCCGGCGACCGCGTTGTGATCGAGGAGTGTTTGCAGGGTGAGGAGGTGTCCGTGCTGGCCCTGGCGGTGGGCCGCCAGGTGATGCCCCTGCTGCCCGCCCAGGACCACAAGCGGCTGCTGGATGGCGACCTGGGACCGAACACCGGCGGCATGGGCGCGGTGGCCCCCTCAGCCGTACTGACCGCCGCCGAACTGCAGGAGGTGCGCCGGACCATCCTGGAGCCAACCCTGGCTGTGCTGGCCGACCAGGGCATTGCCTACAGGGGCGTGCTCTACGCTGGCCTGATGCGCACCGCCCAGGGCCTGCGCGTGCTGGAGTTCAACTGCCGTTTTGGCGACCCCGAGGCGCAGGTTCTGCTGCCCCTGCTGGCCACTGACCTCTACGAACTGCTGGCCGCATGCGCCGCCGGAGAGTTGCCCTCTGGCCCGCTGCGCTGGCATGCGGGGGCCGCCGCTGGCGTCACCCTCGCCGCGCCGGGCTACCCCGATGCGCCACGCCTGGGCGAACCGATCACCTTTGATCCCACAATCCCCGATGGCGTGACCGTGTTTCATGGCGGCGTCGGACGCGATGCGGCGGGCGGTCTGGTCACCGCCGGTGGGCGCGTGGTCACCGTGGTGGGCCGTGGGGCCACGGTCGCCGAGGCGCTGGCCCGCTGCCTACCGCCGCCGCTGCGCTTCCCGGGCATGCACTACCGCCGCGACATCGGAGCCCAGGCCCACCCCGCTCACCGCCGCAAGATCGCCCCCACGCCAAGCCTGACCCATGGCTGAGGCGGTCCCACCGCTGCGCCTGGCCGTGTTGCTCGGCGGTGGTGGATCGGCGCTGCAAGCCCTGCTTGAGGCCAGCCAGGCCGGCGGCGCGCCCGCTGAGGTGGCCGTGGTGGTCAGCCATCGGGCCACCGCCGGGGGACTGCACAGGGCGCTGGAGGCCCACCTGCCGGCCATCTACCTGCCCCCACCGGTGGGCCGGCGGCGCACCCCGCAGGCTATGGCCCTCTACGAGCAGCACCTGGTGGCGCTGCTGCGGCCATTCGACGTGGACCTGGTAGCCCTGACTGGCTGGATGCTCGTGCTGTCGCCGCTCTTTCTAGACGCCTTCCCACAGGCCGTGCTGAACATCCACCCGGCGCTGCTGCCTGCCGACGGCGGTGAGACAGTCACCCTGTCCGATGGCCGGTATATCCCCGCCTTCCGTGGGGCTCACGCCGTGCAGGATGCCCTGGCCGCCGGCGTGGACACCACCGGGGCGACAGTCCACTACGCCGCGCCAGCGGTCGATCGGGGCGCCGTGCTGGCCACGGGCGAGGCGCCTATCCTGCCCGGCGACACGCCGGCCACCCTGCACGCGCGCATCAAACCGATCGAGCACCGCCTGCTCCTGCAAACCCTGGCCAAGTTGGCTCTGGCGCTGCTGGCGTGGTCCGGTTAACTTTCCCAATCACCTGCCGTGAGCGCCCGCACCGACCTGCAGTGCCTCTGTCTCCACCCAGGATGCGCCGTGTCGTGAGTTTTCTTCATGACAGGGTGGGTGGGCTTACCAGTACATGTGGGCGAGAACGCGTGACGGCGGCCCGGGGACAGGCGCCGAATCGCCCCGCTACGGCCCAGGGTCTACGATGCCCTGCGCGGAGAAAGGATGCACGCTACGCGGGCGTGCCGCTCATCGCCAGGAGGACACAGCGATCCAGGGGTAGACCTCCTCGGCGGGTATCGGGCGGCACAGGTAGTAGCCCTGCACGCTGTCGCAGCCCCAGGTGACCAGCAGATCCCAGGTGGCCTGATCCTCCACACCTTCGGCCACAACCTCAAGATCCAGAGCATGGGCCAGGACGATCACGGCATGCACGATGGCGGCGTCCTTGGGATCACTGCTCAGGGCCAGCACGAAGGACTTGTCGATCTTCACCTCATGCACGGGCAACCGCTTCAGATAGCTCAACGACGAATAGCCCGTGCCAAAGTCGTCAATGGACAGGCGGACGCCCAGGTCGGCCATGCGGGTGAGCACCTCCAGAGCGCGGCTGGGATCGACCATCAGCGCGCTTTCGGTGATCTCCAGCGTGAGCTGGCCGGGCGCAAGATCATACTGGCCTAGTAACGCGGCAATGGTCTGGGGCATCTGCTGATCGTGGAGGCTGCGTGCCGACAGATTGATTGCGACGTTGAGTGGCTGCCCCTGGCTCGTCCAGGCGCGGCATTGACGGAGCCCCGTCTCCAGCACCCAGTGTGTCAAGGGTCCCATGATCCCCGTTTGCTCCGCCAGGGGGATGAACTGGTCGGGCGGGATGAACCCGTGCCGCGGGTGCGGCCAGCGCAGCAAGGCCTCGACGCCGCTCAGGCGCGCTGTGGCGACCTGCACCTTGGGCTGGTAATAGAGCAGCAGATGCTGCTGGGCCAGGCTCTCGCGCAGGTCGCTCAGCAGCGCAAGCCGGGACGAGGTCGGGGGTTGGTCGTCCATAGCGCCAGTATAGACGGCGTACCCGAGGTGGCCCCGCTTGGCCACATACATGGCCACGTCGGCGTGGCGCAGCAGTGTGGCGGCATCGCTGCCCTGGGCGGGCGACGCCGCGATGCCGATACTGGCCTCGACGGTGAAGCGGTGCTCCTCCACCGTGACGGGGGCCTCCAGCGCAGCCAGGATCGTCTCCGCAACGCGGGACGCTCCCACGCTGTCACCGGTGGGCAACAGCACGGCGAACTCGTCGCCGCCCAGGCGAGCCACGGTGTCCGAGGTGCGCAGGGCTGTCCGCAGGCGTGCGGCCACTTCTTGCAGGAGCAGATCGCCCACCGCGTGGCCCAGGGTATCGTTGACCTCCTTGAAGTGGTCCAGGTCCAGCAGGAGCAGGGCGAGCGATGCGCCTGTCCGCTGGGCGACCAGGAGCGCTTGCCCGAGGCGCTCAGCCAGCAAGACACGGTTGGGCAGCCCAGTGAGACTGTCATGCAATGCCTGGCGCGTCAGCGTCTCCTCGGCCACCTTGCGCGTCGTAATGTCGATAAAGCTGACCACCAGGCGCAGGAGCGTGCCCTGGGGATCAAGCAGGGGCACCGCATCAACCTGCAGCGCGCAGTGGTTCCCATTGGGCAGGGTGGCGTCCATCACCACGCCGTGCTGAGGCTGGCGGGTCCGCAGGGCGATGGACACGGGCCGCTCAGAGATGGGCAGGGCCGCCCCGTCCTCCCGGGCAGTGGCCTGCAAGACGGCGGAGATGGGACGCCCGCGCAGCGCGTCCAAGTTCTGACCCAGGATCTGGTGCGCCGCCTCGTTGGCATCGGCGATCTCTCCCGCCGGGGTCACGACGATGACGCCGCAGGCCATCGTGGCCATCACGGCGCGCAGGCTCTCCTCCGAGGCGGCCAGGCGTGCCCCTTCGGCGCGCTCCCGCTCCCGGAGCCGGGCGCGCTCAATGGCGGTGCTCACCTGGTGCGCCAGCGCCAGCAGCGGGTCAATCTGGTCGGGGACGATAGGGCGGCCGCTGGTCAGATTGTCCACGGAGATCATCCCCGTCACCTGCTCCCCGGAGCGCAGAGGGATCATCACGTTGTGGGTTGGCTCCCCGTCGAACAGGTGGCGCAGCTCGGGCGGACACTCCGCGTAGGCTGCCTCCGTGTAGTAGAACGCGGCGCCCCGCAGCAGGGTAGCGATGCCCGGGAAGCGCCAGATAGGGCTATCCTCGGCCAGAGTCACCACGCGGTTCGTCCAGATCTTGCGCCCCGCGTCGTCGGTGCCCACGACCTCTTCAAAGACGCCCGTCGCGTGGTCAAAGAGGTTCACGCCCACCCGATCGTAGTCCAGGCCCTCCTGGATGCTGTCATAGACGACATCCAGCACGTCATGCAGCGTGGGGGCGGCATTGACCTGCCTGGTCGCCTCCTGCATCCAGTGCAGTTCCTCCATCCGGTGGCGCAGGTCCGTATCCAGGGTGGCAATACGCTGGCCCCTCTCTTCGAGAAGCGTGATATTCTCTAAAGCGGTGGCCATGACGCTGGCAAAGGCTACCAGCGGCGGTGCGTCGCCAGGGCCGATCGGTCGCCCCGTGGCCAGGTTATCGACGGAGATGACGCCCAGCACCCTCTCGGCGGTGCGCAGGGCGACAAGCAGATTCTCCCTTGGCTCCCCATCAAGATTGGGGCGCTCGGCGGGCGCTGTCTCTGCCGTGGCATCGGCGCGGTAGACGTAGCCGGGTCCCTCCGGCCCCATCCGTGGGTCGCTCAGCAACCGGCTGTACGAGGCGCCCTCACCCAGCGGCTCGCTCCGGCCTTGCGGATAGAACTTGCCTCCCCGGGCGTCCGTGCCAATGCGCGGAACCAGCACGCCACCGGCCGTATCGAGCAGGAGCACGCCGACGCGGTCGAAGCCCAGCCCCGTGTGGATAGCCTCGTAGGCCAGGTCGAGCAGTTCGGCGCTGGTGCGGCACTGCGCCAGTTGTGTGGTCGTCTGCTGCAACCATCGGCCCCGGTGCTCCGTGCTGGCGCGGTTGCTGTGCCGCCGCTTGAGCGAGGCGCGTGCTACACGCTTTGGCGCTCTGCCTCTCACGAGTGGCGGTGTTCCGGCGTGGTTAGAACCACCAGCGCCCCAGCGGCGGACACAGCAGTTCCTGCTGTGTCGGTCTCCTTCGGCCCATCCGGGAGTCGCCGTGGGCACCGGCTATGTCCCCGTGACGCCAGATTATCAGTGTTCATCACGTACTACCAACTTCACCAGTGCAGCTCCCAAGAGAGTGCGAGCGACACGCGGCCATGCCATACTGTCCGCAAGAAGCGCGCCACTCGGCCGCTCCCTGCCTGCGCCTGACGCTAGAGCATGACAAGAACCTTCTGGGGGCGCATACTGGGTGTGCGCCGCGACGTGTGGCGGCTGACCAGGCCTCTGGGGAGTAGAGAGACTATGTCGTTGAGGACCTTTGTGTCGCCATCGCCGGCCCGCCGCTGGAGGCGTGCCCTACGCACTGCCTCCACGCGGATCACCTGGAGCCGTGGCGTTGCTGTGGGCGCCGCGCTGCTCGGGGTGGTGACGCTCCTCGCGGCCATGAGTGGGGCGGATCCTCCGGTGCGTTGGGCACTCGGTTTGAGTGGAGCGCTGCCGGTTCCACTCTCCCACACCACCTTCATTGACATCGCCGCACCCACGCTCGTGTTCACCCCCCAGGCCACCGTTGTCGCCTGCGGCAGCCGGCTGACCTTCACCAACTCGCTGAGTACCACGGTGCAGCTGCGCACAGCTCCCCTCTCCCCGCGGTCCTTCTCCCTGGTGCTCCGTGCTCACACACAGGGCAGCATTCAGGTGAGCCGCCCCGGCCTCTACCACTACTACGACGCGGCGACGGCGCATCCGCTGCACGTGGTGGCCGGCAACGCGGTGATTGTGGCCAGCAGCGCGGGCAGCGGGGTCCCCCGGCAAGGCTGGGTGGCCGTGCTGTGTGTCCTGCCCCCCTTGCAACAACAGCTTGCTATCCCCCAGGACCACGATCTCTTCGCGCCCAAGGTGCTGGTCGCCGTGGCCGGGACCACGATCGCCATCACTAACCATGACGCGGACGCGCACAACGTCGTGGTTGATCCCGCCTCTCCCACGGGCGGAGCTTTTGTGGTGCAGGGGACCAAGGATGAGCCTCCCGCTGGCTGGCAGCAGTCGCTCGTCGTCCAGGACGCGGGGCTGTATCACGTCTACTGTAGCTTCCACACCCGCGTGGTCGGTGTGCGCGCCGGCTGGCGGGTCGTCGTGCCCCGGCTGAGTTCAGCGGAACCGACGCCGGGCCCAGACTATCGCGACCACAACCCGATGGAGGCATGGATCATCGTGCTCCCCGCCACAGCCACCACCTCGTAAGGCCGGTCATGCGTCTATCGCTACGCGCCATGGTCCTCGGGGTCTTTGCGCTCCTTGTGCTGGCCTCCGGCTTGCAGGGGGTGTTCGCGGTGACCACGACACTGCGCTCGGCCCAGCAACTGACCCGCCTGGAGCAGCGTGGGGTGGTGCCGATTGTCGGCACAGCGGTGCTCAGCCTGGACCTGGACCAGCAACGGGCCTTGCTGGGGCAAGACATCGGCCACATGGCCCCCGACCGCGTCCAGGCCCTGGAGGACGAACTCGCCAGCCTCGACACGGCGATTGCCCGGGCCGCGCCCCGTGTTCTCCTGGCCACCACCGTGCCGGCGTGGCAGGGCGCCTGGCGCGTCTATCGCACGGCGCGGGCAAGCTATCTACGCGCCGTGCAGCAGCCGGCGGACACGCGGCGCGTGACGCTCCTGGCAACCCGCGTGACCAATGGCTTGACCGCGGCGCTGGACGTGGTACATCAGAGTACCGGTACCCAGCTGTATCAGGGCCAGCAGGTCTATACCACCGCCCTGGAGACGGCCTGGACCGCGATCACACACTACCTGCACTGTCGGAACGGCAGCCACTGTGCGCTCTACGACGATCAGGAGGTGTATCTCCCGTGGCCTCGTGCAATTCATCAAGGATATCGCGTCTGAAAGCGGCCATGCGGAGGCCTGTCACATCCCGGTGCCTGGCCATGCTAGCTAAAAGGAGATGTCCCCATGATCGAGATCCTGGAGATTGAGCAGAGGTGTAAGCCGAGCCCTGTATCGCTCGTCCATGCCAGCGACTTCGTGGCGCGGCCCGGCGGCTATGCGGAGCCGGACCTGCTCGTGCGGAACCCCCACCTCAGCCCCTACTGTCTAGACGATGTGAGCAAGCGGGTTCTCTTTGTGGAGACACCTCCAGACGTCGCGCTCGCTACCTATCCGTTCTTCTATGAGGCACAGTATCAACACGCCCAGCGCCTCGTCGCCGTCCCCTACGCCACGATGGTCACCCTGGGCGAGGACCTACCGGCCAGGCAGGCGACCCTGGCGCTCATCTACTCCCCCGGCCGTAGCGGCTCGACCTTGCTCAGCAAGGCGTTTCAAGAGACTGGCATGACCGTCAGTCTCTCCGAGCCCGACATCGTCGCGATAGGTAGGGCGTCTCCGCCTTTCCCCCGCCCCAAACGCAGCATGCGACTTTCACCGCACTGCGCTTTCCGGTTGGATCCCCGTACTCAC
>JAABUM010002763.1_pt1 | contig 22886 bp, 25 predicted proteins | sample 5559161 | NCBI WGS metagenome assembly JAABUM01 (sample SAMN10711868, study PRJNA513369) | rock metagenome | isolation source: Antarctica rocks | place: Antarctica: Victoria Land, Siegfried Peak nord
CCGCGCGCCTGCGGCGCACGCTCGGCGTCCCGCTACCCGCGAACGACTGGGAGGACTATGCCCGCGGGACGGCAACGGCGCGGGCGCTGTTGGGGGACGCGGGCTTCGCAGCGATGCAAGCGGTGAGCGAGGCCATGTCGCTCGAACAGGCCATCACCGAAGCCCTCGAGATTGAGGGGGGCGGGACGACGAGTGGAGACTATCTCTCGACATCGGCGTCCCTGTCCGGGCGGCCGGAGCCAGGGCGCCGCGCGTAGGCCGCTAGCCGCCTGTGGTGGCTGGTTGGCACGTCCGGTGATTACCAACAACGCGGCGTGGGGCTTGCATCCGCTGGGATAACCATGTACGGCAGGTTGACAGGGGCGCGAGTCACCTGTCAATAGCGCCCTGGCAGACATCCCTCGCAGCAAGCACGCCCTGATTAAGGAAATACTAGCAGCTATGCCCGCCGCAGTCGCCTCCACCGCAGCCGCAGCTGGCGGACTCACCCTCGGCGCCGTCGCCGAGCCACCAGGTGTAGGCCTCGGCGAGGGTCGAGCCCGTGAACCCGTCCGACTGCAGGCGCGCGACCCCGGCCTGCTCGCGCTCCACGATCTCTCGCCCCACGCGCTCATGGTCGGGCGAGGAGAGTAGCGCCAGGTAATCCTGTTGCGTGGGCAGGCTATAGGTACGCCGAAAAGTAGTCAGGTCACGCGCCTCGGTCTCGGTCGTCATGATGTGTCGTACCCCTGCTATCCTGCCGCGTGGCCGGCCATCGGGCCGACCGTATATCTGTATTGTCGCATACAGGGGTCTTTATGCGGCGTCGGCCGGGGGCGTGGGGCAGGGTCTGTGCATTGTCGAGACGTACAAGCCCCATGTGCCCACACGCCTCGTCGTTGGCGGGGGTCTGGGGGGAGGCATCTCCCCAGGTTCCCCCGGAGGGGGCGGAGGGGGCGAGAAAGGGCTTGGGCGGCTTTTCATAGACCCGGGGGCGTGGGGGCGTGGGGGCGTGGGGGCGTGGGGGCGTGGGCCACCAGTCGGAGCCCCGAGATGGCGAGCGGCCTGGCCCACGGCGCTCACCACCACAATCATGGGCGCACATAGGGGCGCCGGCCCCGGTCAGCGCCTCTGAGTGCGCTCCGTCAGCGCAGCAAAACCGAGTGGGCGTCGACGCACACGCGGAAGAGGCTATAGGGCTTCTGGTGCAGATCCTGGCCCTCGTGGTAGCGCGCCTGCTGATGCAGCTGGCACGCCTCCTGCACCACGGACCCGCTGTAACGCGACAATAGCGCGTGCCACGGCACGCCCACGAACGCAGGAAAAGGGCAAAGGAGCCATCATCATGTCACCCGCAGAGAACAAGGCTATCGTGCGCCGCTTCTTTGAGCAGGCCTGGAGCCAGGGCGACCTCGCCGTCGTCGACGAGCTCGTCGCCACCAACAGCGACAACGCGTCGCCGGATGAGTTGCCCGGTACGGCGGGCATCAAGCAGTTCATCGCCATGTACCGCACGGGCATGCCCGACACGCGCATGACGGTGCAGGACCAAATAGCAGAGGGCGACAGGGTGGCTACGCACTGGTCGGGCGAGGGCACGCACCAGGGCGAGTTCATGGGTATCGCGCCCACCGGCAAGCGGGTTACGGTGCGCGGCATCAGCCTGTACCGGCTGGCGGACGGCAAGATCGTGGAGGGCTACGACGCCTGGGACAAGCTCGAATTGACCGAGCAACTCGGTGACACACCGCGCTTGAGAGTGCGGGGAGGTTAGAGGACTAAATCGAGCGATCTCAAAAGAGCGAGAGTTGGGTCAGACTGTCCTCTTCCTCGACCGGCGTCGCGGCGTCGTCGCCCGGCGCGCTCGCCTCGATCAGGGCATCGTCGCGCCCCTCGCCCTGCCCCGCCCGCGACCTGTCCGTCTCCGCCGTGGATGGTTGTCCCACGACGGCCTCCGCCTCTGATGCGGCTGGGGCTACCGTCACGCCCGCGACATCCCCCCCGCTCCCTGCGCTCACGGGTAGGGTCCCGTCCCCCCGCGACATGGGCTGAGTAGGGTACGACGACGCGAACAGGGGCGCCCCTGTGACGGAGGATTCTGTGCTGTCGTCCTCCTCCTCGGCAACCGGCCAATCCTCGTCGAGCAGCGCGGCAAGGCGGCGCAGGTCGTCCATCACCTCGTCGACGTAGCGCTCGCTGTGCGGGGCCGCGTAGGGGTGGCGTAGGGGATAGTAGCGCCGGCGCCCGCGCCGCGCCAGCGTGCCATGTTCGCCGCTCAGGGAAACGCCGGGCAGCAGCGCCGCGACGGCGTCGGGTCCACACAGGACGATGACCCGCGGCTCGACAGCCCGTATCGTCAGGTCGAGCCGTGGGCCGCAGGCGTCGATCTCCGCGGCGCGCAGGGGGCGCTGCCGGGGCGGCCGGCAGCCGGTCAGGGTCGCGTAGTGGACATCGCCGGGATCGATCCCGGCAGCGGCGAGGCGCTCCTCGAGCCATGGGAAGAGCGGCGAGGCGAAGGCCACACCGGCGTGCTCCTCGTGCTGGCGAGGCGCTCCCGAGAGGAAGAGCGCGCGGGCGGGCACGGGCCCGCGCGAGGCGACGGCCCGCTCAACTCCCAGGGGACAGTTCTCGCAGGCGTCCGTCATGTTGTTAGGCGGCGCGCTCGACGGCCAGCGGGGAGCGTAGCGTCAGCAGCGCGACCTCGGCGGGGCAGCCCAGGCGCAGGTTGAGACCGCTGTAGCCAATGCCGCGCGTGACGAAGGTGGGCACGCCTTGGTGCGCGCGCAGGCCCATCACCGCGTCGCGCGGCAGGCCACTCATGGTGATCAGCGGGCCGAGCAGGGGCAGGCGGATCTGGCCGCCATGCGTGTGCCCGGCCAGAATGAGCCCGGGACGGTGCGCGCCCAGTCGCAGTACGATGTCGGGGCTGTGGGCTAGCAGCAGGGAGCACGCCCCCTCGGGCACGCCGGCCATAGCGCGGTCGAGGTTGTCCTGGTCTGTCGCGGGGTCGTCGACGCCCACGACGAACAACTCACCGCCGAGGACCGGCCGCGCCGCGTTGTCCAGCACGGTGAGCCCGACGCCCGTCAACGCCGCGCGTAGGGCCGCCACGTCGTTGTCCCCGTGATAGCGGCCGAGCGGCTTGTGGTCGTGGTTGCCCAGCACGGCGTAGGCGTCGTCGGCGCGCGGCATACGCGCAAGGAGCGCGGCCACCTCCGAGATGCCGTCGTCGGTGTCGATGAAGTCGCCGGTGTAGAGCGCAAGGTCATGCGGCACGCCGGCGACGAGGTCCGGCAGCTCGCGGGCGAGTTCCGAACCGGGGCGCAGGTGTAGGTCGCTGACATGCAACACACGCAAGCCATCGAGTCCGGCAGGTAGCCGCGGCACGACGACATCGTAGCACGTCAACTCGATGTGCGGCGGGGGCAGGATATGCTGGAGCGCCGCGACACCGAGCCGCGACGGCGGACTATCGATGAGGGCGTGATAGACACCTTTGGCGAACCGGCGGAGCCATTTGCGATTCATGTCCACGTACTATTAATTGGTGCACGACAGAGAAAGGGGAACGCGAGGTACGCCCATAGCCTATCCGCATCCTAGCTATATGCCAATAGGATAGCTGTCGGTGGCCGGTAGGCGACAGTCCAATCGAATGGCCGCCGGCCGCTGGTCTACTATCGACCATGGGCCGTCGATCACCGGCTATTGCTCGTACTCCTCGTCGACGTCCTCGATCTCGTAGTACGTGTTCATCCACTCGTCGAGCGCCTCGAGCACGGCCTGCCCGATGGCCTTGGCCACGGCTGACTCTTGCTCAGGGCTGAAACCGGCGCCCGCGAGGGCAGTCGTCGCCCCGCTGACCGCTCGCTGCCCGATAGCTTCCCGTGTCTCCTCGTCCATCTCGTTCTCCTTCAAAGCCGTACTCAACCGTATGAAAGGGTCGCCGGTGGACGACCACACGTAGACGTAGCCGCCGTACACATCCTACCATGTCAACGCCCGCGTCCGCAGTCTATTATTCCGACCGCAGCATCATAGTTTACCGGCGGCTGCTTCGTCGAGCATCCACAGGAGAGTGCCGTTGGTAGGAGCGATGAGCTGGGCGGGGAGCGTGTCGGGCTGGCGCGAACCCTCGATGACGTCGCGGAGCACCCCCGCCTTCTCCTCGCCAGCGATGAGGAAGGCGACCACGGCCGCGTTGTTGAGTACCGGCGCGGTCATGGTGATGCGGTGCGCGTCGAATTTCTGGACGAACGGCGCCGCCATTAGATCGGAGGTGTTGCGCAGGGCGTCCGTGCCGGGGAAGAGCGAGGCGGTGTGGCCATCCGGCCCCAGGCCCAGCAGCACGAGGTCGAAGCGCGGCCACTGATCGGGCTGCAGGTCGAAGAAACCACGCAGGTTATCGGCGTAGTCGCGCGCGGCATCACTGGCGTCGGGCAACTCGGCGCGCACGCGGTGCACGTTCTCGGCCGGGATGGTAATTTTGGAGAGCAAGGCCTCGCGCACCATGCGGTAGTTGCTCTCCGCGTCGTCGGGCGGCACATGCCGCTCGTCGCCCCAGAACAGGTGCACGCGCTCCCAGGGTACCTGCCCGACGTAGGGGGGCGCGCCGAGCAGGCTGTACAGCGCTTTAGGCGTGCTGCCGCCGGAGAGCGCCACGGTGAAGCGCGCGCCCTCCTCCTGGGCGGCGCGCTGAGCCAGCGTGACGAAGAGCTCGGCGGCGCGGGCAGCCAGCGCCTGCGCGTCGGGCGACACGAGTCGTTGCGTGTCGCCGCTCAAAATGTCCGGGGGCGTGGCGCCGTCGCCGAGCGAATCCACAGTCATGGGCGATCTTTCCTCCAATTGAAGTCAATTAGTGCTGATTGAGACCAACAGACGTTGATTAGGGGCGCGAGCTGGCGACATGCGGACCCCCGGTAGGCCGCGGCGTTACTCCGCGCTGGCGACGCGCTCGCACAGGGCGGCGACCGCGTTGAGAGCGTTTTCATAGACGCGGTCGTGCCGGAATACCTCGAGTTCCTCGTTGAGCAACTCGCTCACCCCGCGCGGCGCCATGCGCACGCGGTGCGACACGCCCGGTGCGCCGCCGATCGTGATGGTCGTGGTCGCCTCGTTGTCGTGCGGGACGCGCTCGACGGCAAAGGTGGCCGGCACGTCGCGCAGCGTGGCGGTCAGCGTGAGCGAGAGCACGTCGCCCTCGGCGACGCCCGTCCCCTCGTCTGGCGCGATCTCGAGCGACACGACCGCGCCGCCGCCGCGCTCGGCCTCCAGGCGCAGCGTGTCCCCGTGCAGGCGCACCCCTTGTGGACGCGGCGACCAGCCCAGGCACGACGTCAACCAGCCGGCCAGGAGCAACGCCTGCGCGACGCCGCGCCCTCCGTTCGCGCGGGCGTAGGTCACGCGGACGCTCTCGAGGCGAGCAGCGTAGGGTCGCACCTCCGCTTTGTCGAAGAACTGCGCCGTCAGGTTGCGCCAGGGGGTCAGCCGCACCCAGTGGAAGTCGCTGACGCCGCGGTCCTCCCCCGTCGAGCGGCTCAACGCCGCCAGCTTGGCGAGGCCGTCGATAGGCCGTACCAGCCGCGCCGAGTCCACGATGACGCGGTCGCACAACCCGACCATGCGTGCGAAGAGCTCGCCGCCGAAGGGGACATCGTCGGCCCACCACAGATACGTGGGCAGGTCGGGCAAGAGCAGCGGGATCACGATGCCCGGCGCGTGCGCGGCCGTCTCCCCGTGCGCCGTCAGCGTGATCTGCTCCCAGCAGAAACGTTCGCGCGCCGCGTCGCTCGCGGTGTAGTTGGTCGACACCGCGGCGTCGAGCGAGGAGGCCGGCGCGTCCGGGTCGGCCACGACGACGATGGCGCGCGAGGGGTGCCGCTCAATCAGCCCGCCGACGGCCTCGGTCACCCCCGCCGCCGCCGCCGCGCGCGGCACGTAGATGACGAGGTTGAGCACCCCCGTGCGCGCGGGGGACCGGCGCCCGTCGTCCACCTCCGCGCGCCCCACCCGCTTCCACAATTGTCCCAGGGCCTTCTCGATGCCCGCGACATCGACGGACACGCCCTCCCAAGTGTTTGTTACCTGTGTCGTAGGAGTCGATGGCGCCATTGCAATCCTCCAGTAGTCAGTAATCAGTAGCCGGTAGATCAGTGACCAGTGAGCCGCGTCGAGGAACATCGTACGGGCAGAGCATAACCTCAGCGCCAACGATGGCGCTGTCGCTATCTCTCTGACCTGGCTACCGGCTACCGGCTACCGGCTACCGGCTACTAGGGTCGCCGCCAACGCCGGCCGTCGCCCTCGATGAGCGCGTCGGCCGCGGCGGGACCCCACGTGCCCGCGTCGTAGTTGGGGAAGGCGGGGCGCGGCTCGCGGCTCCAGCCTTCCAGGATGTTGGCGATGAAGGTCCATTCGGCCTCGACCTCGTCGCGACGGGTGAACAAGGTCGAGTCGCCCAGCATGCAGTCGAGGATGAGCCGCTCGTAGGCGTCGGGCGACTCGGTCGCGAACGACGAGCCGTAGAGGAAGTCCATGTGCACCGGGCGGATCTCCATGTTGGCGCCCGGCGCCTTGGAGGAGAAGCGCAGCGAGATGCCCTCGTCGGGCTGGATGTGCATCGTCAGCACGTTCGGCTCTAGCGGGTTGTCCTGCGTCTGTCGGAAGAGCAGGTGCGGCGCCTGCTTGAATTGGATGGCGATTTCGGTGGTGCGCTTGGGGAGCGATTTGCCGTGGCGCAAGTAGAACGGCACGCCTTCCCAGCGCCAGTTGTCAACGAACAGCTTGAGCGCCACGTAGGTCTCAGTGATCGAGTCGGGCGCGATGCCCGCCTCCTCACGGTAGCCGGGGACCCTTTTGCCCGCGACCCAGCCTGGGCCGTACTGGCCGCGCACCGTGAGCGCCGCGGATTTGTCAGGGTCCATAGGCTGCAGCGCGCGCAGCACCTTGACCTTCTCGTCGCGCACCGCGTCGGCGTCGAAGGCCACGGGCGGCTCCATGCACACCAGATTGAGCAACTGCAGCATGTGGCTCTGCACCATATCGCGTAGCGCGCCGGCCCCCTCGTAGTAGCTCGCACGCCCCTCGACCCCGACGCTCTCGGCCACGGTGATCTGCACGTGGTCGACGTAGCGCCGGTCCCAGATCGGCTCGAAGATGCCGTTGGCGAAGCGGAACACTAGGATGTTCTGCACCGTTTCCTTGCCGAGGTAGTGGTCGATACGGTAGATCTGGTCCTCGCGGAAGACCTGCAAGAGTTCGCGGTTGAGCGCTTTGGCCGACTCGAGGTCGTGGCCGAAAGGCTTCTCGACCACGATGCGCGCCCAACCCTGACCATTCTTGCCGCCCCTGTTGAGACCGACGCGGCCGAGTTGGCGGATGATGTCGGGGTCGAACTGCGGCGGCGTGGCCAGGTAGAAGACGCGGTTGCCTTCGGCGCCGCGCGTTTCGTCGATCGTGTCCAATTGTTCCTTGAGCTTGTCGTATCCGGACGGGTCCTGGAAATCGGCCGTGATGTAGGACATGCCCTGGCCGAAAGAGTCCCACGCGGCCGGCTGGAGGGGCCGGCGGCGCGAAAACTGGTCGACCGCCTCCCTCATCCCGTCGCGGAACGCATCGTCGGTCATCTCATTGCGGGCGAAGCCGACGACCGAGAAGCCCGACGGCAGCCAGCCCTCCAGGGCCAGGTTGTAGAGCGCGGGCAGCAGCTTGCGACGCGTCAGGTCGCCCGCCGCGCCGAAGATGACCATCGTGCACGGCTGCGGGGTGCGCGCCGTACGCATACCCTGTCGCAGCGGGTTCTCGACCGGCGCCTTCTCGGCCGCTGGAGCTACCATGCGTGTCCTCCCAGAGTAGCTAGTAGCTACTAGCTACTAGCTACTAGCTACTAGCTACTAGCTACTAGCTACTAGCTACTAGCTACTAATACCCGTCTATGCCTTTTTGATGGCGTGGCCGCCGAATTCGTTGCGCAGGGCGGCGATGATCTTGGCGCTGAAGCTCTCCTCTTGGCGCGAAACGAAGCGCGCCAGGAGCGACATCGTGATCACCGGGGCGGGGACGTTGTGGTCGATGGCGTCCTGCACCGTCCAGCGGCCCTCACCGGAATCCTCGACGTAGCCGCGGATATGCAGCAGGTTGGGGTCGTTGGCGAGGGCTTCCTCCAGCAACTCGAGCAGCCACGAGCGCACCACGGAGGAATGGTTCCACAGCGCGGCGATGCGGTGCAGGTCGAGGGTGGTGCGATACTCCGAGGCATGCAAGATCTCGAAGCCCTCGCCGTAGGCCTGCAACAAGCCGTACTCGATGCCGTTGTGTACCATCTTGACGTAGTGGCCCGCGCCGCTCGGGCCGACATGCAGATAGCCGTCGGGGGGGGCCAGCGTGGCGAAGACGGGGGCGGCGCGCTGGAACGCGTCTTCCTTACCGCCGATCATCAGACAATAGCCGTTCTTGAGTCCCCACACGCCGCCGGAAGTGCCGCAGTCGAGGAAGTCGAAGCCTTTGGCCTCGAGCTCTTCGGCGCGGCGCTTGCTATCCGTCCACTTCGAGTTGCCGCCGTCGATGATCGTGTCGCCCGGCGCGAGGAGCGGCGTGAGGCCGTCGATGATATCGTCCACGGGCTTACCGGCCGGCACCATGAGCCAAATGTGGCGGGGGGCCTCGAGCTTCTGCGCGAGCTCCTCGAGCCCGAAGGCCCCGATCGCGCCCTCGCCCTCGAACTCCCGAATAGTCTCCTCGCCGCGGTCGAAGACGACGACCTCGTGCCCGCCCTGCATCAAGCGGCGCACCATGTTGCCGCCCATGCGCCCCAGCCCGATCATTGCGATCTGCATCATCCCTCCTAAACAAGTAGCCAGTAGTCAGTGAAGATTAACTACTGGCTACTGACTACTGAGGCCCGGCAGGGCCGATCTAACGGGCGTGGCTCATCATCTCGTCACGCTTGCCGCTGATGGTGCCGATCAACTCGTTGAACGACTCGGTGAAGAGGCGTACACCATCGTCCTGCAGCTGCCGCGTCACCTCGTCCATGGAAACGCCGGCGCGCTCGAGCGCGCCAAGTTCGGTGCGCGCCGCATCCACATCCTGTGTCAGCGTCTGGGCAACCGTGCCATGGTCGAGGAAGTTGTCGATCGTCTCCACCGGCATCGTGTCCACGGTGTCGGGGCCGATCAGCCCCTCGGCGTACATGACGTCGCGGTAGGCCTTGTTCTTGGTGCTCGTGCTCGCCCACAGGGGCCGCTGCTCCTTGGCGCCGTGCGCCGCCAGCGCCTCCCAGCGCGGCCCCGAAAAGAGCTCCTGGTAGGCGACGTAGGCCAGCTTGGCGTTGGCGATGGCCGCCTTGCCCTGTAGCGCGCACAATTCACTCTTGCGCGCCTCGTCGCCGGCCGCGTCGATGAGCGCGTCGAGCTTCTTATCCACGGCCGTGTCGACGCGGCTGACGAAGAACGAGGCCACCGAGGCGATCCTGTCGATCGGCTGGCCGGCGCTGGCGCGGTCCTCCAGGCCGGCGATGTAGGCCTCGGCGACCAAGCGGTAGTTGTCGACCGAGAACAGGAGGGTAACGTTGATGTTGACACCCTCGGCGATGGCGTGCCGGATGGCAGGGAGCCCCTCGGCCGTGCCCGGGATTTTGACCATAATGTTGGGCATGTTGAGCTGGGAGAAGATACGGAGCGCCTCGACCAACGTGCGGTCGGTGTCGTGGGAGAGCTCCGGCGGCACCTCGATGCTCACGTAGCCGTCGTGGGCGTCACTGCTGTCGTAGACCGGGCGCAGGATCGTGGCGGCGCGGCGGATGTCGTCGAGCACGAGGCCATCGTAGATCGCGGGGATGTCCTTGTTGTCGCGCACCATCGACTGCAAGTCCTCGTCGTAATCCGAGGCCCCGTCCGCGATGGCCTTCTGGAAGATCGTCGGGTTGCTCGTCATGCCCACGATGCCCTGATCTATCCGCCGCTGGAGCCCGCCGCTCTTGAGTAAGTCGCGCGTGATATAGTCGATCCAGGGGCTCTGACCCGCGTCGAGCAACTGGTGTAAGGTCGTCTTCTCGGCCGTCATGGTTTTTCTCCTCTAAGCTAGCCTATCCACCCACAGTATAAGGTGTCCTGTCATAGCGCCGTCGACGGGCGTCTATCCTCCTACTATATATTGGGACATCTACATATTGAGGCGTCTACGCGCGGCGCCTTGTCATAGAATAGGCAACACAGCAGGGCTTGTGCCACGGTGAGCGCCACTCTGCCGGCCCAGACAACACCGCTATCCGAGGCAAGCAAGGAACGGATCAGGCGCGCGAATCCCGGCGCGTAGTAAATTATCGAGGTGGGGTGGTGTATCGGTGCAACAGCCCGTCGGAGGACACAGGCTATGACAGATGGGCAACAGCCGCGGGGCGGGCGGGCCGCCGCGCGAGGGCGTGTGTTGGCGCGGCCCGCGGGGCTGATTGGGGCAGAGAAGGCGCCGATTGGCCTGCGCCCGCTCGGCCTGGAGGGCGGCCGCGACGGCCTCCTCTACGTGCCGGAGGGCTACCGGACCGACCGGCCCGCCCCGTTCGCGCTGGCGCTGCACGGCGCGGGCGGCGATGCCCACGGCGGCTTGGCCTCGCTGCTGCCCCTGGCCGACGAGTACGGCTTTATCTTGCTCGCGCCGGACGCGCGGCGAGCGACGTGGGACGTCATACGCGGCGACTACGGCCCGGACGTAGCCTTCGTTGACCGCGCCCTGGCGCAGACCTTCGGCCGCTACGCCGTCGACCCGGCGCTCCTCGCCATCGGCGGCTTCTCCGACGGGGCCTCCTACGCGCTCTCGCTCGGCCTCACCAACGGCGATCTCTTCACCCACATCATCGCGTTCTCACCCGGCTTCATGGCCCCCGCTGGGCAAGAGGGCGCCCCCCGCATTTTCATCTCCCACGGTACAGGCGACGAGGTGCTGCCGATCGACGTGTGCAGCCGGCGCCTCGCGCCGGAGCTGCGGCGCGCCGGCTACGACGTCACCTACCGCGAGTTCGACGGCCCCCACACGGTCCCGCCCGGGATCGCGCGCGAGGCGGCGGATTGGTTTATCGAGGGAGAGGCGTCGCCGTCGAGTTGAACGTCCTCTAATCTATATTGACAAATATCTACGAGGATAATACTATCCTCGTAGATATTTGTTCTTATGGATTGAGGGAGTCTACCATGATGGATATAGTACCCTTGTTCAAGGCCTTGGCCGATGAGAGGCGCATCAGGATCGTCGCGCTGCTCAGTGCGCGCGCCCTCTCGGTCGAGGAGCTCGCCGCGGCGGTCGACCTGACGCCCGCGACCGTCTCGCACCACCTGGCCCTGCTGCGCGAGGCCGGCCTCGTCGAGGCGGCCCACGAGCAATACTACACCGTCTACCGCTTCCGGCAGCAGCCCCTGCTCGACGCGATGCGCACGCTCGTCGAGCGGCCGGCGTCGCCGGGGCTCGACGAGGATCTCGCCAAGTACGACCAGAAAGTGCTGCGCGACTACCTCGTCGACGGCCGGCTCAAGACGATCCCCACCCAGCGTAAGAAGCGCGACGTCATCCTGCGCTACCTGGCGCAGCGGTTCGAGCCCGGCCGCCTCTACAGTGAGAAAGAGGTCAACGCGATCCTCGTCGACTACCACGACGACGTGGCGACCCTGCGCCGCGAGCTGGTGCAGGCCGACCCCCAGATGGCCGGCCTCGGCGGCGCCCCCTCGCTCCAGCCCGGGAACGCTGTCGCGCGGCGTCTGCTGGCGCGCGAGAACGGGCGCTACTGGCGCGCGACGGACGACGCGGGGCAGCCCGCCGCGCCGCCCGCGACGGTCGCGGAAGGTGTAGACCTGTCGCTAAGATCTTAGCGAGAGGCCTCATCGGCGCCTCCGTAGTCGCGACTGCGCTATGATGGAAACGCCGGACCCACAAGAAAGGGGGAACCGTGAATAAGCGATCCATGCTTAGTAGCTTGCTCCTGATCGCTCTCGCTGTGTCAAGTACAGCGCCTCGCCCATACACGTCCCATCCGCACGCATCCGTCTCAATACTACGATCGGCACAACCCGCGTGTCCTACGGAGCCTCTTCCTACAACAACGATCGCCGGTGGGGCCGCCGTGGGCGCATTCCCCCTCTGGATGAGGGGGGGCAGCTTCGCTGGCCGTACCCGCCGTCCTATGGCGCCTATACGCGGCCGTACGGATGGGCCTACAAGACCTTGTTCATATCCAGCGTAAGCTTCAAGGGGCGCGTGACCCTGCGCGGCGGCAGCCTCTCTGGCGGCCCGCCGCTCTACTTCTCCGACCGCGCGCAGCGCACGCCGGCGCGCACGCTCACGTTGAACCCACAGCATCCCCTCGCCTACTCCGGCGCCGACCGATCGTGGTCCTATTTCCCTGCCGGTGTCTACGTGTCGAAACCTGGCTGTTACTATCTGGAGGCCCACTGGCCGCACGGACAGTGGAAAACAACATTCATTGCAGGGCGGTGAATGAATCTGATCATGGGGGGTGTCCTGCTGTGGCTATTCAAAAAAATAACTCGGTTCGCTCTATCGTCGTCGTTGCCATTATTCTGACTGCCATCACCACGTCTATCATCGTCGTGCGAGCGAGCGTATACCCACGGCCTGCGTCGGTCGCGACATCGATCGGACAGCTACGCCCAGAGGCGGAAGGCTCTATGAAGCCTATACCACTCGCGCATGGAGCGAAAATAGTCGCGATACCTCTTGCGAAAGCGCCGTTGAAGCTGCGCTTGATCGCCACGGACCAGCACTCGCGGTAACGACGGCAACGATATAAAGTTTGTCCTATGTCCTAAAATTACACGTATCTTGGGTGGTCGTCGGCAAGGACAAGGCCGCCGTCAAGAAGCAGTTGACGCGCGCCCTACGATCTCTGAAGGAGCACTATCATGAGCAGGCTTGACGACCGCTACCCCGATCTCCTGGAGGACAATGACCGCGCCATGGAGCGCGCCGTGTTAGAGCTTGACGCCGTTTTCGCCGTGCGCCCATCGCCCCGCATAAGCGCCACGATGGATCGGGCGGTGTACGAGGGGCTGGCAGCGCCGCGCGTCGCAATAGCGACCGCCCGTACAGGTACACTTCAGGGTAGGAGGACGCGCATATTGTACACTTGCCCGGGAGGTCCATGCTACGCCCCGCGCTGACGATCCTGATCGGGACGGTGTTGGCGCTGTTGATGGCGTTCGCGGCCTTGTTCATCGTGGTCCCGATCGTCGGGAAGGGCGGCCAGGGCATAGCGCAGGCCGTCGCCGTCCTGGTGTTCGCCGGCATGCTCGTGTTTGTCGTCACGTCCGTCGTGCGGGCGCGGCGTCCGGCCGAGGGGGAGCAGGAGGACTAGCCTTCGGACTGTGTCACACCCTTAGGGACCTGTTCACTACGTTGAATACATTCAGGGGCGCGGTGTCGCGTTGCGCATGCGGATGAGCGAAAACTGTAGGGTCGATGCGACCACCGCGTCGCGCAGGGGCCACAGAGACGGGGTCACTCGCAGCTCGACGTCGCGGTGCGTCAGTTCCGCGAGCGCGTCCACGGCCGGCGTCACGCCCCGCGGCGTCACCGCCGTGCGCGACACATAGTAGCCTGCGCCCGCGTCGTACACCTCGAAGGTGTCCGCCGGCAGGTCGTACCGACACAGCCGCGCCCACCGCGCGGCGGGCAACCAGCGCGCCTCGATGGCCACGACGAAGCGCGCCGCCACCCCCGCCATCAGGCGCTCCACGTCGGCCGCCGTGCTTGACGGCAGGGCATAAAACGTGACGCGCGGACAGTCGCGCGGGAGCAAGTAGTTGTGCAGATGCTCCTCGTCGACCGCCCAGACGACCGGCACGGCGAGATTGGCCGCGGAGGGTTGTGGCGACCGCGGCGCGAAGTGTTCGATGTCCGGCTCCTCGCCGACGTGATGCAGTATCCCGTTCACTTGTGCGTCCTCCACCTTTAGGGTTCGCGCGACTGTTGATATAGTAGGGACGGGGCCGACAAACACACCTATTATGTCACGGAGGCGACACACACGTTATGACCGCGGAAGCGCCACGGAAAGAGACCCTGGGGTTCCAGGCCGAGGTCGTGCAGCTGCTCGACCTGATGATCCACTCCTTGTACAGCAACAAAGAGATTTTCCTGCGCGAGCTCATCTCCAACGCGTCGGACGCCGAGGATAAGCTGCGCTTCGAGGCGCTCTCCGACCCTGGCCTGTACGAGGGCGACAGCGAGCTCAAGATCCGCATCTCCTACGATAAAGAGGCGCACACGATCACCGTGGCCGACAACGGCGTCGGCATGGGCCGGCAAGAGGTGGTCGACAACATCGGCACCATCGCCAAGTCGGGCACGCGCGAGTTCTTCCAGGCCCTCTCGGGCGATCAACGCAAGGACGCCGCCCTGATCGGCCAGTTCGGCGTCGGCTTCTACTCCTCCTTCATCGTGGCCGACCGCGTGACCCTGATTACGCGCCGCGCCGGCCTCCCCTCCGCCGAGGGCGTGCGCTGGGAGTCGGCCGGGCAGGGCGACTACACCCTCGAAACAATCGAACGGCCCGAGCGCGGGACCGCCGTGACGCTGCATCTGCGCGAGGGCGAGGACGAGCTGCTCGACGGCTACCGCCTGCGCTCGATCGTGCGCAAGTATTCCGACCACATCAGCTTACCCATCGTGATGCAGGCCGAGAACGTCGGCGCCGCGGAGGGCGAGGGGGGCGAGGGGGGCGAGGGGGGCGCAGAGGAGGCGCCCGCGCCCGCCGAGGAGACGGTCAACCGCGCCTCGGCCCTGTGGACGCGCGCGCCGCGCGAGGTCACGGACGAGGAGTACGACGAGTTCTACAAGAGCGTCGCCCACGACTTCAGCGAGCCGCTGGCCCACGTCCACAGCCGCATGGAGGGCCGCTACGAGTACACCCTGTTGCTCTACATCCCCTCCAGCGCCCCGTTCGACCTGTGGAACCGCGACAGCCGCCACGGCGTCAAGCTCTACGTGCGCCGCATCTTCATCATGGACGACGCCGAGCAGTTGCTGCCGGCCTACCTGCGCTTCGTGCGCGGCGTGATCGACTCCGCCGACCTGCCGCTCAACGTCTCGCGCGAACTCCTGCAGCACAACCGCATCACCGAGAGCATCAAGGCCGGCGCCACGCGCAAGATACTGGGCCTGCTCAAAGACTTGTCGACGGGCCAGCCGGAAAAATACGCCACCTTCTGGAAAGAGTTCGGACAGGCGCTCAAGGAGGGCATGGCCGAGGACCCCTCCAACGGCAAGGAGATCGCGCCCCTCCTGCGCTTCGCTTCCACGCAGGCGGAGAGCGGCGCCCAGGACGTGTCGCTGGCCGACTACACGGCGCGTATGAAGGAGGGGCAGGACAAGATCTACTACCTGACGGCTGACTCCTACGCCGCGGCCAAGAGCAGCCCCCTGCTGGAGATTTTCCGCAAAAAGGGCATCGAGGTGTTGCTGCTGACCGACCCCATCGACAATTGGGTGGCGATGCATCTCAGCGAATTCGAGGGCAAGGAGTTGCTGTCGATCGCGCGCGGCGACGTCGACCTGGCGGGGCTCGAGGACGCGGCGGAGAAGGAGCAGCAAGAGAAAGCCGCGAGCGAGTTCGCCCCCCTGGCCGCGCGCGTCAAGGGGGCGCTCGGGGATAAGGTCACGGAGGTGCGCGTGACCACGCGCCTCACCTCGTCGCCCGCCTGCCTCGTGGCCGGCGAGCACGACCTGGACGCCGCCTTCGTGCGCCTGCTCAAGGCGTCCGGCCGCCCCGTACCCCAAACCCGGCCGGTGCTGGAGATCAACCCGCGCCACCCCATCTTGACGCGCATGGACAAGGAAACGGAGGAGGGACGCTTCGCCGACTGGAGCGCTATCCTGTTCGACCAGGCCGTGCTCAGCGACGGCGGCCAGCTCGACGACCCCGCGGGCTTCGTCGGCCGCCTCAACGAGTTGCTGGTGGCCCTGGGCGCGTAGCGAAAAGCTAAGGGGCGCGGACGACTTTTCACATACTGCGGGGCCGTCGCGGGCCTACTTCACGGCCAGCGCGTTGGGCGGCGAGGCGACGCCGCCAAGCTTGTTGAGTGGGGCCGACGTCAGGAAAAACTCGTAGACGCCGTCGGCGGCGCAGTCGGCGGCCAGCGCCTCCAGGTAGAACATCTCGCCGATGGGCATGCCCCACAGCGCGAGCAGCGTTTCGTGCATGAAGCCGCGCTCAGGGTGGGCCGGGTAGGCCTCGAAGGCGATGGTGTCGCCCGCGACGGCCGCGACGTGGTGGTCCCACAGGTAGCGCAGCGTGCCGTCGCCCTGGGCCAGGCCTGCCGCCGCGTGCGGCGGCGTGGCGGCGGAGGCGCGCCCCTCCGCGTCCAGGCCGAGATACCACTCGACCCAGCCCGAGCGCACGATCAGGATATCGCCCACCTCGAGCTCCACGCCCTGCGCCCGCGCCGTCGCTTCCAACGCCTCGACGGTGATCTCGTGACGCTCGCCGGGCGAGTAGGCGAGGCCCCGCGCGAGGGCCCAGCGGCGGTAATCGAGCAGCACGCCGCGTCCGGCGATACCCCGTCGCGCCCACGCCTGGATGCCGTTGCGCGTGCCTGGTCCACCGGTAATCTGCTCATCGGTCACGCCGTTGTAGAAGCCGTGGTGCGCCCTGTTGCCGTAGTGGGTCAGGCCGTCCCACTGGCTGGACGACTGGGTGTTGAAGTCGTGGTACACGTCGTCGTTGACGAGGCGCCCCCGGCGCGTGATCGCGTGTCGCAACACATCGCGCCCGAAGAGGGGCGGATGCGGCAGCTCGAGTTCCCAGTTGAGAGGGAAGACCTTGCCGGCGCGCGCCAACCGCGCCGCCGCGGCCACGCGCGTGGGCGTGAGCAGGTTCAAGGTACCGATCTCGTCGTCGTCGCCCCACAGCCCCCAGGCCGAGCGCGGCGGCGCGCCGGGCCGGGCGGGCAGCTCGTCGAAGGCCGGCAGAGATGCATCGTCGTCTCGAGCCATCGGCGATTCCTTCCACGTCGGGGCCGCGTCGGGGCCGCGTCGGGGCGCCATCGGAATATACTATTGCCCCGTTTACCTACTGACGTATCATAGCAAAACGGAGGAGGTTCTCGTATGGTTGCTGAAGAGATCAAGGCGCTCGCATTCGACGTGTTCGGCACAGTGGTGGACTGGCGGGCCACCATCATCGAGGAGGGCGCGCGGTTCAGCGCGGGGACGGGCGTCTCCCTCGACTGGGGCCAGTTCGCCGACGCCTGGCGCGGCCGCTACCGCCCTTCGATGGATCGCGTGATGCGCGGTGAGCTACCCTGGATGACCATCGACGAGTTGCATCGCCTGGCCCTGGACGAGGTGCTGCGCGAGTTCGACCTGGAGTCCCTGACGGAGGGGCAGCGCGCGGGGCTCAACCGGATATGGCATCGCCTACGCCCGTGGCCGGACGCCGTCCCCGGGCTGACGCGCCTGCGCGCTCGCTATGTGCTGGCCACGCTCTCCAACGGCAACGTGGCTCTGCTGGTCGACCTGGCCAAGTACGCCAGGCTGCCCTGGGACTGTGTCCTCTCGGCCGAGTTGGCGCGCGCCTACAAGCCCGATCCCGCGGTGTACCGCATGGCCTGCGCGCTGCTCGACCTGCGGCCAGCGCAGGTCATGATGGTCGCCGCGCGCCAGGATGACCTGCGCGCGGCGCGGGCGGAAGGTTTGCGCACGGCGTTCATCCCACGCCCGCTCGAGCACGGCCCGGATGCCGCGTCCGACCCGACGCCCGATGCGGCCTGCGACGTCGTCGCCGCCGATCTCGTGGACCTAGCGCGGCGCCTCGGCGCGTAGCAGGGCTCGTGAATTGTCGGGGCAGGCGCGCCCGGACGCGCCCGGGCGCGTCCGTGTGTACCCGTCCAGCCGCACGCCCTGTGGGTGGCGGGGGTCTGGGGGAGCCATCTCCCCGGGTTCCCCCGGAGGCGCGCCCCACCGGCGGACCCGCGGCTAGGGTCCGGGGGACTAGTACACGTTGGCTCAAATAAGTCGGCGGTCTATGCGAGCCGTCGAGACACTTCAGTGTCCGTCGTTTGCCATGCGACTTCAGTCGCAGGCCAGCGCCGATCGCTGGGTTAATTGCGCCAAGCTGTACTAGTCAGCCAGGGGCGGAGGGGCAAGAGGGGCGCCGGCCACTTTTCACGAGCCCTGCGGCGCGTAACCGCGGGGCTCCGGGGCCGCGGGGCTCCAGGGCTCCAGGGCTCCAGGGCTCGCGGCTGATACTATGAATAATGATGGTAGCGATAGAGACAGGGGCGCGCGACGCGGGGAGGAAGCCGGACGAATGGCGCCGGCGCCGCGCGGAGCGGCAGCCGGTGTGGCCAGACGAAGATGCCCTGGCGCGCGCGTTGGCGCGCGTCGGCGAGCTCCCGCCGCTCGTCTTCGCGGGCGAGGCGCAAGAGTTGCGCGCGCGGCTGGCCGCCGTGGCCGAGGGGCGCGCCTTCCTGCTGCAGGTCGGCGACTGCGCCGAGTCCTTCCGCGATTTCTCCGCCGCCAACATCGAGAACAAGCTGCGCGTGATCCTGCAGATGGCCGCTGTGCTCACGTACGGCGGCGGGGTACCCGTCGTCAAGGTCGGGCGCATCGCGGGCCAGTTCGCCAAGCCGCGCTCGTCCGCCGTGGAGCGCCACGGCACCGTCGAGTTGCCCTCGTTCGGCGGGCACGCCGTCAACGACGACCCGTTCACTCCCGAGGCGCGCCGCCCCGACCCCGAGCGCCTGCTGTCCGCCTACTACCAGTCGGCGGCGACTCTGAACCTCTTGCGCGCCCTCACCAAAGGCGGCTTCGCCGATATCTCGCGGGTCCATCAGTGGAACAGGACGTTCGTGGCCTCGAGCGGCTCGGGGCGCCGCTACGCGGTGATCGCCGCCGAGATCGGTCGCGCTATCGATTTCATGCAGGCCTGCGGCGTGGACGTCGGGGGCGACCCTCAGCTGCGGCAGGTCGACCTGTACACGAGCCACGAGGCGCTCCTGCTGGGTTACGAGGATGCGCTCACGCATCAGGACGCGCGCACGGGCGGCTGGTACGGGTGCTCGGCGCACATGCTGTGGGTCGGCGACCGCACGCGCCAGCCCTCCGGCGCGCACGTGGCGTACCTCGCGGGCATTGGCAACCCCATCGGCTGCAAAGTCGGGCCGTCGACGAGCCCGGAGGAACTGCTGGAGCTCTGCGCGATCCTGGACCCGGAGCGTCGCGCGGGGCGGCTCACGCTCATCGCGCGCATGGGCGCGCGACGCGTCGCGGAAAGCCTACCTCCCCTTGTGCGCGCGGTGCGCGACGCCGGCTACCCCGTGGTGTGGGCCTGCGACCCCATGCACGGGAACACGTACGAGGGCGCATCGGGGCGCAAGACGCGGCGCTTCGACGATGTGATGGCCGAGATCGAGGAGTTTTTCACGGTCCAGCGCGCCGAGGGCGCCTGGCCCGGCGGCATCCACATCGAGATGACCGGCGACGACGTGACCGAGTGCCTCGGCGGGAGCGACGCCATCTCGGACGACCGCCTCGGCGCCAACTACACCACCATCTGCGACCCCCGGCTCAACGGGCGCCAATCGCTCGACCTGGCCTTCCGCGTCGCCGAGCTCCTGAGGGCGCAGTGACCAGTCGCTAGTCGCTAGTCGCTAGCCACGCGTGTTCGGACGACGGCGTCCTTGGCCGTTAGAGACCACGCCCCAGCCACTAACCACTACTTTTTACAAGTTATTAACATTGCCGTAGACTATTTTTACTATTATCCCCCCGTCGTGTGGCACAATAACGTTAAGGCAGCGATACGGGTCTAGTCTCAATCATCCGCGCGACAAGGGTAGGCGACGCCACGGGGCCGGGCGTCGGGGCGGATGAGGCCTGCTCCTGACCGATCGTGACTAGGAGGACGGGCAGATGTCGCAGCGTTCGGCCACACCCAAACATGCCGTCTACGCGCCGAAGCCGCCCCTGGAGCGGCGGGCAACGCGCAGCCACGCCAGGCCTATCGGCGACGCGGACGCGTCCAAGCCGTCCGACCAGAACCAGGACCAGGGGTCTGTCCTGTCCGTGGCCCCGCGGCGCACGCGCAAGAGCGCCGGCCTCGCCGTCCGCGTGCGCGCGACGCGACCGGTGCCGAAGAGAGCGGCGTCCGGCCGCCGTAAGGGAGCGGCGCTGGCTGTGGTCTATCCAACGGTGATGCTTGCATGCGCGCTCGGGCTGGCCTTCGGCGCCCTCATCCTGGGTCTGGCTGCCCTGCTGCAGCAGACGTTGCGCGGCGAGGCCGAGCGCGCCGCCTTCCCGCTGCTCGCGGGCGGTATGACGCTCGTGCTGTTGCGCGGGCAGGTCGGCGTCGGGCGCTACCGGGACCTGCGCCGTCGCCTCGGCCTCGCCGGCGATCGCCCGACCGACCATGCAATCATCCTGTGCTACATGCTTGCCTTCTTTTTCGCCGCGTCCATCGTGGCCACGCTCCTCGCCTGCGGCGCTGCCCTCCTCATCGGCGCACTGGTCCACTCTCTAACATCCCTAAGGTGATGGACAGCCTCGTGGTCGACCTGGAGGCGCTCGGCCGCGAGTCGTTCATGCCCCTGTTCGTGGTCTTGCGCGAGGGCGCAACGCTCGACGACGCGCTCAAGGGACGCATCGGGGCGCGCATCCGCCGGGACATCTCGCCACGGCGCGTCCCCGACGAGATCTATGGCCCGCGCGAGCGCGTCGAGAACTGCGTCTATAGCGCCAGTATAATGGTACGCTAATCGATAGGCGACAGGATTGTATCGCCATACGTCCAATGGTCGGCGAGGAGCGGTATGGCGTGGACGGGGACAGCCGCACGGACGAATGGCAGCGACTGGAGGACGGTCTGTGGGCGCACGCGGGCAAGCCCGGCGGCGAGGTAATCACCTACAACGCGCTGGTGCTGCTCTGCGGCCGGGCCGAGACGGGGGAGGACTCGTCGTACGGCGAGGGTCTGTTGATGCGCTTCGGCCAGCACCGCGCGGCCGGCCTGCGCCAGTTCTATGACAGTCGCTTCGGCGCACCCGTGCCCGACACCTCCGGCCAGCGCGCCTACGACACGGGGGATCTTGTCGTGCTCGTGCAAGAACTGCGCGCTGAGGCCGGCCGGCGCTCTATCTGAGCAGGGTCTGTGAAAAGTTGCCGGCGCCCCTCTCGCCCCCTCCGCCCCTGGCTGACTGGTCTCCCGGCCCCTAGCCGCGGGTCCGACGATGGGGCGCGCCGCCGGGGGAACCCGGGGAGACGCCTCCCCCAGACCCCCGCCATCCACGGGGCGTGCGGGCAGACAGACTTGGCCGCCCGACAATGCGCAGGCCCTGTCTATCTAAGACAAGACTTCGCGAGGAAACAGCGCGGGTGGTAGACTAAGAGCGCTATACTAGCGCGCCAGCGGAGGGATGATGCGCCATGATGATCCACACCCCGGAGGACATCGACTTCTCTACCTTCCCCGCGAGCGACGGCCAGCCCATGGCTGAGACGTACCCCAACGTGCTCCAGATGCTGGACTTGCTCGCGACCCTGCAAACCCTATTCGAGTTGCAAGGGCGCGCCGGCTCCACCACGGTGGGCGCGAACCAGTTTGTCTACTACAACCCCTTCAACGGGCGCGACAACATATCCCCCGATGTCTACGTGGTCTTCGACGCGTCGCCGCCGGCGCCGCCCAAGTGGCAGACGTGGGTAGAGGGCAAGTTCCCCGACATCGTGTTCGAGATCACCTCGCCGAGCACGCAGCACAACGACCTAAGCGACACACCGGAGGGTAAGCGCGCGCGCTACGCCCTCCTGGAGGCACGCGAGTACTACGTCTACGATCCTCAGCAGGAGATTGATTCGCCGTTCACAGGCTACGAACGGCGAGGCGACCGGCTAGAACCGCTGTCGACGCTCGCGAGCGGGGGGATTTATAGTCCGCTGCTGGGAACAGAGTTGCGGCCGATGGCGCTAGGGCAGTCGGAAAGGCGGCCGGCGGGGGTGTGGCTACGAGTGATCGACCCGGCGACCAATCAACCCATACCGCTCATGGATGAGGAGCATCGCGCCGTCCAAGCGACGCGGGACCAACTGACCGAAACCCAGGACCAACTGACCGAGACGTGGGACCAACTGACCGAGGAGGCGCGGGCGCGGCTGGCGGCGGAGGAGCGCGCGGCGCAAGCGGAAGCGGCGCTGCAGGCGTTACTTGCCGATCTAAAACACGATGGAGGCGCGACAAGCGATCCCAGGACCGCGTAAACTAGTGCGACCGTTCTTGTACCGTTTATAGCGGCAGTTGTTTACAAGGGCAAGGGTAGCGGGCGAGCGTACGTGCGCTCGCCGGCCCCGCCCATTCTCGACTAGCGCCCTTCGCGGCGGCCCTCGGCCGGCCCGGTCTTGGTGAGTGAGATCTTGCGCGGACGCGTAGCCTCGGAGCGTGGCAGCATTAATACGAGCACACCGTTGCCGAGCGACGCGTTGGCCTTGTCGGCGTCCACCGCGTAGGGCAGGCGCAAGCGGCGCTCATAAGGGCCGTAGCTCCACTCGCGCAGGAGGTACTCCTTGCGCTCCTGCCCAGGCCCACGCTCCTCGGCGCGCAGGCGCAACTCGTCGCCGAGCACGCTGATCTCCAGGTCGTCGGCCTCAATGCCCGGCATCGCGGCGGCGATGACCAGCGACTCGTCGCCCTCCCAGACGTTGATCGGGATGGCCTGCGGCGCCCCCAGCTCGCGCCTATCCTGATCGCCTATCAGGGTACCGCGCCGCGAGCGCTCGCCGTTCTGGAAATACCAATCGAGCATGTCTCTCTCCTTGCACAAAGAACCTACAGTCGCCGTCGTAGGCCCTTGGGTCGCAGGAGCTGTGCCAGCAGCGCCGCATTCCGGGGTCCAGTGGCGCCTTGCCAGACTACC
>JAABUM010002764.1_pt1 | contig 22881 bp, 19 predicted proteins | sample 5559161 | NCBI WGS metagenome assembly JAABUM01 (sample SAMN10711868, study PRJNA513369) | rock metagenome | isolation source: Antarctica rocks | place: Antarctica: Victoria Land, Siegfried Peak nord
GTGATGCTTGACCCAGCCGGGCACCCATTCTGCCTCTTCCTATGAGGCGCCCGATCCTGGGGACGACGGCCCCTACAAAGGCCCCAGCGAGCATTGCGGAGGCAATGTGGACTCACTCCACATTTTGTCGGATCGGCCCTGGGGGGCCTCCCGTAAAATGCTCCGTCCGCCGGGTCAAGCGCAGGGTTTGAGCGAGCGCCAGCGAGTGCAAACCCGTAGTGAGTACTGGTTTGCTGCGCGCACCCTCGCCGGAGCTGCGCGCCATCCTACTGCACGTCAGGTAATCCCTTTATCTTGCGACACGGCGGCGACACGGCGGGGTGACCGAAAAAGGGCATAAAAAAAGAGCCGCAGCGCGGAAGGCGCTCGACTCACAACTTCTCCAGTATATCATCTCGGCCTCCCGGCCGTCAAGGTAGCTAGGGTATGCGACCGGTCGAGCGTAGGGAACTTCTGGCCCCCGAGTGGCCCTAGGGGGACGTTGTTCGGCGGGGGCCAGAAGTTCCCGTAGTGAGTACCGCTTCGCGGCGCTCACCTTCACCCGGGCCGCGCCGTCCATTCTTTTTTCCAAGTAGTTAGGCGCTGTCTCTAACTAAGCTCGGGGTGGGTCGGGCCATCAACAGCTACCTGTAGCTCACTACGGGAACTCCGTTCCCTCCGCTCTCTCCCCAGCGCGGGCGCCGCTTTTGAGGGAGCGCCAGCGAGCGAAAAAGCGTAGTGAGTTACGCTTTGCTACTTGGAAAAGAATAAGAGACTATCAGTCGGCTTCATCTGCTCGTAGGGCACTTGTTGCTTTCTTTAGTGAGTCTTGTGCGCGTGTATGTAGGTCGAGGGCGGTGATAAGGGCGGCTCGTAATGGTTGGAGGCCAACTACCGAGTCTAAGGCTTCACCTTTGATGGCCTGTATGTATGTGCCCCGGCAAGTGTCAACATCGGCACTCGTTGCTTCGACCCAGGCTTGGGCGCTGTTGATGGCGTCCTGTAGGTTTGGTGCGTCCATGGGAAGCCTCCTAACGTACCTCTTCGTGTGAGTCTTTAGTCTGTTTTGACTGCTCGTCGTGCCAGCGGTCCATTAGGATCATGCGTAAGACCTCGCCTGGGCGTAAGCCGAGGCGACGAGCGCGGGCCTCGATCCACTCGCCTTGCTCGGTGGGAAGGCGCACCATAGCGCGCCAGGTGAGTTGGGTGCTGTGTTCGTCGTCTGACACGTCGGGGTGCCCTCCTATCACTATAGTTTGCTAAGTTATGCTATGTTTTGCTATAAAGGATGTATGAGCTTACCCATAGGATAGCGGAGGGCATGAGGGCGATGTTTGACCGTGACGTGTCCGAAGACCACGATTGGTGGGCCTTCATGCGGATCGTGAGCTACGACCCGGAGCTGTGGGCCTGGGTGCGTTCGCGGGTCCACGAGGCGCGGGACGGGTTTGATGGGGAAGACGCGGACCCGTGTGAGGGTCACCGATGGCTGCTCACGCTAGCTTTAGCGTGCTCGGCCGCGTGGGTTGACCTGAGGCAGGTGCTCGGGGATGAGTTGTGTGATGAGGTGCTCGGCCGCGTCGTCCATGCGCCGGCATCGGTTAACGTGGTAGCCTAACCTCAACGTCAAAAATAGGTGATGCCGGCGAGGGTGGAAGCTCGCCGGCGTTGCGCACTCGTCCGCTTCAAGGTCAACACGAATGCGATACCCCCAGTATAGCCAAGGCTGGGCGCACGTGGGACCCCCTAACGGTCCCAATGTCAGCCGCTAGCCTTCCCGCCCCGCTCGAGCCTGCGTCCCCTCGTGTCGCGGCGCGGCGCGCGCCTCAGGGGCGCCTTGACCCAGTTGAGAATATCTCAACACTCGACCCCCCCCAGTGGTCGAGTGAGCAGCCGCGGCCGCGGGGCTACTACCACGAGCAGTACCTGCACGCCGCCCGGCGTGACGGCTGGGGCGAGCCGGGCAGCTGCTGCGGCGCCGGCGTCATCGTGCGCCACGACGGGGAGCAGACCACGGTACGCCCCATCCTGTGCGATCGCTGGTCCTGCGCGCTCTGTGGCCCGCGCCGCGCGGCCTGGCTCAAGCGACAGATCACCCGGACCGTCGAGGGGGAAGGGCTCACCCACTTCTGGACGCTCACCCTGCGGCGCTACGGCGACGCGGCGCTGACGCCGGCCGAGAGCGTGGCGCAGTTTGAGCGCATCCAAGCGTGCTGGAACCGGGCGCGGCTTGCCCTCTCGCGGCGGGCCAAGCGCGCGGGGATCGAGCTCAAGTATGTGTGGGTGATCGAGACGACGAAAGCGGGCATGCCACATCTGCACCTGTTGACCAACTACGATCCGGGGCGCTCCGTGCTCTCCGCCGTCTGGATGCGGGCAACGGGGGACAGTTGGGTGACGGACGACGAGCCGATCCGCGACGAGGGCAACGCGGCCAACTACATCGCCAAGTACTGCACTGAGCAGGCCACGATCCGCCGCCAGGCGGCGTGGGCCGACCTGCGCCACAAGCACAATTTCGGCAAGTCGCAGAATGTCGCCTTCGAGCCCTTCCGGGTCAAGGCTGAGCCTACTGCGGTCGACGAGCACACGGGGGAGCTGGTCACGGCCTGGGAGCGTATCGACGTGCCCTACTGGACGTACGTCGCGCAGCTCAAGGGGCATCTATGGCCCGTGGTGGAGCGCGTGCAGGGAACGCCGTCTATCGTCCTGCAGAACGCCTCACAGGCGCCCTCAGCACCGCAGATGGGCCAGGAGTCGCCAAGCGCAGCGCCGGCGGGGTTTTGCATGGTGCAAAACACACCTTGCTCCGCGCCCTCCACGGGGGTCACACAGGCCCGCCACGGCGGGAGAAAGGGGCGCTTGACAGCCGTCACGTAGGTATTATAGAAAACCTGCGTGACGGTCTAAGCAGAAGCGCATCAGGTGCGCCCGGTGTGGCGAGCGCGAGACGGTGATGAAGGGGGAGCGGGGGCCGGCGTCGATCTACTGTGACCTCTGCCGCGACGAGGTGAAGCGCGCGCAGAACGCCCTGCGTGCCCAGGCGTACCGCCAGCGCAAGGCGAGCGACGGGGGGGGTGCGCTGACGGCACCCCCCCTAGCCGGGCTGCGGATTTCGTAGGGGTACCTAGTGGTTGCGAGCGTAAGGTTGGGGGAGCGCCCCCGACCGATCGGGATTGGAAAGAGGAAGGGGCGTAGACTTGGATGCCTACGCCCCTTTTGTACTCTGTTGCCTACCTCAGCACGAGATGTGATTGTTACGCAAAGGTAGGTGGGAGAGTGTTAGCCTTTAACAAACCAGTTCGCGTATCTGGTTAAGAATAACAGAGTTGTCGGCTTTAATTACTTGACGAATCTCCTCATCATGTGCAGGACTCGGAGTAATTACTGCATCAATCAGGTCGCCTATAGGAGTACCAAGCTTATATAGCCTTACTGACTCTTCCTGCTCGTTAGGTAGGTCCCCAGCAGGCAAGTGACCAAGCCCGAGGCCTCTGAGGGTTTTGAGAATGTTTTCTCGTACGATTTTGGCGAGCCGACCCGCCCCATATGCGTCACGGAGGGCTTCCATTTTCAATGTTAAAAGTCCGCCATTAGCTTCTACCGCCGCTTTAATATCTTCCATTGTCTTATACTGTGTCATTATTTACCCCTTTTTTTAATCTCACATCTCGCTCCTTTATTGTACCAGATTTAATCTCAGAATAATTCTTATTTTAATTTATTTTTATCGGTAGCTAGCGCCAGCGGGAGGCGCTACACTGGGGGCAACGGGCTGCGGCTGCGGCGCGGCATCTGGGGCAAATGTGGACTCACTCCACATTTTGCGGGAGGCCCTGGGGGGCCTCCCGCAAAATGCTCCGCTCGCCTCGCCGAACGCAGGGTTTGCGAGCGCCAGCGAGCAGAACCCGTAGTGAGTTACGGCTTGCTGCGCGCACCCTTCCCGGAGCTGCGCATCGTCCATTCTTTTTCCAAGTAGTCGGCCGTCGCCTGCAATCAGGTCGGGGGTAGGCGAGCAACCGTAGCTCACTACGGTTTCTCACTCGCTGGCGCTCGCTTAAAACCTGCGCTCGTCGAGCGAGCATAGGGTTTTGTGGGAGACCCTGAGGGGCCGAACGCAAAAACCCGGAGTGAGTCCAGGTTTGCTTCGCGCACCCTCCCCGCTGGCCATCCGCGTAGGCTTACTACGCAAGCTCGCCAGGGCTCGCTTGGCCCGCGAGCGGAGCAATCGCGCAGCGATGGTGTAGTGAGTACACTTCGCTGCGCCAAGCCTATCGTCAGCCTCCATGGTCGCAACTGAGGCCAGGACCGCCTACTTGGAAAAGAAGGGGGAAGCCCATCGCATCAGGCCCGTTGCTCCACGGCGAAGAGCACCCGCGTTCCCGGCAGCAGGCGCCCAGCGCACGCCTCGATCTTCGGCCGTAGCCGCTCGTCGAGCCAGCGGAGATGGAAGGCATCGGGGACTGCCACTGTCAGCGCGCCCTCGTCGTAGTGCATCTGGTGGGTCGGGGCGAACCAGCGCGCGTAGTTCTCGGGGGTCAGCACCTCGGCCAGCGCGGCGCGGACCTGGCCCCACGCGTCGGACGTCTGCGGGGGCGCTGCGGGCGCTGCCAGCGCCGGCGTCGGGGCGGAGCTGCGGGGCGTGGTCGTCGCGCGCGGCCGTCGTGCGGGGGGGGAGCTCGCCGGCGTCGTGTCCTGCGCGGCCTGGTCGTCGAGGAGAACACGCAACACGTCGAACCAGTAGGCCATAGGGCGCGCGATCGGCGGCACCGCGCGGCGGCGGCGCTGGGTGACACGGCCAGCCTCGTGGGCGAGCCGCACGAACACGGCGGCGGTTAGCCCTGACACCTCGAAGGCCCGGAGCGCCCGCGTCGCGCTCGACCGTGGGGCCACGTCCCCCAGCTCGGCCCCGAGGGTGGCGACGGCCGCGGCGACGGTCTGGCGCGCGGGGTCCGCGTCGTCGGGGTCCTCATGGGCAGCACAGGGGGTAGGGGGTCTCGAATCGAGGCGAGAATTGTTCCCCTCTTCGTAGGCGGCTGGTTTCCGTCCGTTTGCCCGGACGGAAAGCGCCGCCTTGGTGTCGTCGGAGCGCGAAGGCGGCGCTGCCGTTCGGGCGTCGTTGGCCGCGCCCTCGGTGCCCGCGATGGACCGCGCCCAGGCCTCGACGCGGGCATAGAGCGGGCGGAAGTCGTAGAGGTTGCGGCCGTCGAGCGCGCGGCCGACGACGAGCAAGCCCCGGCCGACGAGCTGCGCGGTCAGCGCCCGGATGCGGCGCGGGTTGATCTGGAGATCGGCGGCGAGCTGGTCCACGTAGATCGCCGGCGGCGCGGCGCTGCGTTGATAGGAGATGATCGTTTCGTAGAGGAAGTAGGCGGCATAGGTCGCGCCGAGCGCGGGCCAGGCCTGCCGCACGCGGTTGGGCGCGGGGGTGTAGCCGTGGTCAAGGACGGGAAGGGGGTAGCGATTCGCCACCTGAGCGAGGGGATGGGCGAGTGGGGGATTGACGGACGCGGGCACGCTAGATAGACTCATAGCAGACCTCGGTTGGTTTGTGACGCTCCACGCCGTGTGCTTTTTCCAGCAAAGAAAATTGGGCACACGGCGTGGAGCGTCACTTTTTGTGCGAGGACACCCCCCGCAAAGCTTGCCCGGAGTGTACCGCGTTTCGGCGCCGGCGTACAGCCACGCCCCAGCCGCGCGCCGCCCGCTGCACATAGCCAGGGGACACACCCCTTACGCTTTCCACGCTGTTTCACACTGTTGAGGGGTACGTTAGTTACTATGTGTAGCCGTAGGTAGACAAACGAGGGCACGAGATGATATACTGGAGAGGTCAGTTTGAGCCAGGCCACGCGCCGAGGCTCTTTTTTTATGCCTTTTTTCGGCCCGTTCTGAGGGGTGATACGCCGAATTATGGGCCGCCCCCCTGTTGCCGCATGGAAGCAAGCTGCGTATCGTGTAGCCATGAAGTCCGGCTCGCGCCTCCTGCCCATCGCCCTCGCCGTCGCCATCCTCGTCGGCGTCGGCATCTTGCTCGTGGCCGCGCCCCCGGCCGGCAGGGTCTACTCCGTCGCACAGATTAACCGGGAGATCCGCCTCCATCCACGGGCGTGGGTCGGGCGCACCGTGACCGTGCGCGCGGTCGGGCTGACGTACTTTTGGGGCGGCGGCCACGGGGTCGCGGCCGGGCAGCAGGCCTTCCTCGTCGACCCGCCCTTCGCCGGGGCGTTCTCCTCGACGGCGTACGGGTCGCGCGCGGTCCGGCTCAACGGCCCGGGGGTCGCCGCCTCGCTCCTCGTCGCCGGGCTCCGGCCGGGGCCGTCCGGCGTTAGGCGCGTCCTCATCGCGCTCGCGCGCGTGCCCGTCATCGGCCGTTTCGCCGGGGCGAACCCCGAGATCGCGCCCGACATCTACCGCGTCCGGGTCGTCTGGGCCGGCCCGTGCCCCGCGCCGTTCGCCGGGTTCTGCCCGCTGGTGGCAAGCGCCGCGTGAGCCAGTTCCCGCGACACGCCGGCATCCGGCCCATCGCCTCCGGCAAGCGCGCCTGCACGACTCGCCTCACATTGAGCCGCCTACGCTCAACCCTGGCGGGCGATACAGAGGGTGTATCGGTAGCCAGGACGGGAGCTAGGAGCGCTGCTTAGGGCGTCACGCGGGGCGAGATGGTACGCTACGGGGCGTGAACGCTGACGATGAGTATGTCTCGGTGGCAACTGCCGCCGACCTTGCCGGCATCCCAGCCCGCACGCTGCGCTATTGGGTCGAGGCGAAGAAGTTGGCAACAGTTGCCGGCAAGCACGGTCGCCTCGTCCGCATGGGGGATGTGGACCGGGTAGCGCGGCAAAGTGGCCGCGCGAGCGGCAACGTGTTGCCATCCTCGGAAGGGGCGGCGGCAATTGCCGCCGATGTTGCCACCGGTCATGAGATCGGGCCGGGTGTGGGGCCGGTCGTCGCGCTCGTCGAGCGGGCCTATCGAGAGGCGCTGGCCGCAAAGGATAGGGAGATCGCGGCCAAGGATGAGTTGATTACGGAGCTGCGCGGCCGCGCCGAGCGGGCCGAGCAGCGGCTAGAGGGAAGCGGCGGTGTGGAGAGGGAGGGGCGACAAGCGCCCTCGCCAGTGTCGCCCTGGCCGAGCGCGGGGGATCATCGACCGCTGCCGCTTGTACAGCGGATCGTGCGCTGGTGGAACGGCGAACGGAACATTTTGCGGGAGGCCCCCCCAGGGCCGACCGGGCAAAATGTGGAGTGAGTCCACATTTGCAATGAAATGGCTCGCCGTTCTGCTCGCTGGTGCTGGCACACCCTCCGCGCGACGAGACGACAAGCGACGGCCCCGGTAGCTAACTACCGGGGCCGTCGCTTGTCGTCCGACGTGGCCTACTTCTCGGTGGACTCGTCGGTCGCGTGCGCCTTGGCAGCCTCCTCGGCATGCTCCATAGCTTGGGTAGCGTGGCCCTGGGCGTGGTGGGCCTGCTCAGCAGCCTTCTCCGGCTCGCCCTTGCCGTGCTGTTCGGCGGCAAGCTCGTGGTGCTTGGCCGCTTCCTTGAGGTGTTCGGCAGCCTGCTCGTGATGCTCAGTGGCGGGATGCGGTGTTTCTGCCATGGTGAACCTCCTCCTCCGATGGTGCCAGCTATAGTGCTGGTCACGCTCATACAACCGGGTCTGCACGAACCATTCCACATAACAAACCCGTCGTGAGCCTACGGCTGCTACTTGACGGCGCGGCCTGCACCAAGCTTGGTACCTCTACGAAATCGGCGGCCCTGGTGGGCGGGGGCGTCGTGCTCATCATAGCCCACACCGCCGATTGCAGGCCGCATAATGCGCTTTCAGGGGCGCTGTGGCGCTTCCTAAGCGGTGCAGCGAGCCACGAGGGCACACAAGGGCTACAAGCGGCGTCTGGAGGCCCACGGGGCGCTAGGGAGTGTCACGGTCGGGGACAGGGGGCACGTCGTCGCCTTCGTGTGGGCGGTCGGCGCGCAGGGGCGTGGGGAGGCGCAGGCTTAGGCGTCGCCAAGAGGTGCTGTTACGGGTGTCCCAGCAGCGGAGGCAGAGCACGCGCGTCCCCTCGTCGAGGTCGTAGAAGTGGCGATAGGTCGCAGGGGTAAGGGGCCGCCCGCAGTCGTCGCAGGGTGGGGCGGCCGGCGGGAGGATGGTGCTGTCGGGCATGGCGCTAGTGTAGCGGACCGTCGCCGCCGAGCGCAGCGAGCGCGGGGTTTTGCCCTGGGCAAAACACACCTTGCTGTCCCCCCGATCCGGTATTTTTGCGTAACGCAAAAGATGCCTTGCTCCGCGCCCTTCACGGCGGTCACACCGGGCCGCCACGGCGGGCGAAAGTGGTTGCTCGCATCCCGTCGTGCATGGGGGGGGTGCCGCCAGCGCACCCCCCCCACAAGCTCGACACACGCCTCCCCAGGGGGAGAAAGGGGGCGCTTGACAGCCGTCACGCATGTTTTATATAATACTTGCGTGACGGTCTAAAAGGGGGTGAAAATGGCGGTCAAAGCAAAGCGCATCACGTGCGCCCGGTGTGGCGAGCGCGAGACGGTGATGCGGGGGGAGCGCGGGCCGGCGTCGATCTACTGTGACCTGTGCCGCGACGAGGTGAAACGCGAGCAGGCCGCGCTGCGCGCCCAGGCGTACCGCCAGCGGCGGCGGCTCTCCACGTAGACCACGGGCCCGCCCAGGCGCACGTAGTGGGAGACGCCCTCCCGGCGCAGCTCCCATCCTCGTGCCGATCCGCGCTGGTCGCACACTCGATCTTGGTGATCGTCTACCATATCCTCACGCGGCATGAGCCCTACCATGACCTGGGTGTGACCTACTTCGACGAGCGCGACCGGCAGGCCGTCGAGCGTCGGCTCGTCAAACGTTTGCAGGCCTTGGGCTACGATGTCGCGCTGCGGCCACTGACGGCCGCTTAACTGGGGGAGCCTCCGATGAGGCCCGTGCCTGCGAGTCTGACTGTCCCTACGGCGTCCCCACAAAACCGGCCGTCACACGGCCGCTCCGCACCCCGCTAGCGGTCGCGTTAATCCTGAAGGCGTCGGTGTGCCGATTGAGCGCAAGCCAAAGGGACGGGCGCGTGAAGGACCCGCGCCCGTCCGTTGTCGTCGTTCGACGGTATACCGCGACCGCTCGTGCTCCCTCCACAGGGCTGGCGAATACGGTATAGATGATTCGCACGCGCTCATGTGGGTAAAAGTCGCGCCCTGAAAGCCGGCAGATCACCATCTGTTGCTGGAGAGCACAAGGGAAGGCGATGGCAGGGCGTGGTGTGGCCGCGCTGACGGGAAATAGTCCTAATGAGAGGAGACCGGCAAGGACGATAACAGAGAAGCGCGCAATACCATTCATGAGGAAACCTCCGTCGGTTGCCGCATCGTCGTCGTGCTTGTAACAGCCGCGCATTTATAATAACGCTATATCCCGATTGGACGTAACATACGTCCACATGCCTAAGTCGTTCCACCACCCCCATTTTCATCCTAGTCGCGTCCCGGCCTCTGCTGTGACCATGGAGGCTGACGATAGGGCTTGGCGCAGCACAAGTGTAACTCACTACACCATCGCTGCGCGATTGCTCCGCTCGCGGGCCAAGCGAGCCCTGGCGAGCTTGCGTAGATAAGTACCGGTTTGCTGCGCGCACCTTCACCGGGGCTACGGCGTCCATTATTTTTCCAAGTAGTTAGGCGCTGTCTCTAACTAAGTTCGGGGTGGGTCGGGTCATTAATAGCCACCTGTAGCTCACTACGGGAACTCCGTTCCCTCCGCTCTCTTCTCAGCGCGAGCGCAGCTTTTGAGGGAGCGCCAGCGAGTGAAAAAGCGTAGTGAGTTACGCTTTGCTACGCTCACGCCTATCGTCGGCCTCCCTGGCGGCAGCAAAGGCCAGGACACCCCTACCTGGAAAAGAAGGGGGAAGCCCATCGCCTCAGGCGCGCGGCTCCATTACGAAGAGCACCCGCGTTCCCGGCAACACACGGCCGGCGCATGTCTCGATCTTCGCCCGTAGCCGCTCGTCGAGCCACCGGAGACTGAACGTATCGGGGACCGCCACCGTCAGCGCGCCGTCGCTGTACTGCACCTGATAGGTCGGGGCGAACCAGCGCGCGTAGTTCTCGGGGGTCAACACCTCGGCCAGCGCGGCGCGGACCTGGCCCCACGCGTCGGACGTCTGCGGAGGTGCGGCGGGCGCAGGCTGCACCGGTGCTGGGGCGGAGCTGCGGGGCGTGGTCGTCGCGCGCGGCCGTCGTGCGGGGGGGGAGCTCGCCGGCGTCGTGTTCTGCGCGGCCTGGTCGTCGAGGAGGACACGCAGCACGTCGAACCAGTAGGCCATGGGGCGCGCAATCGGCGGCACCGCGCGGCGGCGGCGCTGGGTGACGCGGCCGGCCTCGTGGGCAAGCCGCACGAACACAGCGGCGGTTAGGCCTGACACCTCGAAGGCCCGGAGCGCCCGCGTCGTGCTGGACCGTGGGGCCACGTCGTCCAACTCGGCCCCGAGGGTGGCGACCGCCGCGGCGACGACCTGGCGCGCGGGGTCCGCGTCGTCGGGGTCCTCATGCCTGTTACAGGGGGTAGGGGGTCTCGAATCGAGACGAGCATTGTTCCCCTCTTCGTAGGCGGCTGGTTTCCGTCCGTTTGCCCGGACGGAAAGCGCCGCCTTGGTGTCGTCGGCGCACGAAGGTAGCGCCGCCGTTCGGGCGTCGTCGGCCGCGCCCGCAGTGCCCGCGGTGGACTGCGCCCAAGCTTCGACGTGGGCATAGAGCGGCCGGAAGTCGTAGAGGTTGCGGCCGTCGAGGGCGCGGCCGACGGCGAGCAGGCCCAGGCCGACGAGCTGCGCGGTCAGCGCGCGGATGCGGCGGGGGTTGATCTGGAGATCGGCGGCGAGCTGGTCGACGTAGATCGCCGGCGGGGCGGCGCTGCGCTGATAGGAGATGATGGTTTCGTAGAGGAAGTAGGCGGCGTAGGTCGCGCCGAGCGCGGGCCAGGCCTGCCGCACGAGGTTGGGCGCGGGGGTGTAGCCGTGGTCAAGGACCGGGAGGGGGTAGCGATTCGCCACCTGAGCGAGGGGATGGGCGAGTGGGGGATTGACGGACGCGGGCGCGCTAGATAGACTCATAGCAGACCTCGTTCGGTTTGTGACGCTCCGCGTCGTGTGCTTCTTCCGGCTAAGAAATGGGCACATGGCGCGGGGCGTCACTTTTTGTGCGAGGGCACCCCCCGCAAATCTTGCCCGGAGTGTACCGCTTTTCGCCGCCTTCGTACAGCGGCGCGCCGCTGACTGCACATAGCCAGGGCCCGCACCCCTCGTTTCCACGCTGTGTCACACTGTTGAGGAGTACGCTAGCTACTATGTGTAGCCGTAGGTTGACAAACGGGGCCACGAGATGATATACTGGAGAGGTCAGTTTGAGCCAGGCCACGCGCCGAGGCTCTTTTTTTGTGCCCTTTTTGCCCCTGTTGCCGCATGGAAACGGACAGCGTATCGTCTAGCCATGACGCCTCGACGCCCCCCTCGTCTGCGTGCATCGCTCCTCGTCGGGGGCCTCCTACTGCTCCTCGTCGCCGTGGCGGCAGGGGTCGCCCTGGCGGTGCGGCCGGTGGCCGCCGACGTCCCGCTCGACCCGCGCATCCCGAATGGGCGGGCGCTGATCGCCCGTAGCCTCTCCGGGGTGCCCAACCCTGGGCAGCCGACCACGCCCATCGCGGTCGATCGGCTCGTGACCGATGGCATCCTCACCTACGTCCAGTTCCACCTGGCGTCGCCGGCCGCATCCACCGCCGCCCCCCCGTCTATGTTTCCCACGTTCTCTACGCTGTCCGACAACACCCGTCCCACCACTGTCGGGGGGAGCGTGAATGCTGTGAGAGGCGCGTACCTGTCGCCCCCCGTGTCGGGGCTGCCCCTACCAATCCCGATCCCATCGTGGTTCCCGTGGCGGCCGCTCACCGTGCAGCGCGGCGTCATGACGTTCGGGCCGCTCGCGCCGACCACCCATGTGGCGGTGCTGCAATTCGGGATCGGCGGGGTCGGGACCGGCGAGACGGTGCGCGTGCCGGTGAACCTGGATGCGCTCCGGCGCGTCCGCGCTTACACCGGGCCGCTCGTGCAGCGAGCGGGCCTCCAGCTGCGCGTCGCCGCGGCGCGTGATACCGGCCTCGTCCTGGGCTATGGGGTGACCAACGACGCCACGGCGTTCGGCGACCCTTTTGGGGTGACGCTGCGCGATGCGCGGGGCCGGACGGTGCCGCTCACGCTGCAAAACGGCGCCTGCGGCAGCGGCGGCCTCCCGGATGTCCAGCTCACGTGTCGGCGGGTGTGGACCTACCCGCCCCAACCTCATGGGGAGCGGCTAATGCTCTCGATCCAATCCATCGTCCCGACGGCGAACTCGCTCGGCCCCGGCCCCTGGCGGCTCTCGTTCGTCGTCCCCTAGCACCCCGCTGCACCCTCAGTCCTGAGTGCAAGGGGCTCAAGGCTGGCGGGTGATAAGCCGAATTATGAGCCGCCGACTGTTGTCGCATGGAGGCGAACAGCGTATCGTCTAGCTATGACGCCTCGACGCCCTCGGAGATCGCGTGCGCCCCTCCTCATCACGGGGCTCGTGCTGCTCCTCGTCGCCGCCGTGGCCGGTATCGCCGTGGCGGTGCGACCCACGGCCGCAGGCAGCCCACTCGACCCGAACATCCCCAACGAGCAGGCCCTCATCGCCATGGGCCTCTCTGGCTCACCGGCCCCCGGCCAGCCAACGCGGCCGATCGTCGTGGATCGCGTCCTCGTCGACGGTGCGGCGACCTACGTGCAATGGCACGCGCCCGATCTGGCGCCCATCCATGGCCAGTTCGGGCCGTTGATCTCCGATGGGCGCGGCACCGCGGTCGTAGCCGGGAGTGACATCGCCGGTGTGCAGCCCGCGTGGTCATGGCCTATCCCGCTCCCGTCGTGGCTGCCCTGGCACCCGCCCACCCTCGTGCGCGGGTCCGCGATCCTCGGCCCGCTCCCCGCGACGGCGCGCCTGGCTATCTTGCATTGGCCCTACACGACGCCCGCCGAGACCGTGCGCGTCCCCTTGAACCTACGCGCCCTGGCCACCCGCCGCACAAGCCACCCCGGCACACGGGCGTCGGTTGCCGGCCTGACGCTCACGCTGCGGGATCTCGCCTTCACTAACCTCACCTACGCCTACACCTTGCCCCCCAACTTCTCCGCCTTCGCCCCGAGCGCTTGGCTCTCCGACGCGCACGGGCGCCATTTCCCCGCCATGTCCATCGGCAGCGGGTGCGTCGGCGGTGCGGGTGGCATGAGCTGCACCGCCGACTACTCCTTCCCTCCCCAGCCCCAAGGAGCACACCGTACACTTGTCATCCCATCCCTTCAAGTTAACGGAGGGAGGACGATATACGGCCCCTGGCGGCTTCCATTCGTCATCCCCTAACGCCCGCGACACCCCAGCCGCACCCCGGATCGGCCCCATCTATTGAGCCTCCCGCGCTCAACGCTGGCGGGCAATACTCTGGGTGTATCGGACCTCAGGACGGGGCGAGATGGTACGCTGCGAGGCGTGAACACTGACGATGAGTATGTCTCGGTGGCAATTGCTGCCGACCTTGCCGGCATTCCGGCCCGCACGCTGCGCTATTGGGTCGAGGCGAAGAAGTTGGCAACAGTTGCCGGCAAGCGCGGCCGCCTCGTCCTCATGGGGGATGTGGACCGGGTAGCGCGGCAACGTGGCCGGGCGAGCGGTAACGTATTGCCATCCTCGGAAGGGGCGGCGGCAATTGCCGCCGATGTTGCCACCAGGCCTGAGATCGAGCCGGGTGTGGGGCCGGTCGTCGCGCTCGTCGAGCGGGCCTATCGAGAGGCGCTGGCCGCGAAGGACAGGGAGATCGCGGTCAAGGATGAGCTGATCGCGGAGCTGCGCGGCCGCGCCGAGCGGGCCGAGCGGCGGCTAGAGGGAAGCGGCAGTGTGGAGAGGGAGGGACAACAAGCGCCCTCGCCAGTGTCGCCCCGGCTAGGCGCGGGGGGGCGTCGGCCGCTGCCGCTTGTACAGCGGATCATGCGCTGGTGGAACGGCGAACGGAACATTTTGCGGGAGGCCCCCCCAGGGCCGACCGGGCAAAATGTGGAGTGAGTCCACATTTGTCCCAAATGCCTCGCCGGGACGCGCCGCCCTAGCCCCCAGAGTAGCGCCTCATGGGTGCCGGGGGCTACCGGGAAAAGGATGGGGCGGGCGCGATCCTCTTTCCCAGTAGCCAGGGGTCACAGGCGCACGGATCGCGGAGCGACGCTATGGCTGGGCATCCACCAAGACGCCGTCAGTGCAGGTAAGCGGCAACGGACCGCCGCATCGGGCGGAGCCAGCCGACCGCAGGCGGATACGGTAGAGATGCGACACACCACCAGGTATTAACCCCTGCATCGGGAGAAAGTGCGCAAGCGAAGGGAGGAGGCGCGCGAGGGCGATCAGGGGATTGGGGGTGACGGGCTGCACGGTGAGGTCGATGGTCATCATCGCCATCTCAGGCTGCCGGAAAAAGAAGATATGGCGCATGGGACCGGGGTGGACAGAGTCGTCAATAAGCGTTAGATACACGGTCGCTCCATTCGGTGCGGCCAAAGAACAGGACTGCGAGCGGCTACTACCAAAACAAAAATGACTCTCGCCGCTCGTCGGCCCCGTGACCCAAGACGACTCAACTGCAACCCCACGCATGAGGACCGTCCGGCCGGCCCACGCGGCGGGGTGTTGCGCGAGGCCGGCGCGCACCTGCGCGACCGTATACGCTTGTGCGGGCGCACGGCGTCCGACAGCGGCGGCGACGAGGCCCGCGACGAGGACCACGCCGAGCGCGAGCAGAGCGATACGCCTCACCATCACTCGGTACCTCTACGAAATCGGCGGCCCTGGTGGGCGGGGGCGTCGTGCTCATCATAGCCCACACCGCCGATTGCAGGCCGCATAATGCGCTTTCAGGGGCGCTGTGGCGCTTCCTAAGCGGTGCAGCGAGCCACGAGGGCACACAAGGGCTACAAGCGGCGTCTGGAGGCCCACGGGGCGCTAGGGAGTGTCACGGTCGGGGACAGGGGGCACGTCGTCGCCTTCGTGTGGGCGGTCGGCGCGCAGGGGCGTGGGGAGGCGCAGGCTTAGGCGTCGCCAAGAGGTGCTGTTACGGGTGTCCCAGCAGCGGAGGCAGAGCACGCGCGTCCCCTCGTCGAGGTCGTAGAAGTGGCGATAGGTCGCAGGGGTAAGGGGCCGCCCGCAGTCGTCGCAGGGTGGGGCGGCCGGCGGGAGGATGGTGCTGTCGGGCATGGCGCTAGTGTAGCGGACCGTCGCCGCCAAGCGCAGCGCCGGCGGGGGGTTTAAGCGCAGCGCAAAACACACCTTGCTCCGCGCCCTCCACAGGGGTCACACAGGGCCGCCACGGCGGGAGAAAGGGGCGCTTGACAGCCATCACGCAGGTTTTCTATAATACATGCGTGACGGTCTAAAAGGAGGGGAAATGGCGGTCAAGCAGAAGCGCATCAGGTGCGCCCGGTGTGGCGAGCGCGAGACGGTGACGAAGGGGGAGCGGGGGCCGGCGTCGATCTACTGTGACCTCTGCCGCGACGAGGTGAAGCGCGCGCAGAACGCCCTGCGTGCCCAGGCGTACCGCCAGCGCAAGGCGAGCTACGGGGGGGGTGCGCTGACGGCACCCCCCCTAGCCGGGCCGCGGATTTCGTAGGGGTACCAAGATGTCTGGGGCCGCGCGAAGCGAGTGACGCAGGAGGACCTTGCCGCCGAGGTCGAGCGGATTTCGGTTGGCGCAAGATTTCGTGAGGAGGCATGAGAAATGACTCAACCACAGATGCGGGTGTCCGCAGTGACGATCGGAGCCCCAGACCCACGGGCGCTGGCAGCATTCTACAAGCGCCTGTTGGGGTGGACCGTGGCAAGCGAGGAGGGTCCAAAGCCCGGCGCTCCACCGGAAGACGGTTGGGCGCAGTTGCGACCGCCGGACGGCGGGACCGGACTGTCGTCGTTGAACTTCGAGTTCGAGGCGGATTACGTCCCGCCGGTCTGGCCGAGCGTGGCGGGCAAGCAGCAGATCATGACGCATATCGACATTGCTGTCAAAGATCTCGAAGAAACTGTCACTTGGGCCGTTGATGCGGGAGCCACGCTCGCCGACTACCAACCACAGGAGAATGTTCGCGTGATGCTTGACCCAGCCGGGCACCCATTCTGCCTCTTCCTATGAGGCGCCCGATCCTGGGGACGACGGCCCCTACAAAGGCCCCAGCGAGCATTGCGGAGGCAATGTGGACTCACTCCACATTTTGTCGGATCGGCCCTGGGGGGCCTCCCGTAAAATGCTCCGTCCGCCGGGTCAAGCGCAGGGTTTGAGCGAGCGCCAGCGAGTGCAAACCCGTAGTGAGTACTGGTTTGCTGCGCGCACCCTCGCCGGAGCTGCGCGCCATCCTACTGCACGTCAGGTAATCCCTTTATCTTGCGACACGGCGGCGACACGGCGGGGTGACCGAAAAAGGGCATAAAAAAAGAGCCGCAGCGCGGAAGGCGCTCGACTCACAACTTCTCCAGTATATCATCTCGGCCTCCCGGCCGTCAAGGTAGCTAGGGTATGCGACCGGTCGAGCGTAGGGAACTTCTGGCCCCCGAGTGGCCCTAGGGGGACGTTGTTCGGCGGGGGCCAGAAGTTCCCGTAGTGAGTACCGCTTCGCGGCGCTCACCTTCACCCGGGCCGCGCCGTCCATTCTTTTTTCCAAGTAGTTAGGCGCTGTCTCTAACTAAGCTCGGGGTGGGTCGGGCCATCAACAGCTACCTGTAGCTCACTACGGGAACTCCGTTCCCTCCGCTCTCTCCCCAGCGCGGGCGCCGCTTTTGAGGGAGCGCCAGCGAGCGAAAAAGCGTAGTGAGTTACGCTTTGCTACTTGGAAAAGAATAAGAGACTATCAGTCGGCTTCATCTGCTCGTAGGGCACTTGTTGCTTTCTTTAGTGAGTCTTGTGCGCGTGTATGTAGGTCGAGGGCGGTGATAAGGGCGGCTCGTAATGGTTGGAGGCCAACTACCGAGTCTAAGGCTTCACCTTTGATGGCCTGTATGTATGTGCCCCGGCAAGTGTCAACATCGGCACTCGTTGCTTCGACCCAGGCTTGGGCGCTGTTGATGGCGTCCTGTAGGTTTGGTGCGTCCATGGGAAGCCTCCTAACGTACCTCTTCGTGTGAGTCTTTAGTCTGTTTTGACTGCTCGTCGTGCCAGCGGTCCATTAGGATCATGCGTAAGACCTCGCCTGGGCGTAAGCCGAGGCGACGAGCGCGGGCCTCGATCCACTCGCCTTGCTCGGTGGGAAGGCGCACCATAGCGCGCCAGGTGAGTTGGGTGCTGTGTTCGTCGTCTGACACGTCGGGGTGCCCTCCTATCACTATAGTTTGCTAAGTTATGCTATGTTTTGCTATAAAGGATGTATGAGCTTACCCATAGGATAGCGGAGGGCATGAGGGCGATGTTTGACCGTGACGTGTCCGAAGACCACGATTGGTGGGCCTTCATGCGGATCGTGAGCTACGACCCGGAGCTGTGGGCCTGGGTGCGTTCGCGGGTCCACGAGGCGCGGGACGGGTTTGATGGGGAAGACGCGGACCCGTGTGAGGGTCACCGATGGCTGCTCACGCTAGCTTTAGCGTGCTCGGCCGCGTGGGTTGACCTGAGGCAGGTGCTCGGGGATGAGTTGTGTGATGAGGTGCTCGGCCGCGTCGTCCATGCGCCGGCATCGGTTAACGTGGTAGCCTAACCTCAACGTCAAAAATAGGTGATGCCGGCGAGGGTGGAAGCTCGCCGGCGTTGCGCACTCGTCCGCTTCAAGGTCAACACGAATGCGATACCCCCAGTATAGCCAAGGCTGGGCGCACGTGGGACCCCCTAACGGTCCCAATGTCAGCCGCTAGCCTTCCCGCCCCGCTCGAGCCTGCGTCCCCTCGTGTCGCGGCGCGGCGCGCGCCTCAGGGGCGCCTTGACCCAGTTGAGAATATCTCAACACTCGACCCCCCCCAGTGGTCGAGTGAGCAGCCGCGGCCGCGGGGCTACTACCACGAGCAGTACCTGCACGCCGCCCGGCGTGACGGCTGGGGCGAGCCGGGCAGCTGCTGCGGCGCCGGCGTCATCGTGCGCCACGACGGGGAGCAGACCACGGTACGCCCCATCCTGTGCGATCGCTGGTCCTGCGCGCTCTGTGGCCCGCGCCGCGCGGCCTGGCTCAAGCGACAGATCACCCGGACCGTCGAGGGGGAAGGGCTCACCCACTTCTGGACGCTCACCCTGCGGCGCTACGGCGACGCGGCGCTGACGCCGGCCGAGAGCGTGGCGCAGTTTGAGCGCATCCAAGCGTGCTGGAACCGGGCGCGGCTTGCCCTCTCGCGGCGGGCCAAGCGCGCGGGGATCGAGCTCAAGTATGTGTGGGTGATCGAGACGACGAAAGCGGGCATGCCACATCTGCACCTGTTGACCAACTACGATCCGGGGCGCTCCGTGCTCTCCGCCGTCTGGATGCGGGCAACGGGGGACAGTTGGGTGACGGACGACGAGCCGATCCGCGACGAGGGCAACGCGGCCAACTACATCGCCAAGTACTGCACTGAGCAGGCCACGATCCGCCGCCAGGCGGCGTGGGCCGACCTGCGCCACAAGCACAATTTCGGCAAGTCGCAGAATGTCGCCTTCGAGCCCTTCCGGGTCAAGGCTGAGCCTACTGCGGTCGACGAGCACACGGGGGAGCTGGTCACGGCCTGGGAGCGTATCGACGTGCCCTACTGGACGTACGTCGCGCAGCTCAAGGGGCATCTATGGCCCGTGGTGGAGCGCGTGCAGGGAACGCCGTCTATCGTCCTGCAGAACGCCTCACAGGCGCCCTCAGCACCGCAGATGGGCCAGGAGTCGCCAAGCGCAGCGCCGGCGGGGTTTTGCATGGTGCAAAACACACCTTGCTCCGCGCCCTCCACGGGGGTCACACAGGCCCGCCACGGCGGGAGAAAGGGGCGCTTGACAGCCGTCACGTAGGTATTATAGAAAACCTGCGTGACGGTCTAAGCAGAAGCGCATCAGGTGCGCCCGGTGTGGCGAGCGCGAGACGGTGATGAAGGGGGAGCGGGGGCCGGCGTCGATCTACTGTGACCTCTGCCGCGACGAGGTGAAGCGCGCGCAGAACGCCCTGCGTGCCCAGGCGTACCGCCAGCGCAAGGCGAGCGACGGGGGGGGTGCGCTGACGGCACCCCCCCTAGCCGGGCTGCGGATTTCGTAGGGGTACCTAGTGGTTGCGAGCGTAAGGTTGGGGGAGCGCCCCCGACCGATCGGGATTGGAAAGAGGAAGGGGCGTAGACTTGGATGCCTACGCCCCTTTTGTACTCTGTTGCCTACCTCAGCACGAGATGTGATTGTTACGCAAAGGTAGGTGGGAGAGTGTTAGCCTTTAACAAACCAGTTCGCGTATCTGGTTAAGAATAACAGAGTTGTCGGCTTTAATTACTTGACGAATCTCCTCATCATGTGCAGGACTCGGAGTAATTACTGCATCAATCAGGTCGCCTATAGGAGTACCAAGCTTATATAGCCTTACTGACTCTTCCTGCTCGTTAGGTAGGTCCCCAGCAGGCAAGTGACCAAGCCCGAGGCCTCTGAGGGTTTTGAGAATGTTTTCTCGTACGATTTTGGCGAGCCGACCCGCCCCATATGCGTCACGGAGGGCTTCCATTTTCAATGTTAAAAGTCCGCCATTAGCTTCTACCGCCGCTTTAATATCTTCCATTGTCTTATACTGTGTCATTATTTACCCCTTTTTTTAATCTCACATCTCGCTCCTTTATTGTACCAGATTTAATCTCAGAATAATTCTTATTTTAATTTATTTTTATCGGTAGCTAGCGCCAGCGGGAGGCGCTACACTGGGGGCAACGGGCTGCGGCTGCGGCGCGGCATCTGGGGCAAATGTGGACTCACTCCACATTTTGCGGGAGGCCCTGGGGGGCCTCCCGCAAAATGCTCCGCTCGCCTCGCCGAACGCAGGGTTTGCGAGCGCCAGCGAGCAGAACCCGTAGTGAGTTACGGCTTGCTGCGCGCACCCTTCCCGGAGCTGCGCATCGTCCATTCTTTTTCCAAGTAGTCGGCCGTCGCCTGCAATCAGGTCGGGGGTAGGCGAGCAACCGTAGCTCACTACGGTTTCTCACTCGCTGGCGCTCGCTTAAAACCTGCGCTCGTCGAGCGAGCATAGGGTTTTGTGGGAGACCCTGAGGGGCCGAACGCAAAAACCCGGAGTGAGTCCAGGTTTGCTTCGCGCACCCTCCCCGCTGGCCATCCGCGTAGGCTTACTACGCAAGCTCGCCAGGGCTCGCTTGGCCCGCGAGCGGAGCAATCGCGCAGCGATGGTGTAGTGAGTACACTTCGCTGCGCCAAGCCTATCGTCAGCCTCCATGGTCGCAACTGAGGCCAGGACCGCCTACTTGGAAAAGAAGGGGGAAGCCCATCGCATCAGGCCCGTTGCTCCACGGCGAAGAGCACCCGCGTTCCCGGCAGCAGGCGCCCAGCGCACGCCTCGATCTTCGGCCGTAGCCGCTCGTCGAGCCAGCGGAGATGGAAGGCATCGGGGACTGCCACTGTCAGCGCGCCCTCGTCGTAGTGCATCTGGTGGGTCGGGGCGAACCAGCGCGCGTAGTTCTCGGGGGTCAGCACCTCGGCCAGCGCGGCGCGGACCTGGCCCCACGCGTCGGACGTCTGCGGGGGCGCTGCGGGCGCTGCCAGCGCCGGCGTCGGGGCGGAGCTGCGGGGCGTGGTCGTCGCGCGCGGCCGTCGTGCGGGGGGGGAGCTCGCCGGCGTCGTGTCCTGCGCGGCCTGGTCGTCGAGGAGAACACGCAACACGTCGAACCAGTAGGCCATAGGGCGCGCGATCGGCGGCACCGCGCGGCGGCGGCGCTGGGTGACACGGCCAGCCTCGTGGGCGAGCCGCACGAACACGGCGGCGGTTAGCCCTGACACCTCGAAGGCCCGGAGCGCCCGCGTCGCGCTCGACCGTGGGGCCACGTCCCCCAGCTCGGCCCCGAGGGTGGCGACGGCCGCGGCGACGGTCTGGCGCGCGGGGTCCGCGTCGTCGGGGTCCTCATGGGCAGCACAGGGGGTAGGGGGTCTCGAATCGAGGCGAGAATTGTTCCCCTCTTCGTAGGCGGCTGGTTTCCGTCCGTTTGCCCGGACGGAAAGCGCCGCCTTGGTGTCGTCGGAGCGCGAAGGCGGCGCTGCCGTTCGGGCGTCGTTGGCCGCGCCCTCGGTGCCCGCGATGGACCGCGCCCAGGCCTCGACGCGGGCATAGAGCGGGCGGAAGTCGTAGAGGTTGCGGCCGTCGAGCGCGCGGCCGACGACGAGCAAGCCCCGGCCGACGAGCTGCGCGGTCAGCGCCCGGATGCGGCGCGGGTTGATCTGGAGATCGGCGGCGAGCTGGTCCACGTAGATCGCCGGCGGCGCGGCGCTGCGTTGATAGGAGATGATCGTTTCGTAGAGGAAGTAGGCGGCATAGGTCGCGCCGAGCGCGGGCCAGGCCTGCCGCACGCGGTTGGGCGCGGGGGTGTAGCCGTGGTCAAGGACGGGAAGGGGGTAGCGATTCGCCACCTGAGCGAGGGGATGGGCGAGTGGGGGATTGACGGACGCGGGCACGCTAGATAGACTCATAGCAGACCTCGGTTGGTTTGTGACGCTCCACGCCGTGTGCTTTTTCCAGCAAAGAAAATTGGGCACACGGCGTGGAGCGTCACTTTTTGTGCGAGGACACCCCCCGCAAAGCTTGCCCGGAGTGTACCGCGTTTCGGCGCCGGCGTACAGCCACGCCCCAGCCGCGCGCCGCCCGCTGCACATAGCCAGGGGACACACCCCTTACGCTTTCCACGCTGTTTCACACTGTTGAGGGGTACGTTAGTTACTATGTGTAGCCGTAGGTAGACAAACGAGGGCACGAGATGATATACTGGAGAGGTCAGTTTGAGCCAGGCCACGCGCCGAGGCTCTTTTTTTATGCCTTTTTTCGGCCCGTTCTGAGGGGTGATACGCCGAATTATGGGCCGCCCCCCTGTTGCCGCATGGAAGCAAGCTGCGTATCGTGTAGCCATGAAGTCCGGCTCGCGCCTCCTGCCCATCGCCCTCGCCGTCGCCATCCTCGTCGGCGTCGGCATCTTGCTCGTGGCCGCGCCCCCGGCCGGCAGGGTCTACTCCGTCGCACAGATTAACCGGGAGATCCGCCTCCATCCACGGGCGTGGGTCGGGCGCACCGTGACCGTGCGCGCGGTCGGGCTGACGTACTTTTGGGGCGGCGGCCACGGGGTCGCGGCCGGGCAGCAGGCCTTCCTCGTCGACCCGCCCTTCGCCGGGGCGTTCTCCTCGACGGCGTACGGGTCGCGCGCGGTCCGGCTCAACGGCCCGGGGGTCGCCGCCTCGCTCCTCGTCGCCGGGCTCCGGCCGGGGCCGTCCGGCGTTAGGCGCGTCCTCATCGCGCTCGCGCGCGTGCCCGTCATCGGCCGTTTCGCCGGGGCGAACCCCGAGATCGCGCCCGACATCTACCGCGTCCGGGTCGTCTGGGCCGGCCCGTGCCCCGCGCCGTTCGCCGGGTTCTGCCCGCTGGTGGCAAGCGCCGCGTGAGCCAGTTCCCGCGACACGCCGGCATCCGGCCCATCGCCTCCGGCAAGCGCGCCTGCACGACTCGCCTCACATTGAGCCGCCTACGCTCAACCCTGGCGGGCGATACAGAGGGTGTATCGGTAGCCAGGACGGGAGCTAGGAGCGCTGCTTAGGGCGTCACGCGGGGCGAGATGGTACGCTACGGGGCGTGAACGCTGACGATGAGTATGTCTCGGTGGCAACTGCCGCCGACCTTGC
>JAABUM010002766.1_pt1 | contig 22872 bp, 20 predicted proteins | sample 5559161 | NCBI WGS metagenome assembly JAABUM01 (sample SAMN10711868, study PRJNA513369) | rock metagenome | isolation source: Antarctica rocks | place: Antarctica: Victoria Land, Siegfried Peak nord
AGGCCCACTCGGCCTTCGGCCTCGCCGGGCCTGGCTTCGCCATGAACCCAAGCGCTTGCCGCTGCTCCGCCTGGCGGACTGCGCAGCGGCGACCGTACTGCTAAGGCCCACTCGGCCTTCGGCCTCGCCGGGCCTGGCTTCGCCATGAACCGAGCGCTTGCCGCTGCTCCGCCTGGCGGACCGCGCAGCTTCACGGGACGTAGACGTAGCTTGGGCGGCTTGCCCGCCACGACCGCTCTTCTGGGCTCGCTGCTCTACGACGCCCACCGGCAGTGGGCCTGGTTCGTCATCGTGGGCAACGCCGTGGCCGGGCTGTGGGCGCTGGGAGCGCACCGCTGGGAACAGCTGCGCGTTCGCTACCTCTGGTGGCTCACCGCCGTCGTCGAACTGGCGGTGGCCGTCCAAGTGGTCCTCGGGGTCATCCTGCTGAACATCGAGAAACGCCGACCCGAGCAGTTCCACATGTTCTACGGCTTCGTCGCCTTCGCCACCGTCGGCATCATCTACGCCTACCGAGCCCAGCTGCGAGACCAGCTGTACCTGCTGTACGGCGGCGGCGGGTTGTTCCTGATGGGCTTGGGCATCCGGGCCATCCAGGTGTCAGGCCGCTGACCTACTCTCCCGGCCCATGTCCAAGACCGTGACCGCGGCCGAAGCCGCCGCCCTGCTCCGCCCCACCGATTCGCTGGGCCTGCCCTTGGGGCCGACGCAACCGGCGGCGTTGTTGCAGGCGCTAAGCGGTCGCGACGACTGGGAGGAGTTGCGGATCTACGGGGGGCTGGTCACCGTGCTGGCCGGGGTCTTCAGCCACCCCAAGGTGCACTACTTGAGCGGCTTCTTCGGGCCGGTGGAGAGGATGCTGCGCGACACCGGCGCCAACATCGGCTTCTCTCCCGCCGACTTCCGTCGGTTCGCCCCGTTGCTGGCCGCCCAGTGCCCCCGGGTGATGGCCACTGCGGTGGCGCCCCCCGATGCCGAAGGCTGGTGCAGCTTGTCGTTGCACGCCGGCGCCACCGCCGCCGAGATGAAGCGAGCGGCCGCCGACCCCGGTCGCCTCCTGATGGTGGAAGCCACGCCCCACCTGCCCCGCACCCGGGGCTTCGAGCCGGTGTACCGCCACGCCGTCCACGTCGACGACGTCGACATCTTCCTGGAGAGCGACGAGTCGCCGGTGACCATCGATGACGCCCCGCCCACCGATGTGGACAGGGCCATCGCCCAGAATGTCTCCAGCCTCATCCCGGACGGAGCGACCCTGCAGACCGGCATCGGAGCCGTCCCCTCCCTGGTGGCGGCGCTGCTGGCCGACGGGGACGGCGGCGACTACGGCATCCACTCCGAGATGTTCACCACCGGCTGCATGCGACTGCACCAGGCCGGCAAGGTCACCAACCGCAAGGGTTCCTACGACGGCGTCTCGTTGGCCACCTTCGCCGCTGGCAGCCGGGACCTGTACGACTGGCTGGACGGCAACGACGACGTCGCCTTCCTGCCCGTCGAGCTGATCAACTCACCCGAGGCCATCGCCCGCAACCGCCACATGGTCACCATCAACGGTGCCATGTCGATCGACATCCAGGGCCAGGTCGTGGCCGACACCATCTCGGGAACGCAGTACTCCGGCATCGGCGGCCACGAGGACTTCGTGTCCGGTCCGGCGCTGGCACTGGAATCCCGGTCGCTCCTGTGCCTGCCCTCGACGGTCGGTAACGGTGACAGTGTCCGGTCGCGAATCGTGCCGTGGTTCGAGGCGGGAACCGTAGTCACCACCCCCCGCCACCAGGTCGACACCATCGTCACCGAGCACGGCGTGGCCGAGCTGCTGGGAAAGACCGTCCACCAACGCGGTGAAGCCCTGGCCGCCGTCGCCGCCCCCCAGTTCCGCGACGATCTCCTCGCTGCCGCCGTCCGAGCCTCCAAAGGTAGAAGCCCCATACCGCTTGGGGCCTAACTCATGGGACGGTGATCAAAGGTTCACGACAGGGCAGGTGAGGGTCCGGGTGATGCCTTCGATCATCTGGACCCGGCCGACCACCATCTTCCCCAAACCGTCGACCGTCTCCGCCTCGGCCCGAGCCACCACGTCGTAGGGCCCGGTCACGTCGTCGGCGGAGATGACCCCGCTAATCGCACCCACCTCCTCGGCCACCTGGGCGGCTTTGCCGACTTCGGTCTGGATCAGGATGTATGCGGTGACGGCCATCGTGTCTCCTCCGAGCCGAGGGTCCCGAATGGCGATGGTAGCTCGGCTCGGTTCCTTAGCCGCCGGCAGGAACGTGGGCGGCGCTTGCCGAACCACCGACTGTGAAGCGTTCGGATGCCGTTCGGCAGCACATCAGCGACGAGCAGGGCGACCTGCTGGCCACCTTCCAATTGGTATCGGGCCACCCCGATCTTGAAGCGCGGGTGATGGACCGCCTGGTCGACCGTTTGCTCGACGGTCTCATCGCCGGGCTTAGGCAGAAGTACGAGGTCGGCGACCTCGACGAGATGTCGTACCAGCTGGCCTTGATCGAGCTGGTCGGCCAGGCGCACCGAGCCGGCCTGGCCGCCTTTCCCATCAGCTGACCGGTCCGGTGGATCGGCGCTGACCGGCGGCTGCGCTCAGTCGCTGAGGCGCTTCTCCAACTTCTGAAGCTCGTCGCGCAGTTCCTCGGGCACCCGCTCGCCCAGGAAGTCGTAGTGGCCCTCGATGAGGGTCACCTCTCCCCGCCACGCCTCGGCATCCACCGTGAGCAGCTGCTCGAGCTTGGGGGCGGCCAACTCGAGTCCCTCGGTGTTCAGCGAGGCGACGGTGGGTACCCGGCCGATGGGGGTGTCGACCGCCTCGGCGTCACCGTCCAGCCGGCGGATGATCCAGTCGAGGACCCGGCTGTTCTCGCCGAAGCCGGGCCAGATGAACCGGCCCTCCTCGTCCTTCTGGAACCAGTTGACCCAGTACAGGCCGGGCAGCTTGGCGGGGTCGGTGGCGCCGCCGATGTCGAGCCAGTGCTGCATGTAGTCACCGGCGTTGTAACCCATGAACGGCAGCATGGCGAAGGGGTCGAATCGCACCTCGCCCACCGTCCCGGCGGCGGCGGCGGTCTTCTCCGAGCTCATGATGGAACCCAGGAACACGCCGTGATCCCAGTCGAAGCTTTCGGTTACCAGCGGCACGTTGCTGGCTCGGCGCCCGCCGAACAGGATGGCCGAGATGGGGACGCCGGCGGGGTCCTGCCATTCGGGGGCGATGGTGGGACATTGCGAAGCGGGAGCGGTGAAGCGGGCGTTGGGGTGGGCGGCGGGTGCGTCGGAGGCCGGGGTCCAGTCGTTGCCCTTCCAGTCGATGAGGTGCTCGGGCGGCTCGGGGGTGAGGCCTTCCCACCAGATGTCACCGTCGTCGGTGAGGGCGACGTTGGTGTAGATGCAGTTGGCGTCGAGGGTGCGCAGGGCGTTGAGGTTGGTCTTGGCCGACGTGCCGGGGGCGACGCCGAAGAACCCGGCTTCAGGGTTGATGGCGCGCAGTCGGCCGTCGTCACCGAACTTCATCCAGGCGATGTCGTCGCCAACCGTCTCGATCTTGTAGCCGGGCAGCGTCGGGATGAGCATGGCCATGTTGGTCTTGCCGCAGGCCGACGGGAAGGCGGCGGCGATGTACCTCTTCTCACCTTTGGGCGGGGTGATGCCCAGGATCAGCATGTGCTCGGCCATCCACCCGTCGTCGCGGGCCATGGTGGAGGCGATGCGCAGGGCGAAGCACTTCTTGCCCAGCAGGGCGTTGCCGCCGTACCCGGAGCCGTAGGACCAGATCTCGTTGCTCTCGGGGTAGTGGGTGATGTACTTGTTCTCGGCGTCACACGGCCAGGCGACGTCGTCTCGCCGGTGGCCTTGGGCGTCCACCAGCGGGTAGCCGACTGAGTGCAGGCACTTGACCCAGTCGCCGTCGGCGCCGAGCACGTCGAGGGCGGCTTGGCCCATGCGGGTCATGATCCGCATGTTCACGGCCACGTAAGCGGAATCGGTGAGTTGGACACCGATGTGGGAGATGGGCGAGCCGAGCGGCCCCATGCTGAAGGGCACCACGTACATGGTGCGGCCCTTCATGGCGCCGGTCATGAGCGGCAGCAGCTCGGCCTTCATCTCGTCGGGGGCACGCCAGTGATTGGTGGGGCCGGCGTCGATCTCCTGCTCGCAAGAGATGAAGGTGCGGTCCTCGACGCGAGCCACGTCGGCCGGGTCGGACATGGCCAGGTAGCTGTTGGGCCGCTTGGCCTCGGACAGCCGGGTGAAGGTGCCGCCGTCGACCAGTTCTTGGGCCAGGCGGTCGTATTCCTCCGCTGAACCGTCGCACCAGTGCACCTGATCCGGTTGGAAGATCTCCGCCCACTCGTCCACCCACCTCATGAGGTTGGCGTTGTCGCTGTGAGCGGTCATCAGTGGGTCTCCTCGGGCGGGAATTGGGGCACGGCGTCGGTTCGGTGGGGGAACCCGGGGGTACCCATGTCGACCTCGGAACCGAGGCGCAGGCCAGTGGCCCTTCCCTCGGGGTCGAGATCGAAAACGACACGCTGACCTTGGCGCAACATGCGAAAGACCGAGCCCTCGAGCGCGCCGCCGGACAGGTCGTACTCGGACCGGTCGGTGTCGCGCACCACAACCCCGTCGCCGCTGCCAGGGTCGTAGGACTTGATAACGCCTTGCACTAGGTCAGCACCTCGCGTTCACCTCGGACGGTGGGTTGTTCAGCGTAACGACGCCGTCATCCAACAGCCATATTGCTGGCGACGGCTCTTCGCCGTCGCTGCCTTCGGCCTGCGGGTCGCATGGCAGGTGCTGCTCCGCCTGGCGGCTGCGCCGCGTTGCTGGCGACGGCTCTTCGCCGTCGCTGCCTTCGGCCTGCGGGTCGCGTGGCAGGTGCTGCTCCGCCTGGCGGCTGCGCAGCCTCACTTCTTGCTTTCCGAAACCTCAGTGCGGTGAGGTCGCCTTGCCGGCCTTTTCGACCTTGCCCGCCTTGAGGCAGGAGGTGCACACGTCGATGCGGCGGGCGGAGCCGTTGACCATGGCGCGGACGCGCTGGATGTTCGGGTTCCAGCGGCGCTTGGTGCGCCGGTGGGAGTGGCTGATGTTCGAACCGAACGAGGGGTGCTTGCCACACACCTCACACACCGATGCCATGGGCTGGAAGTCCTTCAGAAGCTGACGAAACGAACGGTGCACGGTAGACCGGCGGCTCAGCCGGCCCCAAATTGGCCGCCCCGCTTCGAGCGAACGGCCCGCGTCACTACGATCGCCCGGGTGACGACGCTGGACCGCCTCGGCCCCGGGGAGCTGCGCCAGGTCGTTCTGACCTACCGCGACGCGTTGAAGTCCCACCAGGAGACCATCAACAAGCTCAACGTGTACCCAGTGCCCGACGGCGATACGGGCACGAACATGGCCCTCACCTTGGACTCCGTCGTCTCCGAGCTCGAGTCCGCCGGCGCCGATCTGACGTCCACAGCCAAGGCCGTCAGCCACGGCTCCCTCATGGGCGCCAGGGGGAACTCGGGCGTGATCCTCAGCCAGGTCCTGCGCGGCCTGACCGAGGTCTGGGTCGACCGCTCCGGGTCCGACGGCGCCGACGGACCCACGTTGGCGGCCGCGCTGCGGGCCGCCTCCGACGGGGCGTACGGGGCGGTCATGCGCCCGGTGGAAGGCACCATTTTGACCGTGATCAGGGCGTCGGCCGACGCCGCCGGGTCGGTGGTGGCCGGTGACGGGACCGCCGGCCTTCTCGCCGTCCTCGAGGCCGCCCGTAGCTCGGCCGCCGACGCGTTGGAACGCACGCCGGAGCTGCTGCCTGTGCTGGCTGAGGCCGGCGTGGTGGACGCCGGGGGGACCGGTTACCTCCTGCTGCTCGACGCGTTGCTCAACGTGGTCGACGGTCGCCCCCTGCCCGAGCCGAAGGAGGCGGCCGGCGCCGACCTGAACGCCCTGCAGGCAGCCGCCCACGCCACCCTCGACGAGGCCCCAGGCGGCCACGGCGACGTTTCCGACCTGCGTTACGAGGTCATGTACTTCTTGGAAGCCCCGGATGAGACCGTCCCGGCCTTCAAGCAGGTGTGGGCCGGCATCGGCGACTCGATCGTGGTGGTGGGGGGAGACGGGATCTGGAACTGTCACATCCACACCGACGACATCGGCGGCTCCATCGAGGCGGCCCTCGACTGCGGGCGGCCCCGCGACATCCGCGTCACCGACCTGCTCGAGCAGGTGGAGGAGGAGCGGTGGGTGCGGGAGGGCTCCGCCAAGCCTCAGGCTCCCGAGGAGCTCGACCCCGTGGAGACAGCCGTGGTGGCGGTGTCCACCGGAGACGGCATACGCCGCATCTTCCGCTCGCTCGGGGTGCAGGCCATCGTCGCTGGTGGCCAGTCCATGAACCCGGCCACCGCCGACCTGTTGGCCGCGGTCGAGGCGGTCAACGCCGACAGCGTTGTGATCCTGCCCAACAACAAGAACATCATCCCGGTTGCCGAACAGGTGGGTGCCTTGACCAGGAAGTCCACATCGGTGGTCCCCACCCGCGGCATCGCCGAGGGTTTCGCCGCGCTCATGGAGTACGACCCGGAGGCGGGGGTGGCGGACAATGCCGCCGCCATGGCCGAGGCCGCGGAACGGGTCATGGCCGGCGAGGTCACGCGGGCGGTGCGAGCCTCCAACTGCGACGCCGGCCCGATCGCCGAGGGCGACTGGCTCGGCATCGCTCGCGCCGGCATCGTGGCGGTGGAGCCCGACGTGGGAGCGGCCGCCGTATCCCTGCTCCGCCACTTGGTCACCGACGACCACGAGATCATCACCCTCATCGAAGGTGAAGGCAGCTCCGCCGCCGATACCCGGCGAGTCACCGAGTGGCTGGCCGAGCACCATCCCGATGTGGTGTGCGAGGTCCACCACGGAGGCCAGGCGCTGTACCCCTATTTCGTGGGCATCGAATGAGGTCCGGGTGGCGGACCAGTATGCGGCGGTCCGTGACCGCGCTGGTGGTGGTCGTCACCCTCGCCGGGGTGCTCGGCTCTTGTTCGGTCGACTCAGACCCCCGGGTGGCGGTGGCCACGACGTCAATGTCTGTTTACGACTCGACCCGATGGACCCCCGCCCGTGGCTGGGTAGCGGCCCACCCCGGCCGGAACCTGCCGACGACCATCTGGTACCCGACCGAAGGCAATGGGCCATGGCCCCTGATCGTGTTCGCCCACGGCTTCAACGTGGATCCCTGGTACTACGACCGGCTGCTCCGCCGGTGGGCGGCGGCCGGGTACGTCGTCGCCGCCCCGGAGTTTCCCGGCTCCGGTCCCAACAGCCCCGGCCCCGCACGGGCTGACGACATCCCCCAGCAACCGCAGGACCTGTCGGTCGTGATCACCGCCATGCTGGGACCCGGGGCGCCGGCGGAGGTGGCCGGCAAGATCGATCCCGCCCAAATCGCCGCCGCCGGACACTCCGACGGGGGTTCGACGGTGGCCGCGCTGGCCTTGAACGGGCCGGTGCGCGACTACCGCGTCCGCAGCTTCCTGGTCCTCGCCGGAGCGCTCCCGTCGATGCCCGCCCAATATGACGGCGCCAACACCGGTCCCGTGCTTGTGGTCCAAGGCGACCAGGACCCCTACAACTACGTGTCGGACGCCAGGTCCGTTTACCTGTTCAGCCACAACCCGCCCAAGGCCTTCGTGATCGCTCCTGGGGCCGGCCACACCGATCTCTACTTGGACGACGGTGTCCAGCCCGACACCGTCCGGGCCGCCACCGTCGACTGGCTGAACTTGACCCTGAAAGGCCAGCAGCCGGCCCGGGACCGCTTCTTCACCCATGCATCGAGCCCAGGCGTCACCGAGCTGGAATCCTCCGGCCTGTAGGGCGCACCTCGACCCGTATCCTCGGCGGCGTGGCACGACGACTCGGGCAGCTGGCGGTGCTGCCGGTCACCGTCTTGAAGGGGATCGGACCGGAGAAGGCGGGGTCGCTGGAGCGGGCGTTCGGCATCACCTCGGTGCTCGACCTGCTCACCCACTACCCGCGCCGATACATCGACCGCACCAACCAGGCCCGCATCGCCGAAGTGCGCGAGGGCGATGAGGCCATGGTGCTGGTCATGGTGAAGCGCATAGCTGCCATCCGGCCCAAAGGAGGGCGGGGGCGGTCACGGGTCACCGCGACGGTCACCGACGGTTCCGGCCACCTGACCGTCACCTTCTTCAACCAAGGTTGGCGGGAGCGGCAACTGCCGGTGGGCACAGAGTGCGTCTTGTTCGGCAAGGTCACCACCTTCCGGGGCAACCGTCAGATGACCAACCCGGTGGTCGACCTGGTGGGCGACAAGACCGGCCGCATCATCCCCGTCTACCCCCAGTCGGAGAAAGAGCGACTCACCACCTGGGACGTGAGCCGGTGGATGGAGGAGGTGTTGGAGCGGGCCGGAACGTTCGTCGATCCGGTTCCGGTCGACGTCCGCGCCAAGTGGGACCTCGCCGACCGCACCCGCGCCTTTTCCGACATCCACGGTCCCGAGAGCATGGAGCCGATGCTGGCTGCCCGCCAACGCCTGGTGTTCGATGAGCTGCTGCGCATCCAGCTCTCGTTGGTGCTGCGCAAGCGGGCGCTGGAGGCGACCGCCACCGGCATCCGCCATCGGGTCACCGGCGACGATCCCCATGCGGCCGGCGATGAGGGTTCCATCGACATGGTCGCCGCCTTCCACCAGCGCCTGCCGTTCCCCCTGACCGCCGCCCAGCACCGCACCATCGCCGAGATCACCGCCGACCTGGCCGGGCCGCTGCCCATGCACCGCCTGCTCCAGGGTGACGTCGGCTCCGGCAAGACCATCGTCGCGGTCAGCGCCCTGCTGGTCGCGGTGCAGGGCGGGCACCAAGGGGCGTTCATGGCGCCTACCACGGTGTTGGCCGAGCAGCACTTCCTGGGCGTCAGCGCGCTGCTGGAGGACTTCGAGGTGCCCGAAGCCGAAGACGGCGCCAACCTCTTCGCCGGGCAGGGCCTGACCCGGCCGTTGCAGGTGGCGCTGCTCACCAACCGGACGACTGCCGCTGAGCGCCGGAAGCTGGCCGCCAAGCTCGAAGCCGGTGAGGTCGACCTGCTGGTCGGCACCCACGCCCTCATCCAGGAAGGCGTGCGGTTCAAGAGCCTGGGAGCGGTGGTGATCGACGAGCAGCACCGTTTCGGCGTCGAGCAACGGGCGGCGCTGCGCGAGAAGGGCTCCGGCGGAGCCACCCCGGATGTTTTGGTCATGACCGCCACCCCGATCCCGCGCACCGCGGCCATGACCGTCTACGGCGACCTGGACGTGTCGATCCTCGACGAGATGCCACCCGGTCGCACGCCGATCGACACGCAGTGGGTGCAGCTCGCTGGCGGCGACGCCGGCGGTGAGAGCCTGGGCGAGCAGCAAGTCTGGGAGCACGTCCGGGCCGAAGTCGGAGCCGGCCGGCAGGCGTACGTGGTGTGCCCGCTGATCGAGGAGTCCGAGAAGCTGGAAGCCCGCTCGGCCCAGGAGACCTTCGACCAGCTCACCGCCGAAGGTGTTGGCCAGCTCGACGGTCCGGTGGTCGAGCTCCTGCACGGCCAGCTGCCGGCGGCGGAGAAGGAGGCGATCATGAGCCGCTTCCGTTCCGGCAAGGTCGACGTGCTGGTGAGCACCACGGTCATCGAGGTGGGTGTCGACGTCCCCAACGCCACCATCATGGTGATCCTCGACGCCGACCGCTTCGGCATCGCCCAGCTCCACCAGCTCCGGGGTCGGGTCGGCCGGGGGGCGGCGCTCTCGTATTGCTACCTGGTCGGCGCCGGCGCCACCCCCGATGGCGAAGCCCGGCTGCAGGCCATGGTCCGTACCACCGACGGTTTCGAACTGGCCGAGGTCGACCTCGACCTGCGGGGAGAGGGCACGATCATGGGCGAGCGCCAGAAGGGCCGCACCGACTTGAAGCTGGCGTCATTGCGGCGAGATCGGGCCTGGGTCGAACGGGCCCGTGAGGTGGCGTTCGACCTGGTCGACGCCGACCCTGGCCTGCAAGAGCACCCCGACCTGCTGGAGGAGGTCACCCTCTTCCTGGGCGACGACGACACGGAGTTCCTGCTGAAGTCGTGACTCTGGCGGCGGCGCCGAGATGGCTGATGAAGTCGTAACCCCTATCCGCTCCATGCCAGCGAGTTGTAGCACTGGGTGCTACTTGCGTCGGGCGTGAGGCCGGAGCCGCCCCTCGAGTCACCGGTAGGTTGCCGACATGGCCCTCGATCAAGACCTCCGCGACCTGTCCACCGGCAAGAACTTCGCCACGTTGACCACGATGCTCCCCAGCGGGCACCCGCAGACCCAGGTCATGTGGATCGACGCCGACGATGACCATCTGCTGATCAACACCGAGGTCCACCGCCGCAAGTTCAAGAACGTCGAGGCCAACCCGGTGGCGACGGTGACGGTGTGGGACCTCAACAGCCCGTACCGCTACATCGAGGCGCGCGGCCGGGTGGTGGAGACCGTCCGCGGTGACGAAGCCCGCGCCCATATCGACGCTTGCTCGCGGCGCTACACCGGCGCCGACTACGCCAACCCGATCCAGTCCGAGCGGGCCATCTTGAAGATCGAGCCCGAGCAGGTCCACAAGCAAGGCTTCTGACGGAGAGAGCCCGGCGGTTGGCCAAGACCTGAACTGCTCCTTCCGGCTGGCTCTGCCAGAGTCTCGGGTGTGACCGACACGGCGGAGCGTCCCGCTGAGGACCCGGCCGCGCTGCCTCCGGCCGGTGCGATCTCCACTTCGACTTCGACCGAAGCGGACGCTGACCTGATCGGCACGCCACCCGCACCCGCCGCCGGCCGGCGCCGCTGGCTGGTCCGGGCGGTCGTCGCCGGCCTCCTGGCGGTCATGGGCCTGCAGATGGTGGCCGCCGCCCGAAGTGACACCGCCACCTACGACGAGCCGGTGAACGTCCGCTCTGGGATCGTCTATGCCCTCGACCACGACCTGACGCCGAACCCGGAACACCCGCCCCTCACCAAGCTGTTGAGCGGTTGGACCGTCCGGCTGCTGCGCCCGGACCCACGGGGCGACCTGTCCTCGTTCTCGGTCATCTACTTCCCCCAGGCGCCTCAGTACGGCAAGCGGGCGCTGGCCAAGAACGAGCGGGCGCAGGCCACGGTGCGGGTGGCCCGGATCCCCTCGATCCTGCTGGCCCTGCTGTTCGGGCTGGTGGTGTACTTGCTGGCGCGGGACCTTTTCGGCCGGCTGGCTGGTGTCGTGGCGTTGGGGGCCTACGCCTTTGCCCCAGAACTGGTGGCCCACGGTCATCTGGCCACCAACGACCTGCCCGCCGCCGGGTTGGTGCTCACCGCCCTGTGGTGCGTGCTGCGGACGGGGCGATCGACCTCGTCCGCGACCCGGTGGCGCTGGTTGGCCGGCGCCGGCTTGGCGTTGGGAGCCGGGCTCGCCACCAAGTACCAGGTGGCTCTCTACGCGCCGGCGGTGGCGCTGGCGGCCGGCTATGTGGCCTGGCGAAGCCTGCCGCCGGGTGCCTCCGCCCGTCAGCGGGCCCGCCGGACGGCCGGCTGGGTGGCGCTGTTGGCCGTGGTGAGCGTGGCGGTGGTGTGGGCGGTGACGGCTGTCGCCGACCCTTCGGCCCTCCTTCACGCCCCGCCTACCGGCTTCGGTGACGGTGATCGTTCCCTGGTCGCCCGCCTCATCGACTGGCTGCCGCTGCCGGCGGTGTACCGGGCCGGCCTGCGGTACCAGAACGCCTACAGCCGGGTGCCGAAGTTCGCCTTCTTCCGGGGTGAGACGTATCTCGGCCATCGCTGGTGGTACCAGCCGGTGGTGCTCACCATGAAGTACCCGGTGGTGACCCTCGCGCTCTGGGCGGCGGGAGTCGTGGCCGTGGTGCGCCGCCGCCACGCACTGGCGGCGGTGTTGGTGCTCTTGCCGGCGGCGGTCGTGCTCGGACTGGCCATGGCCAAAGGTGCCGACATAGGTGACCGCTACGCCATCGGCACCCCGATCCTGCTGGCGGTGGTGGCCGGCGCCGCCTTTGCCCACCCATGGCCGTTCGGCCGACGAGCATGGCCCCCGGCGCCGCCTCAGTCACGCCAGTACAGGCTCCGGGTGGCGGCGGCAGGGGTGGTGCTCGCCCTCTTGGGGGCCACCGCTTGGGGTTCGAGGGGCCATGAGATCGCCTATGTGAACCGGGCCTGGGGCGGGACGGGCAACGCCTACCAGCTGGTGTCGGACTCGGGGGTGGACTGGGGTCAAGACCTCGGCCGGTTGGCGGGGTGGCTGCGGCAGAACGCTGGCAACCGGCCCGTCTACCTCGACTACTTCGGCACGACCCTGCCCAGCACGTACGGCATCGACGCCATCGAGTTCCGGACCGACACCGCGCCGACGCCCACCGACGGGATCGTGGTCCTGTCCGTATCGGAGTACAACCGCAGCCGCTACCGGCTGGCCAGCCTCGGCCGGCCGATCCACCAGATCGGCGGCTCCATCCTGATCTTTTCGCTGTCCCGACCGGCATAGCCGGCTCGAGCCAGGGCGAGGGGGACGACGGATCCTCCCCCCTTCGGCTCCTTCCGCACCGTCACTCGGTACGAGCCGGGGTAGCTACGAGTCGGCCGTGTCGCCGTTCTCGTCGGGAAGGATCAGGTCCCAGCGGTCGAGGCAATCTTCGCAGCGGTAGACCACGATCTCGCCGGGGTACCACCGCCCGTCTTCAGGCGGGTGGGTGAGCAGGTGGCAACGGCCGCCGCAGTCGATGCAGTCGATGAGCTGCTCCGGCTCGACCACGACCGTTCAGCGCTCCCAATTCCCATGACCGGCACGGGGGCGGAACGCAGGCACGGCGGCGACGGTACCCCGACTACGGCCCGTCCCAAGTTGGCGGCGTCCATGCGGCGAGCAGCGGCGAGGCGGACCTGCGGAGCCCGACCACCGTGGGCGGCGCAGACCTTGCCGCCGTGGATCGCGTACGCGGCGCTGGGTCGCCCGGCGCTGGTTCTGACCGAGCAGGGCACCGCCGGGCAGGGCACCGCCGGGCAGGGGGCCGCTCACCCGTCGCCCCCACGGGTCAGATCGACATCGGCAGGGCCACGGCGCCGACGAAGGTTAGGACCTCTTCACCCCAGCCCTCTTGGCGCCGGCCTTCTTCGTCGCAGCCTTCTTCGTCGCAACCTTCTTCGTCGCAACCTTCTTCGCTGGCCTCTTCGCGGCCGCCTTCTTGGTTCGCGCCTTCTTAGCTGGTGCCTTCTTCGCTGCGACCTTCTTGGCCGGCATCCTCTTAGGTGACGCCTTCTTTGCGGGCGGGGCTCCCGGGGTGGCGGGCGGTGCCGCCGACGGAGCGGGCGGTGCCACCGACGGAGCGGGCGGTGCCACCGACGGAGCGCGCGGCGCGGCCGAGGGAGCGGGCGGTGCCGCCGACGGAGCGGGCCGGGCTGCTGGCGTGGTGAGCGGGCCAGCTGGCGTGGTGGTTGGAGTGGTGGGTGCGTCGGGTTGGCCGGAAGTTGATGGCGGGCGGCGGGCCGGGGACGCGACGGGCCTGCGGGTTCGACGGCTGGTGATCGGCTTGGCCAGGTTCTCGGTGACGGCGGCGGCACCGTCGATCACCAACCCGCCTGCGTGAGAGAGGGATTGTCCGGTCGCGCCGACCGCGATTCCGGCTAAGGCGCTTGCGCTGCGGCCGACGACTCGGGCCGTACCTGCCGCTAGTCCGGTAGCCGAGGTGACGGCTGCTTGTCCCACTGTGACCGCGCCGTTGGTCGCCAGGGTGCCGGTGCGTTTGATCACGGTGGTACCGGCGGCTGCGATCCGGGTGCCCGTTTCGGAAACCTGTTGGCCCGAGGTGGGAGGTGCGGCGGACGGCCGGTCGTGTTGGCGTCTTGCGCCGAGCAGGGATAGAAGGGCGAGGGCTCCGGCTATGACCGGGCCGAACATCTCGGGGTCCATGGGCGGAGGTTAGGACGTGTACTCCGGGATTTCTGCTGTTGTTCACGGCGACGTGGTTCGAACGTCGTTGAATGGAAAGGTTGGAGTGCTTTGTTGACGACCTGTGAAACCGCTCGAAATAGAAGCCTCGTGCGCTCCTCGCCCGGCGATCGGTGCGGGGGTCGAGCCCTGTCTGCCGGTCTCGTCGCCGGTTGCCGAGCGGTCCAACGCCTTGGGTGCCGAGCTCAGGGCCACGGCGACGTTGGAGCGGCTTTCGCTGGTTCTCGCCGCGGTCTCGGTCGCCCTTGGTGGTTCTCCTGGGCCGAGCCTTTCACCTCGCCGGTGCCGCCGCTAGGACGTCGCCGGCGGGGGTTCCATTGACGGTCACCTCGGACTGCACCCAGGCTCGGTCGTCTCGGTGATGGCATCGTCGGGGTTGGGTAGTTCTGGCCGTCGTCACAGGCGCGTCTGGGCTGGACGTGACCGTGCGCACATCGAGGTCCGAACCGCGACTCGCTCGGGATTCGGGCGAGTCGGGCGCATCATCGAGGAAGAACTTGTGGCCCTCGAAGGCGTGGAGTGGGCACGGGTCAACGCCGTGCTGGGCCGGGTGCTGGTCGGCTTCGAGCCCGGGTCGGTCGAGGTATCGGACCTGGTGGGTGTGGTGGAGGCGGTCGAACAGGGCGAGCAGATCGACGTTGAACGCTTTTCACTTGAGCGACTCGAGCATCCCGGCGACGGCGACGACCTGCGACGTGCGCTGGCGAGTTTGACGGCTGATGTCTTGGGCCTCGGGCTGAGCGGGTTCGGTTATGCGCTGAGGTTGTCTCCGCTCCCAGTGGAGTTGGCGTCGCTGGTGACAATCATCGACAACGAGCCACGTTTGCGGCGACTGGCTGAGAACACGTTCGGTCCCTCATTGGCCGATGTCGGGTTGGCGAGCATCAATGCGGTTGCGCAAGGGATCGGGCAAGGGCCCTTGGGACTCGTCGTGGATGGCCTCCATCGAGGCGGCCTGGTGCGTGAAGCGCGGGCCCGTCGGGCGAACTGGGAACACGTCGTCAAGAACTCCACGGTGATCGAGGAACCTGAAGTGGGGCCGGTCAGCGTTAGCCCGAGACCCTGCCCAGTGCCGGACGGACCGGTGGAGGCGTACACCGATCGGGCGGCGATGGTGTCCACCGCCGGTGCGGTGACCACGCTGGCCGGAACTGCGGATCCGCGACGCGCCGCTGGCGTCTTGCTGGCCGGCATCCCGAAAGCTGCCCGGTTGGGTCGCGTCTCGTTCGCGGCGAACGTCGGACGTCTCCTCGCCGGTCGTGGCGTCGTGGTGGCCGAGCCCGGCGCATTGCGGATGTTCGATCGGATCGACACTTTGTGTGTTGAAGCAGACCTGCTCTTCACCGGTCTCGTGGAGGTCGACCACGTCGAACCGGTCGATGATGCCGATCACCTCGACATCCACCGACACATCCGCGCTCTGTTCGATCCCACCGATCCCGACCGATTCCGGCCACGCCAAGGTTGGGCGGTGCGGCCCATCGCTCAATCCGAGTTGCGCCGCTCGTTGGGGGTTCGGCGAGCGATGCGGACGCTGAAAGGCGCCCGCCGCGTCATGATCCTGACCCGGAACGAGCGACCGATGGCGGTGTTCTCGGTGGTCGAGGAGGAAGCGCCGGGCGCGCAGGCTCTCTTGGACGCCGGGCGAGAAGCCGGACACATGATCGTTCTGGCCGGCGCCGACGCGCACACCGGACATCGCTTCGGTGCCGACCTCCTCGTGGACGCAGGTGCCGATCTGACCGACTCGGTACGGATGCTGCAGACCGACGAGTGTTGCGTTGCGCTCGTGGCCGGCAATGACCCGACGGCCTTGCGCACCGCGGACTGTTCGATCTCACTGCTCACGCCGGGGAACATGCCGTGGGGTGCAGACCTGATGGTCCCTGCCGGCCTCACCGATGCAGCCTTCGTCGTCGAGGCCATGGGTGTGGCTCACGAGGTGAGCCGCCAAAGCGTCGCGGTGGCGCTCGCCGGCACCAGCATTGGATCTGTCGCCGCCGTGACCGGCAACGGCGGAGGCACCAGCGGATCGCGAGCGTTGACCGCGGTCAGCGTGGCTGCGTTGGCGGCGCTCGCCAACAGCACCCGGGCGGGGTGGGCGCTCGGCCGTCGTCCGAGGCTGAGCTCAGCCCGGCGTCCTCCATGGCACGAGATGGACGTCGACGAGGTGCTCACCCGTCTCGGTACAACCCGCCAGGGCCTCAACGAGGCGGCTAGCGCGCAACGACTCGGTCCTGTCGCCCAGACGATCTCCGCGCCGTGGCGGTTCGGTCAGGCCGTCGCTGCCGAGCTGGTCAACCCGCTCACGCCCGTCCTCGCCGGCGGAGCTGCGCTGTCTGCGGCGGTCGGATCTCTGACCGACGCAGGGGTCATCGGTGCCGTCTCGGGGCTCAACGCCCTTCTGGGAGCCACCCAACGGTTCCGAGCCGATCGGGCGGTGAACGACCTGGAGCGATCGACTGCCACCACCGCACGAACGCTCCAGGCCGGACAGGTGGTCGATGTACCCGGTGAGCTGTTGGTGCGCGGCTCCATCATCGTGCTCGACGCCGGAGCGGTCGTGCCCGCCGACGCCCGGATCATCGAAGAGTCCGGATTGGAGGTCGACGAGTCCACTTTCACCGGCGAGTCGCTGCCCGTGGCCAAGGACGCGGCCCCCTGTGTTTCCTCGCTGCTGGCGGAGCGGACATCGATGCTCTTCGACGGCACCACGGTGGTGGCCGGGAGCGTTACCGCCGTCGTCGTCGCGGTCGGAGCGGACACAGAAGCCGCAACCGGTTTGGAGCCACCTGCGGACCGACCCACCAGATCGGGGGTCGACGCCCGCCTTGCTCAACTCTCCGCCCGGACCCTCCCCTTTGCCGCGTTCGGGGCGTTCGGTGTGATCGGTTCGGGTCTCATCAGGGGCCAGCCCCTGTCGCGCAGTCTCGGCGCCGGGGTCAGCCTGGCCGTCGCCGCGGTGCCCGAAGGGCTTCCGGTGTTGGCGACGCTGGCCCAGCTCGCCGCCGCCCGCCGGCTCTCCACTCGCGGGGCACTGGTCCGCAACCCACAAGCCATAGAAGCACTCGGTCGAGTCGAGGTGCTGTGCACCGACAAGACGGGCACGCTCACCGAAGGCCGTATCGCGCTGCACTCCATGAGCGATGGACATCACATCCGCAGAGCCGATTCTCTGACCGGGCCACTCCGCCACGTCCTCGCCGCCGCCACCAGAGCCACACCCGAACCCAACAGCCACGGTCCTCTCGCCCACCCCACCGACCAGGCCACCCTCGACGGCGCCCACCAGGCAGGCGTCGCCGTGGCCCTCGGCGCGCCGTCGTGGGTTCGAGTCGAGGAGCTGCCGTTCGAACCGAGCCGCGGCTACCACGCCACCCTCGGCCAAACCGACTCTGATTGGCTCATCAGCGTCAAAGGCGCTCCCGAGCTGCTTCTGCCGCGCTGTGGGACCTACCGCACGGCAACCACCACAGGACCGATCAACGCGGCCCGCCGCCGCCGACTGCTCGCCACCGTGGAGGAGCTCGCCCGCCAAGGCCTACGGGTGCTCGCCGTCGCTGAACGGACCACTCCGGCATCGGTCCCCCTCGACGATGATCGAGTCGAAGGTCTCGAGTTCATCGGGTTCGTCGCCTTCGCCGACCCGGTCCGCCCGTCCGCCACGCAAGCCGTCGCCGGTCTTCGTGCCGCCGGGGTCGACATCGTCATGGTCACCGGCGACCACCCCAGCACCGCCGCCGCCATCGCCGCTGAGCTCGGCATCCTCAACGGGCGCCGTGTCATGACCGGCACCGAACTGGAACGCCTCGACCCCGCACAGCTCGAAGCCGCACTCTCCGACATCTCGGTGTTCTCCAGGGTCAGCCCTGCCGACAAGACGAGGATCGTTTCTGCCTACCAGCGAGCTGGGAAGGCGGTCGCCATGACCGGTGACGGGGCCAACGACGCGCCGGCGATCCGTCTCGCTGATGCCGGAATCGCTCTTGGGACACGCAGCACCCCCGCGGCGCGCACCGCCGCTGACGTGGTCATCACCGACGACCGGATCGAAACCGTCGTTGACGCCATCGTGGAAGGACGCGCCATGTGGACATCGGTCCGCGACGCCCTGGCCATCCTCCTCGGTGGAAACATCGGCGAAATCGCGTTCACCGTCACCGCCAGCGCCATCACGGGCCGAACCCCCCTGTCCTCTCGCCAGATCCTGCTGGTCAACCTGCTCACCGACGTCGCACCTGCGCTCGCCATAGCCGCGCGTCCACCGAGGAACCGAAGCTATGACGAGCTCCTCGCCGAAGGACCTGACCGATCGCTGGGACGTAGTTTGGAACGCGCCATCGCCGTACGGGCAGTGACCACGACGGCCGGGGCCGGTGCCGCGTGGGCCATGGCGACGCTCACCGGCGGACCGCGACGAGCCAGCACCGTCGGACTCGTCGCCGTCGTCGGCACCCAGCTCGGCCAGACCGTCGCCTCAGGAGGCACTCACCCCACGGTGCTGATCGCGGCGGCCGGTTCCGCCGCGATCCTCGCCGGCATCGTGCAAACCCCCGGCCTCAGCCAGTTCTTCGGCTGCACCCCACTGGGGCCCCTCGCCTGGGCCACCGCCATCGGCCCCGCCGCAGCAGCGACCACCATCAGTTGGGCCGTCCCCCGCCTCGCCGCCACCCTGCCCCCAGCGGCCACCCCCTTGGAACAGTCCTCGAAGCCGGAGCCCTCTTATCCGGCACTGGCCACCATCAAATAAGCCACCAACCGATATCAGCAACAGTCAGGAGCGACCTATGGCCACCAAGACCACCACCAACGCCAACCATCCCCACACCCCGAGCCCCGCCCAATCGATAACGCTGCCGCTCGTCCACACCCAAGTACACCTGCCCACCCCGGAACGGGCCGCCTATTACACGGGACTCGGAGTTCTCGTCGCCGTCGAACTGCTCGAATGGCCCGTCGCCTTGGTCATCGCTGCAGGCCACGCCCTGGCCTCTCGAACCAACAACCAGGTCCTCGAGGGACTCTTCGAAAGTGCCGAAGACTCTTAGATCCGAGGATCGTGGGTTCGAGCCCTACCCCCGGAGCGAGCCCCGACCAGGGTGATCGTCGCGGGGAGATCCCGAGGGTCCGAAGCGCGGTGACGGTTGCGCTGGCGGTTTCGTTGCTGGTCGCCGGTTGCTCGGCCACGAAGCCGGGGAAGGGTGCCGGTGGCGTTGGCTTGCCGGCGGTGCGCCGCCATGGCAGCACGTACATCGTCCCTCCTCTGAAGGCGGGCGGGCGGCCCGGCGACCTGTTGGCCGCTTCCGGCCCCGAGCCAGCCGGCGTGCCGCTGGCGGGAGCCGACCGCTACACCCTGCTCTACCGGTCGACCGACGCCCGCGACCGAGCAGTGGCGGTCAGCGGCGTGCTTCTGGTGCCAGCGCACCGCGCTCCGACAGGGGGGTGGCCGGTCATCTCGTGGGGCCACGGTACGACCGGCATGGCCGACCGGTGTGCGCCGTCGCAGCGAGCGAACCTGGGCTACGACGAGTACGGCCAGGAGCTCTCGACCTTCCTGAACGCCGGTTACGCAGTGGTCGCCACGGATTATGCCGGGCTAGGCACGCCCGGGACGCACTCCTACCTGATCGGGGCCGACGAGGGCAACGCCATGGTCGACGTGGTCACCGCGGCGCGCCACCGGGTTGCCGCCCTGAGCGCCACCTGGTTCGCCGTCGGCCACTCCCAGGGAGGGCAGGCTGCGCTGTTCGCCACCCGGGCCGCTCATCGAGATGGTGGGCTCCGGCTTGGGGCGACAGTCGCCATAGCTCCCGCGGCTGGCCTCGACCTGATCCTGCCGGCGGTGCTCAGCGGCAACGACCCGGCGGACGTCGCCTACGCGATCTACGCGCTGGCGGGCCTTTCGACGGTGGAGCCGAGCGTGCGCCTGGCTGACCTGCTCGCACCTACAGCGCGATCCCAACTGCCGTTGATCCTGGACACCGATTGCCTCGAGGAGGCTGACGCCGCCTTCGCTCATCAGCCCCCGGCGGACGTGTTCCGGCTGTCGACGGCGCAAGTCCAAGATCTCAGCGCGCGACTCGACCGTTGGGGCGACCCTGACCGCCAGCCGGTCACGGGCCCGGTCCTCGTGATCCAAGGAGCCGAAGACACCGACGTACCTGCCGCCATCACCCAGCGCACGGTCGATCGACTGAAGAGCTTGGGAAGCGATGTCAACCTGCGCCAGTACCCGGGCCTGGAACACGACTCGGTGCTCGGCCCCTCGATCTGCGACCAGCTCGACTTCCTCGCCCGCCACGGTGGGCGCCCGTCCCCCGGTTGTCGGCCGTACGCAACCGCCGGGTCCTGAGCACCCGATCGGCGCCGGGCCGACGAGCACGACCAGCGACTGAGAGGATTTGCGGCGGCGGCGCCGGGGCTCGCCCCGAGGGACCGGCAACTGCCACTACCTTGCCGCTGGGCCTGTAGCTCAGTGGTTAGAGCAGGGGACTCATAATCCCTCGGTCGCGGGTTCGATCCCCGCCGGGCCCACGCTCGCCTCGGATCCGTCCCTCGACCGTCGAGGCAGTTCGCCTCCACCCGAACTCAAGGCACAGCTCAACCGACGAGCCCAAGCCGAAGGCGTGCGAGCGTCCGAGGTGATACGCGAAGCACTCCGTAGCCATCGCGAACAGGTCCTAGGTGGTGCTCTCGGCGACCTCGACGCCAAAGGACTACAGCGAGGTGTTGGCGGCCAACAGGATTTGCTCACTGGAGGCCACCCGCGGGTGCCCGGTGACGGCCACCTCGTCACTCTGGATAGCGATCGCTAAGGGCGTCGGCGCACCCTTGAACCGGCGCTTATTGGCACTTCGGGGCTATCCCCTCCTCGCCGAGCCGTTCGTCTCACCAACTATGCGGGACCGGACCTGCGACGCTCTCCGACTCGGTCTAGGACGCGGTAGTGGTACGCCGCTAGCTGTCTAAAGCCAGCAGCGTTGTAGAAGCGGCATGCCTCTTCGTTTGCGTGCTCGACCTGCAGATAGAGGTGCGGGACGGCTCGCTTCTCGGCCCAGCTTCCGAGCGCGGAAAGGACTTGCCGTCCCACGCCACGACGCCGTGCCTGCGGCGTCGTGGCCACGTTAAAAATGCCCGCCCAGGTGCCATCGACGACAGCTCGCCCGATCCCTACTGGGTCAGGACCTATGAACACGGTGACGTACGCGCACGGGCCGTCGATCCCGTGAAGGAGATGCGTCTCGCGCTCCACATCCGTTTCGGGCCCGTTTGTCGAACTGAGGACGGCGAGCCACTCGGGACCGAGCGAGTCATCGACGTGAACCGACGACCCCGTCCGCCCCTGTCCGCCATCCGGGGTAGCCACTGCTGTTAGTAGCAGAACTGCTGCGTCCCAGCGGTAGCCACGCTCAGCGAGTATCTGGTCGAGAGGGCCTGGGCAATCCGGGCAGATTTGGAATCGCGGAACGGCATCTCGCTCGGCGTAGAACCGCTCAGCCGCGTCGACGCGCTGCTCGAGGTCGTTTACGGGGCCGTGGGCCAGCACCGCGCCCGACCACCAAGCGCCGTTGTCCGTGTGACGAAGCCACCACCCGGTGCCACGATGGTGCTCGACGGTCGCCGGCGTAGCACGCGCTGACTTTTCCAAAAGGTCGCCGACCAAGCCCACAGATCGAATGATCGCGCGCTTCCCCCGCATCGCCGCCTCCCGACCCCATTCGATCCTGAGCGTCCCAATCGCCGGCTGAGCGAGCCTCAACAGAGGTCGCGTTGGATCTGTCGTCCCACCTGCTTCAGGGCCGTGAGTAGCTCGGCTCGTAGAGCATCACGGTCCTGGAAATCGAGACGGGCGCCCCCAGTCCATTGGGCGCGCAGGAACTCGAGGTCCTCCCAGATCGGGCCGGCTGGTCGCGGGTCATCATGGTGGCGCGGCGTGATCCACCAGTGCAGGTGCGGCACGGAGTTGCCGAGCGCCTCGTAGTTCAGTTTCCTGGGACGGACTGTCCGGTGGACGGCTTCGGCCACCGCCACGAGATCGAGCAGATGCTCGGCTCGCTCATCACCGCTGAGCTCGTGCAACTCCGCGACGCACTGGCGAGCCACGAAGAAAGTTGCCCCCCGGTGGTACTGCGTTGGGTTCAGCCGTACGTAGCCGGACGCGAGCACCGCGACGGCGTAGGGGTCTTCGCCTCGATCGGCGGCCGCGTTCTCCTCGCAGGCTCGGCACGTTCCCATCGAGGGAGAGCATTGTCCCTCTCGGCGCCCAGCCGCCACAGCAATGAAGCCATGCGCCCCCTACCGCCGGATCCGGAAACGATCAGGGATCAGTGACGCAGAACTCGTTCCCGGCAGGATCGGCCATTACGGTCCAGGTCCAGCTCCCCTCGACGGTCACGCTGCGTTCCTCACACGCGCCGAGGTCACGAAGTCGCTCCACCTCCACGAGCCGGTCATCCGCAGTCAGATCGAGATGAAGCTGACGTGAGCGCATCGACGACTCGGCGACCTTCTGGAACGTGAGCCGCGGATACGTCCAGTCGGCATCGGCGAGGATCGTCTCGTTCTCGTCGTCGCGGCGTTCACAGAGCCTGAGAGCTGCGGCCCAGAAGTCGGCCAGGCGTCGCGGGTCGGCCGTCATGAACGTCACATTCCTGATGAACAGCACGTGCCGAAGATACGTCGACGAACTCGAGTGTGTCCGTGGTCGCCGGGAGGGGGTCAACGCTCGATTCGATGATTTGATGGTCGGCTAGTGTCCTGGAAGGCTGTTTAGTCAAGAAATAGTGGTGATAGGGAATTTTGAGGGTGGGCCTGCGTTGGTCTGGTGTTGTAGGCCAACATCGGAGGGACGCTATGGCACGCCGGGGACGACCGA